>Ga0307489_10001007_pt1 | contig 18103 bp, 16 predicted proteins | sample SB12metaG_FD_202247 | JGI IMG/M metagenome (GOLD analysis project Ga0307489, IMG submission 202247) | Sea-ice brine microbial communities from Beaufort Sea near Barrow, Alaska, United States - SB 1.2 | ecosystem: Environmental > Aquatic > Marine > Coastal | place: USA: Alaska | collected...
AGGGAGCGATCGACTTCATGAGTGATAAGGAGCGCGCCTTCACCGTGCTGCAGTCCGTCATTAAGGTAGACTCAGATGCATAATGCTGTTGCTTGCCGTGCCATGTGGTGTCCATTATCCATTATCCATTATCCATCATCTATCATCTATCATCCATCATCCATTATCCATCATCCATCATCCGTTACCCATCAGCCATCATCCATCATCCATCATCCATCATCCATCATCCATCAGCCATCATCCATCAGCCATCATCCATCATCCATCATCCATCGTTCATCATGCATTATCCATATCCATTGTGCAGTATCCGTGATCGAGTATCCATCATCAGCCTGACCCTGCATCAAGGGCGTCGAGAAGGCTGTCAACAACGGCCCCAACGAGGCAGGGCCTGTCAGTAATGGCTAAAGATGTGCTTCAACACATTGGCCAACCCTGGTTTCTTGATTTGGTTTCCACCCGGTGATCTTTGGAGCATTTTCTGCCGTGGCCCTAGAGCGAGGCCATCATGCTGATCCCCAAGTCGAAGCACGACGCAAAGGCAGAGTGACAAGATATCCCATATCGATATGATCATCTCCCATATCGATACTGTCATCTCCCATATCATTAGACCATATCCCATATCGATATCCCGGATGACCATATCGATGTGATACAAAAACATATCGATATACCATATCCCATATCGATTACCCATATTCCATATCGAGCTTCCTATCGATATCTCATTGATGTCCGATATTACATATCGATATCCCATATCGATCTCCCGTATCGATATTGATCTCCCATATCAATATCGATATCCCATATCGATATCGGATCATATCATGTGACTCTGCGCAAAGGAGCAGGAGTACGCCGCCAACCTCCGCCGCATGCAGGCAGGGGCTTACACTCGTCCGCTTTTCAGCTCAATCTGAACCATTTCTTGTCATTGACCCCGCCCACTGGTACAGAGTATCCCACAAAACGTGCTTACGTTGAGCCGAAAAGTGGACGAGTGTAAGCCCCCGCGTGCAGGAAGCGATGGATAAGATCCAGGTGGCTTCGGACGGACAGCTGGCGGCGGAGGCGACGCGGCGCTTTGACGCTGAGGCGTTGGCGACGGAGACTATCCAGAAGATCAAGGAGGTCACCAAGGAGGCGGAGGACACCAAGCTGGAGATTCGCAAATCCATGATTGTGGCCGAGGAGTGGCACGCTTCTGATATGGCGATGACTAAGGCAGGAGGGTCATTGAGAACCAGCACTAGACCGAGATTGGAGCATAACCACCTTCAGGGTGAGTGCTCATACAGACACGCAGACAGGGTCCATCGATTCAATGGCGTTCGAGTGCTTGTTCTCGTTGACCCTAATGCCAGGCGGCATACGAGGCGGACTCCGAGCGCATCATTGCGAAGCGAATGAAGGTGCTCGAGGGCGAAGTCGAGCGGCTTGCGGGCGAGCTGGAGGACACGCGCGAGCTGCTGACCATCTCCAACACCCGCCTATCCGACGCCGGCGAGGCCAACGAGGCTGCCAAAGGGCAGCTGGTAGCTTATGAGGGGCAGCAGGTAGGGACACGCAAACAGCGCTCGACACGTCATCCACCGCATCATACCCTCCAATCTGGAGTTTAATGGCATCATATGACGTGGTACGATGCAACATTATTTGCCACGGCTTCCAAGCACATTTTGCACCCTCGTATATTTAATTAAATGGCATCTTGCGACGTGGCGAGCGATATCTGTGTCAGTTGCAGGCCCTAGCAGCGGGCGGAGTTCGATGTGGAGCTGTCATTCGCCAATGAAACTTCGGGCAAGGTCCGGGTAGAAATTGAGAAAGATCTACGGAAGGTCAAGGTGGACAAGGCAGAGGGGTCATTGAGAACATGCACTCAACAAGCATTGAATCGACCAACTGAGTCCGCCCGTCTCTATGAGCACGCACATGAAGGTACCAGGTAGTAAGTCGTCATCCCATCTCAGATCAAGCTCTTTTTCTCAAGGACCTTCCTGCAAGGAGCTGCTGGAGCACCGCGTGGCGGAGTTGGAGGATGCGGTGAGGCTGGCCAAGGCGCAGGCTGTGCGCGAGATTCAGTGGAAGCGGGATGCCGAGGCGGCCCGCGATGTCAGCGCTTCGATGTCCGCGGTGTTCGAGGAGGAGAACACCAAGAACAAAGCGGAAAACGCACGGCTCACGCAGCTTGTCAACGGTAGGAAGAGAGTTACGATTATCGTGTCCTTGGCCCTGTGACAATGCACATGAATTCGACCTTTCGACCAATCACAACAGGATTGAATTTCGATCTGTAACCGTTCAATGGGTCGAGATCGTCGAAAGCTGCAGGTGCATTTTCGTATGCCTGCCACGTTGTCCACCCCGCATGTCATACCCTCATATATTTAGTCACATGGAAACCTATGACGTGGGCGGGTGTTGTTTACTCGGCCCTCTTCAACGGCCAGATTCCAAAGGACGACTTCCGCAGCGAAGCGGACCGTGCGGCGTTTGAGGCGGACACTATTTCAAACGTGAACGACCGGATCAAGGGGCTCAGCATCGAAGACATGACCAAGATGCTCCGGGGTAACTACGTGGAGTTCAACCGGGCAGGGTGGTATTGAGAACAAGCACTCGAATCCTGATCGGAGCATAAATAACTTTCAGGCTGAATGCTCATACGTATGCGCTACTTCGGTCACTCGATTCGGTTCCTCGATTGAACGTCTGCCGAGAGCTTGTTCTGAACGAACCTCATGCCAGGTGGCACAGGAGCTGAAGCAGGCGAAGCAGCAGCTGGAGGACGGCGAAGATGCTCCCCAGATTGCTCTCAGGAAGGCATTGCCTGGCGAATGTTCTTGACACGTTATCCACCGCGTGTTTCACCCGTGCTTCTTGGGTGTACGGGTTTTCATTTGACGGGGCCTCACCGCATGATACACTCTCACTTGTTGAGTGATGGAACATCATGTGTGAGCTGCATCCACTGGGCTCTACTGGAAGCAGCTAAAGCAGGCCAACTCGGAGAAGGAGGTGATAGAGATCGAGCACCGCAAGCTGAAGGCCCTCATGCCGCGCATGCAGGCCATGGCAAGGGGGGCATTGAGAACAAACGCTACGACCCAGATCAATGTATTATTTTCCTTCAGAGTGACTGCTCTTACGATCTCTTGGACTCGGTTGTTCACCCCCAGACCGTTGTGCACAGTTCTGGGGGGAGATGGGGGCAAAATAGGATTTAGATTTCATTGAGTGAATAGACGGTCGCTCATATAAATTACGGTGTAGATCAAATTACCGCATTCGGTGACTTGTAAATTGTGTGGGCGAAGGTTTACTATATCAACGAACGTGACCAGACCGCGCTCCGCGCCATCCCATTTCCCCCCCCACCCGATCTGCGTAGGTTGCAAGAGCTTTATCTACGCCCTTGCAAACCGCCGGGTTGTTCCTTTTCGTCGATTCAGCGTTGGTTAAGTGCGTGATTTGAATGACCCTCCTGCAAGGAGGCAGAGCGCGACCACATGAAACAGCAGCTGTCAATGTCGATCATGAACCAAAAGAAGGCGGAGGACCAAACGGGGGAGCACAAGGTAGGGCCGTGCAGGTTGACCCCAGCTTGACCCCAGCTTGACCCCAGCTTGACCCCAGCTTGGCCCCAGCTTGATCCCAGCTTGACCCCAGCTTGACCCCAGCAGTAGACCCCAGCTTGACCGCGCTTGATTTCAGCGCTCGAAGCTAAAATATGATGCACCGCTATCAAACTTTGCTTTCAATTTCAACTTGCGCTACTGCCACAAGGCGTTCGCCGTGGACCAGGCGCACCAGTTTGGATTATCCAAACGCGAGCTGGAGAAGGTCACCAAGGAGAAAAGCCTCATGGGGGTGCTGGCGCAGGGGGCCATGACTGATGCACAATATGAGAAAGAACGGGCGGCGGGGGCGGCGAAAATCGCGCAAGACTCGGTGGGGCCGAGTCAATAATGCCCCATACGTCATCCAGCACATTGCAGACCCACGGGGGGGCGGGCGAATGCCTGGTTTATCCTTTAACACACGTGTCAGCGTCTCTCTCTCGCGGGGACCAGGGCGAGCCTGGTGCCTCCTTATACACGTGTAAGCGTCTCTCTTTCTCTCTCCTCCTCTCTCTGGCGGGGGCCAGGGCGAAAGCCTGGTGCCTCCTCATACATGTGTAAGCGTCGCTCTCTCACGGGGGGCAGGACGAAAGCCCGGTGCCTCCGTACACATGCGGTAGCGTCTCTCGTCTCACACTGCAGACCATGGTTTATCGAATGAATCTCAGTGCCGTGTTATTGTTGTGACTCTGTGAAACGGCAGACTTTCAGGAGCAAGCGCATGAACTCGTCGCGGCGGAACGCGCCAAGTCTGAAGATGCGTATATCAAAATGGCCGAGATGGCGCGGGAACTTCAGGCGGAGAAGCAGCGCGCGGACGCCATTGTGAGTAAACCCATCCACATGCTACACCCTGCAGCCTCGATTTGTTCTGAATACGCTTCATCTCGCGAACTTGTACCCACAAACTTGACCTGACATCCTATCTACTCGACCTAATATCCTGTCAACGTGGACACCACGTGTTTTCATCGTGGACCTGACATCCTATCCAATCAACATCACACAGATGGAGTCGACGTGGAAGGACACGCAGAGCTATATGGATGCCGCTAAGGAGGCAGGGTGCCTGACGACCTGTGCTCGCCACGATGACTAGGCCCTCGCCACGTTATCTGACTCATTTCGAAATTCCGTCTCCTCGAGTAAAGTGACCCCCTATGACATGGCGAGCGCACTCCGCCAGGCGATGCACGCTCGTTTCTTAAGTCAAGTGAATAGGTATTTGACTGGGCACGCATGTGATGTGATATGTGACATGGCAAGCTCGTTCCGTGCGGCCCTTCCCACGGGAGGTGTGGCGCGCGCAGGAGGCGAATAAGCACGCGCAGACCATCGCCACGGAAGCCACTCACGATGCCATGGCGGGGCGCTGCAAGTTGTCCCCACTAAAATGGCATCTGAAACCCCTAAAGGGGCACCTGACCCCCCTATAATGGGTACCTGATCCCCCTATAATGGGCACCTGACCCTCATATAATGGGCATTTGACCCCCCTAAAATGGGCAATTGAACGCCCTATAGCGGGCACCTGACCCCCCTGTAATGCCGAGGCTGCCCCTACACCATGGCGGCCCGAAGCGGGTACGATCGGGACAACATTGCTATGAAACAGGCGCAACAGCGGACACACACCACGCAGCAGGAATCCGCGGAGATGATTGCCTCGGATCACGCACGGCAGTCAGAGCTGGTGGGGGGCTGTGAATCGCGGTTTATACCCTCAATTATTGTGTTCAACAGAATCCTGTGGCGTGACAGTGCTCGCCAAATCACACCACCTCGTTTAAGCTCTGTTTATTGACTTGATTGGCATAATGGGACGTGGCAAGCACCATCTTTCTGACCCTGGCTGATGGTGGAGGAGCGTGCGCGACACCAGGCGCAACAGGGAGGGGGGCAATCAGCGGTGGCGGCTTACGGCGGCGGCGGCAGCGCAGGCAGCGGTGATGGAGGTGGCGGCGGCGGCCGTGGCAACGGCGGCGGCGGTGGCGGGGGACAGTATGGACACGCGCAGCGAGCAGCGATAGCAGCTAACGGCAACGGCAGCAGCGGCGGTGGCGGCGGCGGTGGAAGGGAACACTATGGGGCTGCCCTTCATCCTGCAGGATTTGCGGCAACAGCACGCGGCGGTGGCGTGAGACCCACTGACGAGGGCGGGGGCGGGGACGGTGGCGGCGGCAGGGGCAGGTACGGCGTGAGTAACCCCACCGTCGGCGGCAGAGGTAGCGGCGTTAGCGGGGACCACTACGCGGCAGCACTTCATACTGCAGGATTTGCGGCAACATCCCGCGGCGGTGGCACGAGAACGACAGACGGGAATGGGAGCGGGAGCGCGGGACCTGTGGGCGGGGCCGGGGGCGGGTACGGTGGAAGGTACACCGGCGGCGGAGGCAGCGGTGGCGGGGCGCACTATGGCCAAACAGTCAGCGGCGGCGGCGGCGGGATGGACTCCTCCCAGGGTTTCCAGGGACCAGGGGGCGAGTACGCGAGGAATCAGCCGCCTGGCATTGGCATGACGTCTGAGCAGGCGGTCGACCAAGCGTGGTAGGGCGGTGCAGGCTGACCCTAAATGACCCCGTCTTGACCGTGTCTGGTGTCAGCACTTGAACCTGACTATGATGAAGCGCTTTCAAACTTTGCTTTCAATTTCGACTGGCGCCGCTACAGCGTGGTCCGCAGGCAGCGCGGCCCGTCAACATGCCATGAGCACCTCCGTCGCCGCGCGCGTGCACATGGCAAGCGGCGCATACCATGGCTTGGGCGCCGACGGCCAGTACGGCGTGGGGGCGGTAGGGCCTGGCTGATATTGCTCGCCATGTCATACTCTGCGGTCCGATCCCCTCTACTTAAAGAAACTGAGGCGTAGATGACGGGAAACTTATTTTGGGGGTTGAATACCTCGAGAAGGCAGTGAAGCCGGTCGGCCGGGTGTCGGTCAATTGTTACGGAATTCTGTAACATCACACTCACCCCGCCAGTTTCTCAGGGTAGAGGGGCTCGCGCCGCGTAGTAGGATGCCATATCACCCGAGAGACGAGGGTTGAAAGTGCGTTGGATGATGTGGTGAGCACTTTCTGCCAGGCCCTAGGGATTGGACCCCATCGCGAGCGCTGCTGCCAAGGCACTGACTGTGCGACGCGACCCGGGTGCCGCTGCCATGGCTGCCTCCTCAACCGGGTTATCCCACCGCCTCGATGGGGCATCTCACGCAAACGGTATGGGGGTGCAGGTTAACCCCAGGTTGAACCCAAACTGACACCGCTTGGGTTCAGCGATCGAAGCAAAAGATGCTCTTGAACTTTGCTTTCAATTTCATCTTGCGGCACCTACAACACGGCGGCGTGTCGGGTAGTCTGAACCTCGACGGGCAATCTCATCGACTCGACGGCGTTGCGGCTACCGCCGACGCCGCCTCCGCAGGCAACTACCTGAACCGTCCACAAACAGGCACGGCGGTTCAGGTCAACAGTATCAAAACCCGTGTTGAAAGCGCCCATGGTCTCCGTGCTTGAAGCTACAATATGGTGTACCGGATGCAAAGTTTGCTTTCAAATTCAACTTGCGCCGCTACACGTAGGCAAGCAGGGCTCGGAGTTCCACCCCACGGACCACTCTGGTACGGCGGTGCAGGTTCACGGTATGCGGACCCGTGATGAAAGTGCCTATGATTCCAGCGCTTGAAGCTACAATACGATGTACCGCTTTCAAACGTTGTTCTCAACTTCAACTCGCGCCGCTATACTTTGGCGCAGCGTCGCGCTACGGCACGCCCGCCGCCGCCTGCGACGCCTGGAACCCCAACGAAATGGCGGATGCAAGCGCCGCGGTGAGCATGCAGAGCAACAATATGAAGGCGCGGCTGGCCAACCAGATGGGCATCATGCGGCAGGGCCTGACACAGCCATCACCTAGAGAGAGAGGGAGAGATAGACGGGGAGACGATTCCGCGTGTATAAGGAACCTCCAGGCTTTCGCCCGGGCCTTTCATACAGCCTTCATCTGTGAGCTCATCTTGAGACCTGAATGCTGAAACCACCGTGCTTGTCATCTCAGAGGTGCTCAAGTCGAGCTGAAATGGGGAGGCTGTGTAAGTAAGACCCTATCGTGCGGGCGTCAACGGAGGAGCAGCGCGTGGCGGAGGAGGATCGCATGGCGCAGCGGCGGATGATGGCGCCGCTCAATGGGCAGCAGCGGGGGGAGGTGGAGGCCACCACCTCGTGGTTCGGGGGTCTGTTCGGGTGACCACATAGGGTGTCTGACACCACCGGCGATGACTCTCTTCGGACCGACTAAGGAGACGACAATTGAAAAGAAATTAACCTCCGTATGATAGGCTGTAGAGCTCTAATTCAAACGCATAAATTAATAAACGAATCGCATCGTACATCGATAGCCCTAGCTCGTTGTCGGACGCTGGGTGGACGGGAGCACCACCACATCGTGGTTCGGGGGTCCGTTCGGGTGATGGCCGCACCGGCGATGACGAATCGCAACGTACATCGTACATCGTGAATCAACGGCTAGCTCATGTTTGACCACTCGACTAAATTGAACCTCCCTCCTTTTGAAAAACAATGTACTAGTTGAAGATTAAGGAAATGTAGACTGGGAATCCTGGATCCCTACCGGACTGACGGACGGTCCTCTCCGTGCCGTGGTTCGAGTGGGCTGAGGTAAGTGACAAAGGCGCCGCGGAGAAGAAGGAGTTCGTGGCGGAGAAGTTGAGGTCCGTTGGCGTAACCGTCCCCGCCTGAACGTAGCAGCTCTTGGATGCAATGTGGAAAGTAGCATTAGATTAATCGACTTAGTGCGCAATCAGATAGTTTTCTAACTTTTTGGCATTATCGTTCAACAATCCCCAAGGCGCTACTCGTACATATGCATTAATCGACCACCTCCCCCACTTCATGCAGACAGACCCTAAAGTAGGTCAAGGTTTAAGGCGTAGTTTGACAAAGCGTGTCAAACCACTTAGCGACTTTGAGGGCTCAGTCGTCCAAATGGACGGTTCTGATTGATCGAGCGGGACGACGCAGCATTCTAAGTCGCTAAGTTTTTGACGCACTTCGCTGTGATGATGACAATACAACGGTTGGTGGGACTGACGGTCGGAGGATGTGAATCGATGGTGGGGCTGATGGTGGGCGGATGTGAATCGACGCGCGTGGCAACATGATCATCTAGAGTGGCACCATTGAGAATCTAGAGTGGCAACATTGAGATGTAGAGGGGCGACATTGAGAATCCCGAGTGTCAACGCTGATAATCTAGATTGGCAACATTGAGAATCTATAACTACTCGTGCTAGAGAGTGAAAGAGGCGAGTCCGAGGAGGCACCAGGCCTTCGCCCCTCCGATGGGCTCCTGACCCCCCTACAATGGGCACCCAACCCCCCCATAATGGGGACCTGACCTCCCTATAGGGGACAACCGACCCCCACATGATTGGAAGCTGACCCCCCTTTAATGAGCTCCTGACCCCCCAATCATGGGCAGCTGCAGTCCCAGTAATGGGCCCTAACCCCCTATAGAGGGCCCTGACCCCCCTATAAAAGACCGAGAGAGGCGAGCCCGAGACCGCGTGTATGAGGAGGCACCAGGTGTTCGCCCTGGCCCCCGTGTGATGTCCCGCGTGCTGGCGATGGCGCGCGGGGTGACAGCGTGTCATCGAATTCGATCTGACGGTTGGTGGGGCTGAGGGTCGGCGGATGTGAATCGACACCGCGCGGAGCTGCCCGTGGCGTAGCGGCGCAAGGTAAAAGTGAAAGCAAAACTCAAAAGCAGTTTACGATAATTTAGTCTCAAGTGCTTGTTCCATGCGCTTTCAACATGGATTGTCGTCGGTTCAAACTGCACCTCCCTGCCGTGGCGAGGCAAAGCGTGGCGACGGCGCCGGACTGACAGGCCGGGGCGATGGCAACGGACTCGACCAGTATACATCCTTGTGATCAGAAGCGACTCCTGCCGATCTCCACGGCCTCTCTGGCTTCCATGCTTTGTCCTCCTCCTCGCAGCAGGGTCGTTGAGAACAAGCACTCAACCAAGATCGGAGCGTGACTCACCTTCAGGGTGAATGCCCACACATACGTGCGGAAAAGGAGGACGAGTTTCAACGTCGTCGAGTGCTTGTTCTCGAGAGCCACCCTGCCGTGCCCTCATCATCGTCCTCGTCCTCGTCCTGTTCCTCGCCCTCAGCCTCGGGCAAGTACAGCAAGGGGATTGGCGGCCAGTGCTCAGGGTGTTACACTCGTCCGCGTTTCAGCTCAACGTAAGCACTTTTTGAGGGACACGCTGGGTAGTCTCAGGGTTCAGTGACTGAAAACGGCTCAAGTTCAGCGGGGAAGTAGACGAGTGTAAGCCCTTGCCAGTGCTCGGGCAATGCGGTCAGTCGACTCCATGCCACCTCAGGTAAAGGTCTTATACTCATTCCACATCATGTCAGGTGTCAGAACAACGCAGATCGGCTGGGGGGGTCATACGGGCATGGTGTGGGGCGCGGTATGGTCACGATCGTTGAGTTAATAGACCATCGCCCGCATAATTTTCAACCTCCCGTGTACGGGAGGCTGATCAACACTATGAGCGACGATCTATTGACTCAAGCAAATCCAAATTTCCGTTTGCACCCCCAGCCGATATGCGTAGAAGGTACCCGGAATGTGTGATACCAAGTGAGGTTGATCTGAAAAGGGAACTGTTAATGGCCCAACCTTGGATTCTGCCTCCGTGTTCTTTTGCTTTGTTTTTCGCTCGCTCCCTGGATCGCGAGTTGGTGCGGGGACTGGCACATCGGGGGCGGGACCTTCAGCGGGGCCTTACACTCGATACCGCGCGAGCTTAGCTTTACGCACGTTACCAGTACAGTGGTTCCCGGTAAAGGTTGCAGGGACAAGACGGCTGGCAGTTGTTGCTGAAAGCAGTCGTTCTCTTTTCAAGTGAAGTTCCAGGGACAACAGAACGAGTACAATCCGTAGGCCCCCCCACCTGCAGCTATCCAACCGGCACCTATCCGTCTGCTCGCACTCTCTGCTGCTTCTTTCCGTTTCTTGACATCAGCGACCGATGTTATCTCACCCCAATGCTTAGGAAACTTGGAAAGTTTCTGGATAGTCCTCGTCAAGTCGTCCTTTGACAGCCGCGTAGTTGGTGGGTGATAAAACGGCATCCCGAGTCAGAGGGACAGATAAGTAACGCTCTCCACGTCATCGCCCTCCATGTCAGCAATGTATAAGTCAACACCCACCACATATTAGATCCTCGACTTGTGTATTGTGTCAACTTGCATCGTTCGACGTGGCAAGTATTGGTGATCGTGTCGCTCCCCGCCTTGAGCCCCACTCCACGTGAAGGTATCCCTGGGTTCAGGCGCCGAGCCCGCTCTCCACGCTCCTTTCGCAGCATCTCGATCGCCGCCTCTGGGGGTCCTGGCCGCTGCCTCCGTTGTATAGAGATGCGAACTACATCTGAAAGCAAAACTTAAAGCAGTTCATCAGATTCTAGCTTCAAGCTCTGCATCCAAGCGCGGCCCGGGGGTAGTATGGGGGCAATCTGGGGGCAATCTGTGATCAATCTGGGGGCAATCCGGGCCATGAGGGGCAATCGGGGGCCAATCGGGGGTCAACCTGCATCGCCCTACCGTTGCACCCGTGGATGACGCATCCTTACCCATCCTTGTCCTCATCGCTTTCTCGAAACTTCCCACGGAAGCAACCAACGCATCCACACCCATGTTTAGGGACTGCTGAATAGTGCTCGCCACGTCATAGGCTGCCAGTTAACTCGAGAAACGAGGGTTCGAAATGACGTGTCGAGCGCTATCCATCAGTCCATACCCGTGTCTAGGGTACGAAATGACGTGTCGAGCGCTGTCCATCAGTCCATACCCGTGTCTAACGCCGCGGCAGCCTGGGCCCGTGGCGTGTGCGGTGCCGATCCGCCCGGCGTTTGCGACGACGCGCGGGGCGTCTGCGGCTGATAGTACGGGTTTGTCAGCCGGTTGAGCGACACCTCCCACAAGGGCCTAACAGTCGACATGGAGCTTCTTATCGCACCATTGTAGTAATAGCTCTACAAATGGAATGAATTTTATCACACAAACGCAAGGAGCTGGTAATGGCTTGCACCGACGCGGCCCACGAACCCATGATTGGAAGATGAATGAATAAATAAGCGGGGCGATTGGATCTAGCTGAAAGGGAAGATATAAATGGTGGAAGGTGACCTGAATTCGGAACAAGGATTGTGAGAGTATTGAAAAGGGCCTCACATCCATCTCAGCCTGTGACATGCGCCTGGCCGGCGGCTGTTTACTCGGGTGCGCCGTGTGATGATCCGACATTACATGCGACAGCATCGCTTCCTTCGGCACGGGCGCGAAGGTGCGCCCGTTCCACCTTGGCGTTGCCGCCTGCTAGGGTCTAGCGAATACTGCTCGGCACGTCATCCATAGCACTTTGAAACCTCGTCTCGCGTGGCGGACATTGCTCGCCACGTCATCCATAGCATCTTGAACCCTCGTCTCTTGAGTTAGATGGCACCGTTTGACTTGACGATCAATACCAGGGCCTGGCGGATATTGTTCGCCATGTCATCCGATGCACTTTGAGCCCTCCTTCATTGAGATACACGGCACCCGATGACGTGGCGATAAACATCTGCCATTCCCTACCACCTTTGTAACCTCGGCGGTGCTCTTCCGCGTCATCCCGAAATCTGCCGGGACGGACGCCCTCGCCCTAGGGACTGATGGATACTGTTCGCCACGTCATAGGATGCCATTTACCTCAAGACACGAAGGTCCACATGCATGTGCATGACGTGACGCCCTCCAAAGGCCTGACATATATTGCTCACCACGTCATAGGATGTCATTCAATTCACGAGACGAGGATTCAAAGTCCTATGGAAGACGTGGCGTGTAATGCGTTTGATGACGTGGCGAGCACTATCCATCAGTCCCTACCGCGCCCGGGCGGTCTGCGCGCGCTGCCGCCGGCTACCGCCCGCCGCAGTCGAGGTTGTGCTGCCGCGAATCGGGGTCGGCGGAGGCGTAGCCTCTTCATACCACCGCCCGCCGCCCGACACATTTGCGGCGGTGTAGCGCGTTAAGTCCGATTCGCTACCCCGATTCGCTACCCCGCTGCGCGGCGGCTCCCTCGCGGCCCAATCCCAGTCTGGGCACGTGTCCGTGTGTCAGGGTCTGGCAGATGTTGCTGCCCACGTCAAAATTTAGTGCTGTCTAACTCAAGAGAGGGTCCAATGCTCGCCACGTCATAGGGTGGTGCCGGTCAGCTCAAGAGGTGAGAGATCACAGTGCGTTGGATGATGTTAGGGCCAGGCGGATATTGCTGGCCATGTCATAAGGTGCCGTCTGACTCTAGACATGCGGTTTCAACGTGCATTGGATGACATGGGGAGCATTATTCGTCAGGGCCTGGCGGAAATTGCTGGCCACGTCGACGGTAGTGCCATCTAAAGCAAGATGTGAGGTTTAAAGTTGAAGTGTGCATTGGATGACGTGTCAATCAATATCCACCAGACCCTACCGTGGGCGTGTGAGGGACCGAGTGTCTCTGTGAAACCTGCGGGCGATTGTCCCGGCTTCGAATCGGGGTCGGCGGAAGCGATTGTTCTTCATACCACCGCCCGCCAGAGGCGGACACTCGTCCACTATTCGGCTTGATGTGAGCACTTTTTGAGGGGTATGACGAGTCGTCTTTAAAGTCTCCGTGTCAAAATTGGCTGAGGTTGAGCTGAAAAGTGGATGATTATAATTCCCTGCCGCCCGCTGCCACCCGCCTCGTTTACGGTTGTGAAGTCGCGCGGCGTCTCCCTCGCGGCAGGGGATTACACTCCTTCACTTTTCAGCTCAACTTGAGCCGTGTCTGACACACAAAAACACGCTAAACACCCTGAACACCCCCTAACACCCCCTTAAAAATATGGGCTACACAATCCATACGCGCACCCCCTATCCATACAAAGCGCTCAAGTTGAGCTGAAAAGTGGACGAGTGTAAGCCCCTGCCTCCCGGCCCAGTCCCAGTCAGCCTCAACGGGGGCGGCGGCAGCATCGTCAGGCTTAGTAGCGGCGGCGGCGGTGGCAGCGTCAGCCTCAGTTGCCTGAACGTAGCGGCGCAATTTGAATTTGAAAGCAGAGATCGAAAGCGGTTCATCATAGTTCAGATTCAAGCGCTGAACCCAATCACGGTCAACCCGTGTTCAACCTGGGGTCAATCTGCACCTCCCTACCTCGGCGGCCTCGGCGTTGGCCTTCTCGAGCGCCGCGTTCGCTTTCGCGGTGCAGCGGCGCAAGTTGAATTTGAAAGCAGAAGTTGAAAGCAGTGTGTCACTCTTTAGTTTCAAGAGCTTAGCTCCAGGCGATTTCAACCTGGGTCTGATAGGGTCAACCTGCATCGCCCTACCGCGGCAATCCGCGCGGCGAGCTTGGTGGATGCAGCAGACTTTGCGGTAGCCGTTGCTTCCACCCTCCCTTTCGCCGATGTCGCCTCCGCCGCCGCCGCCGCCGCTGTCGCCGCCGCTGTCGCCGCCGCTGCTGCTGCGGCGGCGGCGGCGTCGTCGACATCGAGTTGCTGTTTCGCGGTGGCGGCTTCGGCAGCTTCCGTTTAGTAGCGGCGCACGTTGAAATTGTGAGCAAAGTTTGAAACTGGTTCATCATCACATTTTAGAGTCGAGCGATGATAGTAAGCCCGGTCAACCCAGTATCAACCCAGGGTCAATCTCGGGTCAACCTGCACCGCCCTGAGGGCAATCCGGTGTCAACTTGAGGTCAAGCTTCAGCTATACTTGTCGCCCCTAAACTGGCCTACTAAGCACTAGCCCCTAAACTAGCTTAAACTAGCCTAGTATAAACCAACCCACTGTAGTCCCCAATACTAACCCACTAACCCACTAACCACTAGCCCTTAATCTAGCTTATACTAGCTTAGTTTATCCCCCCCATCGCTAGCACTAACTTAATTCGACAAGCATAACCTGCACCGCCCTACCGTTTCCGAGCGCTCGTTCGCGGCGGCGGCGGTTGCGTAGGCGCTTGCGGCGAGAGCGGCCGCATTGTAGCGGCGCAGGTTGAATTTGAAACCAAAGTTTGAAGGCGGTTCGTCATATACTTGGTTTCAATCGCTTCGATCCAGGCGCTTTCAACGTGAATGTGATAGGGTCAACCTGCACCGCCCTACCGCATCGGCGGCGGCGGCTGCGGCGGTGGTGTCATCCGCGTTGTCCGCAGCGAACGCAGCGGCTGCTTCAGCGTCCCGGGCGCAGGGGCTTACACTCGTCCACTTTTCAGCTCAACTTAAGCGTTTTTTATGGGATAGGGGGTGAGCGTAGGGGTTGGTTGTGTAGCCCGTGTTAAGGGGGTGTTAGGGGGTGTTTAGGGTGTGTAGGGTGTTTTTGTGTGTCAGACACGGCTCAAGTTGAGCTGAAAAGTGGACGAGTGTAAGCCCCTGCCCGAGCGGCAGCGGCAGCGGCCGCCGCCGCCGATTCATCTTCCTGTTTGGCGTGAAGCGCCTGGACGGATTCCCTCGCGGCAACCACGCGCGACAACGACGCGTCCAGCGCCTACTTTTAGGGCATGGCAGGAGATGCTGGCTTACATCATGTCAGGCCAACGCAAGTGGATTTTGGGATCCGAGCAACGTTTTGGGTGGATTCGCGCGGGGCGGGGGGCGAGTCGGATCGGCGAGTCGGTCTGAACGTATCGGCAAATGACCCCTGACATAAACCCTAACTGAGCAGAAACCCTAAACCCAGAACAGACCGCGTCGTATGGGCAGAATGACCCAAAAACCGATCCGACTCGTCCAAAATCGCCCAAAATCGGTGCGGGGAGTTGCTCGGATCCCGAAATCGAATTGGGTCGGCCTTACTTCATGTCATCGGATATCATCGGATGCCTGAAGAGTGAAGTAACGAGGGTTCATAATGCTGTTCGATGACGTGGCAGGGAATGGGCATGGCTGATAGTGATCGTCTCGACAATTCACGCGACGCGTGATACCAATTTACTCAAGAAACGAGGGTCTAGAATGTGGAGGATGACGTGACGAGCAACACTTGCCAGGATGTGGGGGCTGACGTGACGAGCAACATCTGCCAGAATGTGAAGGATGACGTGACGAGCAACAGCTGTCAGGCCGTGTGGGATGACGTGGCGAGCGACATATGTCAAGCCCCTACCTCCGTTTCTGCCACGTTTCGCGCCACCACCGCCTCCGTCTCCGCCGCCGCCGCCGCTACATCCGCAGTTGCCTTTGCCGTCACCGCCGCCGCCGCGTCCGCTTCTGCCGCCGCCTCCGCCACGGCAGCCTGGATCCAGGGGCTTACACTCGTCCACTTTCCAGCTCAACTTGAGCCGTGTCTGACACAAGAAAAACCCTACACACCCTAAAAACCCCCTACCACCCCCTTAACACGGGCTACACAACCCCATTCGTACACCCCCTATCCCATACAAAGCGCTCAAGTTGAGCTGAGAAGTGGACGAGTGTAATCCCCTGCTTCCATCGCAGCGCAGCCCGCCGCCCACTCCTCCGCCGCGGCAGCCTTAACCTTCCGCGCAGCAGGGGCTTACACTACACTCGTCCACTTTTCGGCTCAACGTAAGCACCTTTTGTGGAATTTGTGGTATGTGCTGGGTGTATTGTCTGGTTTCGCAGACAGAAACGGCTCAGGATGAGGTGAGAAGTGGACGAGTGTAAGCCCCTGCCGCGCGGCCGCCGCCTTCCTGCGGCCTATCCTGCCGCGCTGCGCCGCTTGGATCCTCACGGCGGCGGCGGTCTGTTGAGCCAACGCCCAAGGGCTTACACTCGTCCACTGTTTGGCTCAATGTGAGCAATTTTTGTGGAGTGTATTGGTAAGATGTGGTGACAATAACTGCTCAGGTTGAGCTGAGAAGTGGAGGAGTAGAAGCCCCCGCCACCGCCGCCGCCGCCGCCAACTCATCTGATGACGCAGCCTGAGGGGCAGCTTCTGCCTCCGCCCTCGCCGCTGCCGCCGCCGCCGTCGCCATCACCTCCTCCTCCTCAGCTGCCGCGGCTTCCATCGCAGCGCACCCCGCCGCCCACTCCTCCGCCGCAGCCTGAGCTTCAGCCCGCGCGGCCGCAGCCTTCCTGCGGCCCATTTTGCCGCGCTGTGCCGCCTGGATCCTCACGGCGGCGGCGGTTTGGGTTTGTTGAGTCAACGCCTCATCTGCTGACGCAGCTTCCTCAACCTCCTTGGATGCCGCCGCTGCCGCCGCTGCCGCCGCCGCCGCCGCGTCAGCTGCCGCCGCCGCCTCGTCCTCTGCCTCATCGGAAGCCACAGCTGCCGTCGATGCCGCCGCCGCGGCCAACGCCGCCGCCACCGCCGCGTCCTCAGCATCCTTGGTTTCCTTGGCAGCAACATCCGCGGCCGCGGCTGCCTCGGCAGACTCTTCAGCCTGGATCTCGGCGGCGGCAGCAGCCTCGGCCTAGGGGCTAATGGACAGTGCTCGCCACGTCATCATGCGCACTTTAAACCATCGGTCATTGAGTAATACGGCATCCTATGACATGGCGAACACTATCCATCGATGCATAGTGACCGTCACATCAACACACGCATTTCGAACCCTCATTTCTTGAGTTTTGTGGCATCCTGTGACGTGGCGAGCACTATCCAGTAGTCCCGTCACTACCTCAGCCGCTTCCTTGTCCATAACCTCCTTGGCGTAGGCGGTTTCGGCAGCCTCCATCGCAGCGGCCTCCGCGAGGGCGGCCTCATGGACAGTGCCGACGGCGGCGGCGGCGGTGGCCTCTGCTTCGGCAGCCTCGGCGGCTGCGGTTTCGTAAGCTGCGGTAGCGGCGGCAGCGTCGGCGGTCTCCTTATTATAGCGACACACATTGAAATGGAAAGCAAAGTTTGAAAGCGATTCGTCATGGATTAGCTCCACAAGATGTAACCAAGCGCGGTCGGACCGAACTCAAGCTGGGGTCAATCTTCACTGCCCTACCTTGTCGAGAGCCGCCTGGGCTGCGTCGGCTTCGGCGCGTTCCGTGACGGAGGCCTCGGCCGCAGCGGTGGCTTCCGCTTGCTCGTTCGCAGCTGTCGCCTCCGCCGCCGCAGCCTCCTCCACCGCCGACGCCGCTACTGCCGCCATTACTGCAGCCGCACCCTCAGCTGCTGCTACAGCAACCGCCGCCGCTGTCGCCTCCTTCGCCGCCGCCGCCGCCGTCGCCGCCGCCGCTTCCTCCCCCTCCTCTGCCGCCGCCGGCGATGCCGCCGCAGCCGTCTCCGCCGCCACTTCCTCCACTACCGCTGCCGCAGCCGCATCTGCCGCCCCATCCACGTCCGCCTTATCCGCAGCACCCGCCTCCTCCACTTAGGGCCCTACACTCATTCCCCTCAAGGTGAATATCTGCCTGGCCCGTCGTCCAACAATTCGTCGACACGGATTCGAACCCTCGTGTATTGAGATACGTGGCATCT
>Ga0307489_10001008_pt1 | contig 18089 bp, 16 predicted proteins | sample SB12metaG_FD_202247 | JGI IMG/M metagenome (GOLD analysis project Ga0307489, IMG submission 202247) | Sea-ice brine microbial communities from Beaufort Sea near Barrow, Alaska, United States - SB 1.2 | ecosystem: Environmental > Aquatic > Marine > Coastal | place: USA: Alaska | collected...
TCAGCGTCTTCGTTAGTCCAAGGTGTTATCCAGTTTTTTAAGGTCACTGAATAAAAGGCTGGGTTGTCCATTGCGATATCCGCTGCCCCGCGCACATCACCTGCATTAACAAGGCTTTCCATTTGATCCAGTACATCGTTATTCGGTGGTACACCTGCCAATCGGTCATGAATACGTTTGGCTTGTTCTCTTGTGCCGGCATAGGTGTGCGGTAGAGCATATAAACTGACAACAATTACTGCCCAACTGACAGCGATTTTAGTTGCGCCAATTTGCCTGACTAGATGTTTCAAGTTGGAACTCCTCTTACCGCCAATAACGATTTATGTGGCTTGTTATGGGTTTTAATCAATAAATCTATTAATGACAATACTACTGATGCAAGTTAGGTTTGGTAATTCATACCTAAAAACGGAGGGTTAGTTATCAACGACGCATTTCTTAGTAACAAGTCCAAAGAGTAACTTGAATGGCTAAAGTTTCTGCAGTGTGAATAAAGCACTCATTTGGCAGGTGTTTAGCGCAGACCCACCACATTTAGGGCATATTCAACGTATAATCAGCATAATCAGCATGGCTAGCATGAATTACGCCATTTAGTTTAATGGCATGAGCTACATGGCGTTTATGGAAAGTAGCATCAATAAAATGATGGGTGCATTAATCTAAGTGTTACTTTTATCAGTCTATTTTTTGAAATATAAGTGTTTCCACTCGCTTTTTAAAAATGACTTTTTATAATTAACTGTATATTTATCAGTGAATTAAGTGTGTTTTTTTAAAGTAATCTTAGTGTCTCTAATTTAATACATTAAATGTGGCGTTGCATTTCGTCAAAATTATTATCAATAAAGGGTAGACTAAAATGGCATTATTTTTATCAAGTGCTATGAAATGCTAGACGTGCCGCGAGTATAAATTAACGTATTGAATAATATTCCTAATGATAGAACCATAAATTGCTCCCTAAAGCTGTTAATGCAACTATCCATTCCACGCTAATAGATAAAGGTAGCTGTCTGTAGACAGTTTTTGACTGCAACAGATACTGATAAACTATTTGTGTTTTATTACCATAGCGAAAACGATTTATTAACCATAGTGAAAATACCTTGAAGCATTGGTCATTATCAACATTCAACCACTTTAGTCTGACACGCGCAGTTGCTATTTTACTCTGTGTTCAACTTATGAGCTGTGGTGGTGACCAATTATTAATTGCAGAGCAAGAGCCAGATCCAGTGGTAGTAGATGTCCCGATTGCTTATATAAAAAGGCCCGCGCCATTAGATGAAGGTTCGGTATTGGTGACGCAAGATTTACGTATTCCGAATGATTTCTTGCCCGGCGCGCAGTTATTTATTAAACCAAGGGCATCGGTCAGCGCCCTTGAAAAAAACATTTCAGACAGCGCATTTTTTACTGAAGACGAAATAATTGCGGCTACAGAAACATCCCCCTTAGCCGGTTATGATGTAAAAGATTTATCGGTGTCTTATGACGGCACCCATTTGCTGTTTGCAATGCGCGCACCAGAAATTGAAGATGCTGATGATGACGAACAACCCAGTTGGAATATTTGGGAGTATGACCTAACGGTAGATGCTCTAAGGCGTGTCATCGCTTCTGACTTAGACGCTGGCTTTGGCCAAGATACCTCACCTACCTATTTACCGGATGGGCGTATTGTTTTTAGTTCGACTCGTCAACAGGCTAATCAAGCGCTTTTATTAGACGAAGGTAAACCTCAATATCAAGGGTTGGATGAAGACCGCAATGAAATTGCCTCTGTTTTACATGTAATGGATGCCGATGGTAGCGACATTCAACAAATATCTTTCAATCAAAGCCACGATCTTAATCCTACGGTTCTCAGTTCAGGCAAAATTTTATTTAGCCGTTGGGATAACGTAGCTAACAACAATAACATTAACATTTATCAAATGAATGCCGATGGCAGTGGTTTAGAGATTGTCTATGGTCGACATAGTCATAATAGTGAGCTCTCTGCTGAAGCCTTGCAATTTACCCAATTGACCGAGCAGCCTAATGGCCAGTTATTGGCGACGCTTCGCCCGTTTGTTAGTAATGATTGGGGCGGTGAATACGTTAATATCGATATCACCAATTACATTGATAACACTATGCCAATTGCTTCACAAAGTGGTTTAAACGGCCCGGCGCAAGTATCAGCCTTGTTCGATAATATTTTAATTGATGGCAGTATTTCACCTGGTGGTGTGTTCTTAGCAGTCTATCCACTTTGGGATAACAGCCAAAGGATGTTGTTTAGCTGGAGTCAATGCCGAGTATATGATCCCGAACAAGTTTTAGATGAAAATGAAAGTGAAAGCGACGTTCGCACCATTTTACCCTGCGATGATGAATTGATAGCCAACCCACAAGTAGAAACCGCACCGCTGCTGTTTGGATTGTGGATATTTGACCCTATTGACGATACCCAGTTAGTCATAAATGTACCTGAGGAAGGTCAATTTTATACTGATGTGGTGGCCATGCAGCCTCGTGCTTTTCCCGCAGACGCACAACAAGCTGAAGAATTTGACCAAGACTTAGCGAACAATAATTTAGGACGGGTGCACATTAAAAGTGTTTACGACTTTGCCGGTACCGACATCACGGCACAAGGCATTGCAATCATGGCCGACCCCACTCAAACCCCTATTGGCGACAGACCCGCGAGATTCTTGCGAGTCGTAAAAGCCGTGTCCATTCCAAGTGAAGAGGTGCGAGACTTTGACAACTCTGCATTCGGTCGCAGTCGTGATCAATTGATGCGAGAAATTATTGGTTATGTACCCATTGAGCCAGATGGTTCGGTGTATTTTGAGGCGCCCGCTAATGTGCCCTTAGCTTTCAGTATATTGGATGTAAACGGCAGGCGAGTAGGCGAGAGGCATCAGAATTGGTTACAGTTAGCAGCAGGTGAAGTACGCACATGTAATGGTTGTCACAGTCAAGACAGCGAAGCCCCTCATGGTCGTGCAGATGCCGAAGCAGATAGTATTAACTTAGGCTCGGCTAATACGGGCAGCCCCTTTCCTAATACTAATCCAATTTTGTTTGCTGATTTAGGCGATACCATGGCGCAAACATCAGGTAGGATTAACGGCATTAATATTCCTTCTCAAGATATCAATTTTGAAGATATCTGGACTGACCCTGTTATCCAAACCCCAGCCACCAGTTTCGCTTACCGCTATGGCGACTTACAATCGCCCTTACCTATTACTGCGGCTTGTGCGCTTAATTGGACAAGCTTATGTCGTATTCAAATTAATTTTCCCGAGCATATTCAACCGATATTTTCATTAGACAGGCAGGTGTTTGATGCAGACGGTCTGCTACTACTTGAAGACCAAAGCTGTTTAAGTTGCCATACACCTGAGGGCGAAGATGGTTTAGCACAAATTCCTGCTGCCCAGTTAGATTTGCGTGCAACGCCGTCCACTGACAACCCTGATTTTCTCAGCAGTTATCGAGAATTAATCTTTGGCGATAATGAACAAGAGTTAGTTGAAGGTGCATTACTTGATCGTTTGGTGATTGTCACTGACCAAAATGGCAATACTGTGTTTGAAGTGGATGAAGCCGGTGAGTTAATTTTGAACGCTGAGGGAAATGCTATCCCTGTCAACCAAACTGTGGGTGTGGCTAATACTATGTCTGTAAATGGCGCGCGTTCCAGCAACCGATTCTTTATTCCTTTTAACACGGGTGGATCTCATGAGGGATGGTTAACACCTGCTGAGCTAAAGTTATTATCTGAATGGTTAGATATTGGTGGTCAGTATTACAATAATCCCTTTGTGGCACCGCTAAACTGATGTTGATGCACTTCAAACAGGTATTCATTCATTCTTTGAGTTTACTCAAGCTGGGCATTGGAATATGGCTAACATTAGGATTAATGATTAGTCAGGCATTCGCTGCTGAAAATGTGCAAGTGCAGGTTAAGCAGCCTTACATTGAATTACATTCTGGCCCTGCGGGTGGTTTTCCTGTTATTCATGTTGTGGAAAAAAATCAGTGGATCACGGTATTAAAACGCCGCACCAACTGGTTTAAAGTCGAAACAATAAAAGGTGTGCGAGGCAGTGAAAATGCTCGCGTGGAAGGAAGCTCGGAAGGAAGTTCGGGGGGAGGTGGGAAAGGAAATATTCAAGGCTGGGTAAAACAAGACGCATTGCACCTGACCCAAAGTAGCAGTGGCCAACCAGTAAAGTTGTCTGATGGTTCATTTGAGTCTTTTGCCCAGCGTAATGTTGAGTTTGGGGCTTTAGGTGGTTCGTTTGAAGGTGTGCCCTCGATGACCGTATTTGCTAATTGGGTGGCAACTGAAAACTTAGCCGCTGGGATAAGTGTGACCCAAGCGTTAGGTGACTTATCTGAAAATCAGTTCTTTTTAATACATGTGCAACACACCACTTTTCCAGAATGGCGCGTGTCTCCTTATATCACTCTAGGCGCAGGGAAAATCCGTACTAAACCTAGAGCCAACTTAGTTCAAAGTGGTGATGAAACTCGCACCAGTGATTTATTGGCTGCAGGTATAGGTTTACGATATTACATGGCACAAAATTTTATGCTTAAGCTTGAATACCAGCACCTTCAAGCATTAACCGACAGAGACATAAACGAGGATTTAGAACAATGGAAATTAGGATTCGCAGTTTTTTTCTAGCCCTACTATGCACAGTGATGAGTTTTTCTGTGTTCGCGCAACAAGAGTCACAACAAGAGTCACAACAAAATGTGGGGGAGCAAAACACGCAACAAGCAACACCACAAAGTGTAATCGAACCTAGTGTTGAACGCCGTGATATTAACGAAGCTAATATCGACTCTGAAAATTTTGAATTTGGCATGTTGGTGGGTGTCATTAGCATTGAAGATTTTTCATCCAGCATGTTGATGGGCGCGCGGGCGGCTTATCATGTTAATGAAGATTTTTTTGTTGAAGCCACGTATGGACAAGCTGAAGCGGGAGAAACCAGTTTTGAAGTGCTCAGTGGTGGTGCGCCATTTTTAACCGATGCAGAACGAGATTATCGCTATTACAACGTGTCATTAGGTTACAACCTCAATGGCGAAACCTTTTTCACAGACAGCTGGGTGTTTAACTCTGCCACTTATCTTACATTAGGCGCAGGCAGTACCGAGTTCGGTGGTGATGAACGATTTACAGTGACATTAGGAGCGGGTTACCGATTGCTGTTGACTGATTTTTTTGCTTTGCACATCAATATGAAAGATCACCTGTTTAATTCTGAGTTAATCGGTGAAGAAAAAACCACACACAACATTGAATATGGCCTGGGTGCCACGTTCTTTTTTTAGACCGTTGTTTACTTGTTGAGAGACTATAATATGTCGTTATTTGTTAGATGTTTTAACCCTAAAAAGCTTGATCAAAATATAAGTTCTAAATTCTGTAGCAGACTAGGTATAGCAATGGTTTCTTTTGCCGTTTTGTTCACACCTATTCATACCTTTGCTGCAGATGCAAAAGGCCCTGCCCCTGACTTTACGTTAGCCAGTAAAGAGGGAGGCAATGTGCGTTTGCAAGAACAACTGGGTAATGTAGTTTTGATCAACTTCTGGGCCTCATGGTGTGGTCCATGCCGCGAAGAATTACCCTATTTGGAAGAGTTACAACAAGAATATGCCGATTTGGGTTTCACCATCTTAGCGGTCAATGTGGACGAAGACCCGTCTAAAGCTGACATCTTGCTAAACGATATTGCTGTTTCCTTTCCTGTGTTATTTGATGTCAATGACGATGTCAGCAAATTGTATGATGTTCAGGCTATGCCGACCACTGTGATCGTTGACCGCGATGGTAATCAACGATTGGTGCATTACGGTTATAAAAGTGGCGATGAAGTGAAATACAAACAAGCCGTTAAAGCGTTACTTCGGGAGTAGGCAGTGAAGGTAATTAAAACCCACTTGTTGCGCTTGTTTTTGGCCATTATGGTCATTGTGACCTCGGGTTTAACCAGTGGCTGTAGTAGCACCTTTGAACCTTGGGTTAAGCCTTATGAGCGTGACAACTTGGCCGACCCGATTATGAGCATGAATCGTAACCCAGTATCGATGTCTTATACCCACCATGCTTTTCAAGCCCGTGAAGGCGCAAGAGGAGCAGAAGGTGGAGCAGGAGGCGGTTGTGGCTGTAATTAGACCGAAAATGACCAGCCCATCTGGAACGCTGCGAAAATTAATAACTCGATTAATTTTTGCCTGTCTTGTACTCGGCATATTGGCTTGGCAAGCATTTGCTGCCGTGTTACCCCAAGACCGCTCTGATGCGATGTATCACTCTTATCAAGGTGGTGGTATGTCGATTGACGGACCGTCTATTTTGTTACGCAAAAAAATCGGTAATTATGTTTCTGTTTCTGCCAATTATTACGTAGATAGCATTTCTGGCGCATCTATAGACGTATTAGCTACGGCTAGTCCCTATGAAGAAGAACGCACAGAAAATAGTGTTGGGGTTGATTTCCTTCACAATAAAACGTTAATGAGCTTGAACTACACCACTAGTTCAGAAAACGACTTTGAAGCTGAGTCGATTCACTTTGGCGTTAGCCAAGACTTTTTTGGTGACCTCACCACGCTCACTCTTGGATACTCTAAAGGTAATGACGAAGTGGGTAAAACCGGTGATGATAATTTTCTAGAACTGGCGGAACGACAAAATTACCGACTTGGGATCACTCAGGTGATCACTAAAAATATGATACTAGGGTTAAGTGTAGAGAACATATCTGACCAAGGGTATTTGAATAACCCTTATCGTTCAGTACGGTTTTTAGATGCAACCAGCGCTCGTGGTTATCGTTTTGAAACCGAAGTTTACCCTAACACTCGCAGAAGTAACGCAGCCGCTATCACCGCTAACTATTATTTACCTTATCGCGCTTCGGTGTATGGCGAAGCCAAGGTATTTTCCGATTCGTGGGGCATCGAAGCAAATACTGTTAAGTTGGGTTATATCCATACCTTTGGTGAAGACTGGATTGTTGAATTGCGAGCGCGGCATTATCAACAAGACAAAGCTGATTTTTATCAGGATTTATATACCCGAAGTGCTGAATTTAATTTCCGCGCTCGGGATAAAGAAATGAGTACCTTTAATAACTTGTCTTTGGGTTTAAGCCTGACTTATGAATTCCAATTTTCAGCGGCAAATTTTTTCAAAAAAAGCACCATCAACCTCGACCTTGATCATGTTAACTATGACTATGATGATTTTAGAAATGTGCTAGCGGTTGATGCACCAATAGGTGCAGAGCCGCTTTATCAGTTTTCGGCCAATATCACACGTTTGTACGTGTCCATATTTTATTAGTGCCCTTTGATTGTCCAAAGGCTATAGGAAGTTTAACCGCATGAGTTTTTATTCAGAAAAAGCACCTAAAATTAACAGTGTTCATTGGTTGATATCGTTGCTGGTTTGTAGTTTTTTAAGCATCAGTTTAAACGTCAATGCTCAGCAAAGTGAGCTGTTAGCTAAGCAACCAATCAACAATACTGTTACTGAACAATTACAACAACTGAGAAAAGAAGTGGTTGCCCTTAACCGTGATTTGTTTGTGCTAGAAGAGGACTTATTGTTTCCATCTAGCACTCAGGTAGTGGTTTATCTTTCAATGGATGTGGGTGCCTATTTTAACTTAGATGCGGTTGAGCTGAAGATTGATGACAAGGTTGTTACGTACCACCTGTATACCGAAAAACAAATTCAAGCCTTGTTTAAAGGTGGGGTGCAAAAATTACATATCGATAACTTAGCCCAAGGCGAACATCAACTCACTGCCTTTTTTATCGGTAAAGGACCACAAGATAGAGAGTATAAAAGAGCCACCAGTATCACCTTTACTAAAACTGCAGAGGCTAAATCGTTAGAATTGAGCATTATTGATTCTAGCCTTAAGCAACAGCCTGTTTTTGAGGCGATAGAGCTTTAATATGTTGAAGTGGTTTAATGCGTTAAGTTGTTGTTTTGCTTTGGTGACGAGTTCCCAAATCAATGCCAAAGATGACGCCCAGCAGGCTCAGCAGCGCAATTCTGTGGCGCTAAAAAAAGCTTACCAACAAGTATTGTACGAATATTATCAAGGCAATTTTTCCTTAGCGTTAACCCAAATGGCTATTTTAGAGCAGAAGTTCCCCAATGGGTTGACCCAGATACCCGATTCTTTGAGTGGCTATCAAGTTGAACCTGAGTTACTAAAAGGCGGGATCAGTTTGGCCTATGGTTTAGATAACCAAGCGGCTAATATTTTCCTGCGTTTACTAAAAAATAATATTAAGCCTGATGTCACAGCCTATTCCTGGTTATTGTTGGGTAAAACGTATTATCAAAAACGCCAGTTTTCAGATGCCGCACAAGCTTTTCAGCAAATTAAACAACACACTGCAGATGAATTTTTTGAGCCGTCCACTCGCGATAATTGGCTGTATATGCAATCGCAGTTACATGGTTTTTTATTAGATCAGGGTACAAATACTACTGATATTCAATGGCTAGAACAGTTATCAGACAATTCCATTTACCGCGACTATGTTCAATACAATCAGGCGTTAGCCCTGCTGCAAAAAGGTAAAAACCAACAGGCTATTTCTGTTTTGTCTACTTTGATAAATAACGATAGTAGCTTTGTCAGCCGCTGGATGGATTGGGCTGATCCGATATTTAGTGATAACGATGCACCAAATGTTGACGCTGAGCGAGATGCCATTCGCGACCGCGCTAACCTAACGCTGGGTTATACCTTGCTACAAAACGCTGATCCTTTTGAAGCGTTCAGAGTGTTTGAAAATATCCGCACTGATGGTTTAGACGCAGAAGCCGCGTTATTAGGTTATGGCTGGGCAGCGGCTAAAAAGGATGAATTACAAACTGCCTTGGCGATTTGGCAACGGCTAATACTCATGCCGCAAAATAGTGAATACACCCTAGAAGCGTATTTAGCCAGCGCTTATGCCTATGAGAATGCATTTGCACCACGTCAATCATTGCAGGTTTTGCAATTGGGCCTAGATCGCTTTAAGCAGGCTTTAGTGAACCTCAATCAAGCAGAGAAAGAGGTTAAACAGCGCAAGTTTATTTTGGATTTACTGCCTAATAAAGACACGCAGCAAAGCGTCGATGCTGATGTAAGCCTGTCGCTGAACACGAAAGGTCGACCATTTAATACGGCTCAGCTGTTTGATAGTGTGTCTGTCAGCAATGAGTTTAGGTCAGGGTTGTTGGCGCTTGAGCAAAATCGTGACCTACAACAGCAATTGCTCAATTGGCAACAACGACTGCAGCAATATCATTTGATGTTGGACGAAAGGCAAGTTGAGCGACGCAAACGCGCTAAACACATTTTACAAAATCGTACTTTAGAGCAATTACCAGCGCTACAAGCACAGCGCGATGCCATTGCTCAGGTCATCGCTACCGCTCAAAATCAGCAAGATGGGCAAGTTTTAATGAGCCTACAAAGTCAACAATGGTTAGACCGAGTAAAGCGTTCAGAAAAACGTTTAGCCACTATTACTCAACTTAAAAAACAGCTAGATCACCCCCCTTTAGCTGTCTCTTATGAAAGGCGGGTTGAGCGCGTTGCAGGGCGTTTGATATGGCAAGCAAGTGAAGCTTACAGCACAAATCAATGGCAAGCCCAGAAGGCATTGCAGCAACTCGATGCTGAAATAAGCAAAGCACAACTTCGTCAGCAGCAACTTCTTAAGCAACTGGCCGCCAAACCTGATTTTGTCGAGCAAAGAGACAGAGTCAGCTCGTTGGCTCAGCGTATTAGTACTGAAATTGTCAAAAGTAATGGCTTACAAAATGCACTGGTTAGCCAGTTGTCCGACACCTTTACGCAGTTTATTGAAGTGCATAAATTAAAGGTTAGTCACTATATATTGCAGGCGCAATTAGCCATGGTGCGTTTGAACGATCAAGCGTTACTAAAAAACAGCGACAGCCAAACACCACTGAATGACACATCAATAACAGAGAATGACCCGTTATGAAATTAGGTTATTCACTGCCCGCGGTTGTAGCAATGTTGTTACCGTTATCTGGATGCGGATTGTTTTCAAGTGACAGCTCACAACAGTTGCCACAAGCACCCTCTATCAGTAAACAAACTCTTGGCGATGTATATTTTGAACCATTGCCACTCGACCATACACTTTTAGAGCAGCCTGAAACAGAAACCATGCGAGACGCCTATAAGGCGTTGCTTGATATTGTCGCTGACCCGCAAGCTACCCAAGGCGATCCGTTAATTAAAAAAATAGTCCAGTACCGGCTCGCCGACTTAGAAGTGTCTCTGGCGGAGCAAATGCAGGAAGACGGACTCCCTATTGATTCAGCTGGACACAAATTATTTGATTTAGCCATAGAGCAATACCAACAATTGCTGGTGGAGCATGCACAAAACCCAGATAACGTAGAAGTGCTCTACCAGTTAGCCAAAGCCTATGAACAACAAGGTCAAATGCAATTGAGTTTTGCTACTTTACAGCAGTTGTTAATACAATTTCCGCAGAATATCTACCTAGCTGAAATCCACTTTAGGATGGGAGAAGTCGAGTTTAATCGTACTAATTATGCATTAGCTATCAATGCCTACAACAATGTTTTGGCACAAGATAACCAAAACCCATATTACGGCACTGCGGCATATATGTTGGGTTGGAGTTATTTTAAAAATGAACAACAAAGCGAAGCATTGAAGGCCTTTACTACCTTGCTCGATCATAAATTACCGAATGAAATTGTTGCCCAGCAGATGTTGACTCAGGTAGACAGTCAAGCACAAATTGAGCGTTTACCTGTGGGTGAAAAACGTTTGGTAAATGATACTATACGTATTATGAGTTTGTTGTTTTCTTATCAGGACAACCAACTTTCTTATCAAAATAGCGACGTTGCATATCCAGCTCAGAGTGTCGCCACTCATTTTACAAATGTCGAAAGTAGGCACTATGAATATGTTTTGTACGACGCATTGGCGCAACACTATCTGAACAACGACAGATACCGTGATAGCGCTAAAGCATACCAAGCCTTTACTGAAAATCACGGCGACCATTTTCAAGCGCCGATTTTTGCGGTGAAACAAATTGACGCATATATCCTAGGTAAATTTCCCACTTTAGTATTACCCGCCAAGCAGGGGTTTGTGACACGTTACGGTATCGCTGGTAAATATTGGCTTAATTGGCCAATTGTTTTGCAAGAACAAGTGGCACCTTACCTAAACGAATACTTACAAGAGCTTGCACAATATGAACATAGCCGCGGGCAAATGTTAGCCAGCGCGAGTCAAAAAACTAACTTTGAGGTGAGTGATAATAATCGACCTTCACCTCAAGCGCTCCAAGCACAAGCCACACAAGCTTTGTTGTTAGCTTCTAAGTGGTATCAGCAATTTATCCTGACTTTTCCTAAAGATAAGCAAACCCCTGAATCAACTTACCGTTTAGGTGAAGCTTTATACGAAGCGCAGCAATATGCAGCGTCTATTCATGCATTTGAACGTTATGCTTATCAGCATCTTCAACCTAATACGCATATAACCACTGCTCATCCTAAAGCCGCAGAAGCGGCTTATGCTGCAATTTTGGCTTATCAGAAAATTCAACTATTGCCTGAAGCGCCTTTAGTCTCTTTAGATCCCTTAGATTTTTTAGACTCTTTGGCATTGCAAAATAATAACCAGCAGTCTAGTTGGCTAGACAAACAGCTGATTGCTCAAGAAAACTTTGTGAATAATTTTGTTGATGATCCTAGGGCAAGTGACATTCTGTATAACCGCATGCAACAGCTGTTCATCTTAAAACGTTATGATTTGGCTATTGCTGGTGCAACAAGACTATTGGATTGGCAACCAAAAGTGCAATCTGATAAACGCTTAGCCAGTTACTTAGTAACAGGGCACAGTCAATTTGCGTTACAGCAATATGCACTAGGGGAAACAACATATGACCAAATCCTACAACTGTTGCCAGATAACGATCGCCGTCGCCTTGATATTCGCGATCGATTAGCCGCAAGCATTTACAAACAAGGTGAGCAGAATGTTAGCAACAACTATTTACCCTTGGCCGTTAACGACTTTTTGAGAGTGATAGCAAAAACACCTGAGTCAGCTATTCGTGTCAACGCACAATATGATGCCGCGACCTATTTGTTAGAGATGCAACAATGGCAGCAAGGGATTGATTTATTTGAGGACTTTAGACGCCGTTTCCCCAAAGATAAGCTGACGGCCGGGATTCAAGATAAGTTGATTGAGGCTTATCAGCAAAATAAAAATTGGCAACAAGCCGCTGATGAATTATTGGTTTTACACCGCGCTAACCCTGAGTCTGAGGAGGGCAGGCAAGCCTTGTATGTAGCGGCGCAGTATTTGAACAAGATTGATAACAGACCACAGGCATTAGAGGCTTATCGCACTTATGCCCACAGCTATGCTAAGCCCTTTGCTGAGGCTAACGAAGCGCGGTTCATTATGAGTGAATTTTATCTGGCAAGTAATGAGCCCAGTAAGCGGCGTTTTTGGTTGAATAAATTAATTCAAGCAGATAAACAAGTACAACAATCCCCTGATATTGAACGTGCTGTCCGTACTCGATATTTAGCGGCAATGGCGTCCAATGTGTTTGCCGATGACAAGCTATATATTTACAAAAAAATCAAATTAACGCAGCCATTAAAAGCTAGCTTAGCCAAGAAAAAAACGGCATTAAATAACGCGCTCGATGCCTACAATAAAACCTTGGATTATAAAGTGGAAGAGTTCAGTACTTCAGCCAACTTTAGTATTGCCGACATTTATCATCAACTTGCCAAAGATTTGATGACATCCAGTAAGCCAAAAAATCTCAATGCCCTTGAGCTGGAGCAATATGATTTACTGCTTGAAGAGCAAGCTTACCCGTTTGAAGAAAAAGCCATCGATATTCATGAAACCAACGCCAAGCGAAGTTGGCAAGGCAGTTATGATGCTTGGGTCCAAAAGAGTTTCAGTGCCTTAGAAAAACTGTTGCCAAGCAGATATAATAAACAAGAAAAGAGCGTGGAGGTGACGGATGAAATTTACTAATATTATCTTGAGTTTGATGAGCCTCGCCTTACTGAATAGTTGTTCTAGTTTATTGCCTTTTGACGAAACAGAAAAAAACGTTTCAGAAGCTGTAGAAGAGCCACTGACAACACTGCAAACTAAAGTGAACACTTTACAAGCGCTGCCTAATCTATATAAAACACAGACGAAAAAAGATAAAACCAGTGATCAGACTCTAAACCAATTCCAAGGGGCTTTATTATTAAAGCAGCAAGGTAAGCTGTCTCTAGCTAGAGAACGGTTTATTGCTTTGTCTGAACAACACCCAAACCTTTCAGGAGTCTGGTTACAACTAGCATTGTTGGTTAAGCAGCAAGATAACGATGATATGCAACAACAGCACAAAGATATGACCCGATATCTTAATAATGCGATTTCTGCCAATCCACTCAATTACTTAGCCCACAACGAGTTTGCTTTGGTTTTGCGGCAGCAAGGTCAATTTCAGCAAGCCTTAAGCCATTATGAATTGGCCATAAAAAGCTGGCCTGCGTTTGCAGTGGGATATCTCAATCGCGGCATATTATACGATCTGTACATGGGGAGAAAGTCTCTGGCTTTGGTCGATTATGAGCTTTATCAAGCTTTGTCTGATGACAATTCACGGCAGTTAAAAGGTTGGATAATTGATTTAAAGCGGCAAATCAAAAGTGACCAAGCAGTCACTCAAGCTGGAGCGATGTTATGAATACAATAAAGGGCTGTTTTTTGGGGATGTTTTTTGGCATGGCGTTATGTTTAATGAGCAGTGTGCTTAATGCTCAAGAGCTTGGTGTTATTAAGTTAGAAGAGACCATTCGAGGTAACCAAGAGCAGCCTAAAGTACTAACCATAGTGCCTTGGCAATCCCCTAAAACGAGACAAGCTTTACCTAGCGCTATTGTTGAACGAATTAATAAGACGTTTGTGCCGTTACAAAGGGGCGAGCTAAAGCGTCAAATTCAAATTTTAAATAATAAAAATGTTATACCCCAACCCTTAGGTTAATACCTAAAAAACCTGGGTTAATAGATATAGTTAACAGATTACTTAGTAGGAGTCAGTGATGGATTTTTTTGAAGTGGTAGTACGGTTTTTTCAAGAGGGCGGTGCGTTTATGTTCCCTATCGCCGTTGTGTTGGCAATAGGCCTAGCGATAGCAATAGAGCGATTTTTCTTTTTAAGTTTCTCTAAAAGTGTCAATAAAAGAGCTTTTAAACAAATAGAGCCGCTGCTGAATAAACATGATTATAGCGGCGTGTTAAGTTTTGCTAGTAGTGATAAAGCGCCTATTAGCCGCATTATTGGTGCAGGTATGGCGCGTTTGAATCACAGCCAAAGGCGTGAAGATATCGAATATGCGATGGAAGAAGGTTTAATGGAAACGACGCCTCGACTAGAAAAGCGCACTGCTTATTTAGCGACGCTGGCAAATATCTCAACCTTATTGGGTTTGCTGGGAACTATCATTGGTTTGATAGCCGCATTCTCTGCGGTGGCGACAGCTGACCCATCAGAAAAAGCCAGTTTGTTATCCCAGAGTATCTCGGTGGCAATGAATACTACCGCCTTTGGTTTGATTGCGGCTATTCCACTTTTGGCTTTTCATTCGGTGTTACAAACCAAAACCACTGAGATCATTGATAGTATGGAAATGGCTGGGGTGAAATGTTTAAACGCATTGATAGCTCGGAATGATCTGAATACCCAATCACGTTCTTCAGATGACAATCGATAGATTTCTATTAAGAGATAATGATCACTAGATAACGGTTAATAGATCATGCCAACAAATTATCCAAGTATAGGAATAAGTTATGGCGCGTAGAGCTAAATTTGGACGTGGTAGTCGAGGCATAAAAAAAGACGCTGAGCTGGACATCACCTCTTTTATGAATTTGATGATAGTACTGGTGCCAGTATTATTGATGATGATGGTGTTCTCGCGGATTACCGTTTTAGAACTTGCCTTGCCGCAGCTTGGTGAAGCCAATGAACAAAATATTGATGTGAAAGATCAGCGTTTGGAGCTGGTGGTTAGAGCAGATAATATTGCCGTTTATTACCCTCAAGGGTATCTGGTGAAAGAGTTAGCAGTTACCGAACAAGGCTATGATTATCCGGCCTTACAAATGGTGCTTAGGCAAATTAAGCAGACTCTGATAAACAAAAATATTGATAAAAAAGTCGCTACTTTGTTATTGGAAGAAAATATTCCTTATCAAGTGATTGTGGCATTAATGGATACCACGCGTTCATACCAAGATGTATTAATTGCCTCTGTAGTGGATGCTGAACTTTTTCCCGAAATTTCCCTAGGAGATGCGCCAATCGATATTGCTCCTGTCGCTTCAAATGAGTCTTTGGGGATTGCAAAATGAAAAGATCAGCAAGAGCTATGCGTATGGAACGTCATCACAAACGTATGGCTAAAGACTCCAAACTCAGCTTAGTTTCTCTGATGGACATTTTTACTATTCTGGTGTTTTTCTTGATGGTGAATGCATCTGAAGTGCAAGTGTTACAAAACAGTAAAAGTGTGGAATTGCCTGAATCAACGGCACAACAAGCAGCGAAAGAAACCTTAATTTTAATGGTCAACAATAACGATTTGATCTTGCAGGGCCAAAAATTAGCCGACGTACAGATTATTCTGAGCCAAAATGATGATGTGATCCCCGAACTGGCAACAGAGCTGGCATACCAAATTAATCGCGCAGGTAACAGTGGCGACAAAGATGCCGATGGCAATGATATCGAAAGAGCGATTACCATCATGGGTGATAAGAATATTCCCTATACCTTGCTTAAACGTATTATGCAGACATGCGCTCAAGCAGGGTTTACTAATATATCTTTGGCTGTTGCAGGGCAAGAGCCAGCTCCGCAGCCCAATGAAAGCAAATTGAATAATGTGGCTGCGGCTCAAGGTGAAGAGTTATGAATGCGGCCGCGATGAATGTGCACACCGCCACTGCTAACAGTAAAATGTCAGAGCCCAATACATTTATTACAATACTGCCGTGGTCTTCAAGTGAGCTGGAAAATAGACGTTTTAAAACTATCACTGTTGTTGTTTTGTGCATCACTTTGGCCTTTGCGGCAGTGGTGAAATGGCAGGAGTTACCAGAACGCCCACGTTCTGAAAAAGAAAAATTACCTGCCCAGTTAACGCGTTTAATGACGCCTAGAAAAGTCGAACCACCTAAGCCTATTCCAGTGCCAATCCCTAAGCCGATCGTACCAAAGCCATTGCCTGAGCCTAATATTGAAAAACCAAAACCTGTGCCACCTAAACCAGCAGAACTAAAGAAGGCAGCACCCAAAGAAATCAAAAAAGTGCCGCCTAAACCAGTTAAGGTAAAAGTGCCCACCCAAGCAGAAATAACGGAACAAGCAAAAACTAAAGCCAAACAATCAGGTTTGTTAGCCTTCCAAGATGATTTAGCCAGTATGCGCGACAACGCTAGCCTGAGTAATCTAGCGGATACCGACACCATTAAAGGCTCAGGAGCCAGTAATCAAACTCAGCGTAAGTTTATTGGTAAAAAAGTAGCGGGTAATAGTGGTGGCGTAGATACCAGTAATTTGACAACTAATGTTGGCTCAAAAGGTGAACTGGTAGGCAGGAAAAACACTGAATATGTGGCACCTAGCGATGGCTTAGCATCAGTGGCAGCTAAACAACTTGAAACACAAGACAGTGTTTTGGGTAGCCGTCAAACTGAATCCATCCGAAAGGTGCTTGATGCTAATAAGGGAGCTATTTACGCTATTTACCGTAAAGCGTTACGCTCGGACCCTAGCTTGCAAGGTAAAGTAACCGTTAAATTAAGCATAGAGCCAAATGGTGGAGTGTCTAATGTTGAACTGGTCTTTAGTGAACTTAACTCAGAAGATGTTGAAAACAAATTACTGTTTCGCATTAAATTGATCAATTTTGGTGACCAAAACGTGACTAAAACCCTGCTCGATTATTCGTTTAACTTTTTACCTTTCTAAGGTAGTTGAATATGTTCAATGAGCATGGTGAGTTTAAAGTCACCCCTCAGAATGATATTTTGCTGGCGGTGGTCGCTGGGGCATGGAATGCCGAAACTGCGAATGCATATAGAGATCCTATTCTTGGTATTATTACACCTCTCAAAGGTAATCTTTGGGGCCTCATCAGCAATGTTAATGATTTGGAATTGTGCACACCTGATTGTGAGTTACTGATGGGAAAGTTGCTAGCAGAATGCAGAGCTCAAGGCCTAAAAAGAGAAGCGGTTGTCAATGACAATATTAAAAGTGTTAAAATGGAGTTGTTTCATAAGCATGCCAATAAAAATACCTTAGGATCCTCGTCGGATGTGTTTTTAAGATGTTTTTTAAACTGACGCAGAGGCCAAATCCTGGCTAAATACTCAGGGTTATGGCTTGAAACAACGTATTCTATTTAAAATAGATACAGTAAATGTCAATAATGCTTCCCATATAAAGCATTATGAGCCTTTCACTCAGATAAGACTGGTAATATATTATTGTTTTTATTTGTACTATTTAATCAGGGATCACAATGAAATCAAGTTCTCAATATTTAGAATGATGTTTTCAGTGAAATCATTCGTATCGAAAACGTCTACCAAAATATGTTTTGCATTGGCTATGTTGCTGTCAGTGAATTTTAGTTATGCCGCAGTAGAAGTTATCAAATATGTGAGTGCCAGTTTAAATCGAGACCAACAAAAAACCTATGATGTCAATTTGCTAGAATTAGCTATTAAAAAGTCATTGCCCAAATTTGGCCCCGCTACTTTAAAAGCTCTAGGTACCTCTATGGTGTACCAACGCAAACTCAAAAGCCTCAATGATGGCGAGCTGGATGTAATGTGGACTATGACCTCAGTGCAAAAAGACCAAGAAGCACGAGCTGTTATGATCCCCCATTTCAAAAGATCTGAG
>Ga0307489_10001009_pt1 | contig 18088 bp, 15 predicted proteins | sample SB12metaG_FD_202247 | JGI IMG/M metagenome (GOLD analysis project Ga0307489, IMG submission 202247) | Sea-ice brine microbial communities from Beaufort Sea near Barrow, Alaska, United States - SB 1.2 | ecosystem: Environmental > Aquatic > Marine > Coastal | place: USA: Alaska | collected...
GATGATCCATTTCGACCTTTAAAGCGGCTTCAACAGTGAGTTTTGTCAGGAATGCACTGAGATTATTAAGGTCTTCTGGGGTTTTTACGTCTTTAGCCAGCTCACTAGCCAGTGCTTGTAGTTTATTAATATTCATTGTACTGCTCATTAGTTTTACCTGTTGTTAGGTTATTGATAATAAACAGTTACACAATTATTTTTACAGCCTCCTAAAAAACTTAACTGAGCACTCACTCATATCATACGAAGGCTATGAGCATTCACATTAGGGTTTTATGTCGTGTGTGTACACAACACCTATGCCTTTCTCTCTAAGTTGTTAGGGACTACTCCAGGCTTTGCTGTGCAGCACGGTCAATTGGTCTGTGTAAAAAAACAAGTGAAATTTTTCATAATTAAAGTTTACATTTGTACAGTGTTAATTTCATCTATTACACTAAGAACAGTCAGTGTCTAACAGACTAAGGAAATAATTGATTATGAATGCGGCTCAATATGCAGAAAAAGCAGGCGATCTCTTTGTTTTGCCTGAATCGGTAACTTACATAAAACAGCTTATAGACGATGGTTGTGCATCAATAACTGAAGTGGCAGACATCATTAATTATGATCCCATGATTGCGGCGCAAATTTTAAAAATTGCCAATAGTGCGCTGTATAATTTTCCTTCTGCCATCACTACGCTTAATAAGGCTATACAGGTTATAGGTACCATCTCAGTATATGATTTGGTGTTAGCCTACGGTATCTCCCACGCCTTTAAAGAATTGGATAACGAAGAAACTGACTTTAGCCATTATTGGGAGCAAGGCGTCAGCTGTGGCTTATTAGCTAAATATTTAGCGCAAGAAACGCGTTTGAAAAATCCTGATAAATTTTTTGTCTGCGGTTTGTTGCATAATATCGGTGAATTGACGGTGGTTAAGATCGCTCCATTGCAAGCAAAGCGTTGCAGCGAATTTACCCAGCAACAGCGTCCTTTGGCATTGCAGCAGCAACATCTGGGGTTTGCCTACTCAGATATCAGTACAGAATTATTAAAAGCTTGGGGTATACCGGTAGAAATATATGGTCTGATCAGTAAGCAGCATTATTCACTTACTCCACCCCAAGGCGTGGATGAGCAGGTTTTACAGTTGGCCAGAACCTTATCATTGAATAATATATTTAATGATATTTATGCGCCACTGGACAACATAGATAAACGTCAATACCAATCGTTATCTCTGGATGTAGAAGATCTTCAAAGTGCACTGGAGTTTACTAATATGCAGTTGCTCAGTACCCTGGCTCTTTTTAGACCCTCTACCTTCACTATTTATTAAAGGCTAGTCGAATACAGCAACAGTCTGTCGGCTAATAGCGACCAGTTTACCTCGGGCATCCCAGATATTGGCTTCAGTATTGGCGTATCCATCTGATGCCTGACGTGTTCTGACCTGGTAGGCAAACCAGTCTTGTGGTGAAAATTTTTGATGGGGGTGGATAAATTCAATATTCCAACTCATAGTACTGGTTGGAGCAGGCCATTTGAGCATTTGCAAGGTAGTGGGTGGCCAGCCGTCTATCAGGGCAATCAAATGGGCATCGTTGATTTCTTTTGGGGCTTTGCTAAAACGCATCCAACCGTCAATTATACTCTTCTTGCTGCCAGTAAAGGGTAGACCTCCTGCTTGTTTGGCCAAATCCAGATGGCGCAAAAATTTGGGTGTTAATTTAGGGATTTGAGGCATGAAACTCGGCTTTGTGGGGAGTGTCATATCATGACGATCCATATTTTCTACGATGATTTTTGATGTACGCGCGACACCAAAACAGGCCTGAACCATTACACATACCTGGCCATCTTGAATTGCCTTGCCAGTGACTTGTGTGACATTTTTACCCTGCCGTAAAATATCCACCTTAATATCAAAGGGGGTATCAGTGGTAACTGGACCGATAAAATTACAGCTGAATGAACGCAATACTCTATCAGGATTGACCTTTTCTTTGATGGCTGTATACACAAGCGCCCCTGTTATCCCCCCATAAGACGTTCTACCTTGGGCCCAGTCACTGGGTATGCTGAGTACAGGTTTAACTGTAGTGGCGTGTATATAACGTTTGGTTAAGGTAATTAATTCATCGATATGCATGGGATAGTTAACCTCAGGATAAAGTGTAGAGCATCGTACTACTGGTCTGATGTCTAAGGTGACACATTCTAGCATGTAAAAACCCCTTGCTTGTACAGTAGATGCATACAATTTGTAATGCTTATAGGAGTGTATAAGCGGTTGTTATCTTTACATTTAATTAACAAAAAGGCTTGTTATTTAGTCAGTCAGCGACTTAGTATAGTTGTCAACACTATGACCAATAGGCTAACGGGATAGATCGCGCATGACAGTTCAAAGTACCGAATTAGATAAACAGCCAAATGAAAATTTTGATCAGGTCAGTAAGGGTCATCGTACCTATGTGCTGACCATTTTAACGTTAGTTTATGCGTTTAATTTCATAGACCGGCAAATAATCGGTATCTTGTCACCTTTTATCAAACAAGACTTGGATCTAACGGACGCGCAGTTAGGCTGGTTAAAAGGGATCTATTTTGCCCTGCTGTATACAGTATTGGGTTTGCCTATTGCCTGGTTAGCTGATCGCTACAGTCGAGTTAATATAGTGGTGATATCGTTAACCCTGTGGAGTGCTTTTACCGCACTGTCAGGAATGGCAACAACTTATACTCAGCTTGCGCTAGCCAGGGTTGGTGTAGGTATTGGTGAAGCAGGCGGTAGCCCACCATCTCATTCGATCATTTCTGATCTTTATCCCAAAGAAAAACGTGCTGGTGCTTTGGCGATATATTCCTTAGGAATACCGTTTGGTATTATGCTGGCATTTTTTGCCTCCGCCTTTATTCTTAAAGGCGGTGATGCCAATTGGCGCTTGGTAATGATTAGTGTTGGTATCCCTGGAATATTATTAGCTATATTATTAAAATTGACCGTACGTGAGCCTATGCGTGGGGGCAATATGTCTACTAGCGCTGCGGCTGCACCGTCATGGACATCGATTAAAACTCTGCTAAGTATTCGTTCCTGGTGGGGAATGTGTATTGCCATTTCACTGGCTTCTTTTGGCAGTTATGCCATTTCAACCTGGATGATCGATTTTTATCTCCGTGCCCACCCTGGATTAGATTTGACCAGTTTATTGATCAAAATTGGTGTTATCAACGGTACCGCTTATGCTGGGGGAGTGTGGATAGGGGGAGCGTTAGCAGATAAATGGGGTAAATCTAACCGAGGTGCTTATGGCTGGATACCTGCTATTGGCTTAATCGTAGGCGCACCCGCCTATTTTTTATCCGTGCATGTGGAGGACTTAAATACCTCACTGGCGTTATTAACTCTGTTGTTGTTTACGAGCGGATTTTACCTGGGTCCCTCATTTGCCTTAGCCCAAACCCTAGCTCCAATCAAGGTGCGCGCCATGTCTACGGCAATGTTTTTCTTTGTACTCAATATTATTGCCCTGGGTGGCGGGCCAACCTTTGTGGGTATACTCAGTTCATCCTTGACTGAAGATCATGGTGAGGTAGAGGCATTGAGGATGTCGTTATCAGCACTTGTGGTGCCCTATGTACTGGCAATCATTGCGTTTGCCTGGACAGCCAAACAAATTCCTCGGGATTGGGCGACCGCCGAAAAACGTAACGGTTAGCCTGCAAAGTATTGACTTTTTAGCGATTGGACAGCCTTATCCAAAACCTGGGCAAGGTATTTTTCCTGGACTGTATCTTATAGCAGATGAATATATTTTGAATGTATCATCAGGCATGCTGTAAAGTGCACAGCGCAGCATCCCTATGTGTAGTATGGAAGGAGAAATACTTGTCCAACGAAAAAAGCAAAGCTATCTTGCATTTTGCCCATGCCAATGGCTTCCCAGCCAGCAGTTACAATAAGGTTTTTTCCTCCTTGCAGGAAGAATATAAAGTCATAGCGGTCAATAAATTTGGTCACACACCTCGTTTTCCAGTATCGCAAAATTGGAGCAATCAAGTCACTGAACTTACTGAGTATGTGGAAGATAGAAGTGCCGGGCCTGTTTTTGCTGTAGGTCATTCGTTTGGTGGCGTGGTCTCCTATATGGCGGCTTGTGCTAGACCTGAATTGTTTAAAGGGTTGATTATGCTAGACCCACCGATTGTGACGGGGTTGAGTCGTTTTTTGTTTAGAATATGTAAATATACCCCTTTTATCGACAGGCTAACGCCCGCAGGAAAGACAGCTAAACGATGCAATAAATGGGATAAAAATGCCGATATAGCGGCATATTTCAAAATACGTGCATTATTTAAGAATATGGATCCCGACTGTATTAAAGATTATGTGAATGGGGTCATGGAATTGCAGGGGGATCATTATCGTTTGAATTTCAAACCTGAGGTCGAAGCAAATATTTTTCGTAATGTTCCCCATAACATCAACCGCTTTTATGGAAAATTACAATGCCCAGCCTTGCTGGTCACCGGTGAGCATACCACCGTGTGTACGCCGGAATTAATTGCGCCATTTATTCGTGCTAATAAACTAGAACACCAGGTATTGGCAGGAGGCGGACATATGTTTCCGTTGGAAAAACCCGAAGAAACAGCCAGTTTAATCCGCCACACACTAGCCCTCTGGCAACGACAGTAAAGGGTGTAAAAAAAGCCCTCAAATGAGGGCTTTACGATCCAGAATATGACTTTATATGCCTACCGGCAACCCCAGCATTTCACGGGTAACCAGCACCACCCCTTTGTCGCTCACACGAAAGCCCCTGGCACGGTCATCATCATGATTATGTCCAATAGTAGTGCCTTCAGGGACAATACAGCCTCGGTCGATAATGGCTTTCTTAATCTTGCAGTTGCGATGCACTTCTACATCGGGTAGCAGAACTGATTCTTCTACCTCGCTAAACGAATGTACTCTTACATTAGAGAAACATAGACTCTTGCGTACAGTGGCACCTGAGATAATACAGCCGCCACTGACCACCGAGTCGATTGCGGCACCACAACGGTTATACTCCTCCCACACAAACTTGGCGGGTGGCAACTGTTCCTGATAGGTCCATATAGGCCATTTTCTGTCATACAGATTGAGCGGTGGATTGGGGGATACCAATTCCATGTTTGCTAGCCAAAATGAGTCGAGGGTACCGACATCGCGCCAATAGGCGTCTTTGTCACCAGGACCTTCAAAAGGGAATGCATAAACAGGGTGATCGTTGATGATTGACGGAATGATGTCTTTACCAAAATCCCGTTCAGACCCCGATTTTTCTGCATCATGTTTGAGTTGTTCGAATAAAAAATTCGTATCAAAAACATAATTACCCATAGAGGCAAGGCAGCGTGTGGGATCATTAGGCAAAGGAGTAGGGTGTTCAGGTTTTTCTTCAAAACCTAAAATTCTATAATTTTCATCAACCGACAGTACGCCAAACTGCCCTGCAGCTTCTTCTAATAACACCGGCATACAACTAACAGTCATTTTGGCTCCAGACTCCACATGATGAGCCAAGATATTGGCGTAATCCATGCTGTAGATATGATCACCGGACAGAACTAGGACATATTTTGGTATTTCATCGCGAATAATATCGATATTTTGAAATACCGCATCAGCGGTGCCTTCGTACCAGTTGTCTGAAAAGCGCTGGGAAGCGGGCAATATTTCAACGGATTCACCGAGTTCCTTTTTGAAGTGTCCCCAACCCCGCACCAGATGCCTGATAAGTGAGTGAGATTTGTATTGCGTAACCACGCCAATCCGTTTAATGCCCGAGTTGATACAATTAGAGAGAGGAAAATCGATGATCCGAAATTTACCGCCAAAATACAGTGCGGGTTTGGCTCTCCAATCAGTTAATTCATGAAGCCTGGAACCTCGACCACCTGCTAATATAAGTGCGTAAGTGTCTCGGGTCAGGTTGCTAATATAACGTGGACTTTCATTTGCCATAATGATTGTGAACTCCGTTCTTTATTTTTTAAACGTTAGAGATAGGTGGAAAAATGTGTATTGAGGTTACCCGAAAATGAATCTCAGTGTGCCACGGGCGCTGGGAAATTTCAATTTGCTATTTGGGTTAAATAACAGGTGCGTTTACAATATATTAACTGTTTCGTAACAGTATAGGTTGAAGTAGTCTTATTTATAATATTAATTCCAATGCTAACTTAGATACAACTTATAAATACATAACGTGAACAGATTGACAAAACGGTTAGCTAAATAAATACTCATCGCTTTTTATTCGGCAAAAAATATAACAATGAAAACATGAATATACAAAATCGTTGAGGTTGCAGTTAGGCGGTAAAATAACGCAGTCCCATGAACTTAGGTTCATTAAGTAATTGGAGTAAGGCAGAGCAGTCATTAACGCTGAGGCTTCAGTGTGATGGGATATATGACAAATCAGCAAAAACAGTAACGGCAGCCACTCTTGTTTTATTTGCGCCGACTAAAAGTGGGGTCATAATAGTTACAACGAATAATGGTAAAATATTCACTCCCTACAGGGAGGTGCATCTGCGAATACAAAATGTTATTTATACCCGTGATCTTTGAAAACACTTCTCATTTGAAAGATTTATTTGATAAATAATTTAAGAATATCATGATGTTGGTATGCAAATTATATTGTCTTACTCAGAAAAACGGGATTTAAAAGCAGGCCATAAAAAATGCCGTGATAAGCACGAGTGTGACCGGATAAAAGCTATTTTATTGTTCGCCGATGACTGGCCAATAGATAGAATGGCCCAAGCGTTGCTCAAACATCCAACCAGCATCATCAGACATCTGAATGATTACACCCACAGTAAAAAAACAACGTCTGATAATAGCGGCTCTACGGGCTGCCTAACGGATGAACAAACCAAGCACGTCATTAAACACCTCTGTGAGCACACCTATTTCCATATGCATGAAACACGTCGCTACCTAAAAGAGAAGTTTGATGTGCATTACTCTATCCCGGGTATACATAAATGGCTCCACCGCAATAAACTCAGCTATAAACAGCTAAAGGGTGTGCCACACAAATACGATACTGAAAAACAAGACGTTTTCGTCAAGGCTTATGAAACCTTAAAAAGAAGGTGGCAGATGATGGGCCTATCTTGTTTATGGATGCGGTACATCCTACACAAGCGACTAAAGTGACCTCTGGTTGGATACGAACTGGGGTGGATAAACCGATTGAGACGACCGGCAGCCATACCCGATTAAACATAGTAGGGGCCATAAGATTAGGGCATTTAGAGGATACGATTAGCGCGCAATATAAAACCGTCAACGGTGAGTCCATCATAGACTTTTTTGCTCGTATTAAAACGTCATACCCGACAAACAGCATCTTTCACCCGATGCTACATGATGCAGGTTATCATCGCTCAGGCGAAGTAAAAAAGAAGGCTGAAGAATTAGGGGGCCAATTACATTATTTACCGCCCTATAGTCCCAATTTAAATCCAATAGAGCGACTTTGGAAAATAATAGACGAGCATGCGCGAAATAATCGATATTTTGCTACTGCAAAAATTTTTAGATGGCACATAAATAATTTTTTTGATGTGACATTACCTAACATTGGCAATGATTTAGACAGTAGGATCAACGATAACTTTCAGACCTTCAAATTTTCATCTTGAAGTAAATTGGGTATATTTGGGCGATCATTATTGTTTTTAGCAACGAGCGTTAAATGAAAAATATGAAGACCTATTACGAATATATTGGCCAAAATAAATTGATTTTAACAAAATATCATAAGAAACGGTTCAATCTGTAATAGCCCATTTAATGGTCGAACGTATGGTGACTATACTTGCTTGGAGGTTATGCGCTTCTAAGTTGAATCTGCCTAATAATGATAAGTCACTTTTCTAAGGCGTTACTTATAAACCCGAATGTATGCTGTCTTATGAGGAGCCAGCGACTTTCGAGCTTGCAAAGTAAACGATGGCGTCAGGAATTTTGGCCCTGGTCAGCCAGGGGTTGACAATTTAATCATCTTCAATGCTGGCGTCAATAAGTCGATGGGGATTACGCTAAGTCTTAATCTGAGCTGATTTTTCCATAGTTTTACCTGGGGTTAATTAGCATTACCCCTATAATTATGTTCATGATTTGTTGCAAGCTTTCGGCAGCTTAAATAATAAGGAATTAAGCCATGATTAAGAAAATTATATTCGGTTCAGTTGGCCTTGTTTTACTGTTGATTGGGATCGGTTTCCTGATGCCGTCTACCTACATAGTCGAGCGAAATATCAGAATCAATGCACCCGCTGAAGATATTTTCAGATATGTTAAAAACTTGCGTCAATGGCAACGTTGGGGGGTGTGGTTTAAGCGCGACCCCGCTATGCAAATTAGTTATTCAGGCCCAGAATCTGCGGTAGGTATGCAATCAAGCTGGATCAGTGAAAGCCAGGGAAGTGGGCGCATGGAAGTGATTGGTATAGAAGAAAACCATCGCATTATTTATTCGTTATATTTTATCGACATGGATATGGGCTCCACAGGAGAGCTGGTATTTAGCCCTGTCGAAGACCAAACACAGGTGACCTGGCACGACTACGGTGATGTGGGGGCTAATCCGCTTTATCGTTACTACGGGTTTTTCATGGATAGTATAATAGGAGATGACTTGCAGATTGGCCTGGATAATTTGAAAGTGATCTCTGAAGCCAACAATTATTTTAACAGCAATTGATTGTGTATTAAAACGGCCCTTTGACGATATAGGAGTAAGGTCCATGAACGTTAGAGTCGTTTCCCAACCGGGATGGGAGGGCCTGGTTCTAGTGGACTGTTTGGCCAGGGACCTTGGGGTATATTATTTGTATTACATAGTGACCAAATTTATTTGCCAGATGAGGCCAGGTTCCTGACTGTGTCAATCAGGCAAAGAACTCAGCGCCGGGGGCAGAATTGGATTCAGTGTAATTTGCCAAGCCTCACCAAAGTTCGCTTTTTCCAACAAAAAACAGAGCCGCAGATAAAAATTTTCGTTAGCGGCCATGATAACCCCGTTTATCGGTACGTCGCGGTCAGTTACCCTGAATTCAAGCTGTTTTAATTAATACCTGAGCCACTTTTGACTGAGGTACCCGGCCAAGTCGCTTCATTATTTGCTGACCCGCTCTAGCCAGCAAAGTCAGATCAACGCCAGTTTCTATGCCCATGCCGTCAAGCATGTAGATAACGTCTTCTGTGGCGACATTGCCTGCTGCACCTTTGGCATAGGGGCATCCACCTAAGCCGGAAACGGCACTGTCGATAACCGCAATTCCATGCTCTAATGCGACCAAAATATTGCTCAAAGCCTGGCCGTAGGTGTCATGAAAATGCACGGCCAATTGTCTGGTCGGGACGACTTCCTGTACCGCCCTCAACATATTCTGAGTCGCTATCGGAGTACCCGTGCCAATGGTATCGCCCAGGGATATTTCATAACAGCCCATGTCTAGCAGCGCTTTAGCCACTTTAGCCACCTGTTGGGGGGCAATATGCCCCTCGTATGGACAACCCAAAACACAGGAAACATAGCCTCGTACCTGAATGTTGTGCTGTTTGGCGGCCGTGATCACAGGTATAAAGCGGGCCAAACTTTGCTCAATTGAGCAATTGATGTTCTTTTGTGAAAAGACTTCAGATGCGGCGCCAAATATCGCCACTTCGTCTGCTCCTGCCGCCAATGCGGCTTCGAATCCTTGTATATTAGGGGTCAAGGCCCCATAGGTAACCCCCGATATACGGTTAATACGGGTAAATACTTCATTACTGTCACCCATCTGGGGCACCCATTTTGGGGACACAAAACTGCCTGATTCGATAAAACGTAATCCGGCATCAGCCAGTTGCTCTATCAAAGCGACTTTATCGTTGAGATTGATGGTTTGTTGTTCGTTTTGTAACCCGTCCCTGGGGCCCACTTCGACAACCTTAACCCTTCTAGGCAATGCATCCAGGTTCATTTAGTTTACTCCTGCCTGGCGCTGTCTTTGAAGGTAAGCAATGCAGCCCCTCCAGCTACTAATTCACCAGGTTGATAGAAAAATTCGCTGACATAGCCGTTTTGATGGGCTTTGATACTATGCTCCATTTTCATCGCTTCCATGATCATCAAGGCTTGGCCTTTAATGACAGGTTGCTTGGGTTCAACCAGTAAAGCAACGACTGTACCGTTCATGGGTGCACTGAATCCATGCCCTATGTCTGCATCATCGTTGATACCCAATTCAGCCTTGATATGGCGGAAACGCAAGGTCCGGCCACCGACGAACAGGCAGTAGTCATCAATGTTTTGACTGACGCTTACCGCTTGTTTATGGCCATCAAGCGTGGCCATAAACTGTTGCCCGGCTAATATGGCGTAACATTTGTGACGGTAACCGTTTAACTCGATGATAAAATGTTGCTCTGCGCTTTGGTTCACAGGGGCATGGGCTACTCGTTGAATGGTAAAACTGTACTGTTGTTGCTCGACTTCGAGGGTCAAAATCTGCACAAATGTTTCGTTGGGCCGCCAGTCATTACCTGCATTCCAAGGTGAACCAATATCTTGGTTTGGCTGAGGATTTTGTACTAATTGGTGCATGGCCACATACATGCCCGCTATGGGTAAAAGATCTTCAACAGCAAGTTTAGTGTTATGAAAAATTTCCTCGCGGTGTTTGTCGATAAATCCGGTATCTACATCCGCAGCCCTGAAAGCGCTTGTACTGGCCAGATTGCGTAAAAATCCGATATTAGTTACCACACCATCGATTTGGTATTGGCCTAAAGCTGAGATTAACTTTGCCAAAGCCTTATCGCGATCCTCGTCCCAGACAATAAGTTTGGCGATCATGGGATCATAATAGACGGATACTTCATCACCTTGCACCACACCACTATCAATTCTGATATTGGCTGATTCGGTAGGAGTGACTAACAGGTTTAGAGTACCTGTAGCGGGGAGAAACTCATTATCTGGATCTTCGGCATATATCCTAGCTTCAAAGGCATGACCGTTCACCCGTAACGCATCTTGTGTCAAAGGCAGCGTTTCGTTGGCGGCGACCCGCAATTGCCATTCTACCAAGTCTTGCCCGGTGATCATCTCGGTCACTGGGTGCTCTACTTGTAAACGCGTGTTCATTTCCATGAAATAGAACTGACCATCTACATCAAGGAGAAATTCAACGGTGCCGGCGCCGACATAATTAATGGCTTTGGCAGATTTGAGCGCCGCTTCACCCATTTGCTGGCGCAGGGCGTCACTCATACCTGGGGCTGGTGCCTCTTCGATGACTTTTTGATGGCGCCGCTGTACGGAGCAATCCCGTTCAAACAGGTACACACCATTGTTATGTTGATCGCAAAATACTTGTATTTCGACGTGGCGGGGCTGGGTTAAATATTTTTCAACCAACATGATGTCGTCATTGAAACTGGACATAGCTTCGCGCTTAGCAGCGGCCAGTGCATCCATAAATTCATCACCGTGCCAAACCTGGCGCATGCCCTTGCCACCGCCGCCAGCGGCAGCTTTAAGTAACACTGGGTAGCCCATCTTATCCGCATGACTTTTAAGCAGGTCGGCTGACTGATCGTCGCCATGATAGCCTGGCACCAAAGGGACATTGGCTTGAAACATAATATTTTTGGCGGCGGATTTGGAGCCCATGGCCTCGATTGCTGCCACAGGTGGACCAACAAATATGATGTTATTTTGCGCGCACAAGCGCGCAAATTCGGCATTCTCCGATAAAAAACCATACCCGGGGTGAATAGCATCGGCGCCAGTGCGCTTGGCCGCCTCGATAATAGTGTCCACTTTTAAATAGCTTAGCTTAGAAGGGGATGGCCCTATATGCACAGCTTCATCAGCGAGTTTAACATGCAGTGCCTGGGCATCGGCATCAGAATAAACTGCAACAGTCGCTATGCCCATACGTTTAGCTGTCTTGATAACCCGGCAGCAAATTTCGCCACGATTGGCGATCAGTAATTTTTTAATCATGAGATAAACCAGTTTGGGCGACGTTTCTGTAAAAAAGCACTCAGACCTTCCTGACCTTCTTGTGATACTCGGGTTGTGGCGATACGCAGGCTGGTTTTTTCAACCAGTTCTTCATCTGTTTGACTGCCCTGAATATCAAAAATTAGTTGTTTAGCGGCAGCCACAGCCAAAGGTCCATTGGCCAAAATATGACTGATCAAGTCTTCTATTGTGGAATCTAACTCTTCTTCGGTAACGGCCTCACTGAGTAACCCAATGCGCCTGGCACGGCGAGAAGAGAACACCTCTGCTGTAGTGAAGTAGCGTCTGGCCAGGCGGGCACCAATGGCATCTACTACATAAGGGCTGATCGTCGCAGGTATTAAACCAAGTTTGACTTCGCTCAGACAAAATTTACTGAGTTTACTGCCTACTGCCATATCACAGCAGGCTATCAGGCCCACTGCGCCACCAAAAGCGGCACCTTGTACCCGAGCGATAGTTGGCTTTGCCAAAGTGTTAAGCACCAATAACATATTAGCCAGGGCGTTGGCGTCAGCCAGATTTTGCTGATAACTGTAACTGGCCATGCGTTTCATCCAGTTTAAATCCGCACCGGCACAAAAACTTTTACCTTTAGCAGCCAGCACCATCACCCGTACTTTTTTGTCTTGACCTAACTGTTTGAATATTTGGGTCAGACGGGCGATCAGTTTGTCATCGAAGGCATTATGGACCTCGGGACGATTAAGGGTAACGGTGGCAACGCCACGCTCATCGATATGACAAAGTACGTTATCTTCAATAGTGTTATGGGACATGATTATTATATCCTTACATTCTGAACACCCCAAACTGGGTGTCCTCAATGGGTTTATTTAAACTGGCTGATATAGACAAGCCCAATACAAAACGTGTATCCGCTGGATCGATGACTCCGTCATCCCATAAACGGGCGGACGCATAATAGGGATGACCCTGATGTTCATAGGTATCTATTATCGGCTGCTTGAACGCTTGCTCTTCTTGTTGTGTCCAGTTTTTTCCGGCTCGTTCGTGTTGGGCGCGCTTAACTTGTGACAAAACACCCGCGGCCTGTTCACCGCCCATGACTGATATCCTGGCATTGGGCCACATAAACATAAAGCGTGGGTCGTATGCCCGTCCGCACATCCCGTAGTTGCCGGCACCAAAACTGCCCCCTATCAGCACGGTGAACTTTGGCACCTGGGCACAAGCCACCGCGGTCACCATTTTGGCACCATGTTTGGCGATCCCACTGGCTTCATATTGTTTGCCAACCATAAAACCAGTGATATTTTGCAAAAATACCAATGGAATTTTACGTTGGGCACACAGCTCAATAAAATGCGCCCCTTTTTGCGCCGACTCACCAAATAAGATGCCGTTATTGGCAACTATCCCCACCGGGTAGCCAAAAATTCGGGCGAAACCACAAATAAGCGTATTACCGTACAGGGCTTTGAATTCATCAAATTCAGAGGCATCAACTATGCGTGCGATGATCTCCCGCACGTCATAGGATTGGCGACTGTCTTTAGGCACAATACCGTATATTTCGTCACTGGGATAGGCAGGATCCACTGGCGTTTTAACATCCAGCAGCAATGGCTTGCAACGATTGAGTCTGGCCACAGCATCCCGGGCAATCTGCAAGGCGTGGTGGTCGTTATTAGCCAGATGATCAACTACACCTGAGGTGCGACAATGTACATCGCCGCCCCCAAGCTCTTCTGCGGTGACCACCTCTCCCGTAGCCTCCTTGACTAAGGGAGGGCCAGCCAAGAAAATAGTGCCCTGGTTTTTGACAATAATTGATTCGTCAGCCATGGCAGGCACATAGGCGCCACCGGCGGTACAACTGCCCATCACCACGGCAATTTGTGGAATATTGTGAGCCGACATGGTTGCCTGATTGAAAAATATGCGGCCAAAATGTTCCCGATCCGGAAACACTTCATCCTGCAGGGGCAGGTTAGCCCCCCCTGAATCGACCAGGTAAATACAGGGCAGGTTGTTTTGCTGGGCGATGGTTTGGGCGCGCAGGTGCTTTTTGACGGTCAATGGATAATAAGTACCGCCTTTGACCGTGGCATCATTGGCCACGATCATGCATTCCACTCCTGAGACTCGTCCAATACCGACAATGATACCCGCCGCGGGGACATAGTCTTCATAGACTTGCCAGGCAGCCAGTTGAGAGAGCTCTAAAAAAGGCGACCCCTGGTCTATTAAATTATTGATACGATCGCGAGGTAATAATTTACCTCGGTCGGTGTGACGTTTGTTGGCTTTTTCGCCTCCACCGAGTGATATTTCGGCTATTTTTGTCTGCAGATCATCTAATTGCAGCTGCATATGAGCAGCATTATCGACAAAATCTTGGCTTTTAGGATTTATTTTACTAGTGATACGGGGCACGTTGTGGCTCCAATCAAGCAGCATCAGGCTTTAGCGTTTGTTGAATTTAAGCCTGACAGCTGTAGGTTGCATTTTTATGTCGTTTTAAGTTGGTATTGCACTGAAAGTGCTATTTAGCGTGATTCTTTAAATAATTCACGGCCAATGAGCATTCTGCGGATCTCCGACGTGCCGGCACCAATTTCGTATAATTTGGCATCACGTAATAAACGACCCGTGGGGTATTCATTGATGTAACCGTTGCCACCCAATAGTTGGATCCCATCCAATGCTATTTTAGTTGCCAGTTCGGCGGAATAGAGTATGGCTCCGGCGGCATCTTTGCGTGTAGTTTCACCGCGATCACAGGAGCGGGCAACAGTGTAGACGTAGGCACGCGCCGCGTTCATTTGGGTATACATATCGGCGACTTTACCTTGTACCAGCTGAAATTCACCTATAGATTGGCCGAATTGTTGCCGATCGTGGATATAAGGCACAACTATGTCCATGCAGGCTTGCATAATACCCAGAGGGCCTCCGGATAACACCAAACGCTCATAATCCAGGCCGCTCATCAGTACTTTTACTCCTGAGCCTTCTTCACCAATGATATTTTCTGCCGGTACGGCACAATCTTCAAATACTAACTCACAGGTGTTAGACGAGCGCATGCCTAACTTGTCCAGTTTCTGGGCATGGCTAAAACCTGGCGTGCCACGCTCAACGATAAAGGCTGTCATACCTTTGGCACCAGCATGGATATCAGTTTTGGCATATATGACGAAGGTGTGGGCGTCTGGGCCATTCGTGATCCACATCTTGTTGCCATTGAGTATGTATTGGTCGCCACGCTTGTCAGCACGCAACTTCATGCTTACCACATCCGATCCTGCATTGGGCTCACTCATGGCTAAGGCACCTATGTGCTCGCCACTAACCAGTTTGGGCAGATATTTTTCTTTTTGCGCTTGCGTGCCATTTTTGTTGATCTGATTGACACATAAATTGGAGTGAGCCCCATAGCTAAGACCAATACCGGCGGATGCCCGGCTGACCTCTTCCATGGCAACTACGTGGGCTAGGTAACCCATATTTGAGCCTCCATATTGTTCAGCTACCGTCACACCAAGTAAGCCCATTGCACCAAGTTTTGGCCACAATTGGTTGGGGAATGCATTATCGGCATCGGCCTTGTCGGCCAGGGGGGCTATCTCACCTTGAGCAAAATTATAAACATGCTCTCTGAGCATATCGATATCTTCACCTAGGCCAAAATTGAGTGTGGGGTAGGCAGTGTTCATGCGATTTTTCCTTGCTGTAGTAAGGTTAATTCCTCTTTGCAACGAGATTCAACTTCATCTAACTCGTTTTTCAAGGCCTTGATGTCTTCCATCTGTTGCAACATTTGTGTGCGTTTCTCAGTGGTCATGGTAAGCATGGCCTCTAGTTGTATCTGTGAGTTCTGATGGCTGTCATATAGCGCAAATAAGGTTTTGGTTTCTGCCAGTGAAAATCCCAGGCGCTTACCCCGCAATATAAGGTTAAGCCTGACTTTGTCCTTTTTACTATACACCCGGTTTTGCCCGTTGCGTTGAGGGCAAAGTAAGCCGGATTCTTCGTAAAAACGAATGGAGCGAGAGGTGATATTCAGCTCTTTGGCTAACTCCCCAATAGTATAAATTTTGTTAGTCATACTGCGGCCTTATTACAATTTATTGCGTTCCTTGAATAACTAACCTTTACGTTAACGTGAAGGTTAGTTAACGTAAAGGTAAAGTATCACTAACATTTCGTCAACAAAAAATGTGAATTTAACTCAGATAGGGGCATTGTCATTGTCAGTGTTAACGTTCCAGTACGTTAATGGTGTTTATACAATTGCATAATTGCATAATCGCATAGCAGCGCTATAGTAGTTAACGGCAAATAACCTCAATACATATAAAAGGAAAGATAGATTATGAGTCATGATTCAGTGGTGATCGTTAGTGCGAAACGCACTCCAATGGGTGGGTTTATGGGCGCATTGTTGGGTGTCTCAGCTACTGAACTAGGGGCTTGTGCTCTGCGTTCAGCCTTAGATACAGCGGGTAATAGCGATATTATGGTCGATGAAGTGATCATGGGCTGCGTATTGCCAGCAGGTTTGGGACAGGCTCCAGCTCGTCAAGCGTCACTTAAAGCCGGTTTGCCATTATCAACCCCAGTGATCACCATCAATAAGGTGTGCGGCTCAGGAATGAAAGCGGTCATGTTAGCTCACGATCTAATTAAAGCTGGTACCGCCCAGACGATTTTGGCCGGCGGTATGGAGAGCATGAGCAATGCTCCCTATTTGTTGCCTAAAGCGCGGGGAGGCTATCGTATGGGACATGGTCAGGTGCTTGACCATATGATGCTCGATGGACTCGAAAACGCCTATGACGGCAAGGCTATGGGTTGTTTCGCCCAGGCGACAGCCGATAGTGAAAATATCGACCGTCAGCAAATGGATGAATTTGCCTTATCTTCTTTATCCAAAGCCAGTCATGCTATAGAAAACGGATTATTTGTGGATGAAATCTGTGGGGTAACCATTTCATCTCGTAAAGGCGATGTGGTGGTAGATCAAGACGAGGGGCCAGGTAATGCTAAACCAGAAAAAATACCGACCTTGCGTCCGGCATTTACCAAAGATGGCACCGTTACGGCTGCTAATTCCAGTTCGATTTCCGATGGTGCTGCAGCGTTAATGGTTATGAGCAGCAGCAAAGCACAATCGCTAGGATTAAAGCCTTTAGCGCGTATAGTAGGGCACAGTTCTCATGCCATAGAGCCAGAAAATTTCACTGTGGCACCTGTTGGTGCTATGAAAAAGTTGTTTAGCCAAACCGGTTGGGATAAAGATGATGTTGATTTATTTGAAATCAACGAAGCCTTCGCCATGGTCACCATGTTGGCCATAAAAAAGTTGGAGTTAGACCCAAGCAAGGTCAATGTAAAAGGTGGAGCTTGTGCATTAGGTCACCCCATCGGAGCCTCCGGTGCTCGTATTCTGGTTACCTTACTGCATGCATTAAAGCAGAGAAATTTGCAAAAGGGAGTTGCTGCGATCTGTATTGGTGGTGGAGAAGCGACAGCTATAGCAGTAGAAATAATGTAATTGTTAAGTTAAATTAAGCAAAGCAAAGTAACACCTGTCAGGGTGCTACTTTGTTTTTTTGGATATCTCGACCTTATTTGTGTCTTCATGGACAGAGGAGTGTTGCATATTTTTCTTGGCGTGACGGTGTGCTTTACCTGAAGATTGAGCTTATGGGGCTGAGTTTTTTTTCTGCCTATCGGCAACACCAATGATTTTGGATACAGGACTTATTTGTGGTGTTTAAGTATAAAAAAGTGGTGGTCGCTACTGGGCTTGATTTAGTTCGCCTGGGCTTTTGTAAAGAACGGCGATGCTCTTTGCTAAATCGCAGATATGCAAAAATTAGCTTAGAAAATAGCTGAGATATAGAATGTATTTTTAATATTGATAACAAAGAAGTGGTGGTCGCTACTGGGCTTGATTTAGTTCGCCTGGGCTTTTGTAAAGAACGGCGATGCTCTTTGCTAAATCGCAGATATGCAGAAATTAGCTTAGAAAATA
>Ga0307489_10001010_pt1 | contig 18074 bp, 31 predicted proteins | sample SB12metaG_FD_202247 | JGI IMG/M metagenome (GOLD analysis project Ga0307489, IMG submission 202247) | Sea-ice brine microbial communities from Beaufort Sea near Barrow, Alaska, United States - SB 1.2 | ecosystem: Environmental > Aquatic > Marine > Coastal | place: USA: Alaska | collected...
CTGTGCTTTACGTGATAAACCGTGGAGTTAGCGAAGATGCGTGCTTCTAGTGCTGACAGATCAAATGTTCTCTCACCTAGCTGTTAACGTTTACGCGGGTCGTTCAGGCCTCGCGCTTATTTATTTATTTATTTATTTTCATTTCATTTCAGGCGGAACGGAAACCAGCACTGGCAGAACGGTGCGCACGCGCTCGCACCGACGTCATCGTCACCTGAGTCCTTTTTGAAACATTCTTACAATATGTAACTCATAATTGCCTGCACACGGCACTGCAGACGCCAAGATCCGTCGTCACATCTATGACAAAGTGCGTGAAACCACTTAGACACTTAGTGAGACTTTATAGTGCTAAGTCGTCCAAATGGAGCGCTCTGATTGGTCGAGCGGGACTACTTATTACTACTTGTTGCTGAGTGTCTAAGTGGTTTCACGCACTTTGTCATATTCGTCCTATCAGAAGTCGTCTTGGTCGGAGTCGCTGCCGACCCACTCCGCCGCGTCCGCCGCCTCGTGCATCGCCGTCACCCAGGGGCTTACACTCCAGAGTGACAAGATATGATCCATCCACCATATCGATATGGACATCCGGGATATCGATATGGGATGTGGCCTGATGATATAGGAGATGACAGTATCGGTATGGTCATCCTCCATGTCGATATGGGATGTCTTGTCGTTGTGTTACTCTCTCCCTTTTTCAGCTCAACGTAAGCATTTGTTGTGGGATACATTGGGTGGTTTCAGTGACAAAAACGCCTCAGGTTAAGCTGAGCCGAGGGGTTTCCGCTCGTCCACTTTTCTGCTCGACGGAAATACTTTTACACGTTGCGTTGGGTGGTTTCAGTGACAGAAACAGCTCAGGCTGAGCTGAGAAGTGGACGGGTGCAAGCCCCTGCAACCAGCCCCATGCTGTCCTCACACTGGTCAACTTTTCAGCCCAACTGAAGCACTTTTTGGGAGATACGATGGGCGGTTCCAGTGTCATGTACAAAACGGCTCATGTTGAGCTGAGAAGTGGACAAGGGGAGATGTTAATCCTAGGCAGCCTAGATCTAGGCGGCCTGGCGACGTGTCGAAACCCAGAACAGGTGATAGAATTGTGTACAATAATATTTCGACGCCACAAATCTCTCCAGGTCATTAACTCAAGAAAACAGGCCGCCTATATCTAGGCGGCCTAGGATTTAAGTCTGCGGTGGAAGAGTGTAGGCCCCTGCCGTGAGACCCGTGCTGTTCTCCAAGTACGTCGGGTCCGCAAACACCTTCAGCACAAACCCATCGCGGTCCTCGCAGTAGGGCTTGGCATTTATCGTAGGCTATGTCATAGTGCGTTAAACCACTTAGACACTCAGAGAGACTGAGTGCCAAGTCTTCCCTCTTGACCATTCGGAACGCTCCATTTGGACCACTTGTTGCTCAGTGTCTAAGTGGTTTCATGCACTTTGTCATAACATATTCCAGGGTACGTCATTTAACGCTTGCTGTGCTCTCTTTTCGTGAGCACTTGCATCCTGAAGCGGCGTGCAATGAAGTGGCGAGTAATATCTGCAGGGGAGTGGCGAGCGATGACGTGGAAATGAAGTGGCGAGCAATATCGGCAGTCTCCACCTTGCGGTACTCGGTGACGACCGCAGCGCTGCAGGCCGTGCACCAGGGGCTTACACTCCTCCACCTTTCAGCTCAACTTGAGCCGTGTCTGACACAATAAAACACCCTACACACCATAAACACCCCCTGACACCCCGTTAACACGAGCTACACAGCCCCTACCCCCTATCCCATGTAAAGCACTCAAGTTGTCATGACAAGTTGACGAGTGTAAGCCCCTGCCGTGCAGCGCGGGAAGGCGGGGGCAGCGAACAGCACCTGGTTGAAGTTGTACACGAAGCCGCGGATCTGATGCGGCACGATGCCGAGCGGCAGGGGCTTACACTTGTTCACTTCTCAGCTCAACTTGAGCGCTTTTTATGGGATAGGGGGTGCGCGTAGGGGTCGTGCAGCCCATGTTCGGGGGGTGTTTGCGGGTATTTATGGTGTGTAGGGTGCTCTTGTGTGTCAGACACGGCTCAAATTGAGCTGAGAAGTGGACGAGTGTAAGCCCCTGCCCAGCGGCGTTGGCGCCTCCACGCCCGGTGGCGGCGGCCCCTTGCAGGAAGGTCATTGATAACAACCACTAAACCGTCTAAAACCTAAGCCTAAAACCAAAACCTAAACCCTAAACCCTATATCGGAGCGTGACCTACCTTCATGGTGAATGCTTGTGCAGACACGCGCAGCAGGAGCAGGAGGAGGCATTCACCATCGGTCGAGCGCTTGTTCTCGATAACCCCCTACCGTGCCTGCGGGCAGCGCGTGACCCAGCGGCGTGTGTCGTAACGCCACCATCATCTCCACTGCCAGCGCCCCCGCGATGGGCGCTAACCCGGGCCGCGTCACCGTGCACCAGGGGCTTACACTCGTCCAATTTTCAGCTCAACCTAAGCCGTTTCTGGCACAAAAGAACCCCCAATACCCTTGCACTACTCAATACCCCTGCACCCCCCCTAACGCCCACTGCACTCCCCTAAATAACCCCTGAATAACCCCGAAATGCACCCCCTATCCCACAGATAGCGCTTACGTTGAGCCGAAAAGTGGACGAGTGTAAAAGCCCCTTCCGTGCATTGCTGGTCTAACGTTCGGTCCGCCGTCGAGTTCCCCGGCGCCATCACGTCATTGCAGAAGTAACACCCCAGTCGTCCACCCAGAACCGTGCCGTCTGACTCCTGTTCCTTAACACCCCCGACTACCCCGCCACCACCCTCGCCACCCGCACCTGCTTCCAAACCCGTTCCACTGGTACTCTCGCCACCCGCCCCTCCCGCGACCCCCGTGCCATGCCGCATGACCAGGTACTAAGGCCCGGTATCAAACATGGAAGGTGATTGGAAACTCTTCATTTAAGCAAAGAGTGAGGCAGATATGCCCTTCAGTAAGCCATGATGGGTCATACCTGGCCCCGCTCATTTGCGCGGTGCTGCAATAGGCCGATTTCGGCATATCGCTTGGGTGAAATGCCCATACAGCGTTGCGGGCAAAGCGTCAGCGCTCCGCGCGGGAAAGCCGGCGCCAGGTTGAATGCCCATGCAGAGTTGTGGGCAAAGCGTCAGCGCTCGGCGCGGGAAGCGATATACCGAAACCGGCCTATTGGGCAAACAGTGAGGCAGATATTACCTTCTGTAAGCCATGATGGGTCATACCCGGCCCAGATCATTTGCACGGTGCCGCAATTGACCGTACGCGTGGCGTGATATTGCCCAAAAGATGTGGGATTTTTGGGCCATTGCCCAAATAGATGTGGGATATTCAGGCCATTGCCCAAATAGATGAGGGATATTGGGGCCCTGCCAGGTAAGAGTCAAACCCGAGCGCGGTGTTGATGAGGAGCTTGCCCTGCTCCGCGCACATCAGCGTGGGCAGCCACCGGCTCTCCCTTGTTGTAGGGGCGCAATTTGAAATTGAAAGCACAGTTTGAAAGCGGTTCATCATAATACAGCTTCAAAGCGCTGAATTTAAGGGCGGTCAACTCGGGGTTAACCGCTGAAAATGAGGGCGGTCAACCCGGGGTCAAGCGCTGAAATTAAGGGCGGTCAACCGGGGGTCGACCCGGGGTCGACCTGCGCCGCCCTACCGCGTGTCGGTCAGCAGGTACACACAGTCGTGCTCCGATATCAGCTTCTCCAAAGCGGCCACGTCCGCCAGAACCTCGGGGTAGGATCAATTACTTAGACAGGTTGGGTCAACTACCCAGCGGGGGTCAACGACAACACTCTGTGACGGATGACGTGGGCGAGCATCGGTACACTATGTGACAGATGACGTGGGCGAGCATTGGTGCACTGTGTGACGGATGACATGGCGAGCACCGGTACATTATGTGATGGATGACGAGGTGAGCACCGGTACACTATCCTACTTCCGGGGCGTCAGCGGCGTTGACCGGGTGGCCGGGCATCGGGATCGACATGCGCACACCCGCAGCAGTCACCCCCGGGAAGATGCGAGTCAGCATGTCCGCCGCTGCCACCGCCTTGGGCTTGCCGCCGTCCAGGGGCTTACTCTCGTCCACTTTTCAGCTCAACTTGAGCCGTGTGTGACACAAGAAAAAACCCTACACACCCTAAACACCCCCTACCACCTCCTTAACACTGGCTGCATAGCCCCTACGCGCACCCCCTATCCCATACAAAGCGCTCAAGTTGAGCTGAAAAGTGGACGAGTGTAAGCCCCTGCCGCCGTCCAGGCAGTCCGCGAACTCGAACAGGCTCTGCCGCACAGGGTTGGAGAAAGACACTTTGCCGGAGTCCAGCAGCGTGATGTGCCGCACGCCCCAACCCAGCAGACACCGCGCCACGCAGGATGGTCATTAATGACAAGCACTCGGACCGAGATCAGAGCATGACTGAACTTCAGGATGAAGACGCATTCGGACGAGGAGGCGGTTCAACCGCTGTCGAGTGCCAGTTCTCAATACACCCCTGCCACGGCACAGCCCAGGGTGCCCGCCCCAAGCAGCAGGCACTTGGTGGCGGCCAGGGTGTAACGGTGCACGTTGAATTCGAAAGCAGAAGTTGAAAGCAGTACATCACAGTTTAGTTTCAAGCGCTTAGTTCCAGGCGGTTTCAACATGGATGATCATAGGGTCAACCTGCACCGCCCTACCAGGGCGGGCGCGTCGAGTTGCGGCAACAGGCGCCACCGCATCAGCTTCAAGTTCAGGTCCACTGCTTGCGCGGCGAGGCGCTGAGGGTCCATCGATGATCCCAGGTGTAGCTGCGCAAGTTGAAATTGAAAGCAAAACTTGAAAGCGGTTCATTACATTTTAGTTTCAAGGGCTTAGTTCCAGGCGCCTTCAATGTGGTTTTGATAGGGTCAACCTGCACCGCCATACCCAGGTCCGCGACTCGGGGACCGGCGCGGCCCTTCGCGTTGACCTCCCACCAGGGGCTCACACTCGTTCACGTTAGAGCTCAACTTAAGAAACTCCAGGACGCATTCATGAGTTGATTTGGGTTATGCGGTGGACAGAGCAACTCAAGTTGAGCTGAAATGGGCACGACTGTAAGCCCCTGCCTCCCACCCAACGGCGGAGGGCGCGGGCGCGCCAGGGTGTAGCGGCGCAAGTTGAACTTGAAAGCAAATTTCGAAAGCAATTCATCGCATTTAAGTTTCAAGCGCTTATGTTTAGGCACTTTCAACGTGGGTCTGATAGGGTCAACCTACACCGCCCTACCAGGGGCGAGGAGCTCGGCAGGAGGCGGAGTCAAGTGCAACGTGAGGCGCAAACAGGCGGCGGCTGTAACGCGGCCGCCCGGCCGCCGCACACACAGTACCTCGAGGGCCCCCGGCCCCCAACGCACCGCCGCCATCGCCGCCAGGTTACGCAGCGCCCATCCCGGGTGCGTCGCCGCCGCGCATGGATCCGCAAACGCCAAGACAACCTTCCCGCCGAAATCCTTCAGCGCGCCCCACTGTAGAGCCCGGTGGATATTGCTCGCCACATCGTCCAACGCAGGTTGAACCCTCTTCTCATTTCTTTATAATGGCACCCTATGATGTGGCGAGCACTGTCCGACATGCCCTACCCCACTGCGTGAGCGGCGCGCACTGGCATGGAGACGCCACTCCTCCGTCGCCGTGATGTACCGGCGCAGATTGAATTTGAAACCACAGTTTGAAAGCAGTTCATCATATTTTAGTTTCAACACGCTTACTTCCAGGCGGGGTTTTTTAGGGTCGACCTGCACCGCCCTACCGTGAACGAGCCACGCGGGTGCGCCCCCGCTGGAGAGCCACGCTTCGCACGCCGTCGCCGCGGAATCCGCGTACTGGGCGCCGTCCTTCGCCTGCGGGTGTGAGCGGACGCACTAGGTCACTTTCAGCAAACATCCAGGTTGAATGTCAGAAGATGCGGCAAGTGTGCGCGGATACGCAGTGACCATACCAGAGAGGAAGATGCGGCAAGTGTGCGCGGATACGCTGGAAAACTCTAGAGCAACAAGTAAGATCGATATGAAGAAGGTATGGGTACCTGCGTGAGCGGAACCGCGGGGGATGCCCGGGCGGGCTCCGGGAGCTTTAGCGCCGGAAACGCGAACCATTAGTTAGGGCCTGGCAGATGTTGTCTGACAGGTCATCCAACGCATTATGAACCCTCGCTTGTTGATTTGAACGGTATTCTATGATGCGAAACGGCGCATGGAGGACATATGACGTGGCTGGCAGTGGGCGGCGGGCAGCAGGGGAGGAAAGAGAGGAGGATGAGAAGCCGGAGGAAGGGGGGGAGGAGCAGGAAGAGGAGGAGGAGGCGGAGGAGGAGGAGATGGAGAAGGAGGAGGAGGAGGAGGACAGGGAGGAGGCAAGAGCTAACATACATACCAGGCCCTGCCAATAATAAAAGGCCCACTTCTTGAGGTCCGAGAAGGTAAGCACGACAAAGCTGTTGAGCAAGGATGGGTCCGCCTCCGCGTAGGGGCTTCCACTAGTCCACTTTTCAGCTCAACCTGAGCCGCTTCTGTCACAGAAATACACCCTAAACATGGCCTAATACCCCCCGACACCTCCTAAACACCCGCACACCAACCCCTAAACAACCCTTACCGTTACCCCCTGTCCCACAGAAAGCGCTTACGTTGAGCTGAAAAGTGGACGAGTGTAATCCCCTGCCTCCGCGGCGCCGGATGCGATGGCTTCCCAGATGGCGTCTGCCGCGGCGGCGAGGATGCCGGCGTGGTCGGCACCAGTGAACAGGGGCTTACACTCGTCCTCTTGTCGGCTCAACGTAAGCACATTTTGTGGGATACGTTGAGTGCATGAGTTTGCCCCAGTCTATTAGACAGGGGGACACGGGGAGGTGTGACAAAAACGGCTTAGGTTGAGCTGAGAAGTGGGCGAGAGTGAGCCCCTGCCCGTAAAGCGCTCGAAGGTGTTCACGTTGCGAAGCGCGCCGCGAAACAGGGCCTTTCCAAACTTTCCTCATCCGCTCAACGGATGTAAAGCTGTCTCAGCTGCAGGATTGCCCCTGGAACCACTCAAGCTCCTCCTACGCGTTCCAGATACGAGTACCTCAAAGTTCCTTCAAGTTGAGCAAAATGTAAACGATTTTCTGAGCTCTTCAAGTCGTAAAAGTATTGAAACGAAGGAAATCGTCTCCGTCGTGTGCAGGCCCTGCCAGGCATGCGCAGGCGGCCGGAGGCGACAGCGTCCGCCTGTGCAGCACTCGCGGCGGAAGCGGCAGCAGCGGCGGAGGCGGCAGCAGTAGAGGAGGTGGAGGAGTGGGGCGCTGTGACATCCTGGAACCAGGGGCTTACACTCGTTCACGTCAGAGCTCACCTTGAGCACCTCCACTACACATTCATGAGTTGAGCCGGTTAATACGGTGGATAGAAGAGCTCAAGTTGAGCTGAAATGGGAGCGAGTGTAAGCCCCCGCCTGGACCCCTTGGACGCCCCCATCGACAGCTTCAACTGCCGATGGAAACGCGGCGGCGTCGAGCTGCGCAGGCGACGACACCACCGCGTTCTGCGCCGGGGTGTACAGCGCGGAGACACGAACCGGCGCCTCGCTCAGCCCCATCGAGTCCAGCTTGCGTCGCGCCAGCTCTGCCCAGAAACCCATTCACAAGGGTCCTTGACAACAACGACTCGCGCCCGACGTTGAATGCACGAAACACAACATTCCGGGTCCCTAACTCCAGATGCACACTCACACGACAGGTGCACAACAGGTGCGCGGAACGCGGACACACGAGGCACGTGCGTCGCGAAACCCATGCCGCGCTGCACCCACCCCGATGCCTGCAACGCCCACGCTCGGCACCAAAGCCATGGACCGTCGAGCCTCCAAAGGAAGCAGGCCCCGGCCAATTGCAAACTCTCCCTTCCCCTCCAGATTCGTTCGCCGGTCTGGAGCACTCCACCACGAACCGAGTCACGTATGATCATCCACCCTCAATGCATGTCATGCGGAATAGGCAGGGTCTGCGCTTAGGTCGAAGTTCTCAACAACCACCCTTGCCGGGTCTACCGCGCTCTGCCATGGCTCAAACCGCAGCACCTCATGCCAGGGGCTCACACTCGTTCACTTTTTGGCTCAACTTGAGCCGTGTCTCACACACCAAGCACCCTAGGCACCCTAAACACCCCCTAACACCCCATGTACAAGGGCTACACAACCCCTACGCGCGCCCCCTATCCCATAAAAAGCGCTCAAGTTGAGTTGAGAAGTGAACGAGTGTAAGCCCTTGCCTCATGCTCGGACTCCGCCATTTTCTTGAAATGTGTTTGTGGAGATGGTACACCCGTTGTGGCGGTGACAGGGACTCCGCTCGGGGTCGCGTGCGTGCCGATTGGGGGGATATAACTTGGGTACTGGTGGCGCGCAAGCGAGTAGTGGGCAGGCCTGAGCCAGCGAGTGAACGGAATCAGTGGCGACGCGACGGCCGTTTTGAAAATGGATGTGTATGCGCAGATCCGGTTGGGGTTGGCGCTCAGCGCGGTATGGTATGCCGGATCTGCGCCGAAAGTAGATTTGGCCAGTTGCCGCGATCTGCGCTGACTCGGAGGTGCGACCTCGAACCGTTTTTCAATCCAGCGCCCCGCGGCGCACAAATCCCTCTGGATGCCGTTCTCACGCATGCTGCTTCAGTGCTTTTCATCGGCCCCGTCGACCGATCCCGAGAAGCCGCCGACTCCCCCAACGACAGGACACCGAAGCTCGAAGAACGGTAAGCATTGACTCAGCCCATGGATAAAAACAATCTCCTTCGCGTCGCCAAGAGTAAAGCTGAACACGCCACTGCAGTTCAGCGCCCACGACGCGATGCCGCGCGGCCAACGCGCGGCATCTTACCGTCGCGTTGTATGCTGTATTCCACATTCCGTCGCCAGCCGTCATCTGGCGGGCTGGTTTCCTCTCCCGCTTGACATTAGTAAAAAGTGCGACGGCCATTCGGTGTCGTAAAAAGCTGACTCCTCGACTGCATTTCCTCTGCCATTCTCGCTGACGCAGGCACGTGTGGAATCGAGAAAAACGTTTCGTGGAGCAAGCCCTCAGTGACCGTGTGGCCGCACGACGACATCGTACTGGGCGAGGCTGTCACCCGCTCTGCCACAGGCTGGGCCTTCCACGGCGTGCCCTTTCCGGCTCAATGCTAGCCGTTACACAATTGCGCTATGACGTGGTTTCCTCCCGACTGAAAAAAATGAGTGCTATCAGAGAACGCTACCCAGTCCCTGGTGTGACTACGTCCTGACCGCCATCCAAAATATTTTTCTCCCATTCCAAACCGCAAGAAGATGACAAACCTGCAGTTGACCAATATGGACCAGAAACGCTTGTGAAGAGAATCTGCATCGACTCTCTTGACACACATGTGGGCGACGGGAAATGGAGTGTAGCACCGGGGGCCGGCTTCAAGTTGAGCTGAGGAGGAAGCGGGTGTAAGGCCCTGGCGAGCGCCCCGTGCGTCATGGAAACAGCGAGCAACATGACAGTGGCGCGCACCCCGTACAATAGCTTCGACCTGGGCAGGGGTGCTGCACCTCACCTGACCCCCCTATAATAAGCAACTGACCCTCTATATCATGGGCATCTGACTCCCCTATAACGGGCTCCAGGAATCCCTAAAATGGGCACACGAACCCCCTCCAATGGGCTCATGAGTCCCCTTTAACGGGCTCATGAACTCCCTTTGATGGGCACTTGTCCCCCCGATACTGGGCACGTGGCTTGCGCACACAACGTGTCCCGAAGTTTGTGTCACATACACGACGCCGTGTCAGAGCCGCTGACGCCGCTGACGCCGCTGACGTCGCCGCTCCTTCGCCCTCTCCTTCGTTCATCTGTCACCTTACTCGTAAAAAGGTGTTACCCCTCGCTCATTGAATGATACATTCCAAAACTTGACATCGCCTCGTACAACAAAAACGAATCACATCCTTCTGATTTGATTACCGAACAGTAATGGACGTCAAGCCCCGATACACTCATGTATTTGGCGCGTTTTTATATTTCAAGTCTCCCCTAAGAGCCAGTGCCTTGTCTGTGGACTGAATTCTTGCAGCGTTGGAGTTTGGTGATCTGGCCAAAAGTCATTTGACTTTTGGTAAATAACACCACACGTCATCTTACTACTAGCTCTCCAGGTAGTATCAATTACTACTGGCAGTGATCTGTCCGGACAAGGCACCAGTCTAACCAACCGTTTCAGTCCCGGTTACCATCCCTGCGCAAGGGCATGCAGCAGCTTAATTCGCCGACACGCAGTAGCATGACGCCACCCGGCTCGCCAACGCGGAGGGGGCGGTCCCCGCCGCACGGGAGCCCGCGTGGGAGCCCCAAAACCATCCGGCGCGTGTCCTTTGACTGCTACGACGGTCTGGAACGGACGGGCAGTGGGCAGAGGCTTACACTCGTCCACTTCTCAGCTCAACCTCAGCCGTTTCTGACACAAAATACACCCTGGACACCCTCTGATGCTCCTTCATACCCCCTGCTGACTCCTCCCAAACACCGTCTAAGCAACCCCTAAATCCACCCCTATCCCACTGAATGCGCTTACGTTGAGCTGAAAAGTGGACGAGAGTAAGCCCCTGGCAGTGGGCAGATCCACGCCCTAGAGCGAGTGGTGGAGTCGTGAGAGATGAACTATCACATTTGCCCTGACTAACACTCCTAGCTAGCATCCACGTATAATCATCTCTTTCCGATATTACATTTCTGTGTGCATACGCGTAGCGAGGTAGGACATCTGCAATGATGGTGGTTTATGGGATGAGACTGCTTAAGCTGAGGGATTAGCGGACTCTTCATTTGCGCATTATTGACATGTCAGCGGGATAGCTGACAATCGATCCAGGGATGGAATGCGCATGAGGTTGAGCTTGACAAGGGGACGGCCCTTACATTGTATGATATTGTACTAATACCTCGTAAAGAGTAATTCACAGTCCACACAATAAGGAGTGTCGTGGCACACCGCGAGTGCACGTTATCCTGCTACTAGTAGCGGTGGGAAACATCAGCCGGCTTCCTTACCCCTTGGAAGTGCCCTCCTACTCGTGCGCCCCGCAGTGTGGAGAGAGCAAGAGAGAGACGCGTCGGCGTGTATGAGGAGGCACCAAGCTTCCGCTCTTGGCCCCCGTGCCGGTTCCGTGTAGTGTGGAGTTGGCCGCCACCACATCATGGATCACGCGGGAAGGGCCAGGAACGGGGGCGGGGTCACGGCGCGGAGGCTGACGTGGTGCGGATGTCACCAGTGGATGCGTTGTAGCCTCCAGGGCGCCCGCGGACGCATAGCATTGTCATGATCTTCGGCATTTCGTTTCAATATTCAGTCCTGCACATCCATAGTCCCATTCTATCATAGGTGTGTCCACATGTCCAATCATTCACAATGACCCGCCGCCGCCAGCGACGCTGCCGCCACCTCCGCCACCTCATGCGTCACCTCCAGGGGCTTCCACTCGTCCATTCCTCCAAACTCAGCCGTGTTTGTCACTGAAATCATGCAACACATCCAACCTATCCCACAAAATGTACTCAACAAGCTGAGATGTGGACGAGTGTAAGCCCCAGGCAGCCTGGTGGCCGCCTCGCCGCCGCCGCCTCCACTGGCTTCGTGACGCGGGTGCATACAAACTTATGAACCTTTTGCAGCACGCTCAACAATAGCGTTTGCCTCGGATGTCACCTTCGCCACCCGCATCACCTTCAGCACCGCCTTCACACCTCCACCGGCCCCAGTGGCGGAACGGTTCCTACATCCCACTGCCGCCTTCACCTTCGCAACCGCCACCGCCTCCCCCGCCCTCACTATTACCTAGCCCATGTCCGCCTTCGTTGTTGCCTCTGCCGCCACCGCCTGCTCCAGCTCAGTGACCGCCCGCGCCATGGTGATGGCCGCTGCCACCGCTTCCGTCTTCGTCGGGCTTCCGGCTGCCGTGACCGCCGCCTTCAGGAACTCGACGGCAATATGCATGCCCTGCGTGGCGCTGAGCTCCAGGTACCTCTTCCCCAGAGGTAAGTCCTCCTGCACGCCCGGCGCCCCAAGCGCGTATAAGCCTCCCACCAGGGGCTTACACTCGTCCACTTCTCAGCTCAACTTGAGCCGTGTCTGACACAAGTAAACCCCCAACACACCCTAGTCACCCCCTAACACCCCCTAATACCCCCTCAACACGGGTTACACAACCCCTACGCGCACCCCCTATCCCACACAAAGCGCTTAAGTTGAGCTGAAAAGTGGACGAGTGTAAGCCCCTGCTTCCCACGAGAAACTGCGCTTCGGCGTCACCCTGGTCGGCCGCCTTGCGCCCCCACGGCGCCGCTAGCGGGTAGCTCTGCTCCACCTCAACGCCTTCGTTGTAACACATTGCGAGAATGCTTTCCGCGACCGTGTGCCCGACGTCGGCCGCCTGGCGGAACATCGCGGCAGCCTTCACATCGTCCTGCTCGAGACCTTCACCCTGGAAGCAGGGGTTTTCACTCGTTCACGTTTCAGCTCAACTTGAGCCGTGTCTGACACATAAACACACCCTCAACACCCTACACACCCCCCAACACCCCCTTAACACGAGCTGCACAACCCCTACGCGCACCCCCTATCCTATAAACAATGCTCAAGTTGAGCTGAAAAGTGGACGAGTGTAAGCCCCCGCCTTGAAGTGCCACCAGCCGAGCTGGATCTGAGCGTCCAACGAGCCACCCTCGGCCTCCCGCTGCGTCTGCTTCGCGCGCTCACCCGGGGATGACGCTGACGGCTCGCTCTCATGTCCGCTTCCCCGCGGCGCGCGCACCTCTGGGTGCCGCCGCCATGTTGTGTGTGCGCGCGTGCTTGCGACACGGGAACCGGGCCGAGGGGGTGCCCATATGGTAGAGCGGTCGGGCGGACTCCATCCAACGCACTTCGGGCCACGTCATCCAACGCTTTTCTGCCGAACTGCAGCGTGGAGAATAGCAGAGCAGATAAAGTCCGCAACCGCAACGTCCTTTCACTCCAGCCTCACTCACGCTCGTTGCGCGAACCCAAGATGTCGCGAGGTGAGGACCCGACCGCCCACGCCGCCAGCCATCACGTCAACCCGACCGCCACACTGCATGCCAACAACCCACCTGCGTAACGCTGCGTGATCCCCCCCTTCCGCCCCAGCCAGCCTGACTGAGCCCCCTTTTCGGTTGCCGAGTATGTCGTGGTTTCTGGCTGGTTTCTGGCTCCGCGCGTGTCGCGGCAAGTTCCGGTTCGTAGCCGTCTGTGAAGAGCGTGCTCTCCCCCAATAACCGCGACGACCTTGCAGGGCATGTTAGCGTGTCGCTCTATCACCCTGCGCCTCCCGGGCACCACTCTGCGCCGCCCTGCGCCGCACCACGCCACCCCGCGCCCCAACCATAAAAGCCATATCTGTTTTTACACAGCTAGGGTTGACGCGAGGGGTTGGCGTCTCCCGTCGGGGTGCCCGCGTGCGCATACACTAGAAGACTGTTTCCGCGGCGCCCGGCCTGGCTAGCCGCCAATAATGCCACATTTAATGCGCGATGATGCCCGCCCCGCTCCCGCTCGAGGAATGGCAGGAGGAGCGGCGCGTCTGAAAGTAGGCGACGTTGTTGAGGTGTTCGCGATCATCTTCAACGCACACGGCGTCGCGGAGAAGAAGACCTGGTCTTTCCTCACATACGGAGCGCAGCACAAGACTGCCAAGCAGCGCGGTGCCATCACCCAGAACCTGGCGAACGTAGGGCCTGCCAGATATGGTCTGCCACGTCATCCTCCACGATGTTGACCCCTATTCATTGAGTCGAATGGAATCTCGTGAGGAGGCGAGCGTATCTGTTAGGCCCTACTCGAAGGGGAAGTGGGTTGTAACGTTCGAGGAGGAGGGAGATGAGCAGGTGTTGTGCTCGCATCACATGACTCTCGTGGAGCCTTCGCCGAGCGCCGCCGCCGCGGCCGCGGATAATACCCCGAGGTGAGAGACCTCGACCATCACGCCGTCAACTAACAGCCCGTCTGCGATACGCTGCACGATCCCCCGCCCCGGGCTCGTCCCTCCAGCCCCAACTTGAACTGACCTGATGAGTTTTTGTTCTAGACTCGGTGAGGATTTCCGGTTTTTACCAAGCACAGCTCGACACACACGTTACTTGCGGTCGTCTGCCCTACTACTTGGCGGTCGGCGCCGGCTACGATGACCTTGCCATCCGCCACCAACGTGTCTGGCTCCGCGGTCGACTCTCCGACGTCCGCGGCCGCCGAGGGCCTGCTCGAGCTCCTCACCGCCGCTGACGCCCTGCGCCCCGCTGGCAACACGAATGAGAAGGAGGTCCCCGCCGCCGATGGGCTCGAGGACCAAGCTAACGCGGCACGCTTCGAGCAGGCCTTGGCGGTAGGGCAAGCCAGTCATTTCAGCCGCTGCTCAACTGTCACTAACTGCGGGGTGGGTTGCAATGCTGCGTTGTATCAACTCAGGATAACATTGCGCTGTCACTGCGCGGGTGCGCCGGACAACTGTGCTAGCCGAGACGAGCAGCAGCGGCAACGCTCGTTGGACCCTGGCTGACGGCTTTGGAAGAGGCACGGAACGCAGCCGGGGAGGCGAATGGGGCATGGCCTGACAGATTATGCCTGCCACGCCATCCTCCACATTATAGACCTTCGTTCAATGTGCTAACTGGAGTCACGTGGCATATCGAGCGTCATCTGTCAGACCCTAGGATGAGAAGGAGGTAAGGCAGGAGAAGCAGGCGAGGTCGGCGCGAGGCGCGGCAGAGTCCGAGGCGGCGAAGGCGTTGGCGGCGCGGGAGGTTGCTGCGCGGGCGACGGGGGCAGCTGCGAGCGCGCGGAAGGTTGCGGCGAGCGCGGATCGCGAAGCGCTGATTGCTGAGAAAGCTGTCAAGGAAGCCCTGATGGCGGAGACAGCGGGGGAGTCGGCCGCGGCGGTCGCCGCTTCCGAAGCAGAGGCGGCGGGGACGGTGGCGGTAGATGCGAAGACGCAGGCGCGTGCGTCAGGGACTCACACTCGTCCACCGACCAGCTTGTACTGAGCACATGTTGTGGCATGAACTGGGTAGTTTCGGTGACAACGTGGCTCAGCTTCAGCTTAGAAGTGGACGAGTGGAAGGCCCTGGCGCGCGGCCGTTGACACGCTGCGTCATGCGCAGGCGGCGGCGAAGAGGACGGCCGCAAATAATCTGGCGGCGGCGCAGGCGAGCGGGGCGGCGACGCGCAAGAAATCAGAGGAGGAGGCGCGGGCATTGACCAGGGAACATGCGAATATGATTGCTGCGGCGGCTGCACGGTTGGGCGCGGCCGAAGCGTCTATGACGGCCGTGTCGATCGCGGTGAACGTCGCGCTCCATACACTCGCGGGAGCCGAGCAGGACAACACCCTCGGCGTCACCACCCAATCCGGCGGCGGCGGCGGCAGCGGAGGCGGCGGCGGCGGGACAACGCCGGTGCGAAAGAAGCGGAAGACACAGGCGGAACTATATCGCACACGTTGCGTTCGACTGTAGTACAAGTGTGTGGGGGTCGCGGCAGCGGGGGCGGGGGGTTGGAGTACAATCGATGAGAATGCATGCATCGTAATGTGATGCCACACTTCGAATACTTGATTAGTCTCATTCGTGTGATGTGAAAAGAAATACTCATTCTTCGTCATGCACATGCAATCAGCGGGAGAACTCGTCCGCATACATCACCCGTCGATGGAGAATTGTGTATCCAGAGAGAGCGCAGAACGTTCCGGGGTGTTGCCATTCAGTTGCGTGATGTGGGTGTCCAACAAGCAAAGCCTGAGCTCAAAAATTAACCGACCAATTGGCGCTCGTATGAAGTGCCGGTGCAGTCAAATGTTCACGCATCCGATCAGAACCCGATGAAACCTCCGAACACCGACCGGCGCGAGCCGGTCAGCTGACGACATCTCACATCATCGATTCAGACGCGTGGGCACCCGCCAGGTCAGAGAATGCCATTGCGATGCCTGAAACTTCTTCAACCTTCGAATTCGCCCCGTGACATGTTGTTGCTTTCACGCTATCCCATAATCACGTACTCAAAGATATTAAAAATCTCTCCGACCGCCTTCGAACTGCGCGCGGCACGCAGCGCTCGTAACCACACAACCCCACAGCAACCACGTACGATACGCAGAACCACCACACAAGCGATCGGCACACCGTTCGTAACGATGGCGACGACCCCATCCACGTCCCCGCGCCGCGCGGTCACCACCACCCCAGCCATCCGCCCCAGCACCGCAGCGGCGACCGTCACGCTTATACTCGCCAGCGCCTTCCTCCTGCTGGCCTCCCTCCCGGGCAGGAGCTTACACTCGTCCCCTCATCAGCGCAACTTGAGCCGTGTCTGACACAAGAATACACCCTTCACATCCTAAAGACGCCCTACAACTCCCTTCACACGGGCTACACAACCCCAACGCGCACCCCATATCCCGTGCAAAGCGCTCAAGTTGAGCTGAAAATTGGACGAGTGTCAGCCCCTGCTCCCCGGCGCCGGCGCCGCGTCCATCCGCGTGCGGCCCGTCCGGTTCGAGTGCGACATCCGTGGCAGGGTCTGACTGCACTCGCCAGCTTGGCGCCTGAGCGTTTCGTTATCAGCGACGCGAGTCGGAGCGAGTCCTCGGTGTTGTTGTTGCCGATACAGCTCGCGAAGACAGGTGAAAGCCTGGTGCCTCTCTTACAGTACACACGCGTAAGCGTATGTCTCTCACGGGGGCCAGTGCGAAAGCTCAATGCCTCCGTATACACGCGGAAGCGTATCTCTCGGGCGCCTGATGACCTGCCCCTTTTGTCCTTGAACGACCGGCAACGCAACGTATCCAGTTATCCACGCCGGCAGAGAGAGACACCGCAATAATACTCATCACCCGATCATGTTTATTCCCTCGAGTTTCGCTTGCACACGGGGAACGTAACGAGACAGTTTGAGACTCTCCTCCGGGGGCTGACCATCAGAGAGTTCACGCCCCGGCTGCGGCGCGACTACTGCCGCGCGTTCACCTCCCTCGTCGGCATCGATCGCAAGGTGCGCCGCCCCGCCTCGCGGCCCTCCGAGCTCACGTTCCATCAACACCTCCCCGAATCGTTGCTTCTGGTGTGTGTCGTTCGCGAAGTGCTATCACGTTTATGTCGTGCCGGGCCCTCCTCTCTCTTTCCGCCGGAGAGGCCCGGGGTGTTAGGCAGACGGCGGTAGGCAGACGGCGGTGCTGCCCGTTGGCGGCGGCAGGGGCGGCAGCGGGGGCGGCGAGGGGGGCGGCGAGGGGGGCGACGGCGGCGGCGGCGTGAGTCATACGCCTTCCGAAAGCTTCCAAAAACATCGATTTCGACACGCGCGGGGTGCCCACGTACGGGGTGCCCACCCAAAAGAAATATCATTCCCACAAGCTCGGCAACCGTCCCGAAATGCAGGTCATCCTGCCACTTGGTCTCACTCACCCCGCCCAACCACTCCGCCCATTCAAGCAGTTCTGTAGGATCATCAAAGTGGAGCGCCCCTCGCGCAGAAACTTCAACCGCATCAAGGCCGGGCATTGCACCGCGTCCCCTTTTCAACTCAACATGATTCAGGTTATACGGGACACATGCCCCTGTGTCGTAAAAAAAAACCATACGGCAGTCCAAATGGCCTGCTTTGTATGGCGCAAGGACAGAGATCTGGTATCGACAGCGTCATTTGGTCACATCGCCGACCGGATTCGGCCGCGTGAAAGTAGTTTCCACACTTGGGACCGGCCGACCAAAACGCCATTTTCTTACGACACAGGGGCCTGAGTCCCGTAGTTGCCCCTGAGACCACTTGCTTGTGGCCTTATGCTATTTCCTTTTTCAGCGCAACACAAAACGGGTTGCCCATGAACCCACTTGCGGCGTTGTCAGAAATTTCACCTTATGATGTGCCTCCATGTCGCTTCCTTTGACGCTACCTAACACAAGTTTCAGTGGCCAAAGCAGTAAGGCACGCGTACATTATTGACATCCTCGAAACATTTCAAACTAACTGCAAAGACGTGGCC
>Ga0307489_10001011_pt1 | contig 18074 bp, 13 predicted proteins | sample SB12metaG_FD_202247 | JGI IMG/M metagenome (GOLD analysis project Ga0307489, IMG submission 202247) | Sea-ice brine microbial communities from Beaufort Sea near Barrow, Alaska, United States - SB 1.2 | ecosystem: Environmental > Aquatic > Marine > Coastal | place: USA: Alaska | collected...
GACCAAGACGCCTATATTGGTGCTGTCAAAGGTTATTATACATCTACTGAAGGCGATATGCTGTCTTTGCCATTTAACTCTTCTACCCCAGTTTTGTGGGTGAACCGTGATGCAATGACTGCCGCGGGTGTTGACCCTGACACTGATCTATCTACATGGCAAAACGTTGGTACAACTTTGGATGCGCTTAAAGCAGGCGGCGAAGAATGCCCGCTTGTGACTGCTTGGCAAAGCTGGATTCACCTCGAAAACTTCTCGGCCTACCATGATGTTCCGTTTGCTTCCAAAGACAATGGTTTTTCAGGTCTCGATACTGAGCTTATGTTGAATGGTGAAGCACAAGTTGCACACCTCACTGCCATGGGCCAATGGGCACAAGACGGTAAATTCATCTACACTGGTCGCCGCAATGAAGGGGGTGCAAATTTTCGAGCTGGCGACTGTGCACTATTTACCGAAAGTTCTGCTGGGTACGCTGGCATTAGTTCTGAAGCTGAATTTGATTTTGACGTACGTCCACTTCCGTATTGGAAAGGCGTTGGCAATTCACCACAAAACACTATTATCGGTGGTGCTTCCTTGTGGGTCATGGAGGGTCATGAAGATGCAGAATACAAAGGTGCAGGCGAATTTTTAAGTTTCTTGTCTTCTTCAGATGTTCAAGCAGCTTGGCATCAGAACACGGGCTACCTGCCAATTACCTTAGTAGCAGCCGAAGCAACACGGGCTTCTGGTTTCTATGACAAAAATCCAGGTACAGACGTTGCTGTTATCCAAATGACAGCCAAAAAGCCAACGGCCAATTCTAAAGGTTTGCGTCTTGGGTCCTTTGATCAAATCCGCGGTATTATTGATGAAGAGCTCGAAGGTATCTGGTCTGGTGACAAGACAGCTCAAGAAGCTATGGACAGTGCAAAAGAGCGCGGCGATAAATTGTTGCGTCGCTTTGAAGCCGCTAATCGCTAATCGTTAAACATTAATAAAGCAGGTTCAATTGTGGGCCTGCTTTTTTTTGCATTCAGATTATTAAGTTAGGGGTTGGACAATATACATGGAAAAACGCGTTACGTTTCGCGGCTGGTTGCTGCCTCTATTGCTTATCGCGCCACAGGTTGTTATTTCATTGGTGTTTTTTTTCTACCCCGCAGGCCAAGCCGTCTGGCAATCCCTGTTTGTTGCTGACCCTTTTGGCTTGTCTTCTCAATATGTTGGGCTTGCCAACTTTGAATTTCTACTTAGCGACAGGTTTTATCGAGCGACCTTTGTAACCACAGCGGTATTTTCAATTTTTGTTACGCTTTGCTCAATGATCCCTGCACTGTTTTTGGCAGTTATGGCGGATCGTCTAATCAAAGGCTCTGGCGTGTATCGCACGATGCTGATCTGGCCCTACGCGGTTGCCCCCGCAATCGCTGGTGTTCTTTGGCTGTTTATGTTCAACACCCGTGTTGGCTTGGTGTCATGGTATTTAGGTAACCTGGGTTATGACTGGAACCACGTGCTGAATGGTGGCGAAGCGATGGGCCTTGTCGTCGTTGCATCGGCTTGGGGCCGTATCAGTTATAATTTCTTATTCTTTTTTGCAGCGCTGCAATCGGTGCCACGTTCGGTCATTGAAGCCGCTGCAATAGATGGTGCAAGGTTCTGGCGACGGTTCTGGACGATTGTTTTGCCGCTGCTGTCGCCCACCACTTTCTTCCTGCTCGTCGTTAACGTCGTTTATTCTTTCTTTGAAACCTTTGGTGTGATTCATACGATTACCTCAGGTGGCCCACAGCAATCCACCACGGTGCTTGTCTATAAGGTGTTCTCCGATGGGTTTGTGGGTCAAGACCTTGGTTCTTCGTCTGCGCAATCTGTCATTTTGCTGTTCATTGTCGGCCTGCTGACCATCATTCAATTCAAGTTCGTTGAGAAAAAGGTACATTACTAATGTCTTTTTTCAAACAGGGCGAAATACATGGCATGGTTGAAAAGCGGGGCGCGGGTCTTTGGCTGACTCATGTTGTTATGATCCTCGGCGTTCTGATTATCTTCTTTCCGATCTGGCTTGCTTTTGTCGCCTCGACAGTAACACAGCCGGAAATTGTAAAGCCACCCATGCCGCTTTGGCCTGGTGGTCATTTTATTGAGAACTATTCAAAAGCGCTTTTTTCTGGGGTGAACGTTCCTGTAACGACAATGTTGTTCAACAGCCTTGTGATGGCCATTGGTATTGCGGTGGGTAAAATTTTAATCTCGCTGTTGTCCGCCTTCGCAATCGTCTATTTTCGGTTTCCGGGACGTAATTTCTTTTTCTGGATGATTTTTCTAACGCTGATGTTGCCTGTTGAGGTGCGTATTGTGCCAACTTATGAGGTGGTCGCCGGGTTCGGGATGCTTAACAGCTATGGTGGCTTGATCTTCCCTTTGATTGCCTCGGCTACTGCAACCTTCCTGTTCCGCCAGTTCTTCTTGACAATCCCTGATGAATTGGCCGAAGCCGCTCGTGTTGATGGTGCATCTCCAATGCGGTTTTTCTGGGATATTGTTGTCCCAATGAGTCGTACAAACGTGGCTGCTTTGTTTGTGATTCTTTTCATCTATGGCTGGAACCAATACCTTTGGCCGCTACTTATCACTACAGACCCCGAAATGAACACTATTGTCATGGGTATCAAACAGATGTTCCCTTCAGGGGATGATGTGGCCGATTGGCCAGTGATTATGGCGACTTCAATCCTTGCAATGATCCCACCAGTGATCGTCGTGGTTAGTATGCAACGGCTGTTTATTCGCGGCCTTGTCGATAGCGAGAAATAAATATGGCAACGGTCTCTCTTATAGACGTCAAGAAAAGCTTTGGCCCGACGGACGTAATTCACGGTATCTCCACTGATATCGCTGATGGTGAGTTCATCGTGATTGTCGGCCCTTCTGGGTGCGGGAAATCCACGTTACTGCGAATGGTTGCAGGGTTAGAATCCGTTTCTGCAGGCGAGGTAAAAATTGGCGGTGAACGTGCTAACGACAAAGAGCCGATGGATCGCGATATCGCGATGGTGTTCCAAAACTACGCGCTTTATCCGCACATGTCGGTACGTCAAAACATGGGCTACGGGTTGAAAATTGCGCGACTGCCCAAGGACCAGATCAATGCCAAGGTGACCGATGCGGCAAAACTTTTGCAGCTTGAGCCGTTGCTTGATCGTAAGCCTAAACAATTGTCGGGTGGTCAACGTCAGCGCGTTGCAATGGGCCGTGCGATTGTGCGCGAACCCGCAGTGTTTTTGTTTGACGAACCGCTGTCGAATTTGGACGCAAAACTTCGGGTGCAGATGCGGCTTGAAATTAAAGAGTTGCAATCAAAACTGGGCATCACAACGCTTTATGTGACCCATGATCAAGTTGAAGCTATGACAATGGCTGACCGTATGATCGTTATGAATGCGGGTATTGCCGAACAGATTGGGACGCCGCTTGAAGTTTATGAGACCCCGCGTACCTTGTTTGCAGCACAGTTCATCGGTAGCCCGTCGATGAATATTGTCGATGCGCAGGTGAGGGGGGGGGAAGTCTTCTTCGGTGATCGACCCGTTGCGCTTGCAGTCGGCCCTGACGGCCCCGTTAAATTAGGCGTCCGGCCCGAGCATTTGATTGTTGACGACGAGGGCCCGCTGCGCGTAAAGCTTAAGATGGCGGAACCCTTGGGTGCCAATACGCTTTTGCACGGTGTGCTGACTGGCATGCCTGAAAGTTTCACGGTCAGTTTGCAAGGAGTGCATGTACTTTCGGCTGACAATAAAGATATGGGCTTTAGTATGGAGCCCGGCAAAACGCATCTTTTTGATATAGAGACAGGGCTTAGACGAACCAACTGACCCCTACTTTCAAGCGCTTTGAAAAGGGGTGTAAGGTGAGAGGGTTCCTCCTTAGTTAGTTGTTTTGTCGTTCTGAAAGTTTGATGCCGAACCGTGCGATGCCCTTGGCCTTATTTGACCCATTTTTTTTAGGCGTTGCGTCGTCGTTATTTAGGTCTACACCACGTGAATTTTCATCACGTCGGTTCTGTCAATGGCGCGGTTCACTTAGGCCAGAGTTTCATTCTGTTCGGTCCGAACCAAAACCAGAATCGCCTCGCTACGTTCGACCAATGCCTAAGTGGCGCCATCATTTTTCCGTATTGGGATTAGCAGCGCTTCCGTTTCGATACAGGGGTTACAAAACGCATACATCGTCATCATCTCGATTAGAAATTGAAAAGAACCCTGTAGCTGTATAAAAAACTAGAAGGTTTTTTCAAATCACATTGCAATATTTCTGACCATCATGATGGATATTAAAAAAATTTCCTATTTTAGCTCTCTTAACATCCGCAGAAGATTCTGGGACAAATTTGGGCGTCTATATTGAGCTCAAAAAATTGAAGAGTGATTGAGAAAGCTAATTATTTCAATTATTTACTGAATGTTGATGTCGATGGCACTTTGTTGCTTACCTGCCTATTACTTAGCTTTTTCCAAATACTTACTAATCCGAAGCGCCATTAATGTAAACAACACACCAGACAGCAGATAAAAGCTCACTGCGATCAGGCCAAAATTTACCGATAAGCCTAAAGCAATCAACGGTGCAAAAGCGGCCCCAAATAACCAGGCCAAATCTGAAGTTAACGCTGCGCCAGAATAGCGGAATCGACGCTCAAGATTTTCAGTTATGATGCCAGAGGCTTGGCCATAGGATACTCCCAAAAGCGCAAAACCAATTAATATAAAGGCATACTGCATAGCAGGTGTTCCACCCATGAGCATTGGAGCAAACAGCGCAAATATTCCAATTAATACCGCCATCAATGCAATAGTAGTTCGCTTGCCAATACGGTCAGCAATAACCCCAGAGACCATAGTTGCTGCAATACAAATGCAAGCGCCGAGAATCTGAACTAAAAGCACGTCGCTAATAAGCTGGGACTCGCCTAGAAGAATCCATGACAGCGGGAAGATAGTAACAATATGAAAAAGTGCATAACTGGCTAATGCGGCAAAGGCCCCTAGAAAAATATAGGGTCCTTGTTTGTCTAGCATTTCACCCGTGCTGATTGGTTCCAACTCACTCTCTTCCAAAGCGAGTGTATATTCTTCGGTCATTACTAAGCGAAGGCGAGCAAAGAGCGCGACAACGTTTATTGCAAACGCAACAAAGAAGGGGTAACGCCAAGCCCAGGCTTGAAAGTCTTCGTCACTGACGCTGGTGATCAAATAAAGGAATAATAGATTAGCGATCAGAAAGCCTATTGGCGCCCCAAGCTGGCCAATCATTGCATACCAGCTCCGCTTAGATTTTGGTGAATTCAATACCAATAAAGAAGGCAGTCCGTCCCATGAGCCACCTAGCGCAACACCCTGTAGAACTCTAAACATGATGAGCAAAAATATTGAAGTTCCGCCGAGCGTGCTATAACCCGGTAAAAAGGCAATACCTGCTGTTGCTGTAGCGAGTAAAAGCAACGAAGTGGTTAGCTTTACACTGCGGCCAGCACGACGTTGAATAGTCATAAAGAGTGCGGTGCCAAAGGGTCTTGAGATAAATGCCATAGAAAAGATAGCGAAGCCGTAGAGTACGCCCTCTAGAGTGCTCACAAAAGGGAAAAACACGTTGGGAAATACCAACACGCAAGCAATTCCAAATACAAAGAAGTCAAAATGCTCTGATGCACGGCCAATAACAACGCCAATAGCGATCTCACCGGGAGCAACAGTAGAATGCTTAGCTGGAGTTTGCGTTTCTATGGCCGAAGAGCCACTATTTATATTAGAGTTGGTCGAACTGGCCATGGCGCAATTATCATCCGAAATTATTAATGACGCTAGAATACTCCTATCGTGATACACCAACCATAGGACAAATTGTCCAATTATATCCTCTATTTATTTAGCTTAAAGTTCAGTACCTTTTCTTACACTTGAATTTGCGAGTGACGATGTCGATTAACAAAATTTTACGCAAGATTTACTTTACAGTGTCCTTCACATTGTTATCGGGCTGCGAAACTGTGGTGATGTCGCCCTCCGGCGATATTGCTGCTCAACAAGCCAACCTTCTTGTTTGGGCAACGGGTCTAATGTTGATTATCGTTGTTCCTGTGATTTTCTTTATCCTACTCTTTGCATGGCGATATCGTGCTGGCAATGAGGAGGCTGTCTATGAACCAGATTGGGATCACTCTACTAGTTTAGAGCTTCTTATTTGGGCTGCGCCGTTGGCTATTGTTATTGCTTTGGGCGCCCTTACTTGGGTTAGCACTCACAAACTTGATCCCTACCGACCTCTTGATCGCATCGCTGAAAACAGACCGATCCCTGAAGGAGTTGAGACTATGATTGTAGAAGTCGTAGCAATGGATTGGAAGTGGCTGTTCTTTTATCCAGAGTATGGAATTGCGGTGGTCAATCAATTAGCAGCACCGGTAGACCGCCCTATCAAATTTAAGATTACTTCTACCACTATGATGAATTCATTCTTTATTCCTGCGCTTGCGGGCCAGATTTATGCGATGGGCGGAATGGAGACTAAGCTACACGCCGTTATTAACGAGCCGGGGATTTATGATGGTTTCTCTGCCAATTACTCCGGTAAAGGATTTAACGGTATGCGATTTAAATTTATTGGTATGCCTGAGGATAATTTTGAGGAGTGGCTGACAAAAGTGAAAGCCGATGGCAAAACATTAAGCCGTTCTGTTTATAAAGAGCTAGCAAAACCTAGCGAATATAATCCGGTACAATACTACAACGCAGTTGAGCCTGAACTTTACGAATCTATCCTTAATCGCTGCGTCGAGCCTGGCACTCCTTGCATGAAGGACTGGATGTCCCCGCATGAAGGAAATCATAACTTACCGGCTAGCGCCAGTATTAAGAGCGAGGATAGCCATGATCACTAATGCACTACCTACAGCTGCTTTAACCATTTCGCCTATATTCCACTCACTGACAATGCCCCGCGGGCACCGGTACTCTTCATGACTGAACAGTTTGATTTAGCCAAGCTTGTATTCGGCCGTCTCACCTGGGACGCCATACCTTTGCACGACCCTATCCTGATAGCGACATTCGCGATGGTTGTAATTGGCGGCGGCAGTTTAGTTGCTGCACTCACTCATTATAAAGTGTGGGGCTATTTATGGCAGGAGTGGATTACCAGCATTGATCACAAGCGCATCGGCGTAATGTACATGATATTAGGTTTTGTGATGTTAATGCGGGGCTTTTCTGATGCCATTTTGATGCGGGTTCACCAAGCATTTGCTTTTGGCGACTCTGCGGGTTTTTTGCCGCCGGATCATTACGACCAGATCTTTACCGCTCACGGCGTTATCATGATTTTCTTTGTTGCAATGCCTTTTGTTGTCGGCCTAATGAATTACATTGTGCCGTTGCAAATTGGCGCGCGCGACGTTGCGTTTCCATTCTTAAATAATTTAAGTTTTTGGATGACTGCAGCTGGCGCCGGCTTAGTCATGGTATCGCTATTTATCGGTCAATTTGCAAAAACTGGGTGGCTCGCCTACCCGCCTTTATCTGGAATATTGCAAAGTCCTGGTGTTGGCGTTGATTATTATATTTGGGCCTTGCAGATAGCTGGGGTGGGGACCTTATTGTCGGGTATTAACCTCGTGGTAACCATCGTTAAAATGCGCGCGCCTGGTATGAATATGATGAAAATGCCGGTATTTGTTTGGACTTCACTATGTGCCAATGTTCTGATAGTCGCTGCCTTTCCAGTTTTGACTGCGGTAATGGGCATGCTTACCCTAGATCGATACTTGGACTTCAATTTTTTCACCAATGATCTTGGCGGTAATGCCATGATGTATGTCAATCTAATTTGGATTTGGGGTCACCCAGAGGTCTATATCCTGATCTTGCCGCTTTTTGGTGTGTTTTCTGAAATAGTCGCTACCTACAGCCGTAAACGCCTGTTTGGTTATTCATCTATGATTTATGCCACTGTAGTAATTACTGTACTGGCTTATATGGTATGGCTACATCATTTCTTTACGATGGGTTCTGGCGCGACTGTCAACAGTTTCTTTGGTATTGCCACTATGATTATCTCAATACCGACGGGCGCAAAACTGTTTAACTGGCTATTCACCATGTATCGTGGTCGCATCCAGTTTGACGTGCCTATGCTATGGACCATCGGCTTCATGATAACTTTCATTATTGGTGGCATGACGGGTGTTTTGTTAGCCGTACCACCGGTGGACTTTGTGTTGCATAACAGCTTGTTTTTGATCGCTCACTTCCACAACGTGATCATCGGTGGAGTGGTTTTTGGCACCTTTGCCGCTGTTACTTATTGGTACCCCAAGGTTACTGGTTACAGGCTCGATCCGTTTTGGGGTAAAGCGTCATTCTGGTGCTGGTTCATTGGCTTTTACCTCGCCTTTATGCCGCTCTATCTACTAGGTTTCATGGGTGTGACCCGACGTATGAGTCGTTTCGACGATCCGTCACTGCAGATTTGGTTTCAGGTTGCGCTATGTGGCGCCTTGCTAGTTGCATTAGGCATTCTTTGTTTTATTATTCAACTATATGTCAGCTACAAAAACCGCGTTGCGCTTTCCGATAAGACCGGCGATCCATGGAACGGCCGCACTTTAGAGTGGTCGACTTCATCACCTCCACCTCAATATAATTTTGCATTTACGCCTAGAGTGCATGACATCGATGCATGGTGGCAAATGAAAGCTAATGGTTTTGTTCGCCCGACTGATGGTTTTATGCCCATACATATGCCCAAGAATACGGCAGCGGGTATCGTACTTGCAGGCATTAGCGGGGCATTTGGTTTTGCGATGATTTGGCACATGTGGTTGGTCGCCGGTTTAGCTTTTGTCGCACTTCTAGCCGCTATTATTATTCATACGTTTAATTACAATCGTGAATACTACATACCCGTTGAAGAAGTAGAGAAGGCCGAGACGAAATTTTTGGCTAAACAAGTAGAGTTGGCCGATACGAAATTTGCGGCTAAACAAACTGAGGTAATTATTTAAGATGGGAAGCTCAATAGCAGCGTCGGCAGCACAGCCGGCTAAATTTGAATTTCTAGTGCGCGAAGAAGAGCACGTTGCCAACGGTACTTTGTTGGGGTTTTGGCTCTACCTAATGAGTGATTGCCTGATTTTTGCCGCACTATTCGCAACCTATGGTGTATTAAGCCAAAGTTACGCGGGTGGGCCAACGGGCGCTGATCTGTTTGACCTACCATTAGTGGCGTTAAACACCAGTTTCCTACTGGTTTCGTCGATTACTTACGGCTTCGCCATGTTACAAATGCAGCAAGGAAAATTGTCAGGGACTATGCTTTGGTTAGGTATTACTGGCATATTAGGTGTTGGATTTTTGGGTTTAGAGATTTATGAGTTTTATCATTTAATCCAGCTAGATGCAGGTCCACAAACTAGTGGTTTCTTATCCGCATTTTTTGCATTGGTAGGCACTCATGGCCTTCATGTTGTCTTCGGCATACTCTGGCTAGTGATATTATTAGTGCAACTTCGTATGTACGGACTTACTGGCGCCAATCGTCGTCGTCTTTTCTGCCTGTCAATGTTTTGGCATTTTCTTGATGTTGTTTGGATTGGCGTATTTACTATTGTTTACTTGATGGGGTCAATGTCATGAGCGAACAAAACCAACATAGTCTGGACCACCACAAGGAAGAAGGTCCGCACAGCACCTTTAGTGGCTATATGATTGGCTTTATTGCCTCAGTCATTTTAACGGTCATTCCTTTTTCATTAGTTATGACCGATGTTTTCAGCTCACAGAACATGACTATCGTAATTATACTCAGTTTGGCTTTAGTGCAAATTGTGGTTCATATGATTTATTTCTTGCATATGAATTTTCACTCTGAAGGTGGGTGGAACATGCTCTCACTGATTTTTACGTTACTGTTAGTCTTTATTACTTTGGCGGGTTCACTTTGGGTGATGTACCACATGAACGTCAATATGATGCCGGGTATGATGGATAATTAACGACTGATTATTGTCGTCCTCACAGTGAGTAAATTAGATGATGCATAAGCGCAGTCCGCTAGTAAATTGGTCTATTGCATTCTTTGCGCTATTTTCTTTCGTCAGTCTAATTCTGCTAGGCAACTGGCAGTTAGATCGTCGCATCTGGAAACTGGACCTTATGCAGCGTGTTGATGCTCGAGTTCACGCATCACCCGAATCAGCTCCGGACGTCACCCAATGGAAAGCTGTCAGTAAAGACGTCGATGAGTATCGACGGATCTTAGTGGAAGGCAACTTCCTCAGCGACAAAGATACCTTAGTCGTCACAGCAACTGATCTAGGCAGTGGCTACTGGGTACTCACACCCTTTCAGCGGCTCGATCAGAGTATTGTTTTAGTTAATCGAGGATTCATTACTCAAGGTGTTCAACCCGCATCACCGCTCACCAGTTTGCAGCAGGTAGTTGGTTTGCTGCGAATGACCGAGCCCGAAGGTAGTGTATTAAGAGCTAATGAGCCAACTTCGGATCGCTGGTATTCAAGGGATGTGGCTGCAATTGCTACCCACCAGGAGTTAATTGCTGCACCCTACTTTATTGACGCAGAAGAAAAAGATCCTGAACAGCTACCGTCGGCTGCGCAAATCGGCCAAATTCCTGTGGGTGGGCTTACCAGAATTAGCTTTTATAATAGCCACATGGTCTATGCCGTCACATGGTATGGTTTAGCTATTATGATAATTGGTGCTGGCGTCATTATGGTTCGAGAAGACCGTCGGTCAAAATCGAACTAAAACCTGCTGCAACTTAGAGGTACACATAGGTATACTGTTATAAATTCTTAAATGTTATTGATAACAACAAACAGCCGATTATGACCGACAACCTATTGCAGCGCAGCCACGCTACCAGTAATGATACTGACACCCTTGGCAAGCACATGCGCCAGCTTGTGCAGCTTCGCTGGTTGGCAGTCCTAGGTCAATTTTTGACTATTATCGTTACTCGCTATGGCTTTGGCGTAGAGTTGCCAATGCAGCTAATGTTAAGCGTACTAACTGGGCTCGTTGCATTTAATGCGCTTAATGAGTTCGCTCTGCGGTTCCGACACCAAGTACGTACTGCAGAGTTATTTATGGGCCTATTGGTGGATATGGCCATATTGACCATTCAGTTATATCTCAGTGGCGGGGCTACAAATCCCTTTGTTTTCCTCTACTTGCTGCAGGTTGGACTTGCAGCCGTGCTTTTGGCGCCATCCTATGCCTGGGCACTACTCGGTGTTGCCACACTCTGTTTTCTCTGGCTGGCAGAAAAAGCTCGGCCACTTGAATTAGCTCAAGACTACCACCTCGGCATACACAGTTATTATGTAGAGGGTATTTTGATCTGTTTGATCCTTAATGCCGCTTTGCTGGTCATTTTTATCAATCGTATAAACCGCACGCACCGTGAACGTGATGCGCGTCTAGCTGAATTACGTCAGCGTGCCGCAGAGGAAGGCCATATTCTTCGAATGGGCTTGCTAGCATCAGGTGCCGCGCATGAATTAGGTACGCCGTTATCTACCATTGCGGTTATTCTTGGTGATTGGCAGCGCATGCCCTTTCTTAAGTCAGATCCAGATCTCGGTGAAGAAGTTACCGAAATGCAAACCCAAGTTCAACGCTGCAAAACAATTGTTAGCGGCATACTGATGTCTGCAGGTGAGACTCGAGGTGAGTCCTCTGGCGAGACTACGGTATTTGAATTTTTTGACGAACTAATCAGTGATTGGCAAAGCACCCGCAAAGTACAAGAATTTAGTTTTCAAAATTTAGTTGGCGAAGATGTCGATATCGCGTCAGATACCGTATTAAAACAAACTATCTGCAACCTTTTGGATAACGCTCTGGAAGCCTCCCCGGAGTGGGTTGGTCTTGAAGTCTTACGACAAAATGATAAATTAATTATTAGAATTATTGATCGTGGGCCAGGCTTTTCCAGTTTGATTTTAGAGCGCCTTGGACAGCCCTACCAATCTACCAAAGGCCGTTCTGGCAGCGGCCTCGGCTTGTTTTTTGTTTTTAATGTCGCGCGTATTTTAGGTGGTGAAGTAGAAGCATGGAATCGACCGGAAGGTGGCGCCGAAATAAACCTTTGCTTACCACTTGATGTGCTCCGCTTAAAAGAGGCTTGAAGTTATGAAAGATAACGGAAATAGTATACCTAGAACTCTCATACTGATTGAAGACGATGCCGCCTTTGCAAGAACACTGGGGCGATCATTTGAGCGCCGCGACTACACCGTCCTCAGTACCAATAGTTTAGAAGGTGCGCAGAATATTTTAGAACATCATTCTCCGGGCTATGCCGTGGTAGATCTTAAATTAGACGGTGAGGCCTCTGGCCTTGCGTGTGTCCAAGCTTTACATGAACGAGATCCTGATATGCTCATTGTCGTGCTGACAGGCTATGCGAGCATTGCAACTGCAGTTGAAGCAGTAAAGCTTGGTGCATGCTATTACCTTGCGAAACCCTCAAATACCGATGACATTGAAGCTGCATTTAATAGTGCTGAAGGCAATGTGGAAGTAAAGATTCGTGGTCGCGCTACCTCAATCAAAACCCTTGAGTGGGAGCGCATTCACGAAACACTCGCTGACACCGGGTTCAACATCTCAGAGACCGCTAGAAGACTGGGTATGCATCGTCGAACTCTTGCTCGAAAACTTGCGAAACAACAGGTTAATTAGTGACTATCTAGAGATAAATAAATCTTTGAAATATAGTGCAGTATTTTGGTTAAACTTAAAAGACTTGTTAAATTTTTAGACTTAAGGTCCGAACTAAAAGCAAAAGACCAAGAGGATCAACATGCCAGAAACTCACATAGTCCAGGAAAAAACATCCTAAACACACTGAACACGAACTGTGATTTCAACTCAAAAACTTATTTGATTTTTTAGATCAGTGTTCAGGAATACTAACGCCGGTTGTCAACGTTAAAGTAGCCAAGTCGTTCTCTGAATGTAGGGGGATATAGTTTGGATATTAAAAGAATTTCCGTACCTGTTACTGAGCTAGCAACTATCGTTTTATTTATTGAGTCTTATGACTAACGGTAGCTTTACCGAATTACTCCATGATTCGTTGTCCAGTCGATTGGACTTGCCGTTAACGTTATGCCCTATCAAATTTTAAATGTTAGAGGCTGTGTTTGAATGCTGTTTTTTTTCAGGACTGGCTTGAGGGAAGGATGTTGTCGATAGATAAATTTCATATCGATAACACGGTCGTTGCTATCAACGTTTCACCGCCCAGCGATAGCTCTTCGTTAAATAATGAAATCCAAGTATTAAACCGATTAGTAGCCAGAAGTATACTTCCAAAAACATCAAATTTCTTTTTTAGAGTCAGATAGGTCGATTCAGGTCGCTATTTTTCAGATATTTGACGGGTAAAGACTGAGGATAATCCATCAGATTGAGTACTCTGTTATCCGCAAGGGCTGGTTTATTCTTCACAAACAAACGTCAGTCTTTTTGAGCCGCACACTGATATTAACGTCAAAAGATTTCGAGAAATACAATAGGGACATAAGATTAACTTAAGCGATGAAACGAGTGTTTTTATTACTTACCTGTCCAAGAAAGAAAATTCATGCAAAAAAGGGAGGTTTCTTTCCGTGCTGAAATTAAATTAATCTGGAGAGCTAATGATTGGTTAAAGGCCTTTGTTTGGTTTGCCGTGATCAGTGACAGATTGACATATTTAGCACGGCTGCAATTGGAATAAAGTGTAACCAACTGAGATGATTGTTTTTTTTAAGTGTCAAAAATGTCGGAAAGGGTCTAAAACCAACCAGATTGAATTTAACAGAAATAAATTAATAAAGTCAGAATTATGCGTCAGATCGATTTATTTTTATTGTTAGTATTTTGAAATGAAATCTATTTTCATGAAGTATGAGTGTCAGTTGGCAATAAATCTAGAATAGATAAAAAAGTGTCCCAAGGAGTTGCAAGATAACATTGCTTATAATTAGCTGGCCAATTGGCAACCTCAAAAGGTAAGGTTTAAGATAACCCTGTGTCGTTGTCTTCAATGGGAAAATTTAAATTATTATTGGGGCTCAACTGTCAGATAGGGTCGGGAACAGTCCACGCTAAAACTCATGGTCAAAGGTAATTGAGAGTGGCTCGAAGAAAATATATTAAACACCTTAGCGATTCCCAAGATAGGGCTAATAGGCAATAAAAATAGCGGTTTAAAGGGCTTAATTAGTGCTAATGTCTAAATAACTGTCAGTTAAATAACAATACAAAAAATTAATGCAAAGGCTAGTTAAGCTTTGAGAATTAAGCAGGGCTATGAAGTATTTGTATTTTTATGGCCTTGTTAGGCATTACTGGAAATGGCATTAAAAGTAATAATATATTACCTTATTTGTTTATATTTCAAGCAACTTGTGAGTTGAATTCAATAGTTTTTAAAACAGATGAGATGCTAAAAATCTAAGTAAAGGTTTTCTTAATCAAGCCTTAAAAATAATATTTTAGATTGACTCCTTTACTCGGTTATAATTTTTTTGTCTATGTCCCCTTTTTATTATTGCCGGTTGCATTGCAATATCATTGCTATAGACTGGCCCAAAAGCGACAATGATTTGCTAAAAAGCGACCTTCCAATATTTCTTGTATAAGACAGCAGGCGACTGCTGGGGTGGTGTTTGCAGCATTAGGTGGCTTTTTTTATGGATGAGGCAGCGATTCGTTGTCACCCGGTAAATTAACACTAAGTAGAGGACACAAATTGACGATAATCAATTCTAAACGCTATATTTTCAGTGCGGCATTCGCGGCACTAACGGCCCTCGCGGCCCCTACGGCCGCCACGGCCGCTGTTGAACAAAGTCAGTGCGGTGAAGTTACTATCACTCAAATGAACTGGGATTCAGCTGCCATTGTAACGGCGGTATCAAAATTCCTGATGGAACAGGGCTATGGCTGCGACGTAACAGCAGTGCCATCTGACACTACGCCAGCAATAACTTCCCTGTCTGAAAACAATGAGCCCGACATCGTGACCGAGCTGTGGGTCAATTCCACTGGCGATGTTTACAAAAAGCTGAAAGCTGATGGCAATATCGTAGAACTTACCAGCGTGCTTGATCCTGGCGGTGTTGAAGGTTGGTGGTTACCGACTTATCTAGTTGAAGCGCATCCAGAACTTGCGACAATCGAAGGTGTGATGGCTAATCCGGAACTGGTTGGCGGCATGTTTAATAACTGTCCCGATGGTTGGGGTTGCCGCATTGTTAACGACAACATGATTCGCGCGTTCAACCTTGAGGAAAGTGGCATTAAGGTCTTTAATCATGGTTCTGGCCAAACGCTAGCGACCTCGATGGCAGCGGCTTATCAGAGTGAAGAACCTTGGTTTGGCTACTACTGGGGTCCAACGACACCAATGGGCAAGTTTGCTATGACCAGCATTGACCTTGGTGAGTACGACAAAGATATTCACCAGGCGAACCAAAACGCCGATACGCCAAACCCGAAGGCTTCTTCATTCCCAGCAGCGCCTATAGTGACGGTAGTGACCAAGGACTTCATGAAGGCTAATCCTGAGATTGCAGAGCTGATGAGCAATGTGACCTTCAAAACTTCCACCATGAGCCAACTGCTATCGTGGAAGGACGCTAACAACGCATCCAGTGAGGAAGCAGCTGTGTATTTCCTCAAGAACAACCAAGACGCCTGGAGCGGTTGGATTAATGAAGCGGCCACAGAAAAGCTGTCTGCATTGCTGAAGTAAGTTCAATTGGGTGGTGCTTATTGCGCCACTCATCTAGCCCGCCGGATTGCACCCTAAGGGTGTAACGGCAACAAGGGTATACTAAAAGACAGGGCTGGGTCCATATGATGCCCCGGCCCTGTTGTTTTTATTAAAGTCGATTAAAAAAAGAGCCTGAAAAATAGGCTTGGATGAGGAATGTATGGCGACTTATGATTTTATTTTCGATGGGCTTGGCTTGCGCAATTGGTGCGGCAGCGGTGATGACGACGAAAGCATGACCTCTATGGCGCAACTGCTGGCGCAAACATCAGGCAAGGACGTTGACACGTCGGGCTTGCAAACACCTTTTCCTTCGATGGATGCGTTGCATGAAGCATGCGTATCATTTCCACAATCTCGTGAGCTGACCTCCGGCCTTGAAGAAGGTTTCCTCTCAATTAAAGACAGCCTGAAAGCAGTTGTCGACCCGTTGACCCAGCCTCTGAGCTGGGCACTAAATGAAGCCCTTTGGGTGATGCAAGCGGTGCCATGGTTCATCATGATCCCGCTGTTAATGCTGATTGCCTGGGCGGTTGGACGGCAGATGAAGCTGGTCGGACTGGTCGCGATGTGTTTCGGGTTCCTCGGCTTTGTTGATTACTATAGCTATACAATGCAGACGCTCGCGATTATCTTCGTCTGTGCGTTGACCTGTGTGTTGTTGGGCGTTCCCATCGGCGTTGGTATGTCGCGGAGCAACCGCCTACAGCGCTTCATGATTCCAATTCTGGATATGCTCCAGACCTTGCCGCCTTTTGTATATTTGATCCCGCTGATTTTCTTGTTTTCCGTGACTGAGCCAAAGCTCTACGGTATAGCCATCATACTCTATGCCATCGTGCCGGTGATCCGCCTAACCGATCTGGGTATTCGTCTTGTGGACCCAGACGTGACTGAAGCGGCAGATGCCTTCGGTATGACTAAGCGCCAAAAGCTGTTTAAAGTGCAGATCCCGCTAGCGCTACCCAATATTATGGCGGGTGTTAATCAGACGATCATGATGAGTCTCGCTATGGTCGTCATTGCATCGCTGGTGTCAGCTCCCGGTCTAGGTGTGCTGGTATTGCGCGGTATTCGATCGCTGGAGCTTGGCGTTGGCTTGCTCTCCGGTTTGGGTATTGTTCTTCTCGCGATTATTCTTGATCGTGTGACCAAGGCGGCGCTCGCTCGCATCAATGTAAGTCAGACGAGATAAGAGGTAATGGATATGAACAAAGCAGAAATCAAGATCTCGATCCGCAATCTCTATAAGATTTTTGGTGGTAGCCCTGAGCCGGCCCTGCAGCAAGTAAAAGATGGCATGAGCAAGATCGAGTTGCTGGAAGAGCATAGTCACGTACTCGGCCTAAACGATATTAATATTGATGTCCCCGCTGGTAAGACGACGGTCATCATGGGGCTTTCAGGCTCGGGTAAATCGACGCTGATTCGACACCTCAACCGCTTAATCGAACCGACAGCGGGCGAAGTATGGGTCGATGGTGAGAACATTTTGGAATACAACGAAAAACAGCTGCGGCATTTACGGCAACACAAAATGTCGATGGTTTTCCAAAAATTCGCACTGTTGCCGCATCGGACCGTGCTGCAAAACGCTGGCCTTGCGCCTGCCATCGAGGGGCAGAATGAAATCCAATACGCTGATGAGGCGAGCAAATGGTTAGACCGTGTCGGGCTTCAGGGGCAAGGTGACCAGTATCCACATCAGTTGTCAGGTGGGATGCAGCAGCGGGTGGGCATCGCCCGCGCGTTGACCAGTAACTCCGACATCATGCTGATGGACGAGGCCTTTTCGGCGCTTGATCCGTTGATCCGCACCGACATGCAGGATCTGTTGATCGAATTGCAAGCCGAGTTACAGAAGACGGTAGTGTTCATTACCCACGATCTGGACGAGGCGTTGAAACTAGCGGACCATCTGGTCATCCTGAAGGATGGTTATGTGGTCCAACAAGACGAGCCACAGCATATTTTGCTTAATCCGGCAGACCCTTATATCGAGGACTTCGTCAGCGACATTAATCGTGCTCGGGTTTTGCGAGTTTGTTCCGTAATGGTGCCGACCCCAGACGCGACGGGCGAACAGAATGGTGAGATCGATCCAAACGACACGTTGGAATCTGTGATTGCACTGTCCAAAGGAGACACCAACCTCAGCTATCGCGTAATGAAGGATGGCAAACCGATTGGCGTGCTGAACATGCGTAAACTAGTTCGCGCACTGGTCCCGTCGGAACAAT
>Ga0307489_10001012_pt1 | contig 18052 bp, 33 predicted proteins | sample SB12metaG_FD_202247 | JGI IMG/M metagenome (GOLD analysis project Ga0307489, IMG submission 202247) | Sea-ice brine microbial communities from Beaufort Sea near Barrow, Alaska, United States - SB 1.2 | ecosystem: Environmental > Aquatic > Marine > Coastal | place: USA: Alaska | collected...
GGGATGGGAGGTCAGCTGGAATGGCAAGAGCCGGCAAAGCGTGCCGGAGGGCGGCCACGGCCGCGGCACTCTCGGTGCTACCCGCTTAGGCGGGGGGGTCATTGAGGACAAGCGCTCGACCGACGCTGAATATCCTCCTCCTCCTCTTCCTCCTCCTCCTCCGCGCTTCTATATGATCGACTCCCCTGCCGCCCCCGGTCTGTATGAGCATTAACCCTTGGAGGTCAGCCTTGCTCGATATCGGTTCGATTACTTGTTCTCATTGACCCTCCGGATGGGCTCTGAGGCAGGCCCGCGAGATCGATCGAAGTCCGTCGTCGACCGCCGGAAAAGCGCCAACTACGCACCGACCGACCTGGACAACGAGCTGTTCACCTCCGAGGGGAGCGATCTGTGGCCGCACTCCCTGGACCACATCGCGCGTCGGAACTTGTCGCGCAACACCCGCAACGCGCGCTACACCGCCAGGCAGGGGGGGTATTGACAACAAGAAATCGAATACAGAATCTAGCTTGACATACCTTCAGGGTGGATGCCGGTTTAGCGCGGAGTCGGCTCGTAGTGACCAGAACATCACAAGAGTGTAGACCCTCGGCACGAATGTGTGGTTCTGTCCGTTTACCATCGGTCTCGAGTTCGTTCTCAATGACCCTTGTGCCGGGCCGGGGCGGTTGTCGATGGACTCGACAGGCGGCGCGGCGGCGGCGGCGGCGGCCATGGCGGGGTCCTCCATGGCGGCGGGTGAAGGCGCGATGGGTTGGATGGATGATTCCTCGCCGGAGAGGAGGCATCTCGACCACAGCACGTCAGCCGGCAGCCTCGAAGGCAGGCCCGGGAAGATGTTGCCCGCAGCGCCATTCCACGCCATTCAGCTGAACATACCAGGGTTCAAGATGCGTATCGATGACGTGGCAGGCATTCGGCTATATCTACCCGGGACTAAGCGTGCGTATGATGACACGGCGGGTAATATAAAGCAAGGCCCTAAGCGCGGGATCCGGGAGCCCGCGCAAGAGCGCCGGCTTCTCAGCCTTTGCCGGGTTCCCCAGCTTCCCGCGGGTGTCCTTCTCTGGCATAGGGCCCGACAGGAGGACCTCCCTTGACGCCAACAATGACGAGGCAGGGGAGACGTGGCTGTCGTGCGAAGACGAGGCGCGCGTGGCCATAAGCGACGATGACGAAGCGCGCGGGGCGGCGTTGGCGGCGCGCACCGCTCGGACCTCGGTGGGCCCGACCATCCACGAGAATGAGCCTCACCCGACGGAGGCAGCGGGGGCGGGGCTGGCGGGGAGGGCGAGCAGCCAGCGGTGGTCGGGCGACGGCGGGCTTCCAGGCGCGCTGGACAACGTGTAACCACGAAGTGAGGCACACGTGAGGCTGTGGGTTTTTCGATTTGATTGGGGTAATGGCGGAAGGGTTTGGTTAATGCTACCATGTGAAGCACCTTGGGACTCGATGAACATTAGTAAACAAATCGGGGTCTGTGCCAATCTCTCAACACATTGTAGTGACGAAGGAGGCGATTTCGTAGAAGGTCATGAGCTGATTTGATTGATTCTGTAGTTTAGAAGTGTTTTTACAATCCAGTTTCTCAAAGCCAACCGTAGTTTTCTGTACGAGAGCTCCCGCTGCCTTTTATGTAGATGAGCAAATACTTGTTCCCAGCAATCTACTGCGTGTACGAAAAGCGCGCTTCTCTTGCGGCGCGCTCACGGGAGTTGGGCATCGCCGCGGCGTGCGCGCGGGCCGCGCGCTGTTCCCTGTCGGTGCGCTCGATGGCGTGGCGCGAGGCGTGATGCACGTCGGGACTGATGGGGCGCATCAGCTCGGGGTCCATCTCGGGTTGCTCATGCCCGTCCTTCTGCCGCCTGGTCGTAGCGCCGCGAGTTGAAATCGAAATCAAAGTGTGAAAGCGGTTCGTCATCTCTTAGCTTCAGCGCCATGTACCAAAGTGCGGTCAACTCGGGGACAAGCTAGGGTGAACCTGCACCGCCCTGCCCGGTGGCCAGGTACTCGCTCACTGTGCTGCGCGATGCGGTGTCGTCGTAATCCACCAAGTAGGGCCAGGCGAATGGGGGCAAGCAAGGGTAAACACAACTGTACCTCTCATACCCACGTCAATGATATAATTTGTGGTTTAAACGACATTATCGAAATCTGGGTATTGAATGCAGCGGATGACGTGGGCGGCATAATATACTTGTCCTCACCTCATCGCTCTCTTCCCTCTCCTCTCTCACTTCCCGCTCCTCCCTGTCGTCCTCCTCCGCGTCCCCCCCCATTGAGATGTCGGACAGTAGCCTGCCAGTGGCCTCCCCACGGAAGGCACCCCCCGCCGCCTCACCCCCGGCAGCTCCCGTGTCGACGAAGGGATCGTTGCGATCGTCCTCCTCTAAGTCCTCGAGATCCTCCTCGTCCTCGTCTATGTCATCCTCGTCCTCGTCCTCATCCACGTGGACGTCCTCGCTCTCCTCCTCCTCTTCCCTCTCCTCCTCCTCCTGCCTCTCCTCATCCTCGTTACCCTCCTCGTTGTCGCCGGCGCCAGCGAATCGCGCATAATCCTGCGCGGCGTTGGTGTCAGCGCCGTACTCGCCAGTGGGCCCGCCGTCGCCGTCACCGTCGCTACGGCGGCGCGCGTCGGCGGCCTGCGCGAAGTACCTGTCCGAAGCCGTGAGGGCGGACGTTTGGGCAGTGACATCCGTCTCAGTCTCACCGCCGCTCACGTCCTCATCCACCGTGACGTCCCCCTCTGTCTCCGTCTCTGTCGCAGTCACTGTGGACGCCTCAACCCCAAACTCGACCCCGGCCGCCGCCCCGGCCACGCCGGAACCGAAGGGGCGGAGGTCTAACGGCGGAGGCCCCACCAGCCGCCCCCCGCCCTGGGCCTGCGCCTGCGACGTGTTCTGCGCGCCCCGTCGCGCGTCGCCCTGTCCGCCCCTACCCTCACCCCCGCTGCCACCCGCGACATCTGACCGCCCCCCCCCGCCCGCTGCGGCGTGCTCCGCAATGGAAAGCGCCAGTCGCAGCTGCTGCACCAGTCGCCGCTGCCTGTGTGTTTCGGGGATTGGAAGGATGTTAGGTTCGCGTTGAGAGGAAGCTAATGGCACATTGACCCATTGAGATGATGCTGAGTTCGCGTTAAGAGGATGCTAATGTTGCGTTGACTCATTGAGCAGAGGTAAACGTCACGTTGAGAGGACATTAATGTCATTTTGAAAGGATGTTGGGTTCCAGCCAAGAGAATGTGACAGTTACAGTGCTCACAAGTTATGTTCACATTGAGAAGACATTGGGTTCACGTTGGCAGGATGACGGTTTGAAGTGGGCGGGGGTGTTACCTCTCCCGCATCGCCTCCATCTGCGCACCCGTCAGCTCCTCACGGCTCTCGAAGTCCCGAACCACGTCCTCCGCCGTCTCGCGGTGCCAGTCCAGCGCCCCCTCTGTCTCCTCCAACTCCCGCTCCCGCTCCTGCAGCATCGTGCGGCAGAACGTGATCTTGTGCTCGAACCCCTTCTCCCAGAGCCAGGCAGATACTGCTGTCCACGTCATGGGACGTTATTCGACTCAATATACAAGGATTGAAAAACCGCGTGTCGATGACATGGCAGGCATAGGCATGGTGAATAAAGCTCGCCACATCATAGGATGCCGTTTAACTAAATGGGTTAAAAATGCGTGATGATGACATGGCGGGCAGATAAAGCTGCCCACGTCGTGCGATGCCATTTCACTTCATGAACGAGGGTCATACATCAATGCAGGCGTGTCGATGATGTAGCGGGCAATGTCTGCCAGGCCCTGCCTTGACTCGGTTCCGCAGCAGCGTGAGCTCTGAAAGCGCCGCCTCGCTCCGCACGCGCTCCATGTCGATGATGCGCTCGTACAACCTCCGCTCGTCGTTCTGCTTCTCCACCTTCTTGGCATTCTTCGCGGTTGCCTGCCACCAGGGTCTCACACTCGTTCCCTATGACTGTTAGGGCAGGGAGGAGGATGCGGCGAGTGTGTACGGGTACACTGGTACACCATGAGCGATCCATTAGGGAACGAGCGGCCAGGCCAAGGCCAGGGAGGAGGATGCGGCGAGTGTGTACGGGCACACCGGTACACTATGAGCAAACATACAGGGAGGAGGATACGGCGAGTGTGCACTGGTACACTGGTAACATTATGAGCAAAGAATCAGGAAATGAGTGGCCAGGCCAAGTCCAGGGAGGAGGATACGGCGAGTGTGTACGGGTACACTGGTACACCATGAGCAACCAAGTCAAGGTCCAAGTCAAGGTCCTGCCTGCCGCTGGCTCTCGGGGTCGATCTTCACGTACGGGTACACCGGTACACTATTGGCAAACAGTCAAGGAACGAGTGTCCGACCGGCCCCGCCTGTCACTGGCTCTTGGGGTCGCTCTTCATGTACAGGTACACCGGTACACTATGAGCAAACAGTCAGGGAACGAGTGTCCGACCGACCCCGCCTGCCACTGGCTCTTGGGGTCGCTCTTCATGTATGTCTCCAGCTGCTCCTCCAGCAGCCGGTTCGTCTGTGCCAGCAGCTCCACCCCCTTCTCAGCCCGGTGACAGGGGCGCGTGGATCACGCGGAGCCAGGTCAAATTGTGTCGTGTAACTCAATCACCACGATTTTCAAGTCACGTTTCGATGTCCGGGCTGAGGCTGAGCAGTGATGTACTGTGCGTGTTAAACGACGTGACACAACGACGCGTTGATATAACGACGCGTTGTCACAACGACGCGTTGACACAACGACATGACAAAACAATGATGACGAAACAATGTCGCAACGACACAGCAACACAATGACACGTTCCATGCCTGGTGGAGCTGCTCCATCTGGGTGGTGAGCAGCCGCCGCGCCTCTTCCGTGTCAACCTCCGCCGCGCCCAACTGCATGGGCGCAAGTTGGAATTGAAAGCAAAGTTTGAAAGCGTTCTATCATATTGTAGCTTCAAGCACAGAAACCATGGGCACTTTCAACACGTGTTTGATAGCGACAACCTGCACTCCCCTACCCCTCTCCGCCTCCGCCGCCCGCGCCACTTGCCGCAGACGCTCCATCTCCCGCTCCGCGCGCCGCCCGCTCTCCCGCTCAGCCTCCAGCTCACCCTTCAGATCCGCGTGCTCCTTCTCGAGGCGCTCGTATTTCGCTTGCGACTCCTTGATGTAGCGGCGAAAGTTGGACTTTAATGTAAAAGCTGAAAAGCGATTCATCACATTTTAGCTTCAGGCACTGCGACCAAGCGCGGGTCAACCTGGGGTCGAACTGGGGTCGACCAGGGTTCAACCTGGGGTCAACTTGGGGTCCCAGGTTGAACCCAGGTAGACCTCAGGTTGACCCCAGGTTGACGTCGATTTTGGGTGGACCTGCACTGCCCTGCCTTCAGCTCTGGGAACATAGCCCGCATGTAGATCTCCTTTTGGCGCATCTTACTTTCGGCGAGCTCCGACTTCTCGAGCTCCTTCTTCAGCGCCAGGCGCCAGGGGCGTACACTCGTCCACTTTCCGGCTCAACTTCAGCGCTTTCTGCGGAATAGGGGGCACCTTCACGGGTTGTCTAGGGGGTGTGTAGGGTGTGTCAGGGGGTATGAGGGGGTGTCTAGGGTGTATTTTGTGTCAGAAACGGCTCAGGTTGAAGGTCATTGATAAAGAGCTCTCGACCGAGATCAGAGCATGACTTACCTCCGGGACAAATGCTCATACAGATATGTGGAGGAGGACGAGAAGATTCAACATCGGCCGACTAGTTGTTCTCAATATTCCCCCTGCCAGGCGCTCGTCCTCGGCGTCTGCGGCGAATTGTTTGACGTGCGCGACCTTCGCCGTCATCTCATCAACCATTGCTGTGTACTTTTTGCCCATCGCCACCTTGGCGCTTGCGAGATGACTCAACGCGGTGTTCTCCTGGCGACGGGCCACCTGATAGGGCCTGGTAGATATTGCCCGCCACGTCATCCAACGCACGTTGGACCCTCGTTTCTTTCATTAATGGTAGATATTGAGAGCATGGTAGATGTTGCTCGCCACGTCATCCAACGCACATTGACCCCTCGTCATCGTTCATTGATTCAATTGGCACCTTATGACGCGGCGAGCTACATTCAATGGGAATCCTATGACGCGGCGAGCAAGATCTGCCAGGCCCTGCCAGCTGTGCGTCCTTGATGGAGTCCCGAAGCCGGGGCTCCAGGTCCGCGATGACGCTGCGCAGGTGCCGCATCTCCTTGCGCGCCTTCCCCTTATCGTTTTCGCCTTCAGCGTTGTAGGTGAGTAAATGATCGCTGTTGATACCGGCACCCCCCATAGGGATTTCCGGCATGAGGGGGTGCCGCACGGCCGAGGAGTAGCGGCGCAACGTGAAATTAAAAAACAAATGTTAAAGCGGTCCATCTTTCATCTTATGCACTGAAATGAAGTGCGGTCAACTTGGGGTCAACTTGGGGTCAACCTGAATCGCCCTGCCGAGAATGCCACGCCGCGCCCGCCCGCTGCAGGCGCGCCACGGCTCGGCACGTTGCCGCCTAGCGTCTCGTTGATCATGCCGCTCTGGAAGACCGGCGCTGTGAACAAGTCGCCCGAGCCGTGCTCCAGCGCCGGCGCCGTCCCTGGCCGAGCCGGGTACGTCATCGTCATTGTCATCTCGGCGGAAGCACTCCTTCCCGTCCCATCCATCGTCCCCGTCACCTAGGGCAAGGCAGATGACGCTCGCCACGTCATAGGATGCCACGTCCTGAAGAAACGAAGGCTACAAATGCGCTGGAACTAATGGGAGCAGCATCTTCCCGGCCCAAGGGAAGGGGCGCTTCATAAGGCGGGGCGTGCGGCACTGTGATTCATTTAAGAGCGGGGTTGGAGCAGACCTGGGAGCAGGCTGAGTGTATGTACCTACCGTCATCATCCCGCTCGTCGTCGGCCGGCCGGTGCCAGTCATACCCATGTGGCTGTAACCCATGCGCTAGAGACTGATGGATAATGCTCGCCTCGTCATTAAACACATTGTGACCTCTCGCTGTTTGAGTTAGACGGCATCCTATGACGTGGCGAGCACTGTCCATCTGTCCCTACCATGCGGCCGCCCAGCCCAGCCTCGTTCGCCAGGCCCTAGGGACTAACGAACAGTGCTCGCCAGGTCAAAGGATGACATTTAGCTCAAGAATGAGGGTTCGAAACGCGTGTGATGACGTGGCGATCACTGTCCATCATTCCCTACCAGGCCCTTCGATAGCCGCAGCGCCTCCATATAGGGCCTGACAGACAATGCCCGCCAAGTCATATGAATCCATTTGACTCAAGAGGCGAGGATCTAAAAATGTCGAGTATGACCTGGCAGGCATTCTGTGCCATTTAACTCAAGAAACAAGGGTATACCTGCCTGCCAGTTTACTCAATAAACGAGGGTCTACAATGTGGAGGAATACGTGGCAGGCATTATGGGTGAGGCCGTGCCTCGATGGCCTCGACGCCGATGAGGCGCGCCTCCCGCTCGTCCATCGCCCTCTCGCGCCGGTCCAACTTGTACGGGCGCAAGTTAAAACCGATAGCAAGGTTTGAAAGCGATTCATCGTATGTAACTTCCAAGGGCAGCAACCAAGCGCGGTGAATGTGCACCCCTAAGGTTCAACCTGCACCCCCGGGGCCAGCCTGCCCCACCCTACCAGGTTCCGCCTCATCTCGTCCAGTTGTGTGCCCAGTGTGCGCAGCGTGCCCTCCTGGAGGGACGGCACGCCGTTGGCGCCCAGCCCCCGACCGAACACGTTGGCCACCACCGGGGAACCATCCCCCGGCACCCGCACGGGCGCGGCGCGCGACTTACCAACCGCGGTGTAGGGCCTGCTACATATCGCTCACCACGTTTATATTAACGCGCATTTCGAACCCCCGTGTCTTGAGTAAGATGGCACCATATGACTTGGCGAGCAATATTCTGCCAGGCCCTTTGCCCGCCACGTCATCGACACGCATTTGGAACCCCCGTGTCTTGATTGAAGGCATCCCATGACGTGGCGAGCAATATCTGCCAGGCTCAGTGGCGGGCAATATCTGTTTGGCCCCTTGCTCAACTTTCGCCACGTCTTGAACACGCATTTTTATCACCCGTGTCTCGAGTGTAATGGCAACCTGCGACGTGGCGAGCGATGTGTGGCAGGCCCTGCCGCGGTTTGCGCACGTGCGGCACCGGTGCCCGGGCCGTGCAGCGCGTGGCTGCCGCGGGGCGTCGTCGAACCCCCGATGCTGCCGCTCAGTGGCCGAGGAGCAGGGACCGAGCACACGGCACACAGCTGGCAGAGGTGAGTGGGTTGTGACGTGACTAGCAATGCGTTCAGGCGCGGACATCCCCCCCCCCCGCCCCCCCCCAAACACCGACAGGGTTAGCGAAGGAACCCCATTGCGTGTCACCTGCCGCGACTACATGCCCTCCATATCTGACGTGTGAGTGAGTCGTGGGTCGTGTGGGTGAGTGAGTGAGTTGCCGTCACGAGTCACGAGAGGTTTCAATGGTGCGGCTTCGAGACTCGACGTCGAGTCTATGTACGCTCCCGACCCTCCACCTCCGTCGTCTCCTTTGCCCCCCCAGCCTGTAGTCTCCTGTCATCGTCATAGTTAGGTTGTAGCGCACCCACAGTCGGTCGCCACGAAGGTGGTTTCCCGCCTCGACGACGACCACACGACGGCGACGGGTACTGGGGATGCCCAAAATGGCTGGAATCGTTAAGGGGACGCTGGGTGGGGGCAGGGCCCGACCTAGTGCTAGTGCTCGGGAGCGATAGGCGTTGACTCCCGATGAGCGGCGGCCCGTTATGCTTCTTGCTCACGCCCATGCTCGCGGCCAGTCACGCGCCGCGTCCCCGCGTGGTGCTGCTTCCAATGGTTACGACAAAGGAAAGCGAGCCTGCACACATATGCTGCGCAGATCCTTTGACCGTCCCCCGTCTGACCCCCCACCGGATCCGCGCAAGATTTCCTTGGCACGTGGGATGGGGACGGCGGGATATGGCGCCACACTCGCAGTCGCGCGCCCATACCACGCGGGTGTGCAGTGTCGTCGAGACGGGCTGAAATAGCATCTAGCGCTTGCGGCGGCGGTGGCGTTGGCGCTCGAGGACCCGGCACGTTGAGCGCAGAGCGGGCCTTCCCGCATCAGATCTCAGACGGCCAAACGATGGAGACTAGGACTCGAAAACGTGGCGGAGGTGCGGGCGTCGACGGGCGCGCGGCGGGGGCGGGCGGAAGCAGTTGGGCGACGGTGGCGGGTGGGCAACCCCCCGGGGATCCGTCCGAGGCTAGCGAAGAGGATGCCCCCAGCGATCTGCTCGCCCCCCTGTTGGAGGAGTTTCGCGACGTGCTGGTGACGCACGTACTGGCGCGGCTGGACCCCACGGACTACGCCATGCTCGCCCGGGTGGCGAAGCCGTGGCTGGCGGTGGTGCTGGCCAAAAATCTGCCACGCGCGGGGAAGGGAGGGGCAGTGGCACTCAAGGTCGAGGACTTTCTCGGGTCCGTCGAGAAGGTGGCTTGGGCGAAGGACAACGGGTGCCCATGGGAGGCTAGGACGTGTATGCAAATCGCTCGAAGCGGACAGCTGGAGGTGTTGCAGTGGGCGCGCGCCCATCGCTGCCAGTGGAGCTCGTGTACGTGTGCCTCCGCCGCTGAGGGTGGGCACCTTGAGGTGTTGAAGTGGGCGCGGGAGCATCACTGCCCGTGGCGCGAGTCGACGTGTTCCCATGCCGCCTCGGGCGGGCACCTGGACGTATTGATGTGGGCACGGGAACACGGCTGCGATTGGAACTGGCAGACATGTTCACGGGCCGCTGCGGGCGGGCACCTGGATGTGTTACAGTGGGCGCGGGAGCACCACCAGGCGATATGTTCCATCGCCGCAGCGGGCGGGCACCTGATAGTGTTGAAGTGGGCGCGGGCGCATGGCTGCCAATGGAGCTCGTCTACATGTGCATCCGCCGCTGCGGGCGGACACTTGGAGTTGTTGCAGTGGGCGCGGGAGCACCACTGCCCGTGGGGCGAAGCAACCTGTTCCCACGCCGCTGCGGGTGGGCACCTGGATGTGCTGAAGTGGGCGTGGGAGCACCATTGCCCGTGGGATGATGAAACGAGTGATCGTGAGCTGCTAGGGGTGGGCACTTGGAGGTGTTGAAGTGGGCGCGGGAGCACGACTGTCCGTGGAACGCGGTTGCGTGTGCAAGCATCGCAGATCTTCGAGGGCACGTGGAGGTGGCACGGTGGGTCAGGGCTCAGGCCCTGTAGAATTTACAGAAACAGGAGAGTGGGGAAAACGAGCGCCAGCGCTGCGGACCAGGTTCCGAACATAAGTAAGACAACGTATGAATCAGCTGAATAATCAAGCATTCACGGGTATCTCTAGCTCTAGTAGATGTTAAATGTAAAGCCTTAATATGACATGACGTTCAAAGTCGATGCCTTACTAAGACGTGTCCTACTTCCACATCACTCGGAACACCTGCCGTGCATTTTGGGCACCCTCACATGGCTTACTTTCATCACTTTCCTACTTTCAGCTCTCCTACTATTCACACCTTACCCTTTAAACGCCCCCTAAATAATCCCCTATGTCCCGTGAAACACCCCCGAGGGAACGCGTGATGGAGATAAATGTCTACGCGTGTGTGTAGGTCCCCGCTCCGACACACTGCGTGATGCGTGCCTGGGTGCCTGGGTAACCACGGCGTTACCCTCCCCCGAAGAGAGCTGATACAGGTTGGTGTTGGTGCGAGAGGAGGGGGTGGCGAGGGGGGCGGGAGCGGGCGAGAAGGAGGGCGCCGACGCGTGTGCTAGTTGTGTGTTGCAGTATGAAGCCGCCCGCAGGCTGCGCTCGCACAGTGCACTCAGTGCAACCCACTGACCGGTGCCGTGCAATCGTTGATGCATTGCTTCCACACCACCAGCCCTGCCCTGGCTACTCATCATTCTCCGACAAGTCATCCTCCGACTCGTCATTCCCCTCCTCCTCCTCCTCCTCCTCCTCCTCCTCCTCATCCGGCGCTTAGGTGCATCCGTGCTCCCGCGCACAGTGCAGCAGCTCCGTGTGCCCGCCCTCAGCGGCCTGTACGCACACCTGTTCATCCCACGGGCAGTCGTTCGCCCGAAGCCACTGCAACACCGCCAGCTGCCCGCCAGCAGCGGCCATTTCACACGTATACTCATCCAGCACGCAGCCGTGCTCCCGCGCCCACTGCAGCACTCCAGGTACCCCTTCCCAGCGGCAGCAGCACTTGTCCCCATGTCCCACGGGCAGTGGTGCTCCCGCGCCCACTGCAGTGTCTCAAGGTGTCCGCCCCGAGCGGCGTACCAACACGTCTTCGAATCCCACGGGCAGTCGTGCTCCCGCGCCCACCTCAGCATATCCAGGTGCCCGCCACAAGCGGCGAAGGCACACACGTTCGCGTCCGCAGTCCCCCACGGGCAGCCGTGCTCCCGCGCCCACTTCAGCGCCTCCACGTTCCCACCGTACGCGGCCTGAGCACAGGTGGTCTCATCCCACTGGCAGTCATTGTTGTGCAGCCACTTCAACACCTCCAGGCAGGGGCTTACACTCGTCCACATCTCAGCTCAACCTAAGCCAGGTTTGGTCATTGAAGCCACAGCTAGCGTCCACTGACCAGCCTAACCTGAGCCATTTTTGTGATTCAAACACACAACCTAGCTCATAAAATGTGCTCACGACTAACTGAGAAGTGGAGGTGTGTAGCCCAGTATAGGTGCTGACGTTGAGCTGAGAAGTGGAAGAGTGAAAGCCCCTGCCTCCAGGTGCCCAGCGAAAGGGGCGGAAGCACACGTATGCACGTCCCACGGGCAGCCTTGCTCCCGCAGCCACTTCAAGACCTCTAGGTGACCGTGCCCAGCGGCGCCTTCCCATGTCCGCCTTTCCCACGGGCAGCCGGCCTCCCACCAGGGGCTTACATCCGTCCACCTTTCAGCTCAACATTAAAGCTTTTTATGGGATAGGGGGTGCGTTTATGGGCTTTTACGAGGTGTCAGGGGGTACTGGGGGTTGTCAGGGTGTGTTTTTGTGTCAGAAACGGCTCAGGTTGAGCTGAGAAGTGGACGAGTGTAAACCCCTGCCTCCCGCGCCCACTTCAGTACCTCCAGGTGCCCGCATTGAGCGGCGAATCCGCACGTCCCCACACCCCACGGGCACCCGTGCGCCCGCACCCACCGCAACACCTCCAGGTGCCCGCCCTTAGCGGCGGCTCACAGGTGAACTCCTGCCACGGGCAACCGCGCGCCCGCGCCCACTTCACCACCTCCAGGCTTCCTTCCTCAGCGGCGCGTGCCATCGTCATGACGGTCCACGGGCACCCGTTCTCCTTCGCCCAAGCCTGCAGCTCGACGGACTGGGAAAAGTGTTTGGTCATCAGCAGTACCTCCACCTCCACCTCCACCGCGCCCGTGCGCGGGAGGTTGGAGGCAGCCTCGACCGCCGCCCTGAGGCCGCTGTTCACCCGACGCACCAGGGCGAGGTCCGTGGGGTCCAGCCGCCGCAGCACCCCCTCCCAGGGGCTGACACTCGTCCATTGCTCAGCTCAACCTGAGCCGTTTCTGTCATTGAAACTGTGTGAGACCACACAATGTACGAGTATCCGCAAAGAGTGCTCAGCTGCTCACGTCCAGCAGAAAAGTGGACGAGTCAGAGTGACAAGATATGATATGGTCATCCTGTCCACAAGATGACAAGATGACAGCATCGATATGGAAATGACCTTAAGATGACAGTATCGATATGGAAGATGACAGTATCGATATGGAAGAAGACCGTATCGATATGGGAGATGACTGTATCGATATGGGATATCTTGTCACTCTGGAACGAGTGTAAGCCCCTGCCTCCTCTTTGAAGAGGTCGGGCAGGAACTCGAGCACGTTAAGCAGCCCGACGACGACGGTCAGGTTCTGCGGCTTCACGCTCACGACGCGGCCGCGGGGGCCGTCCATCACCACCTTCGCCCGCGCCCCCTCGTCGTAGCGCCGCAAGAAGAAAATATAGGCAAACTTTGAATGCAGTTAACCATAATTTTACGTATCATAGTTTCAAGCGCTGAAACCAGGAGCATTGCATTCAACGTGGGTTTCACGCCCTTTCAAGTTTCACGCCCTCGGGAGCACCCCACCTGGAGGCCCACCACGCGACCGACGCAGCCGTTCATCTCCGGCGCGCCCGTCAGGCCCTCGCACCGCACGCGCGCGCCCACCGCCGGCAGCGGCAGCTCCGAGACTCCAGGGGCGTCGCCAGGAGAGAGCGACGAGAGAGAGCTCGAGAGAAATGAGAACAGAGAGAGCCACAGAGAAGCGAGAAAACCCCAGAGAAGAGAGAGAGCCCCAGACATCTGAGACGAGACCTTGACACCGGCGAGCGAGGGCGAGGGTTCGAGCCTACCGCCGAGCGCGGGAGTCGGCAGCTCCGAGGCTCCAGGAGCGTCGACTGCCGCGCCCCCGCCCAGCTCAGAGATCTGAGAATTGAGAGAGATACCGGCGAGTGAAGGCGAGGGTTCGGGCCCGCCGCCGGGTGCATTGGGCGGGGACGGCATGAGGTATCGCGCGCCGGGGTGCGCCGGACAGGAGTCCCGAGTATGCGCGCGCGAAGGAAGCGCAAAGCTTGTGACGCGACAGCCGCGCACAGTTCGCGAGCGTTTCAAGAAATTTGGTGCAAATTCTGCGCAGATCCGGCGGGGGGTTTGCGTCAATGTCTGTCACAGATAATAATAATCGCACGTCGCGTCGTCCGCGTGAAAGAGTGAACGAAAGCTGGACTGTCTGCCGCGCCCGCGCCGCCCGCGTGGCCGCCGCCATGGCGTCCGCTGCCGGCTACGTATCCGTCTTCAAAGCCGCCTCCGCAGCATCCAAGGCCCCCGCCGCCACCACCACCACCACCGGCACTGGCACCGCCACCACCGCCACCGCCGCTCCCGCCGTCAACACAGCGGCAGATGCTTTACTACGTTTCTACAAAAAGGCCGCGGAAGGGGGCAACCCCTCCGCGCAGCTATCGCTCGCGCTTCGCCTGCTCAAGGCGGGGCCTGACCAGTACAATACCAGAACATATGGCTGCGTTTCAGCGCAACCTGATTCGTCGCCGCTCGCGGCGCTGTGGAAGGGAAGAACGGAACCAAACTAATCTGCGTAGTGGAAAATATGCGTTTACAGCCCGCTTGGTAAGCGTCTATCCCATACGGGGTGACAGCACGATGCGTCGCTTGGACAAGGCTGGGCCTGACGCTAGTCACCATTCCAGCTCAACTGCCGCCGTTGTAGCAACCAGATAGCGGTGGCTTTGTCAGTGGCCTGGCGCTGCTCGACTTTATTCATCGTTGTTGAGTGTTGGTGGCCGCTCTAGTGGAGTTCAACGCTTCGTGAGCTCATAATGAGCGGAGGGCGCTTGCACTTACTCTTGCACATAGGGTTGTGCTGTGTTCTCTATGTTCCCACTCCTCATGTTCCCTCCTTCACCTTTCCATGTGTAATGATTGCCCTCATGATTCGTGTTCCCTATGTGAAGGGCGACGCTGACGGCACGGTTGACATCGAGCTGGTGGTGGAATTACTCACCAAGTCAGCCCTGCGCGGCAACGTCACCGCCGCGCACAACCTCGGCGTCCGCTACGCAGTCGGTGAGGCGTGGTTTACACCTTCGCCGCATCCTCCTCCCTGGCCTGACACTCGAAACCTGGTAGTTGGCTCTGTTGGCTCATAGTGCACATGTACACCTTGGGGCGGACCCTACGGTCGGGCGACGGCGTGAAGCGCGACCGTTCCAAGGCCGCCATGTGGTTCCGCCGCGCGGCTACCAATGGCGTGGTGGCCAGCCAGTACAACTACGGTAAGTTATTGGAGTTTGGGTGGAACGCTCCCGACGGGAAGAAGGACGAGCGGTCGGCGGCGGCGTGGTACAAGCGTGCGGCGACGCAGGCACGGCCCAGGTCTCCAGTCCACCCCTTGCCAGCTGTGTCCATTCCATGACTGTTTGCTCACGGTGTGCCTGTACAAGCTCGCCGCATTCTCATCCCTGACCTGACTTGGCGTCCACCTCTCAGTGCAACGTTTGCCATCACAGCTGTGGTTTTGCCCAATAAATCAAGGCGAACTCAAGTGAATCCCGACATGGTACCTCGAAGATGCTATGTCATTGTCACCATTTTAACATGTCACCAGGCCCTCAATGCAGGGCCACCCCATGGCGTCGTGTGCGCTCGGCATCATGCAAGCGGAGGGGCGCGGGATAGACCAGAACTGGGTGGCGGCGGCGGCCAACTTCAAGAAGGCGGCAGTGCGGGGCGTGGCAGTGGCGCAGCACAACCTGGCGCTGTGTTACGAGCACGGGTGGGGGGTGGAGGGTGACATGGCGGACCCAGTGGTGAGGCCTGGTATCATCCACGCTATTCGTAGAGCTGATTCATAGTATTGTACCTGTGCCCTTCCACGCCAGACTGATCGATAGCAGTGTACCTGCACCCTTGATCCACGCCAGCATTTCCATTCCATACATGCAAACCGCTCAATACGTCCAGTAGATACCAAACCACTCAATATGTCCATTACCAGACACAGCTCCACTTGATGTCGGGCCTCAAGCGGCGGCGGCGGTGACGTGGCACCGCAAGGCGGCGGCATTAGGGTACGCCCCGGCCGCCACATCGCTGGCTCTCGCATTGGGGCACGGGCGGGGAGTAGAGAAAGCGGAGTGGGGCGGCGAGGCGGTGCAGCTGCTGCAGCAGGCTGCGGATGCCGGGCATGTGCCGGCGATGCTGCATCTGTCATCCTGCCTCAACAGGCATGGGGGTTACTGGAAACGAGCACTCGCCTGATGCTGTATCGACGAAGCGTGTCCGCACGTCTGCATGAGCATTCACTCTGAAGTTTAGCCATGCTCTGATCTCGATTCGAATGCTTGTTGTCAATGACCTTCCTGCTTTTCACCCTACGAGTGAGTCATGCTCCGATCCTGGTTTGACTGCTCGTTTTCAATGACCCTCCTACCAGGGGCCGCGGCACCGGCACCTTCGTCACCTCAACCGGGCCCAAACTCGATGACCATCACGATGACGCGACGAGACAGGCCGCCGCTGACACCGACGCCGCAAGTGTTAAGAGCGCAGGGGTGGAGGGTGTCCCCAACTTTTTCGCTGCCGCCGGGTATCTGGCCCAGGCCGCGGCAGCCGGCTCCGCCACAGGCCACTATAACCTCGGAGCATGTTACGCCTCCGGCTCTGGCGTGGTGGGCAGGGCCTGGCAGACATTGCTCACCACGTCATCCAACGGATGTCGACCTCTCACTTCTAGTGATAAATTGCAGCCTACGATGTGGCGAGCCTAAATCCTTTACCCTCAACCCTAAACCCTAAACCTGGGAGCCATATTGCTAGGCCCTGCTGGCGGGCGGCAAAGATTGGGCAAAAGCTTTCGAACACTACACAGCCGCGGCGGGGCAGGGACACGTGGCGGCTTCCTATTCGGCCGGCATGTGCTTGGCCAGCGGCAAAGGGTGCCCGTTGCCCGAGGGCGAGGCACAGGACTGGCCAGAGGCGTTCGCGCATTATTTGTTCGCGGCGGAAAAGGGCAGGAAGATTTTTTATGAACAAGCTTCCCACCGTCGTTGTTTCTGGTCACTGAGTCCGCGCGTCTGATTGAGCATTTCCTCTCATATTAGGTCATGCTCCCATCTCGGTCGAGTGCTTGTTCTCAATGACCCTCCTGGAAGGGCACGTGGAGGCGGCGGGGCGCGCGGCGCTGTGCTTCGCGAAAGGGCGGGGAGTGGGGCAGAGCTGGGAGCGGGCCGTGCACTGGTGGGGGCCGGTATCGTCCTCACTGTCTGCTCATAGTGTACCAGTCCTCCTCCTCCTCCTCCTCCTCCTCGTCCTCCTGCTCCACATCCACGTCGGTCCGTCACTCACAGTACACAGCACCACTCTTCTGCTGGTCTGCCGCGAAACCCTGAACCCCGATCCCTCAACCCTATACCCTATACCCTAACCCCCATTCGATGCCGGGCCTTACGCACTGGTACAAGGTGGCAGCCGCTGCGAACGTGCAGGATGCCGACACGATGTTGCGCAAGTGCAATAAGAATTACGTGTATGAGATGGCCGATGCCAACGCTAAGCGGGATGCGGCCAAGGCACTGATGGTAGGGCGGTGCAGCTTGATCCTAGTGCCTTGTCCTTACTGCTCACACCCGTGTATTTGACACTACCGGTGGTATTTGGCCCTTTTGGCCATTTATTTTGGTGAATCCCCAAACATACCCCTGACTTGATCTACTAGCCCACAGACAAGGCACTAGGTTGACCCTGGTTAGACCTCGCTTGTTTACATCGCTTGAGGATAAAAGTTGATGAATCGCTTTTGATTCCAACTTGTGCCTCTACATGATGGATGCAGCGACGCATGAGGAGCTAGTGAAAGCGGCAGCTGTGAAGGCAGGGGGGTTGTTGAGAACAAAGCAACCGACTGACGTTGAATCGACGAAAAGTCGGCACGTCTCTATGAGCATTCACCCTGAAGACAAGTCATGCTACGATCTGGTTCGAGGCGTTGTTCTCAATGATCCTCATGCAAGCAGGCGGAGGCCCGTGCAGAAAGGCTTGCCACCAAGCACGCCTCCGCCACCAATTCCACCTCGCACTCCCCGTCCCGCCCCTCCACCGCCTGCACGCGGCCCCAGTCGCGGTGCGACGAGGGCATGGGCGACGACGACGACAACGTGTTTCTCGGTGCCGGTGGCGGCGGATCCAAGGGACCGTTGTGGTGGCACAATGGCGCGTACAACGTCGACAGCGGCGCCGATTTGCTCGACCTGTGCGGGGATGTCGAGTATGAGGGTGGGGGCATATCGGTCTACGGCGGCGACGAGGAGGATGAGGGACAGAATGATGCCACGGATGTGTCGAGAAGGAGGAGCACGGTTGTGTTGAGACGAATGAGTCTCGACATGGAGGAGTCCTTGGATAATGTGGAGGAAGAGAAGGAGGAGACGGAGGTGATGTGGGGGGACGCGGACGAGGAGGCGGTGTACC
>Ga0307489_10001013_pt1 | contig 18049 bp, 34 predicted proteins | sample SB12metaG_FD_202247 | JGI IMG/M metagenome (GOLD analysis project Ga0307489, IMG submission 202247) | Sea-ice brine microbial communities from Beaufort Sea near Barrow, Alaska, United States - SB 1.2 | ecosystem: Environmental > Aquatic > Marine > Coastal | place: USA: Alaska | collected...
GTTGACGTCACCGGGGCAGATGCGGCGGGGATCGCGTGAGACATCGGGCGCCGGCGGTGCGACGGCTGGTCGGACGGAGGCAGGGGCCTACCCTCGGCCACTATTTGGCTCAACTTAAGCGCATTCTATGGGATAGGGGTGCAATCAGGGGTTGTTCAGGGGGTGTTTCGGAGGTGTCAGCGGGTATTAAGGAGTATCAGGGTGTGTTTAAGGTGTATTTTGTGTCAGAAACGGCTCAGGATGAGCTGAAAAGTGGACGAATGTAAGCCCCTGGACGGAGGCGGAGCGCGCGGCGGGCAAGGCGGCCAAGGCGGTGGAGTACCAGGCAGGGGCTCACACTTGTCCACTTTTCGGCTCAACGTAAGCACTATAGGGGTTGCATGTAAGGGTTATTGAGGGGGTCTTTAGGGGGTCTTAGGGGGCATTAGAGGGTGTTTGGGGTGTATTTTGTGTATGAAACGGCTCAGGTTGAGCTGAAAAGTGGACGAGTGTAAGCCCCTGGTACCAGGTGCTGCTGGCCGGGGTCAACGACGCGTCCAGGTGTCACCGCCTCGCGACGGAAGTCGAGTCGAGTCTCCGCGACGCACTGGGAGCGGCCGACGCATCGAAAACACTTGGAGCGAAGCTGGGAGGTGACGGTGGCGGTGGCGGTGGCGGTAGGGGTGGCGGTGGCGGTGGCGGTGGGGGAGGGGGTGGCACGGAGGCAATCAGTAGCGGCAGCGGTGGCGGCGGCAGCATCTTGCAGCCCGCGCTCGACGCGTTTATGGCAGGGGCTTACACTCGTCCACTTCTCAGCTCAACAGGAGCCGTGTCTGTCGCAAGAAAACACCCTACACACCCTACAGACACCCCCTACACCCCCTCAACACGGGCTGCACAACCCCTACGCGCACCCCCTATCCCATACAAAGCGCTCAAGTTGAGCTGAGAAGTGGACGAGTGTAAGCCCCTGGTTGATGGCCAACGCGGAGCACTGCTCCGGCGCCGCCGCCGCCGCCGTGGTCGGCGACCCCAGCGTCGTCGCCCTGCTCGCGCAGCTCTTCGCGGTGGACAAGGGCGGGGTCGGGGCCGGGGGCTTACACTCCTCCACTTTTCGGTTCAACGTAAGCACATTTTGTAGGATATGTTGGGTGCATGATATTCCCCCTAGTCTATTAGACAGGGGTACACAGGGAGGTGTGACCAAAACGGCTTAGGTTGAGCTGGAAGGTGGACGAGTGTAAGCCCCTGGTTGGGGGCGGCGGCGGCGGCGGCCACGGCGCGTGGCTCGAGGGCGACGTCACCGACACCTTGGTAGGGCGGTGCAGGCTGACCCTATCAAACCCACGTTGAAAGCGCCTGGAACTAAGCGCCTGAAACTGAAATGTGATGAACTGCTTTCAATTTTTGGTTTCAACTTCAACTTGCGCCGCAACACCCTGGTGGCCACGGTGGCGGATTACCTGGGCGACGTGGCGCAGTGCGTTGTCAGCCAGCTGGCGCCCAAAGTTAGCGAGGCAAGGTGGTCATTGAGCACAACCGCTCGACCGACGTTAAATCTCCTCCTCCTCCTCCGCCCGTGTATATGAGCATTCGCCCTGAAGGTAAGTATACTTGTCGCCCCTAAACTAGCCTAATAAGCACCAGCCCCTAAACTAGTTTATACTAGCCTAGTTCAATCCCCTTATTTTACTAACCCACTGTAGTCCCCAGCAGCAACACACTATCCCACTAACCACTAGCCCCTATACTCGCTTAGTTGACCCCCCCCCATCGCCAGCACTAGCTTAGTTCGACAAGCATAAAGGTAAGTCGTGCTCCGATCTCGGTCGAGTGGTTGTTGTGAGTGGCCCTGGTGGTGGGCGGTGCTGGCGCGCGTGGTGCGGCTGATGATCGAGGCGTGCATGCGCCAACTGGCGCACATTCGCCCCGGTGGGGCGGTGCAGGTTGACCCTATGAAGCCCAAGATGAAACCGCCTGGAACTAAGCGCTTGAAACCAAAATTTTAGGAACTTGCTTTCAAGTTTTGGTTTGAAATTCAACTTGCGCCGCTACACCCCGGCACCGTGGCGCGCATGGCGGCGGACGAGGCAGGGGGGTCATTGGGAACAAGCACCCGACCGACGTTGTATCTGCTCCTCATGCTCCTCCTTTTCCTCCTCCTCCGCCACCTCCTCATCCTCCTCCTCCTGCTCCTCCTCCTCCTCCTCCTCCTCCTCCTCCTCCTCCTCCTCCTCCTCCTCCTCCTCCTCCTCCTCATCCTCCTCCTCCTGCTCCTCCTCCTCCTCCTCCTCCTCCTCCTCCTCCTCCTCCTCCTCCTCCTCCTCCTCCTCCTCCTCCTCCTCCTCCTCCTCCTGCTCCCGCGCGTCTGTTTGAGCAATCACCCTGCAGGTATGTCTTGCTTCGACCTCTGTTCGAGTGCTTGTTCTCAATGACCCTCGCGCAAGGACGACGACGAGAGGCAGCTGATGGAGCAGCTCCGAGACCGCGTGCGGGTTCTGAACACCGAGCTGCAGGAGAGTGAGCAGCGGCGCAAGCAGGCAGGGGCGTACACTCGTCCACTTTTCAGCTCAACTTGAGCGCTTTGTATGGGATAGGGGATGTACGTAAGGGATTGTGTAGCCCGTGTTAAGGGGGGTTTAGGGGGTGTTTAGGATGTGTAGGGTGTTTTCTTGTGTCAGACACGGCTCAAGTTGAGCTGAGAATTGGACGAGTCTAAGCCCCTGCAAGCAGGCCTCGTTCGAGGCGGAAGACGCCGTGCGCATGGCGAGGCACGAGGCAGGGGGTTAATGAAGACAAGCACTCGACCACGTTGAATCTCCTCCTCCACGTTGAATCTCCCCCTCCTCCTCCCGCGTCTGTGTGAGCATTCAGGCTGAAGGTAAGTGGAGAGTCATGTTCCGAGGTCGGTTCAGTGCTTGTCATCTATTCACCCTCCGGCGAGGCGGGAAAGCGGGTGGAGAAGTACCAGGGGGAGCGCGACAAGTTGCAGGAGAGGCTGGAGGTAGGGCCCGGCGGATTATGCTCGCCACGTCACGAGATGGCTTCTAAATCAAGACACAGGGGCCTGGGCGAAAGCCTGGAGCCTCCTTATACACGGGGAAGCATCTCTCTAATTCAAGACACAAGGGTTTAACACGAGGTGTATGACGTGGCAGGCGTAACATGCCAGGCCCGAATTGGAGGATCTGCGGCGGAAGTTCAAGGAGCTGGATAAGGACGACTATGACATCATCAAGGAGCGGCTGGAGAAGCTGGAGATTGTGAGTCGGGACGGGTGGGAGCAGCTGGCGGTGAAGAACACCAAGGTAAGGCAGTGCCAGTTGAAGCGATGAGACCCGTGTTGAAAGCGCCTGGAACCAAGCGCTTGAAACTAAACTATGAAAAAATCCTTCCACGTTTAACGTTTAGGTTTCAATTCCAACTCGTGCCTCTACGCCAAGCTGCAGAAGCTGAGGAAACGGGTGGAGGGGTTGCAGGGGCAGTTAGGTGTGGAGCGCGCGGCGAAGGAGTCGGCGCAGCGCATGCGGCAGGGCGGTGCAGGTTGAACCCAGGTTGAACCCGGGTGGACTGTGCTTGGCTTAGCGTTTGAAGCTTGAATGTGATGAACCGCTTTCAAACTTTGCTTTCAATTTCACCTTGTGCCCCTACAATGCGGGACATGATGGCGGTAGGGCCTGGCGGATGTTGCTCGCCACGTCATCCAACGCACATTGGACCCTCGTCTATTGAGTTGAAAGGCACGGTATGACGTGGCGAGCAACATCCGCAAGGCCCTGTCATCCAACGCACATTGAACCATCGTCTGTTAAGTTAAACGGCAGCCTATGACGTGGCGAGCAAGATCCGCAGGCCCTAGATGGCGGCCAAGCTGAAGCCGCTGCGGGACAAGAACCTGCAGATGGAGTACCGCCTCAGCCTGCAGCACAACCTGTACACTGTATGGTCTGCCGGATACCTTATACATTTCGCCTTCCTTGCAAGTCTAACGATCTCTACTAAGTAGTTATGACAACACACAAACTAGACCCCCCATTGAATTCCCCAAAGGAAGCCCAACTGAAGCGTCCATGAAGCAACCCCTCTGAACATATTGCCTACCACATCATCAAACGCACTGTGAACCATCGCTTCTTCAGCTGAATGGCATGTTATGACGTGGCGAGCAATACCTGCCAGACCCTAGCACACGGGCGCCTCCAACAAGGCGCACCAGACGGGGAATGAGCTCATTCTGCTGCAAGCGAGTTACGATACGCTTTCGGAGCGCGCGAAGCGTGTGGTCAAATCGGGGAACGAGGCGGAGGACACGGCGTGCAATGCGCAGCTCCAGAGGGATCTCCTGACGGAGGACTACGGGAGCCTGGAGGCCGCGGCGCGCGCGGCGCAGGATGCGAGGGAGGAGCTCGAGCGGCAGCTGCTGGGCCAGAGCAACGAGAACACGGTGGGGCGGTGCCTGTTGAAACCCCTTGAAACGTGCTGAAAGTGCCTGGTTGCATTCAGCGCCTGATTTCAGCTGTTTGCAACTCAAATGTGAAGAAGCTCTCTCAAACTTTGCTTCCAAGTTTAACGTGCGCCTCTACAATACGGAGCTCTTCACCCATAACGAAAACCTGAGCGTGCAGCTGGAAGAGGCGCACGCGCATAGCGATCAGCTGGAGTCAACGCTGGAGGCCACGCACGAGGAGCTGGGGCGGACGAGGTAGGGCCTGCCGGAGATTGCTCGCCATATCATAGGATGTTTCATTGAAGAGCCGAGCGTTCAAAATGCGTTGGATGACGTGCCGATACATATCTGCCAGGCCCTAGGACGAGGAATGGGCTCGCAGAATGCCAGTTCGCGCTGGAGACGGAGAGCAACGCTCGGCAGACGCTGGAGGTAGGGCCTTCCACCTCCCTTCTTCAGCTCAAGTAGAGCGAAAGCAACTTGCACTCTGTACTACGTAATCAAATTCCTACGTATTTGGATTATTCAAAGTTCAGTCAGACATTATCAACAAAGCAGACCGCCCCGCCCGCGCCCCAGCCGCCTGAAGCCACTGGATGAAGCTAAGCTGGAAACAGAACGACTGTCAGGCCCTGGCTTGAGGGCCGCGCGGCGTCGCTGGAGCATGAGCTGGCGCTGCTGCGGGAAGTGCTGCACGCGCCGGCGCTGGAGGGCAGGGCCTTGCACTCGTCCACTGCTCAACTCAACCTGAGCCGTTTTTGTCACTGAACCCAGATAACCACCGGATGTATCCCACAAAAGGTGCGTACGTTGAGCTGAGAAGTGGAGGAGTGTACATCCCTGCTGGAGGGCTCCAACGTGCACCTCACTCTCAAGCAGCGGTGGGGTGGTGCAATTTGAAACGTGTTGACACCCGTGTTGAATGCGCCTGATCTCAGCGCATAAACTAGAATATGATAAATCGCATTCAAACTTTGCTTTGAATTTCAACTAAACTAGAATATGATAAACCGCATTGAAACTTTGCTTTGAGATTTCAACTTGCGCCGCTACACAGCGGTTCGGCAACTTGAAGCACCTGGTGCAGCATTCCTACGACAGCCCGGCCGCGGTGTCGGCGGCGGCGGCGGTGGCCGGCCGGCCGGCGTCGAGCGGGGTGGCGGCTGGGCGACCGGCCTCGAGCGGGGATGCGGCTGGGCGGCCGCAGCAGCACCCCGGGAGGCCGTCCGCTGGGAGGCCCGCGACATCAGAAGGCATTACGCGTGGCGGAAGCATCGCGTCTCGTGGGGATGCGGCAGGGTGGCCAGCCTCGATCGGGGAAGCAGCAGCGTGGCCGAGCCCGAGCGGGGATGCGGCTGGGCGGCCAGCCTCGAGCGGGGGGGCTGAGGGGCTGCCGCACTCCGGGAGGCCCCCCGCCGGGAGACCTGCAACATCAGGCGGCGTCACGCGCGGGGGAGGCATAGCGTCGCCCGGGAGGGCCCCCGCCGGGAGGCCCGGGACATCAGGCGGCATCACGCGCGGAGGAAGCATCCACTCGCGCGCGCTCCTGCCTAACCCGAACGTGTACTGACCTGAGCGCAGCTACCTCGGTGTGCGTGTATTCTGCCCCCATAGCCCTCGTTAGAAGTGGTAGCCATCGTTTACGAGGTAGCCGTTGTTAGAAGTGTGTAATACTGATGTTGTCGTCCAACAATCACATTGCCTAAGTAAGCTAGGTTGGGCTACATTGAGCTACGTCATACGTCGCTCAGCTAAGCTCCCTGTGAAGGGTGCTGTTGAAGTGGCTAGAAGATGCTACCGCTGCGGGTCGTCATAGTTGACCGGCGGCCCCGCCATCGCCTGCAGCTTGTCCAGATCCCGTTTCTAGGGCCTGGCGGGTGTTGCTCGCCCCGTCATAGGGTGCCCTTTAACTCAAGAGACGAGGGTCGAAAGTGCGTTGGGTAACGTGGTGAACAGTATCCGACAGGCCCTACCCGTTTCAGCTCCAGCGGAAAGGCCGCCTCGCAGTAGGGTCGTTGAGAACAAGCACCCGTATCGAGATAGGAGCATGACTTTCCACCTACTTGTACCTTCAGCGTGAATGCTCATATATACGCAGGAGGAGGAGGAGGAGGAGGAGGAGGAGGAGGCGGAGGAGGCGTTTCAACGTCGGTCGAGTGCCTATTCTCAATAACACCCCTTGCCACGTTATCCTTGGCGCACGCGGCACAGAAGCGGCGGGTGTAGAACAGCGAGCACGTGGGCTGCCCGCACAGAAGGGCCTGGTGGACATTGATATAGCGCGCCACGTCATCCAACGCAATTTGAACCCTCATGTCTTGACATAAACAGCACCCAATGACGCGGCGAGCCTTTTGTCTGGCGAATATTGCTCGCCATGTCATCCAACGCATTTTGAACCCTCATCTCGTGAGCTAAACGGCACCCTGTGACGTGACGAGCAATATTCGCCAGGCCCTACCGCACACCGGCCGGGAGCACACGCTGCAGTCTGCACCTATGAAGAGCGGCCGTCTCCTGTCTGTGAACGGATCTGGTCGGAAGTACCCGTCCTCCAAGAAGCTGTGGGAAAAGGGAGACGGAGGAAACGTAAGGGTAAGTTGAGGGCGCTGATGTGGTTTGGTTTTGGTCACAACAGAATTGGCAGGAGATCCAAGAGATGCAGCACTGCACGTCTCGAGCAGGTCGGTTGGCGCGTGACAAATGGAAGGTTACTCAGGCATTCTCCTCTGTCCACTGGTAGCCTTAGATTGTAAAACGGAAAAACATGAATGAAGGGAAGGGTCGTGGGGAACGTACACCAGGCCTTTCTCATAAGGCGGTTGTCGCCCTTTGTAATCGAAGGACACCTCGATCCCGCAGCACGCGCACACGAAGGTCTGCATGGTGCTCGATCCGGGTGCTAGGACCTGGCGGATATTGCTCGCCACGTCATCCAACGCACTTGAACCTTCAGCTCTTGAGTTACTAGTATATGGCACCCTATGATGTGGCGAGCCATATTGCTCGCCGCGTCATCGACACGCACTTTGCACCCTGCTCTTTTGAGTCGAATCGTGCCTTATGACGTGGCAAGCAATATCTGCCAGCCCCTACCTGGTGCTGTCTCCGGCGCCCCGGCAGCAGAGTCAATGAGAACAAGGACTCGACGCGACGTTGAATGGCCGAAAATCCGATATCGGGCGAGGATACGTGCTCATACGGCGGTCCGGAGTATTGTATTAGCACTCCACCACGGACCGAGTCCGCGCGTCTCTATGAGCTTACATGACAAAGGTTAGTCATGCTCCATTGTACGTTCGAGACGCTGTTCTCAACAGCCCCCCTGCCCGGCCCCCTCGGGTTTGGGCGCGGCGCATCGGAAACAAATTGACTTGGACGCGAACACCACGCCGCATCCCGCCGGGCACTGCCAGTCCCCCGGGCGCAGCTCGGGTGGCGGTCGGTCACCATCCCGCCCCCCCCGGTTCCGATCCATCGTCTCCTCCTCGGACCTCCGCCCCGTGCGTGTCGGAGTCGTCAGCCGTCAACGAGGGCGCCGCTGCCGATGCCGTCTTTCAACTTGAACTTTTAGGTCGGCACTCTGGTATCGGCGCCTCGCTTTTCTGACCTGGAGAGGCACTGAAGACCTCAGGCATCGGCGGGCGCTCACCTCACGCTCCGAGGCAGGCCACAAACAGTAGTGAGCACCACCGGGACTAAGCCTCTGCGACCCGAGGGCTGGTACGGTATCCGCATATCTTGCTGAGCTCGAGGCTGTCGCCAAAGCCTGCGGTTGCCGAGCGCCGATGTGTTGACACCATCATAACAACGAGTTTTTGTGGCGGCGAAAGTGCGCCGACGTCGAGCGCGAGGTGGGGGTGGAGGAGGCGCGCGGAGTGAGGTAGGGCCTGGCAGATACTGCTCGCCACGTCCGAGGGTGCCCTGAACTCGGAAAACTAGGGTTCAACATGCGTGTCGGTGACGTGCGGGCATTGTCTGCCAGGCCCTAGAGTGAGGCACATAATATGAGTTGGCACGAGGGATTGCAAGTCTCTCACGCAGAGGGGAGAGGGCGTCACGTGGTGGCGACACGGGACATCGCCGCCGGCGAGCTGCTGCTATCCGAGGAGTGCGTCGCGGTAGGACGTGGCGGACATTGCTCGCCACGTCATAGGGTGCCATTTACCTCACGCACGAGGGTTCAAAGTGTCAAGGTGCGTTGGACGTCGTGGCGAGCAGTGTCTGCAATGCCACGTCATAGGGTGCCTTATTACTCTAGAGACGAGGGTTCAAAGTGCGTTGGATGACGTGGCGAGCAGTGTCCGCCGGGCCCTACGCGGCGGCGATGATATACCGCGACGCCGAGCCGCCGTGCTGCAGTACATGTATGGAACCGGTCGGTGGCGAGTACCAGAACTATTGGCGGTGGGGCTACATTACGCACCTCACCCACCTCATCCACCCCCTCTGCCTTCCTCAACCTCCTCCTCAGCCACCTCATTTACACTCCTCCCCCACATCCTCCACCACCTCCTCATCACCCACCCCGGGTCTTGCCAGCTGTAAACCCTCATTTGTTGACTTATTTCGTTCCCTACGTCATGGTGCGAAACCTGCAAGCTTGAACGATGCTGCTCTCAGGCGTGTTTAGACGCGGGGTGCCAGGCGTACCACTCGAGCGAGGGGGAGTGCGCTGCGTTCGAGGCAGGGGCTTACACTTGTCTACTTTTTGGCTCACCTGAAGCGCATTCTGAGGGATAGGGGTGCATTTAGGGGTTTTAAGGGGGTGTTTAGAAGGTGTCAGGGGGTATTAAGCAGTATCAGGGGGTGTTTAGGGTGTATTTTGTGTCAGAAACGGCTCAGGTTGAGCTGAGAAGTGGACGACTGTAAGCCCCTGGTTCGAGGCTGCCTTGGAAGCGGAGAAGGCTGCGGGGGAGGGAGGGTTCGAGTTCCGAGACATGCCTCAGAGGTTCCTCATTCGCGTGCTGGCACAGGCGGGGCACTGGAGGGCGCCGGGCAGGGGCTTACACTCGTCCACTTTTCGTCTCAACGTATGCACATTCTGTGGGATACGCTGGGTGCATGATTCCCCCCCAGTCTATTGAACAGGGTGACACAGGCAGGTGTGACCAAAACGGCTTAGGTTGAGCTGACAAGTGGACGAGTGTAAGCCCTTGGCGCCGGGGCAGCCGATGACGTGCGACAACGTCAACCGCATCCTCGCGCTCGAGGGCCACGTCCCCACGGATCCTGCAGAACACAGCTGGCTCGCTGCTATAGCACGCAACACGTTACGGCTCATGGATGAATCCGTGGAGGAAGGTGTGGCAATACACGTTTCTAGCGCCAAGGTGGGGCCTGTCACATAATGGTCACATAATGCTGCTCGCCACGTCATCCTCCACGTTTTCAATCCTGGTTTCCTGAATTAAATGGCATCACACAATGTGGCCAGATATATCTACCAGGCCAATCACATAATATGGCCAGACATGTCTGCCAGGCCTTATCCTGCGGACGTCGCCGCCGAAGTAGGGACAGATGCCGCCGCTTCCGATGGCGCCGGCGCTGGCGCCGGCGCTGGACCACCGCCGATGTCGTACGGCGTGAGCGAGCTGACGCGACTGCTGTGCTGCATCAACTGCAACTCACACACGCTGTACGCGCGCGAGGATATAGGAACCATAGAGGAGCCGGCGGGCACCGCCGTGTACCTGCAAGGGTCCGCGTTCAACCATTCGTGTTGCCCCACGGCTGAGTTTCACAACGCAGGTAGGGGCCTGGCAGATATTCCTCGCCACGCAATATGAGTAGGATAACGTTTAACTCAACAACTCAACAACTCAACAACTCAACAACTCAAACCTCAACAAACGAGGGTAAAAATTGCGTGTAGATGACGTAGCTCCCCTTGGAAGCCTGGCACGTGTTGCTCGCCACATCATAGGATGCCGTTTCAGTCAAGAAACGAGGGTATGAAGTGCGTTTGATGACGTAGCGGGGAATACACATCAGGCCCTAAACGCAGGGACGGCGTTGCGGGTGCGCAGCATCGCGGCCGTCGCCGCGGGCGAGGAGGTAGGGCCTGGCAGATAATGCCTGCCATGTCATCCTCCATATTTAGCCCGTCTTTTCTGGAATTATTTTGCATCTTGTGACGTGGCAAGCATTATTTGCTAGGCCCTACGAGGAGGTCACCATCACTTACGTGCCGCTGACGGAGAGCCTGGCCGAGCGGAGGCGCGAGCTGTTGAGTCAGTACAAGTTCACGTGCGTGTGTGAGCGGTGTCGGCGCGAAGAGGGGGAGGAGGTATGGCTCGGCAGATATACCCACCACGCCGTTCGCCTAAATGCAAACCCTCACTTCCTGAATTACATGGCATCCCATGACGTGGCGAGCAATATCAGATATTGCCCACCACGTCGTCCACCAACAGTCAGACCCTCGCCCCTCGATTTACATGGCATCCTGCGACGTGGCGAGCAAAATACGCCAGGCCCCTAAGAGAAGGAGCGCAAGCGCGGGGCAGATGATGAACTTGCTCGGCCGAGGGCAAAGATTCTCAAAGTGGACGACGACGAGGATGTCGGCGGCGTTAATTGAACATAGCATGAAATCATTATAAAGAATAGCTCTAGAATAGTGCCCCATGATAGGCCCAAACCCTGTCAGACCTGGAGTCTGTCCGCTTGAAACGGCGGAGGGGGTTGATTATAAATGCTCACCGCGTGCGAAGCTTCTTCCAGGTACTATCATATTTCATTATTTTCATATTTCATTATTTTAATTAAAAGGCTAGAGCTAGGGAGGGAAATCGGTATCGCCTCAGTAGGTGCTAGGATAGTTAACACACCTTGTCATAGGCAACACCCGTCGCCTGCGCCTTCCACGGCCGTCTAAATGGAGCCCACACCGGCTTCATGCACATCGGGCGCCGTGTAGAGCCTCCCAACGCCGCGGCGGCTGTCGCGACCGACGAGTGTGGTGTCGCTCGCTGTATTGCGACGGGGTGTGCTGGGCGCTATCTAGGGCAACGAAGGAAAGTCAGGCAGGTACTTTACCAAATGGAAAACTCTCTAACTGCACACCGCCATGAACAGGGAAATGGGGAAGGGCGACGGCAGGACAGACATATTGAAGAACGTCGCATTCAGCAGGGGACTTGCTTGATCAGGCCGGTGCACAGCGCTGAGGGATGTTTACTCTATGACTGCGAGTGTGTCAGCACTTTCACAGCGCTTGGCCCGAGGTAGCATTGATGTATGAAGCGTTGGGTGCAGTGCCGGAGGGGAAGTTCTTTATCTATACACTTCACACCGCCAGCCCGGGGTGCCGGGGAGGGCAAGAGTGAGGTTATTATGAAAACCCAAAAAACAGGTGGCAGCTTTGGGGGCCGGTCAGAGCTGCGGCGTTGAGGGACTTCGCTATGAGAGTGCATGATTGTGTTATGATAGCACGCTCGCGAGAGTATCAAGCATTGGTGCCACAGGGGCAGCGCTCCATATGATAATAACCACACAACGTTCACAGTTCAACAGTGTGACTTTACAGGCGAGGGCAGGGAAAGGGGTGGATTATATTCGAACTTCTGGCGAGGGACACAAACTGCGGTGGTGCTTGAGCAAGCATACATAGGGTTGACGAGTGATGTTTCCGGGAGCGTGGTGGTGAATATTTTCACCATTGGGTTGTAGCGTCGGCTTGGAGCTCGACTTGCTGGTTTGTGTGGCGTCACTCAAAGAGAAGAGAGGACGCTTCAGCTCGCGGCGCTTAGGCGGAGGTGAACTTGGTCACGGCCTTGGTGCCCTCGGACACGGCGTGCTTGGCGAGCTCGCCGGGGAGGATCAGGCGCACCGCGGTCTGGATCTCGCGGGAGGTCACCGTGGGCTTCTTGTTGTAGCGCGCCAGCTTGGACGCCTCGGTCGCGATCTTCTCGAAGATATCATTTATGAAGGAGTTCATGATGGACATACCGTTGGAGGAGATGCCGGTGTCGGGGTGCACCTGCTTGAGCACCTTGTAGATGTAAATCTTGTAGGACTCGGTCTTGGTCTTGCGCTTGGCCTTGCCGCCCTTGGCGACCGTCTTCTTGGCGGGCTTCTTGGACGCGTCCTTAACCTTGGGAGCCATGTTGATTTAGTTGGGAGGAAGTGTGTTGGAGGGAAGAGATTCTGGTTCACAGTTTTCCTGTTTTGAAAAGGTGGGCGCGGAGCATTTTTTTTTCAATCCTCGGCCTCTGATTGGCCGGATCTCGAGGGGCGCGGAGGCGACCTCGATTTCTGCATTCTGATTGGCTGGGGAGGCTGTCCGGCCAATCAGAAAAGAACGGGGCCGAAAATCAAAATGGATGGTTTTTTTCATTTTTGCTTTTTTGGCAAACGCATTCGCCATCGGCGCTCACTCTTCCACGCGCATCCCCGCACCCCTCACCTTCAAACAACTCTTTCACAATGTCCGGACGCGGCAAGGGCAAGTCTAACGCCAAGAAGAGCGTGAGCCGCTCCGCCAAGGCGGGCCTGCAGTTCCCCGTGGGCCGCATCGCGCGCTACCTCAAGGCGGGCAAGTACGCCACTCGCGTTGGCGCGGGTGCCCCCGTGTACCTCGCCGCTGTGCTCGAGTACCTTGCCGCTGAGGTCCTGGAGCTCGCCGGCAACGCCAGCCGCGACAACAAGAAGAGCCGCATCGTGCCACGCCACATACAGCTCGCCATCCGTAACGACGAGGAGCTCTCCAAGCTGCTCGGCAAGGTCACCATCGCGGCCGGCGGCGTGCTCCCCAACATCCACTCCGTTCTCCTGCCCAAGAAGACCGGCAAGAAGGAGTAAATCTTCGTCTTACACACGTACCCCTGCGACGCGACGCTGACCAAGTAACAGCGCGCCGCACAACCTCAATGGTGAAAATATTCACCACCAAACTGCAGAGTATCAAACGCGCCACCGGTCGCTCCTGAGCACCACTCCACCTCGTCCAAGTTAAAAGCACGCTTTTGAATTCAAAACTCCGCCCTTTTCCTGTTTGGATTCTGCCCTCGCGCGCGACCTTTCTGGGTGCTCCACTCCCTGCCTGTCGTTCTCCACAACCGCCTGCACCCGATAAACGGGGTTGGACGCCCGCCGCCTCCTTCTATAGACGACGGGCTGGCGAGCACTAGCCGCGCCGTCGGACGGTGCTGCGAGGGCTGCCATGTGCCAACGAATCCACAACCAAACGGACAATCCGACCGTCCGGACACCTGAAACGGCCCATAAACGGCCGAAATCTCCTCCAACCACAGCCAGGCGTAGGATCATCTTCGCCGACGCCGACGCCGGGCGCCTTCTTTTGCAGGGACACGCCAGACATATAGACCTAGGCCAAGCCAGCCCTGGTGTATTCCTCGCGGACGGGCGAATTACAAGCGCCGCACAAGGCCGCCCGGCGCGGCATGGATGGTGTCAACCTATTTCCGAATCTCTGACTTCAGTGACCCGGACACCTGGCATCTTCATCGTCTCTGCGGCAGCTTCGCCGACGCCGACACCGTGGGCGTCGTCTTCTACTCTGACGCACCATGACACCAGGCGCTAAGCGCTTTGCTACTGTCGCCACATATGCATTACAAGCGGACGCGTCATAGAAAACGCCGCATAAGGCCGCGTGGCGGCATGCAATTATAATACGGTGTCCCGTCGACCCCGGACAAGAGTTCTGCAAATGAAACGCCTTTCGTCGACTACGAGGCTGACTCGGTCCAGAGGTACCCCAGAGGCGGCCCGGATAGTTGCGCGTATGTATTCCCTTCTTCGGGTACGGGGCTGTACGGCGCCTGTAAGGGGCGTTTATGAGTGTGTGCCACCCGGCGGCGATAGCGCGTTCGAAGCGGCGGCGCCGCATAGCGCCCATCCTGCCCGTACATTCGTTCCTTTCTTTGCTTATTTTTGGTGGGTCGAGCAATGCACAAGGCGGCAGCGAATTTCATTGTGCTTTGCGGGTTTCGCAGTGCAGTCGCGCTCCATCTGTCGAGTTAGTTGTGGAATGACTTTGGAATGAGTGTGCGACCCGCGGGAACACAACTCACATCACAATCGGCAATATGTGGTTCGCGGTGGGACAGGTATGGCCGGGGCAATTGCAGCCGCTGCAAAGCGCGTCGCCCGCCTGTGGAGGGTTGCGACACGCGCGCGCGACGCCGATAAACACACGCACGCGGTGAGTGGTTTCGCAATCTAGGGAAGTTCTTGGCCGAGTCAGCCTCGCAGCTCACCACTTCGCCGACGCGCCGTGTTGTTTGTGCGCCACTGTGTGCCGTTGTGAGCCAGCTTATGAATAGGATGTCCGCGCATAGTGTACCTGAGACGGCTTTGTGAAGACATTCAGACGTCCATCGCCTGGTTTCTGTCGCGTTCATGTCAAATGGCGCGCATGGCGTCGGCGTCGGCTAGAAGCCGTGAAGACAGTGTGCTTCCGCGGTCGCCAGCGAAGCTCAGAAATTCTGAAATACGCTGAAACCGTCTGTGCCGGCACCTCGCGTGTATCATTTATGGGATGTCGTTTATAAACCATTCATCTTCTTGCAAACCGGCACGACTCTAGGACGAACGGTGCGCATGGCGTGGGCGTGGGCGAAAGCGAAGATTGCTGGTTTCCGGGCCACTGAAGTTCAGTAATGCGCAATTTATGCCAGCGCTTTGCGGCCTTCTGCGGCATTGCCTTCTTGGCACGTCCGCGGGTGATGTATCTAAGCCGCCATTTGAAAGATGTTCATAGCATATCAATCTGGGTCGTTCCGTGAAAACATAGATGGCGAGCTTGGAGTTGGCGTCGGGGAAGATGCCAGGAGACGGAACATGTGGACGGTTTTACTGATTTACGAAAGAAGTCGATAGTCGTTCCGGTTTTTGTGATCCAGAAGCATTCGGTGCATTATGGTCATTTGACCAGTTGGAATGTCCGGTTGGACCAATTGAATAAAACCATTAAAAAACGCGAACCCACAAAGTAAAAATCAAAGCTGCGCTGTTCCCACTTCACCTCCCCCGCGCACCTTTCCCTCTCGACCTTATCCAACATGGCTGCCGCCCACCCCACCTACCAGGACATGGTCAAGGCCGCTGTCCTCTCGCTGAAGGACCGCACCGGCTCCTCCTCCGTCGCCATCGCCAAGTACCTGGGTGCCACCTACAAGCTCCCCGCCAACTTCAAGACGGTCCTGTCCACCCAGCTCAAGAACCTCGTCAAGTCCGGCAAGCTGGTCAAGGTCAAGGCGTCCTTCAAGCTCGGCGAGGAGCTCAAGAAGGCGCCTAAGAAGCCCAAGAAGAAGGCGGCACCCAAGAAGAAGGCCGCGCCCAAGAAGAAGGTCGCTAAGAAGGTGTGCCCTCACACCTCCCCACCTCTCTCTCCATTCAATCTCTGTTCCACTCACGAAACGAATCTTTCTCGCGCATCGTCTGAGCCGTGCGCGCTCGAGCCGCCGTCGCGCCGAATCTGCCGGAACGATTCAGATGCGCGTGTACCCGCCAGCGATACAACGCTTGTTAAGCACTTGGACTACCACGCCGCTTGCGGGGCGCTTCGCCATGCCGGCATCACTGCTCTATAACGAACGCATACAGAGGCGACCCGTCCTCGTTTTTTCCTCGAGAGCGAGAAGTCTCTCGCCATTCTCGCCTCTGATTCACATCCGCCTCTCACACGCGCTCCACCCTCGCCCCTCTGCGCAGGCCAAGAAGGCTGCGCCCAAGAAGAAGGCGCCCAAGAAGGTTGCCCCCAAGAAGGTGCCCAAGAAGGGTACGCACACTTTGGCGAACGCACGGTTTAGTCACATTCCACATTATCGCGAAGCGAGTTGCCTTCGATCGGATGTTTGAAATTCGTCAAACATTCTCCTCCCTTGTCGAGAACGCTTTCTGGGCGCTCCACACCCGTCCCTCCTCCTCGCTCCTGCCTTTGCGCTCCACAAGCTCCCGCATTCCACGCGTGCGATTGAACGACCGCCCGCCGCCTCCTTCTAAAGACAATCTGCTGGCGAGCACCTGCCGTCTGTCACAAACCTGGACCAACCCACTCACACACCATTCCTCCTCTCCCCAACCCAGCTGCCAAGAAGGCTGCGCCCAAGAAGGCCGCCCCCAAGAAGAAGGCCGCGCCCAAGAAGAAGGTCGCGCCCAAGAAGAAGTAAGCGCGCAACTCCTTCAAACAACCGTCGCGCGGCAACCGCCGATGGATACAAACCCCCCTGGTGAAAATATTCACCACCATCTTTTCGAAAGACTCAAATCCTAAAACGGTGCTTTGAGCGCCCCCGCTTCGCCTGTCACTTGCTTGCCAGACTGTCGTCCTGCCACCACCACCCCCGCACCCGCCACTTCAGCGTACCCTTTGCTTATTTGGGCGGGGCAGTCACTCGACATCCCTGTGGGATTATGCAGCCGGGTGCAGCGTTAAAAAAAGCTTGAACTTTCCACCGCATCTTCCATGTTCCAACGATTACATTCTTCGAACGTGCTTTGAACATCCCGACTTCGCCTTTGTCTCGGTTGCTAGGCTGTCGCCACCACCTGTCGCGACAGCGTCTCCTTTCTCTTTATGGCCTCGGTCGTCGCTCTGACTTCTCCGTGGGATTTCTTCGATTCATACCGTCAAGGGCATTGTCACAGTATGACTCGTACGAGTAGAGGCAGTTTCAAATAGTATCGTTCTACACGTGCCAGCGCTCGTGCCGCAGCATACCTGATGGCTACAATATTCGCGTCATCAACACTGAGACAAGGATGATGGTCAAGAGAACGCATAGCCAAGGAGGCTACAATAGCTGACGGTACAGCAGTGCTGTCGCGAATATCAGCCCAGGCGCGGCTCGTTCACTCACTCATCGCTTCAGCTGCCGCCGGAATTTTTGAAATTGATCGAGACCTCTCAGATATTTTGAACGGAGACAAAGGAACGACGCGGCGCGAGTCACCAATGATGGCGTGCGCAGTCGCTGCGTCTCCGTGATCGGGCGCGGCGAGGCAAGCGAGCGAAAGGCGAGCGGGATGGAGCGTCTCCTGTTTGGCCGCAGCGCTTAAGAGCACCGTTTGAGTTTGAAACCGTTTGAAATGGTGGTGAAAAAATTCACCATTGAGGTTTGACGTCGGCGGGTGCTGCGCGACGCGGATTTTGAGGAGGAGCTCGCTGAGGCGGTCAGCTTGCCGAGGCGCTTAGGCGCGCTCGCCGCGGATGCGGCGGGCGAGCTGGATGTCCTTGGGCATGATGGTGACGCGCTTGGCGTGGATGGCGCAGAGGTTGGTGTCCTCGAAGAGGCCGACCAGGTACGCCTCGGAGGCCTCCTGCAGGGCGAGGATGGCGGAGGACTGGAAGCGGAGGTCCGTCTTGCTGGTCTTAGGGCCTGGCAGATATTACTAGCCACGTCACAGGATGCCATGTTTATACTCGAGAATCGATAGGATGCCATGTTAACCGAGAAACGAGGCTTCAAAGGCAGTGCGGTGGGCTCACGAATCCTGGGCAATACATATTTCCAAGGCCCTACAAGTCCTGGGCGATCTCGCGCACGAGGCGCTGGAAGGGAAGCTTGCGGATGAGAAGCTCGGTGGACTTCTGGTACTTGCGGATCTCGCGCAGCGCGACCGTGCCGGGGCGGTAGCGGTGGGGCTTCT
>Ga0307489_10001014_pt1 | contig 18049 bp, 29 predicted proteins | sample SB12metaG_FD_202247 | JGI IMG/M metagenome (GOLD analysis project Ga0307489, IMG submission 202247) | Sea-ice brine microbial communities from Beaufort Sea near Barrow, Alaska, United States - SB 1.2 | ecosystem: Environmental > Aquatic > Marine > Coastal | place: USA: Alaska | collected...
GTGCCCGTGGACATAGTGACGGGGCCGCGGCGCTGGGCGGGCAAACCCCCGACGACAAGGACAATCACCACGACCACGACCATACCATGCCAACGCCACCCACGCCCCAAATGAGCTGCTACGAGCAGAGGCAGGGGCTCACACTCGTTCACGTATCAGCTCAACTTGAGCGCTTTACATGGGATAGGGGATGCGCGTAGGGGCTGTGTAGCCCATGTCAAGGGGGTGTTAGGGCGTGTTTAGGGTGTGTAGGGTATTTTTGTTCGTCAGACACGGCTCAAGTTAAGCTGAAAAGTGAACGAGTGTGAGCCCCTGGGCAGAGGAGGAGGAAGAGGTAGAGGACGACGACAACGACGCCCCGAGTGAGCTGCTGGAGCCGCTACTAGAGGTAGAGCCAGGCAGCTTTTGCCCGCCACGTCACACCATCACATTTGAACCGCAGCTATTGCTCGTCACGTCACAGCAACACATTTGAACCCTCGTTTCTTGTGTTGAACGGCATCGTCGAACGTGGCGAGCATTTATATCAGCTCGAGTGGCCCGATCTCATCTCGCTGGTACTCGCGCGGCTGGACGCCACGGACTGCGCGCTGCTCTCGCGAGTGAGCAGGTCTTGGCTGGAGGCGGTGGTGTCCCGCGGCTTGCCACGCGCGGGGACGGAAGGGGCGGCGCCGTTCAAGTTGTTCGGTCCGTTGAATTCGGTTTTTGTCGAATCCGTCAGGATGTTGGCTTGGGCCAAGGCGAACGGGTGCGAATGGAACACGAGGACGTGTATGTTCGTCGCTGGGGGCGGGCACCTGGAGGTATTGCAATGGGCGCGGGAGAGCGGGTGCCCGTGGAACGAGTTTACTTGTGCCAGCGCCGCTGGGGGCGGGAACCTGGACATGCTGCGGTGGGCGCGGGAGAACGATTGCCCATGGCATGAGTGGACGTGCACGCTCGCCGCCTCGGCCGGGCCGGGCACCTGGAGGTGTTGCAGTGGGCGCGGGAGCATGGCTGCCCGTGGGACGCGAAGACGCCTGCACACGCCGCTAAAAGTGGGAACCTCAAGGTGTTGCAGTGGGTGCACGAACACGGCTGCCCGTGGAATAAGACGACGTGTGAGCATGCCGCTCGAGAGGGGCAGCTGGAGGCGCTGAAATGGGTGCGGGAGCACGGTTGTCCGTGGGATTTCATGACCATCGAAGCCGCCAGATCGGGCGGGCACCTGGAGGTGATGCAGTGGGCGCAGGAGAACGGATGCCCCGCCGGAGGCCCGGCCGCAGACGATTTCGACTACGACGACGTCATCTTTCTGACGGACAGCGACGACGACGCCAATGTGGACGAGGAGACGGATGGGGAGAACGAGGTCCAGGCCGAGGACGAGGACATCCATGAATAGGACGAGGAATAGGAGGAGGAGGAGGAGAAGGGATGTGAGGAGGAGGAGGAGGTTTGATCACCGCTTTAAACTGCATATCTCGATTGTATTGCTGTAGATCGTAGAGCTATTCTCGTGTAGCGCGGCACGGTCATACACATTATTAGACCAGCCGGTCGGACCTAGTCGGTCGGATAAGTCACTCTACAGCATCGTCATCATATCATACAAGTGTAAGAACATACCGTTGTACGAGTTACGCCTGCTTGGCGCGTAGCGGGGCGAACATGCCGCTAAAAGAGGAGCTAGCCGGCGGGCGGTGCGCGCCCGCGGTGTGGCGCCGCAAGTTGAAATTGAAACCAAAACTTGAAAGCGGTTCTCATCATAGTTTAGCTTCAGTCGCTGAAACCAATTGCGTTCAACCTGGATTCAACCCGGGTTCAACCTGGGGTTCACCCGGGGTCAACCTGGATCAACTCGGGGTGAAACTGGGGTCACCGTGCACCGCCTGACCGCAGCAAGTGCGTTGGTGGTGCCGATGATTTGCGCGACGTAGGACCTGAGCGGAAACTTGGCGGGGTGGTGTCCGAACGGATTATCCAGCAGAGCGTGCATGTTCAGCAGCCCCTAGCAGCAGGGTCATTGACAACACGCTCTCGAAGCGAGATCGGAACATGACATTCGGTTTACCTTCAGAAATCAGGGTGAATGCTCATATATATGCACGGCGGACGGTGAATAAAATTCATAGAGTGCTTGTTATTAACGATCCCCCTACCTGAAAGAGGACGTTGGAGAAGGCGATGAAGAAGTAACCGAATCCAAGCGTGAGGGCGTCACTGCGCAACGAGGTGCCGTGCTGCAGGGGCTTACACTCATCCACTTATCGGTTTGACGTGTGCATCTTTTGTGGGAAACGTTGGGTGCTTTGAGGGCTTCAGTGAGCGAAACAGCTCAGGTTGAGCTGGAAATTGGACCAGTGGAAGCCCCTGCCGTGCTGCGTGAAGGAGTTCGTCGTGAATGCGAAGGCACCGCCACGCTCCTCGGCGTCGGGCCCGAGGCCGGTGGCAGGCAGGCCGGGATCCACCCCAGCTTCATCCAGTGGGTCTTCACCCTTCATGTGCATCTGGTTCATCCCCGAGCTGTAGCGGCGCAAGATATTGAAAGCAAAAATTGTAAGCGCTTCCTCATATTCCAGCTTCAAGCGCTTAAACCAGGAGCGGTCAAGCAAATCAGGAGCGGTCGAGCCAGGGTTCGACCTGCGGTCAACCTGGGCCAGGTTCAACCTGATATCAAATTGAGTTCAACCTGGCGTGGACCTGCACCTCCCTGCTGAGCTGAAGAGGAACCCAAACCACGTGGCGAGCACGAACAGGTAGACGTGTACCACCAGCATCCAGGGCCTGGCAGAAATTGCACAAAGTGTCATGGCGTGGCCTGGAACAAAGAAAGTGAGGGATATGTGGCGCAAACACAAGGCTGCATGAGCAGTGACTTACTTGATGTTTGTTGACATTATAAACCGTGGAGGTTAGATGCTCAACCGAATGTTCGAACAGAGGGTTCCATTTTACGAGGCCATGCCAGCGACACGAGGTTGACGTAGGTGTACGGGAGCTGGCTGGCGAGGTAGGTGAGCACACGCGAGGCCGCGGCGTTGATGGTGGACAGCCGGGCCGTCATGGCGGCGTGCGCCTGCGGTGAGAATAGCCCCGCCCCCGCAGCCTCGCCCAGCAGCTCCGTGGCCCAGCATAGCACCGTCATGAAGCGAGGCATGCCCATGGCCAGGGCCTCGCACACTTGATCCCGCTTACGGTCATGGTCAGGGGACGAGTGGCCCGGCCGGGGAGGAAGATGCACAGAGTATGTACGGATGCACTGGTACACTATGATCAATCAGTCAAGGAACACGTGGTCCGGCCAGGGAAGAGCAGGGTGGAGGATGCGGCGAGTGTGCACGGGTTAGCCCGGTACACCACGAGCAACAAAATCAGTCAAGGAACGAGTGGCCAGACCAGGGAGGAGCAAGCGGTGAATGGTGCACTGGTGTGGCGGATGCGGTACTCCTGAAACTACGAGCTAGCAGTGCTTGAAGGAGTGCCCCACCCATGGCCTCCACCTCGGCCAGGCGCGCCCACTCGTCGGGTGTCACCAGCCCCATCGCCACGCAGTCTGCCAGGCCCAGCTTAGCCGGGTGCTTGCCCAGCACGTCCTCACCCACCACGTCGTAGCGGCGCAAGCTGACATAGAAAGCAAAGCCTGAAAGCTGTTTATCACAATTTAATTTCAAAGGCACAGTTCCAGACGCTTTCAACATGGGTTTCTTCGGTTCACCTTGCACCGCCTTACCATATCAGAGTCGGTGTATCTGCCAGGGGCCGGTGTCGACAGGACCCGCTGAATGCCAATGCAGGCGTGGCCACCGCCGCTGACACTGACTGTCTGCCCAGAGTGTACCGGCCCTCCGCCACAGCACCCGCCGCCGCCGCCGCTCGGTAGATTCATGACATCCCCTTTGTACTCTTAATTGGGCACGTGAGCATGTCGGTGTGGGCCTGATTGATACAATACCAGTGCAAAGAGAGGGTGATAGGTGACAATCAAATCCTGCCACCGGCGCCGCTCTGCCCCCAGCGCCCCAAGCGGTTCCAAAACCCGCCCTGCAACGCTTTGGCCGTGGCGATGGTGTGCTCTTTCTCCCCGGCTTGGGATAGAAACAGCACGTGGGTCAAGTTTAGCAGCCTCAGGAACTCCCGTTTGGCCTCGGATGTGACCTGGTCGTTGAGCGCCTCCTCCTCAGAGGGTGAGGAACTTTCTATTTTCTGCGGGGGGGTGATCTGCTGCACGAAGGCCATGCTGTAGCGGCGCAAATTGAATTTGAAAGCAAATATTGAAAGCGGTTCATTATATTTCAGTTTCAAGCGTTTAGTTCAAGGCGCTTTCATCGTGAGTTTGATAGGGTCAACCTGCACCGCCCTACCATGCTGAGGTCCAGGATGTCACCGTGCATCTGCGCATACTGCACCCTCGTATAGGGCCTGAGAAAATTTGCTCGCCACGTCATGTGACACCGTTTAACTAAACTAGCGAGGGCGACAAGTGTGTGTCGGCGACGTGGTAGGCAGCATCGGCCCGACCCGCATGTCCCACCAGCGGCTGACTACCATGCAGGAGGGTCTTTGAGAACGAGCGATCAAACTCAGATCGGATGCTTACTGGGAACGGACGCGCGTATGAAGTGATTCAGCGGCAGTCGAATGCTTGTTCTCAATAACCCCAGACGCGCGGAGGAGGAGGAGGAAATTGAACATCAATAGAGTGCTTGTTCACAACAACCCCAAGATGCGCGGATACGTAGGGGAATATTAAACGTCGGTCGAGATTATGTTCTCAATCACAGACGTGAGGAGGAGGAGGAGAATATTTAGGTTTGGTGGAGTGCCTGTCCTCAATACCCTCCTTGCCAGGTTGATGAACAGGCCCAGCACGAGGGTGATGATGGTTCCCATGCTGGCCAAGCTGCCGAGGTACGCCGTGCCGAATATAGCGCAGAAGTGGCGCTGGTGCCCCGTGCAGGCAGGACATCGAGAAGCAGCACTCAAACCGATGTCGATCCTGGCTTACCAGCCCTAATTGAAGCTGATACAGGCGCACAGGCTCCGTTCCACGATTGAACGTCGGTCGAGTCTTTGTTCTCAACGACCCCCTACCATCGGCAGCCCCAACCCAGTGGTATGCAGCAGCAGCGTCCATGCCCACAGCGCCAGAGTCTGCACGTTCAGCTCCCAGGAAGGAGGGTCATCGATCATCGAGAATGAGCACTAGCTCCGCCGATTCAAGGTCGGTCGAAATCTTGACAGGGCAGATGGTTCATCTCGAATAAGCACTGGAATGTAAATCAGAGCACGACTTGCCTTCCGGACGACGGAAAAGTGCTCATGTAGACGCGCGGAGGAGGAGGGGACATTCAACGTCGGTCGACTGCTTATTCTCAACAAACCCCCGCTCATACAGACACGCGGAGGAAGAGGAGGAGGTTGGAAGAGGAGGAGGTTCAACGATGGTAGAGTGCTTGATCTCAATAACCTCCCTCGTATTGACGCGAGGAGGAGGAAGGCACATTCAACACCGGTCGAGTGCTTGTTCTCAATGCCCCCCCCACCAGGAGGCGAACACCGTGACCCCCAGGGTGTACCGCGACGCCCCGGGGATCCACCCCAGAGTGCAGGGCCGTCGAAACAAACGACGAGAGGCTTTTACACTGTTTGATCAAAGTGTAACGGTACAGCGCGACAGGGAGCGAGCCCGAGGACAGAGCCCGCGGGGCCGTGCAGGATATGCCACAGGGCTGGCCAGATGGCGCTTGCTTCAATAAACAGGGGTAACACGCAAAACATGTGGTGGTTGACGTGGCGAACACGGTGCATAATGAGGTAAATGACGCTGCGGGCCCGACCAGGGTGTGCATGGCGCGAGGAGAGTATTCCAGCACCCGACGGGGCTTGATCTGCCACAGCGTAGCGGCAGAAGTTGAAATTGTAACCACAGTTTGTAAGCGATCTATCGTAATTTAGCTTCACGCGCTAAGACAATGCGTGGTCAATCCTGAGGCAACCCGTGGTCAACTTGCACCGCCCCGCCAGAGCGAGTCGAAGGTGGTGGTGACGGTGGACTGCAGCGGCGGAGGCAGCGGCGGGCCAGGGGGCTGTGCCGAGGCCAGGGCGGGACGAGGATTCATGGTGGGGTGGGTGGCTCCGGAGATGGAAAAGTGGGTGCCACCGGAGGTAAATTTGACCGGCGGCGGCGAGTGCCCTGACAGAGACGGCGGAGGCGGCGGTAGCGGGGCAGGCGGAGGCGGTGGCGGTGTAAGCGGAGGTGGGTTTCCCTTTCCGCCTGCTCCGTCGCCTCCTTTCCCGCCTGTAACTCCACCCCCGCCTCCTGCCCCGCCTCCTCCGCCGCCCCCCACCGCCGCCGACACCGCCGCCGGCTGCGGCGCCGTCAAGGCACTCGCCACCGCCTCTCCTGTATTCAGGGCGGCGGCCGTGACGTTACCTCCACGCCCAGTTCCTCCCGCGGCCGTGGATGCTGCCGCCGCCGCCGGCGCCGCTGCCGCCAACGACACCGCCTCCTCCACCGCCACCACCGCCGCCTCCGCCTCCGCCTCCGCCTCCGCCGCCGCCGCCGCCGCCGCCGCCGCAGCGAGAGTTGTCCCCGCGCCGCTGTCTAGGGCGGCCGCCGCTGAGTTCCCTCCTCGCCAACCGCTGGGGGCTTACACTCGTCCACTTTTTCGCTCAACGTAAGCACCTTCTGTGGGCTGCGATGCGTGGTTGGGTAGCCCAAGGAACACAAGTGGCTCAGGTTGAGCTGAAAAGTGGGCGAGTGTAAGGCCCTGCCCGCTTCCACCCAGCAACTGCAAGGCAGCGGCGGCCAAGTTGCCCCCTCGACCGCTTCCTCCCGACTGTAACGCGGCGCCTGCCGAGTTTCCTCCTCGCCCGCTTCCTCCTGAGGTCAAAGCGGCGGCGGCCGAGGTCGATCTTCGCCGGGCCTCCTCCTCCGCCGCCGAACAGGGGCTGACAAATAAATAAAGAAACGCGAGGGCTAAACGCCCCGCATGACGGACGCTAGTTGCTAGAGTTTTAGATCCAGACGACACTATGCGCACGTATCTGTGATTACTCGCAGCCAGAACAGGGGCTTACACTCGTCCACTTCTCAGCTCAACCTGAGCCGTTAGTTTACTGAAATCCACTGAAAGCACCCAACGTGTGCCTAAGAGTGCTCATGTCAAGGCTTAAAGTGACGCCCCTGCCGCAGAGGCCGCCGCGAGCGCGCGCCCGCCTGCGGCGATCTGCGATCCGATGCACGCCATGTTGACGACCACCTCGTTTCAGCGGCGCAAGTTAAAATTGAAAGTAAACGTTGAAGCTACTTCATGATATTATAGTTGCAAGCGCTGAAACCATACGAGTAGGCGCTTTCAACTCGGGTTTGTATACTGTCAACCTGCTATCACCGGCATACCTCGTACCAGGGGCTTACACCCGTCCACTTCTCAGCTCAACTTGAGCCGTGTCTGACACAATAAAACACCCTACCCACCCAAAGCGCCCTTAACTCCCCGCTAACTCGGGCTACACAACCCCTGCGCACACCCCCTGTCGCATACACAGCGCTCAAGTTGAGCTGAAAAGTGGACGGGTGTAAGCCCCTGCCTCGTACGCCCGCTGGGGAGAGCGCGATAGAGGGAGGGCGGAGGAATGCCGCGCGGCGGTGGCGGCGGTGGAGGCGGCGGCGGCGGCGGTGACGGCGGGGGCGGTGACGGCGGCGGGGGCGGAGTGGCGGGAGTGTCGCGGCGACGCCCCCTGCCCTCCTACCCCGCGAGTCGCCTCTTCCCCCGCCTCCTCTCCTGCTTCCTCTCTCGCCTCCTCCCCTGCCTCCACCACCCCCACCACCCCCAAAGCCTCCCCAACCGCCTCCCCCGTGGCAGAGGCGGCAGCAGGCTGGGAGGAAGAGGATTCGGCAGCGGCGGCAGCGGCGGCGGCGGCAGCAGCGGCGGCAGCAGCGGCGATAACAGCGGCGGCGTCGGCGGGGTTGGAGACGGAGGCGGAGGCTTTAGTGGGCGAGGCTTTGGGGGCGGCGATGTGGGTGGGGGTGGGGGAGGGTTTGGGGGAGGCGGTGGGGGTGGGGGTGGGGGAGGCTTTGGGGGAGGAGCTGGGGGTTGGGGCGGGGGAGGGTTTGGTGGGGGAGGCGCTGGGGGTTGGGGCGGGGGAGGGTTTGGGGGAGGCGGTCTGGTTGGGGGTGAGGGAGGGTTTGGGGGAGGCGGTTGGGGTAGGCGCGGGGGTGCCGAGAGCGGGGCCCACGGCTTGCGCGGCAGTATCAGCGGTATCCGCCATACCGCCGGGCGCGGGCGCCGAGAGGGGCGCCTGGGTTGGGCCTGTTGACGTTGACTTGGCTGTCATGGCTGTGGTCGATCTCGACGCCGTTTGGAAGCGTTGGGGACGCTTTGATTGAGAAGGAGGATTGGGGTTTATTGTGTCACTTGCGGGTCGTTGCCGCTGGTCGTTGCTCACCTCACGTCGTTGTGGAGTCTTGGCTCTTCCGCTACAAAGCGTTGTCAAGTCTTCACGTCTGCGCAGATCCGATGGGGGGACCAATCGGAAATGGCGCGAGGCGCGGTATGGTATGCGGATTTGGCGATTTGCGCAGCGTGTGCCCGGTTAGACTGTGTGTGTCTTCGTGGCTACATCGTGCTCGATCATTAGGCTTGCAACAAAGGCGTAGTGCCATAGCGTTACAAAGCTCTAGCTAGAATGACCGTGTGGTACATGAAAAACAATAAATTACAACCCCAGATGTATGTGGTGGATTGGGTCCCCCCCCGTGCCGCCTAACCTCCGCCCCCACCGCCGCCACCGCTACCACCGCCACTGACGCAGCCGCCCCTGCTCTCCGCGCCGCTACCCCCGCCGCTCCCGCCGCCACTACTGCTGCTGACTCTGACCCCGGCCCCGACCCCACCGCCGCCATAGCCGCCGCTAGCGCCATCGCCGTGGCCACTGCCGCCGCTACCACTGCTGATGCCACCGCCGCCTCCTTCGACGGTTTGCGCGTAGATGGATTCAACACTGCCGCTGTCGCCACTCTTATCTCCCGCATCGCCACCCCCGCCACCGCTGCCGCCACCACCGGCTGTTTGCGCTACCAGGGGATTAACGCCAGCGCCCTCGCCGTTCTCCCCCCCCTTCGCACTCGTCCCCCCCGCCGCCTCCGCCCCTACCAACCTGGGGTCAACACCGCTGCCCTCCCTGCTACCCCCTTCCGCTGCCGCCGCGCCCCCCGCCACCACCGCCGCGCCGCCGAGCGCGGGCCCCAACATCGGCGCCATCGCCGCCGCGATGTGGTGCGCCCACGCTGTAGCGGCGCAAGTTGAATTCGAAAGCGAAGTTTGAAAGCGGTTGATCATATTTCTGCTTCAAACGCTGAAACCAAGCGCGTTCAGCCCGGGGTCAACCTGGGTTCAACCTGGATTCAACCTGGGGTCAAACTGGGGTCAAACTGGGGTCAACCTGCACCGCCCTACCACGCCGCGTACCCGCTGTCGTTGGGGTGGATCCCGTCTGGCGCCGTCAACCAAGGCCATCCACTTCCACTTCTCAGCTCAACCTGAGCCGTTCAAGTTTTGGTCACTGAAATCACTCGATGTATCCCCCGAAATGTGCTCACGTTGAGCTGAAAGGTGGACGAGTGTAACCCCCTGTTGTCAACCAGGGCCCTATGGTTGTTCCCTTTGCTGCTCAACTTCAGCATTTTTGAGGGAAACTTATAACAAGGGCGCGGGGACAAAACGGCTTAAGTTGAGCAGAACACGGGACCGATTGTATGCCCTGCCGTCAAGGTGTCCACACCCGCCTCCATACGCATGGCCGCCAGAGTGGGTTTACCCACGAACACGATCCGCTGCACCTCGTCATCAATCTTGCGTTTCTGATCGTCCCACAGTATAGCGGCGCAAGTTGGACTAGAAAGCGAAAGTTGAGACTAGGCGCTTTCATAGTTCCAAGAGCTGAGACTAGGCGCTTTCACCACAGGTGTCGACCGGGGTCAACCTGCACCGCCACGTTGCGACAGCTGAAACCAGGCACTTTGAACACGGTTTTTAATGGGTTCCAACCTGCAGCGCCCTACCACAAGTCATTCGTGGCCACGGCGAGGTAGGAGAGTGGCCGCGGGAATATGGTGGCGCATTCCATGGGGTTGGCGGGCAGGATCACCCAGCACTTGTCGCCCGTCGCCAGGATCCGCCCGTTCATAAGTGCGTGGTTTGCTCATAGTGATCATGCAGTAAGAGCCAATAGTCGGAGAACGAGCGGCCAGGCCCGGGAGGAGGATGCGGCAAGTGTGCACGGGAATACCGGTACACCACGAATAGGCAAACAATCAGGGAACGAGTGGCCAGGTCAGGGAGGATGCGGCGAGTGTGCACTACGGGACGGCCCTGCCCGTGACGGCGCGGATCTCGTCCACCACTTCGCGCAGCTGCCGATGGAACACGCTGGGTGTGCGCCCCTTCAGCACATACTTGAAATCGTTTACGCCACACATCAAGACCACCGCGTCAATCTCCCCGCCACCAAAATCCCCGCCCCCGCCGCCGTGTCTGAAGCGGTCTCCCGCCCCCGCCCCCGCCTGCTCCATAGCCGCCTCCGCCGCCACCTCTGCCACTTTGGCATATAGCGCGGGTAAGACCTTCGCCTGGATGGTGGCCAGATCCGCACCTTTAATACCCAGTGCGAGGGGCTTACACACGTCCACGTTTCAGCTTGACGTGAACACTTGTTGCGGGTTATGATTCGTGGATGGAGGGATTCAGTGACATAAACTGTATAGTTCGAGCTGAGAAGTGGACGAGTGGAAGCCCATGCCACACTTGTCCACTTTTTAGCTCAAAGTAAGCACTTTTTGGGGGAGACATTGGTGATTTCACTGACAAAAACGGCTCAGGTTGAGGTGAGAAGCGGACGAGTGGAAGCCCATACCCAGCGCCACCCACTCAACACGTACCCCCATCAGATCTGACAGCCGCTCGCCGATCCGCCGCGGCAGCACTGGCCTGCAGTCAGGGCCGCTCACCGGTACCCTTCACACTATGAGCAAACAGTTAGACTGAGCGGAGATTGAGCGAGTGGCCAGGCTAGGGAGGAGGAGGTGTCGAGTGTGTTCAGGCACACTGGTACACTATGAACAAACGGTCAGGCTGAGCTGAGAAGGAGTGGACGGGTCAGGATGGAGGATGCGCGAGTGTGTACGGGTGCATCGGTACAATACGAGCAAACAGTCAGGCCCTGCCCGTTATCTCCGTCGCATCCCACGCCGGTCACAATGGAGTCGCCCACGATGATCACCCGCCATACGCGCGGCCGCGGCGAGACATCCCGCTTCGCCGCCGCCGCCCCCGCCCCCACCACCGCCGCCGCCGCCACGACTGAGGGCACGGCCAGGCCCTCCTTGGGCCCCCGAGCGTCCGGCAGCTCCGGATCCCACGGCATGTGCGTCGGCCGCTGGTAAGTGTCCGTCTCGCCCACCACGCCTCCCATGACCCCCGCCACCGCCCCCGCGAGCCCAGGGAATATATCACGCGGCGGCTTCTCACCCTCCGTGCCCAGCCGCTTTTCCAACAATTCCAGCTTCGGCCGCACCTCAAAGTTGGGTCTCGCAATACCACACACTTTTGCATGCCTGGTATCTGACTGCTGGCCAATGAAACACATGGTTTACCAGAACACACATCAGTAGCAGCGCGTGAACCAAATAGTGCACCGGTATACACCAGCTCACACGTCATACAGGCAGTGTACTGGCACACATATCTGTGGTAGCGCGTAAGACACATATTGACGTGGGGCCACAAGTGCACACACCAATAGCAGCGCGTGAAACACATGGTGTACCGGCACACACGTCAGTAGCAGCACCCAAAGGCGCACCCGTACACGGAGATGCGCACATTCAGATTTCAGGCTTCAGAGATGTCTGCCACGCCTCGCGGTCGTAGAACTCGCGTGCTTCCGTCCGCGCCCTGGCGAGCATGGGCGACCCGGGCCACTCCGCGGCCGCCGCCGCAGCCGGCGAGGGCACCGCCAGGCCCTCCTTGGGCCCGCGCGCGTCGGGCAGCGACGGAGACCAGGGCCGCACCAGTCTTCGAGGCGTGAGGATCTTACTGCGGTAAGGATATTGTGCATGGGCAACATATGTCATAGTTACAGTGGTACAGTGTGACCAGCGCCACTCGCGACGCCGGCAGTGGTTTGGGGCGTACAGCGTAGAGGGTTGCCGCAGCGCTAAACACGATAATGCGGGGGGCGCGGGGGCGCGATGTGTGTTGCGCGTGGCCCCGCTGGTAGTGGTAGGCAAGCACCCCGGCCCGCGCGCCCGCGACCGCACCCATGGAGAAGACGGTCAAGGTGGGGTGGGAGGCAAGGTTGGATGGGAGGCACACTGGTGACGGGAGTGCAGTAGCGGGAAACCACGGCACCGCGCCCGCGCCCGTTTCGCGTGTTCAGGTGGGTAACGGGGACAGCGGTAGCGGCGGGGGCGCGAGTCGCCCGCGGCCCCGCCTGGTAGCGGTAGGCGAGCACCCCGGCCTCAGCGGCCGCGACGGTACCCAAAGCGCCCGCGGAGACCGCGGCGACCCGCAGCGCGCGCCGGGTCGCGCGGGTCGACATGGCCAGCATCCGTGCCCGTGTCCGTGTCCGCCCGCGTCTCTGGTCCCACGCTTTTCAACGGCGGATGGCAGTAGGGGAGGAGAGGCGTGCGCGGCTTTGAAGCGCGTGAGGTGAGCACAGACGACAGAGCACTCCCCATAAAATCGTCGTCAGAATCCACGTCATCGGACACCTGGAAATTCGATATCCCAACTGAATGAGAAGAGGGGCATTGAGAACGAACCCGGACTGAGGATCGAGATCCTACTGAGAATGCTCATACAGAAATGAAGATTCGGCGACTTCGTCTCCATTCGAGTGGTCTTCTCAAGAGCCTCCTTCACCTGTCACACCAGACACTTTTCCGAGGCCGCAAAAAAGCGCCGTCGTTCCTACGGATGCAATTGTTCCTGTCGACGTCACAAGTGCCTCACCCTGCGGTGAACGATGGCGTCGTTTTTCCCTGCGGGGATCCCTTGACACGGTTGACCACGGGTCGGGGTCATCATTAGTCGGAAGCCGAGCAGAGGCGCGCGTGTGCCAATGGCGCCCTCGCCATTCCGCGGCTATTGGGTACGTGAAAAAAACTGTCCCCTTCCCACCCGAGTGTCCCCCACTCGTCGTCGAGACGCTGTCTCCGGGGTTCGAGGCGGTGGGGCGCTGACTGTCTGCCACGGTTTGGAGCGGAGCCACCGTCTCGATGCTCGAAGTTGTACGTGCCGTGCTTTGGGGAGTGGTGCGGAGGGGGTGGAAGTTGTGGGGGCGGAGTGTAGAAAAAGGCAAAATAACTTTATCCTGCCACGCCAGCGCCACCTCACTCGATGGTCACGCGTTCCCACTCCCATGCGAGTGGCGGGCGCGCGTTACGCCGCCGCGCCGCGCCGCCAGCGGACCGTCGCCTCGGTCCTCCGCCCGCGTTCCGACGAACGGCGGATGCTTCACCCCTCGCTTCCCGTGCTACCTTTTCACCATCACCGTGCCGTGCCGCCTTTGCCTGCTCTTCTTTTCCCTTTTCCGACGCCACGCATTCTCGACCAGTCACCCCTCAGGGTGGGGAGCGTTGGCCGCGCGTTTGGTGTACCCGCATCGGTTAAGCCGCTCGCACTATCGCGTCACCTTCCCGTCATACGCGTCTGCGTGGTCGTGCTTCCCCGCTTCGCCACCCTCCCGCTCCCTGACACCCTCTCGCCCGCTCGCTCCACAACACTAAAAACACCCTCTGCTGCTGCCGTTGTGTGCAACAGGACGATGAGGAGGAGCAAGCTTTGCGCGACGCGGTGCAGAAGCACGGCATCGGGGCGTGGGAGAAGATGCGCCACGATCAGGAATTCCGAGTGCTCAAGTGCGTCGCCCAAGATCGTGACCCGCGCCCTCCTTCCCCCGCAAAGCGCCCGCCGCCCCTCCCCCCTGCATTCCCCATGCTATATGCCGCCGGGTGCCGGATATTAAACCAAGGCTTGGGGGTTCAAAGTGTGCGGCGATTCAGCCGCGCTCACTTGGGCGAAGGTCACGTGCGCGCGCGAGGATAGCGTGACGGCGGCGGTTGGGTCTGAGCGACCTCGCCGATCTCCGCGCGTGTGCCCACGCGAGGTGTACGGCGAACCGCCGCCCCCGTGACCCGTGACCGTGGACGTTCTCACGCGCTCTCGGCCGCATCTTGTTTTTTCGTTGGTCACGACAACGTTCGAGCACCCCTCTGGAGGCGTCGCCTCAGCTCGGCCGCGTTCCCTAACTGTTTCTCCACACCGTGCCTGTGTTCCCGGAGCCACTCGACGCCCTCGCGGTTCGGCTGGGCTCGTGCTCGCTCTCGCTCCATCCGTAATCTCCGTACACTCACTTCGTTCCAACCTGCTTCCCTCTCCGCCACAGGGGCCGCACGGGCGTTCAGCTGAAGGACAAATGGCGGAACCTGATAAAGTTCCAACACCTGCGGCGCGGGGAGGCGGAGAGTGCACCGTACCGCGGCAATGGCGGGGACTTTGGACCGGGCGGGGGGCATATTGAAAACATGCACTAGACCGACGCGACGTTGAATCTTTCCCTCCTCCGCGCGTCTGTATGAGCACGCACAACACTCAAGGTAAGCCTAGTTCTGATGTCGGTCGAGTGCTTGTTCTCAACGACCCTCCTGCCAGGCAGCGGGCCCGCCCCTATCAGCCCCAGCGAGAAGAAGCGCAAGAAGAGCGACGACCACGACAGGTGCGCCCGCGCCGCACTCCCCATATCCCCACTCCCCACTCCCCATATCAGAAGTGCCAAGTCGTGTTCCTGAAAACTTTGTCCTTTCCGAGAAGCGCTGAAATCGCGCCGCCCCGCGTGTTACGCGGAACAAAGAATCTCCGGAAGCACGTGTCGTCACGGGGCCGCGCGTCTCGCGCCAGGATCACCCCCCACTCCCCCCACGCCGCCGCCAGCCTTCCGGCGCGCACGCGGGCCCCAACGTCTGCCGAAAGTTGCCAGTAAACTGGAATATTTTTCGTGTCACAAAATCTTGGGTCTCCTTCATTATTCTTGGTTCTCACCTCCGCATTTCCCCACGACTCTCTGCGCCAGCAGAGACGTGGGACATGGGAAAAAGAGCCACGGCAAGGCGAGCAGCGGGAAGGCGTCTAAGGTAGGGCGATGCAAGTCGAAAGGGCTTGAAACCCGTGTTCAAAGCGCATGGGTTTAGCGATTGAGTCCAAACATGATATACTGCTTTCAAGTTTTGCTTTCTCAGTATCAACTTGCGCCGCTACACCAAGAGCGGCACGAAGGACAAGCACAAGAAGGGCTTCAAGGCGCCCGCGGCGCTCACGGAATACGAAAAGGCGCGGTCCGACACGGCTTCCCCTTTGCTGCCAGACACAGCGGCGGCGTCTCCTTTGCCGCGTGACTGAAACCGTCGCTTCACGGTTTGTGAGCATGTGATGGGTGTGTGAGCATGTGTGTGTGCAGCCGTCTCGGCTGTGTGTGCGTGAGTTTGTGTGTCTGTGTAGCCGACACGGCTGTGTGCGTGTTCGTGTGTGTGTATCAAACAATGCAGGTACGTGTGGCCAGACCGTGCTTGAAGGCGCGGCAAGAAAACATCCGGCGCAACCAGGAGCAACTTGCGGCGATGCTGCCCCGTGTGCCCGAGTCGCCGGGAGACCAACACGCGTCTGGCGGGCCCAAGAAACGCTTTAAGAGTGCGCACGGTAGGGCCCAGGAAACAATGCCCGCCACGTCTTTCTCGTGTCGTTAAGTCCAATGACATCATGTGACGTGACGAGCGTTCTCGAGGACGTGATTCGGCCGGCGTTCTTACTGGTCATCACATGGCGAGCGTCATTACCGTGACCCTTGCGCACGGCGGCGCTTCCAACGGCGACCGACCAGGCACCCCCGGCGACCGACCAAGCACGCCCGGCAGCCGGCAGCAGGATGCGGAGGACGCGGAGGATGCCGCGCTGGACGATGCGATCCGGCGCGACGGGGAGCGTATCGAGGGGCTGCGGTCGAAGCGCGAGGCGGCGGTGGCCGAGGCAGGGGGGTCATCGAGAATAAGCACTCAACCCACGTTGAGTCTCCTCCTCCTCCTCCGCTGGGATTATTGAGAACCAGCACTTCACCCACGTTGAATCTCCTCCTCCACATGTCTGTGAACATTCACCCCGAAGGTACGCCATGCCGATCTCGGCGTGTGTGTTATCAATGGCCTCTGCGCGTCTGTATGGGCAGTAGTCCTGATCCTAAGTCATGCTCCAATCTTGGTTCGACCGCTTGTTTTCACGGACCCTGCTGCGAGGTGACGGACGCAGAGCGCGACCTGGTTGAGGTGAAGACTTCGGTTGAGGACGCGGAGGCGGTGTACAACAACGTGCGGACCCGTGCGGCGGAATCGTATCTGGCGCCGGCGGATGATGAGGCAGGGGGTGTATTGAGAAAATGCTGTCGACCGACGTTGAACCTCCTCCTCCTCTTTCTCTTCCTCCTCCTCTTCCTCCTCCTCCTCCTCCTCCTCCTCCTCCTCCTCCTCCTCCTACTCCTCTTCATCCACCTTATCTCCTCTTCCACCTCCTCCTCCACCTTATTTCCACCTCCACCTCCACCTCCACCTCCTCCTCCTCCTCCTCCTCCTCCTCCTCCGCTCGTCTGTATGAGCATTACCATGAAGTTAAGGCATGCTCCAATCTCAGCTCGAGTGTTTGTTCTCCATGACCCTCGTGAGAGGACGCGGAAGCCGAGGACGATTGGGACAAGTACCTTCAGTTTGGGGATGGGGAGCCGGGGGACGCGGTGCACGGGGACGCCAACGCGGCCGGCGAGGTAGGGCGGTGCATGTTGAACCGATCGAACCCGCGATGAAACCGCCTGGAAGGACGCGCTTGAAGCTCGAAACTAAAATATGATGAACTGCTTTCAAGATTTGCTTTCCATTTCAACTTTCGCCGTTACAACGAGGGTGGCGAGGACGGCGTGGGGGGCAGCATGGATGTGACGAGCCCTAACGACCCGCGGTTTCTGAGCCCCCCGTCCGACCGACCGCTGGACTCGGACGACCCCGTGGCGTGCGCGGAGGCGGCGGCCAAGGTAGGGCGGTGCAGGTTGAACCGATGAAACCCGTGTTGCGCCTGGACCTGTGCTCTTGACACTAAGATATGACGAACCGCTTTCTAACTTTGCTTTCAATTTCAACTTACGCCGCTACACCAAGGCGGCGGTGTTGGGCATGGGCCCCAGTGTGCAGACACCACTTGCAGCTGCCGCTATGCAGGGCGCCGTGCAAGCTGCTGTGAAGGTGGCAGTGGAGGTAATGCTTGGCAGACATTGCCCGCCGCGTCATCCAACGCATTTTAAAGACTCGTCTCTCGTTGAATCCCATTCTGCGACGCTTTGAGCATCTTCATTTGCCCGTTACGCCATCCAAGCGCATTGTGTTAACCTCTTCTCTTTAATCGAATGCGATTATATGATGTCTTGAGCAGCGTCTGCCAGGCTCTAGGTAGAGGAGCAGCAGCGCATCAACGCAGAGCACGAGGCCAAGGCGGAGCAGCTGGGCAGCGGCGGGCCTGGTAGGGCGGTGCAATTCCACTGAAATCACCCAAATTTCCGATAAAATGCTCCTGACTGAATGCTCATACGAGACGTCAAAACCCTAAACCCTTAGCCCTAAACCCTTTCGCTCAGCCCAGAAAAGCAGGCACTGACGCGAGAAAGTGCCCAAATTTTCAGCATTCCGTTGCTCCGGAAAAACCCAAATTGCCGAAAAGTTTGCAAGCAAAATGTGCTTATGCCTAGTGCAGGTTGAACCCATGATGACCCCGGCCTGATCCCGGCTTGACGACATTTGGATTCAGCGCTTGAAGCTGAATATGATGAACCTCTTTCAAACTTTGCTCCAATATCAACTTGCGCCGCTACAGCCTGGCGGGCACATGGTGCACGTCCCGACGTCGCCGTCCACTCAGGCAGGGGAGGTGTCCTCCTCCCCCTCCTCCCTCCTCCCCCTCCTCCTCCGAGCGGT
>Ga0307489_10001015_pt1 | contig 18046 bp, 23 predicted proteins | sample SB12metaG_FD_202247 | JGI IMG/M metagenome (GOLD analysis project Ga0307489, IMG submission 202247) | Sea-ice brine microbial communities from Beaufort Sea near Barrow, Alaska, United States - SB 1.2 | ecosystem: Environmental > Aquatic > Marine > Coastal | place: USA: Alaska | collected...
CGTTCACTTCTCAACTCAACTTGAGCGCTTTGTGTGGGATAGGGGGTGCGCGTATGGGTTGTGTAGCCCGTGTCAAGGGGGTGTTTACGGTGTTTAGGGTGTGTAGGGTGTTTTTGTGTGTCAGACACTGCTCAAGTTGAGCTGAAAAGTGAACGAGTGTAAGCCCCTGCCGCCAGCATGAGCGCGGTGCGCCCGTCGCCCTCGCCGTCCGTCAGGCAAGGGCTTACACTCGTCATTTTTTTGGCTCAACGTAAGCACATTTTGTTGGATACGTTGGGTGCATGATTTTCCCCCAGTCTATCAAACAGGGGGACACGGGGAGGTGTGACCAAAACGGCATAGGTTGGGCTGGAAAGTGGACGAGTGTCAGCCCCTGCTGTGAGGTCCATCATCTCCTTCTCGCGCGCCTTACGGGTGTGGTCCACCAGCATGCGCAGCGCCGCACGCCATGGCCGCAATACCAGTCTCTGGTTCACTATGAGCAAACAGTCAGACCACAGGCGGGTGCAGGGCGGTGGCCCGCATCCCCTCGACAGCATGCGCTCCGGTTCACTATGAGCAAACAGTCAGGTCCCGGGCGGCTCAAGTCATGGCTTAACTTGAGTGGAAATCTGAGCTCTTCGAGGACCAGTGTAAGCTCAACTGAAGAGGCAACTTAAGCAGTTTCGACAACCAGACAGTCAGAGAACGAGCGGCCAGGCCATGAAGGAGGAGGCGGCGAGTGTCTGCAGGTGCACTACGAGAGCAAACAGTTTGAGAACGAGTGGCCAGGCCAGGGAGTCGGGAGGATGCGGCGAGTGTGTCAGATGTACAGGTGTTGCAGGAGCACACACTGCGTTGTAACGAGTGGCCAGGCCAGGGAGGCGAATGCGGCGAGTGTGTGCATGCACACGTTCGCATTACGAACAAGCAGTCAGCCTCAAGGCCGCCGCGTCCGCGTGACGACGCGTCCGGTGCAGGTTGCCCGCGGTGGCTCAACTGGAGAGGCCACGGAGGACGATGCGGCTGGTGGCCAGGCCAGGGAGGAGGATGCGACGAGGGTGTACAGGTGCACTATTGCACTATGAGAGCAAAACGTTAAGAACGAGTGGCCAGGCCAGGGAGGAGGAGGCAGGGAGTGTGTACCGATGCACTATGAGTATGAGCAAGCAGTCAGAGTGAGTGGCCGCCGCGCCCCGCCTTGTGGAGGTTGCCCGCGGCGCAGATCATGATGGCGGTGTACCCCTCGTCAGGGGCTTACACTCGTCCACCTCTCAGCTCAACTTGAGCCGTGTAGGACACAAGCAGACACCCTGTACACCCTGAACGCCCCCTACAGCTTTCTTAACACGGGCTACACAAGCCCTGCGCGCCACCCCTATCCCATACAAATGAACAAAGCGCTCAAGTTGAGCTGAGAAGTGGACGAGTGTAAGCCCCTGCCCCTCGTCGTCACGGATGGCCGGGGACTGGCCGCCCGGCCCCAGGCTCCACCGCACCGTGTCCAGCTTCTGCTTGCGGCATGACTCCAGGAACTTGTCGCGCTTCGACATGACGGCGAGGTGTAGGGCGCGCTGTGAGACCACTCGGCGCGCGTGATGTGTGTGGTGGCAAAGGTGCCCTGTCAACAAAAGGCGGCTGCGCACGCCTGCGTTTGCGTTTCCGTTCCCCCCACCGGATCTGCGCATATCTGAATCTCTGGATAATCATCCATAATAAATATCTATCGGCATCCATCGCGCCTTCGCACGCGTCGTCGAACACAGCGCCGCGCCGTGTGCAGTCATGAGCGCCCGTCAGTTGGCGCGATCTCTCAGCGGCGCCGTGGCCGCCGCCCGCCCCACGGGGGCAACATGTCTGGCGGCCGCGGATGGCGCGATCGGGGCGTTTCCCGTGGGAACTCTGTTCCGGGGCGGTGGCTGCGGCGCGGGGGGGAGGTTGTTTGGGGGTGGGGGAGGTCCCATGCTTTGCGCAGAGTCGCGGGGCTATCACGGCGGCGCGCGATTGGCGTCGTCGGCGGCGGCGCTGAACAGCTTGCACGGACGGGTGGCGAGAACGGCGGACGCGTTGGGTGTGCCGCAGGCGGCGCTCACGACCGGGGGGTTCGGTGCGATGGGCCGCAGGTCAGTACAACCAGTGGGGCTCGCGAGTGCGATGGGGGGGATGGGCCAGGCGCGCGGACTGTTCGGCTGGGGCGGCGGCGGCAAGGGCGGCGCCGCCTCCAACGCCGCCGATTTCGACCTCATGAGCGACGCACGTCTGAGCAGCGCCGCCTCCAACGACGCCGCCTCCTCCTCCGCCGCCGCCGCGGATGTTTCCCAACCGATCGCTGCCACGGTAGGGCCCGGCAGATATTGCTGCCACACGCCATCGACACGCAACGCATCTTGAACCCTCATTTCTTGAGCTGAAGGGCATCCTATGACGTGACGAGCAGCATCTGACCGGCCCGACGGCACGGCCGGGTCCTCCGCGAGCGCCATCTCCGAGGCGATGAACCCATCGCTGCTTTCCTTGGACCCCGCAGTGGTGGGCGAGGCGGGGCCTGGGGCCGCCCAGATTTCTTGTTTGTTATTTTTTGGATCCAAGCTAGGAGATATAAAGAGCTATCTTGCCAGATGACTCACTGCGGAATGCCCGAGTTGAAGATCCCCTACTCGTAGTCGGACTAGAGTAACCACACCATCGCTTGCGCCAGATCCTGCCGGCCAGATACTGCCCGCCAAGTCAACGAGACGCGTTTTGAACCATGGTTTATTGCGTGAAGGCGCGGCGAGCAACACTTGCAGGCTGTGACGCGGTGCGCAATACATGCAGCCTAGTGCCTGGTCTGCTCTGTAGTACGGATCTTAATTTACAGTACCGTCTGACTTTTGGCCAAAGCACCAAAACACATATGACTTTGGGCCAAATCACCAAATTCCAACCGTACTACATCTAGTACGGAGTACAGACCAGGCACTAGACTATGACTGAAGTGGTGACCAAGACTTGCAGGCTATGACAACCCAAGCCATACTTGCTCCGGCCCTTGAGTGAGGTTCTGAACATCGCGGGTGAGGTGTGGCCAACCACGGCGGCGCTCATGTACGTCATCGAGTACTTCCACATCGCACAAAACATGGAGTGGTGGGTAGGGGACGACAAACCCTAAACCCTAAACTCTAAACCCCAATTCATAAACCCTAAACCCTAAACCCTACGTCATCGAGTACTTCCACATTACACAAAACATGGAGTGGTGGGTAGGGAACGACAAAAACAGTGAACGGGCACACACATTCGTAAAAGTAGCAGAGAATACAACCGCCTGCGCCCGCCCCTGACCACAGCGCCCGTTTGGAGCTGAACCGTGAGGGAACCAGTGCGCGGGCCCTAAACCCTAAACCCTAAACCCTAAACCGTGAGGGAACCAGTGCGCGGGCCCTGGCAGCGGGCCGCCATCGCCGCCACCACGGCAGGGGCTTAACACTCGTCCACTTCTCAGCTCAACCTAAGCCGTTTCTGGCACAAAACACACCCTCAACACACCCTAATACCCCCTGACGCCTCCTGAATACTACTTAAAGAACCCCTAAATGCACCACCTATCCCACAGAAAGCGCTTACGTTGAGCCGAAAGGTGGACGAGTTTAAGCCCCTGCACCACGTTTATCATGCGCTTCGCCCTCATCCCCGCCTTCGTCATGCAGCAGCGAAGCACCGCCGGCAGGGGCTTGAACTCGTCCACTTTTCGGCTCAACTTAAGCGCTTTCTGCGGGATAGGGGGTACATTTAGGGGTTGTCCAGGGGGTGTGTAGGGTGTGTCAGGGGATATTAGGGGTGGTCCTGGGGTGTATTTTGTGTCAGAGGCGGCTTAGGTTGAGCTGAAAAGTGGACGAGTGTAAGCCCCTGACCGCCGGGATGCAGCTGGCCAAGCCCGAGATGGAGGTGTGCAACGCTATGATCAAAGAAAACCCGGGCGACACGAAGATCCAGCAGCAGGCCAAGGATCGGATCAACAAGATCTTTGCCAAGTACAACTGCCACCCCGCGTACGTAGGGCACCTCTTGCCTCTATACTCTTGATGCCTGCTGGGTCCGCACAAGGGCCGCTACAAAGTGACCCCAGAATTCACCAGTTAACAGACTGTAAAAGTACTTTAGGGTTCAGGCCTTCGGGTTTTATTTCACGAGACGACCCCCCAATAAACCCCTAATACCCCCCTAAAATCAAATTTTACCCCTCTTAGCCGGTACAATCTGGGGTCACTTTACCGGCCCTTGCTCGGACCTACCTGTGTGTAATGGTCGGTATTCGCACCCCCCGTGCTACCACTGAAGCGTTGTAGTTCCTCCCACATCATTGCTGTGTCTGACGGATTGGAACGCCTGTGTGTGATGTTAAAGCCTATACCCTAAACCCTAAACCCTAAATCCCACCGCGTAAGGCCACCGATGCGATGAGCCCTGAATTAAATCATTAGTACCGATCAGCTTCAATCATTAGACCCCAATACCACCTTTTAATAAATACCCCCCCCCTGATGCGATGCGGACCCGATGTGGACCCTCGCAGCAGGCCTTCGCGCCCATGATGGTCCAGATGCCCCTCTTCATCTCCTTCTTTTTGGCCCTTCAAAAAATGGTCGAGCTCCCGTCCATGAAGGTAGGGCGGTGCAGCTTGACAGTATCAAAACCCGTCGTGAAAGCGCCTATGGTTTCAACGCTTGAAACTATGACAAAGTGCGTCGAAGTATTACGAGCAAAAGCAAAAGCAAAAAGCATGGACCAATCACGGGCTCGGATTTGGGTCGGAACGGTTCGATCGGAGCTTGTGATTGGTCCAAGCTTTCCGCTTTTGCTTTGCTCTGTAACACTTTGACGCACTTTGTCATATCAAACCCACGTTGCAAGCCGTTGCAAGCGCCTGGAACCATGCGCTTGAAACTAGAACACGAGAAACTGCTTTCAAACTTTGCTTTCAAACTAAGCTTGCGCCGCTACATCAAGGAAGGCGGCGCCGCGTGGTTCATGGTAGGGCGGTGCAGGTTGACCCTATCAAACCCGTGTTGAAACCGCCTGGAACTAAGCGCTTGAAACTGAAATATGGTGAAACTGCTTTCGAGCTTTGGTTTCAAATCCAAGTTGCGCCGCTACATCATGGACCTGTCAGTCGCGGACCCCACGTACGCGCTCCCGGTGATGTCCTCCCTGTGTTTCCTGGGTAGGGCGGTGCAGGTTGACCCTATCAAGCCCACGTTGAAAGCGCCGAGAACTTGGTGCTTGAAAGTGACTCGTGATAAACTGCTGTCAAGTTTTGCTTTCAAATTCAACTTGCGCCGCTACACCTGGGTATGATCGAGTTCAGCCCTGCGCCCGTGGGCGGCGACCCCACCACCATTATGTTCACCAAGTACGGCATGCGCGCCTTGGCGGCACGGGCTTACACTCGTTCACATCTCAGCTCAACAGGTTTAGAGTTTAGGGTTTAGGGTTTAGGGTTTAGGGTTTCTAAACCCTAAATCCTAAACCCAGGCTTACATTCGTTTGCATCTCAGCTCAACCTGAGCCGTTTCTGAAATTCAAAACATCCCCTAAACGCCTAAACAACCCCTCCACCCCCCCCCAAAATATACCCCCTGAACCCTCCCTGAAACACCCCTTGTCCCACAAACAGCGCTTACGTTGAGCCGAGAAGTGGACGAGTGTAAGCCCCTGCCTTGCGGTAGCCCTGGTCCCGATGACGTGCAGCTTCAGCAGTGGCATCTTCGTGTACTGGGTCGGGCGGTGCAGGTTGACCCTATCGAACCCCATATTGAAAGCGCCTGGAACCGAGCGCTTGAAACTAACTTATGAGGAACGGCTTTCAAATGTTGGTTTCAAATTCAACTTGCGCCGCTACATCTGGGTCACCACAAACTCATTCAGCTTCGTGCAGATGCAGGCAAGGCCGCATATATGTTTCTGGGGGTCAAATGGCGATTTGGATTTTCTTGAGTTAATAGACAGTCGCTCATACAAATTACGATGTAGATCAGCCTCCGAGATCCGGGAAGCTGAAAATGTATGGGAAAGGGTCTATTAACTCAACGATCGTGACCATACCGCGCTTCGCGCCATCCCCATCCGCCTCCCCCACCAGAACTGCGCAGAGGGCAAATCCGAGATAATCTCGAGATCCGGTCAATCCGCCCGCCCCTTGATGTAAACTGGGCAATTTGTTTTTGGGAAACGGATGAGAGAACACGACCACAGCCACTGATGACATAAATGACGAAATATACTACCAGATAAATGAAACGCATTGATTACTATACGACAAACCGTGCCGAAACGTCTGATGGTTGTGTGGGAGAGATACCCGCCTCCACGTGATGATAAACCACAGTGGGAAAATGACTTTCCATTGATTAGTCTACAGGCACAATATTCATGCGTCACTAATCCGATATGTCAACAGTCTCTGCAACAATCTGCATTGCCAGCCTCTCTCGATTCCGTTCTTTGGCCACCGATCCGCTAGGTCCGGACAAGGGCCGGTAAAGTAACCGCAGAATTTTCCAGTTAAGAGGGGTATATTTTGACATTAGGGGGGTGTTAGGGGGGTATCAGAGGGGTCGCCTCGTGAAAAGGAAACCCTAAGACCGGAAACATAAACCCTAAAGTACTTTTACCGTCTGTTAACTAACTAATTCTGAGGTCAATTTACCGTCCCTTGCTCGGACCTATCCGCTACTCCAGGAGATCAGTCACTGCCATTTCAGTACATGGAAGCCTCGGGTGCCGGCAATACACTGAGTTGCAGTACTGTTCAGTTCTGCCAGCACTCTCAGCTGCTTGTTTCTGAACTGGCTTGAGTATTCCCACTTCACGCCCCAACGATACTCGAGTGCCCGCTGACAAACTTTAAGCCGTCTGTGTTTGAACTCAGTGTCGAATCTGGTATCGAAGTTTTGGTATCGAATCCCGCACGACCAATACCAATCTAATCAGATCTGTCCTTTTCAGAAACATTACCGACCGACCCGCCCGAAGTCTGACCTGGTCGCGATCCCTTAGTTAATAGATCTTCGATTTCGAGGAGACAAGCTTTAAGCGTAACGCCGACACTGAGTTTAAGCTGGGTTGGCAAAAGTGCTGAGGTCTGGCCCTAGCTTTAGGTGCTGAGGATTCCGGTGCTGAAGCGGCTGTTGGGCATTCCGGATATGCCGGTGGCGGCTGTCAGCGACGGCGCCAAGGCAGGGGGGTTCGCGGCTCACAGCCATCTCTTGGGGGTTCGCGGCTCACCGCCCTAAACTCTAAAACCTTAGACCTAAACCCTAAACCCTGAACCCTGAACCCCAGACCCTAAACCCTAAACCCATTTCTTGGGGGTTCGCGGCTCAGCACTCCGCCCATCTCTTGGGGGTTCGCGGCTCAGCACCCTCAACCCTAAACACCCATCTCTCGGGGGTTCGCAGCTCAGTGCGCCGCCCATCTCTTGGGGGTTCGTGGCACTAAGGAGACGAGCCCAGCCAAGAGAACAAGCACACGCACTCGAACCGAGACGGTCGCTTGACTTACCATCAGGGTGAACGCTCATTCGATTGCTCATACAGACGCGTGACGTCGTTTCGTCGATTGAATATCGATGCAGTGCTTGTTCTCAATGACCCTCCTGCCAGGCCACCGTGATGGGCACAAGGGAGATCACGCAGAAGTTTGGATCCAGGCCCGTCCTGTACAACACACCCCCCAAAAAGGTAGGCCAAAGCTAACTGCTCAGACCCCAAACCCTAAACCCTAAACCCTAAACCCAAAAGGGTAGGCCAAGGCTGAGCGCATTCTGCCACATTTTTATTTGTTACCCGCGTTCTTCGAGTGCCGAGTTCTGATTGGTCGGAAGGCAATGTTTCTTTACTCTCGTTTATCGAGCCCTCAATTCTGATTGGTCGAACGCTTCGATTCGATATCAAACCCGACACCGAGTTACACGCGATCCGCTCGACTTTTTGTTTTGGAAGGGATGAGAGAACGCGTCACGGCCACTGATGACAGAAATGACGAAATACACTACCAGATAAATGAAACACATTGATTACTACACGACAAACCGTGCCGAAACGTCTGATGGTTGTGTGGGAGAGATACCCGCCTCCACGTGATGATAAACCACAGTGGGAAAATGACACCCCATTGATTAGTCTACAGGCACAATATTCATGCGTCACTAATCCGATATGTCATCACATCAGCCCATGAAACTCCGCAGTGTGAGCATCTCTCAATCTCGCTCTTTGGCCACAGTTCCACAATTGCTGTGTTTTGATTGGTGTATAGCACGCGTTGCGGTGACGTGATTGGCTAGTTCACACTCGCAGTGTACTACGCAGTCGGCGCCCCTCTACTTCAAGAAACTTGGGGGATAGATCACACTGATTTACAGTTGGGGGGTGATTAACTCAAGAAGGCACTGAAACCGGTCGGCCGGGTGTCGGTCGTGAGTCACCGAATCACGCACTTCACCACTGAACCCTCCAGTTTCATAGAGTAGAGGGGCGCCGACCGCGTAGTAGCACGCGTTGCGGTGACGTGATTGGCTGGTTCACACTCGCAGTGCATTGATTGGCTCGTCCCGTGGACATGGATTCGGAACAAGAAATCCGACTGTGACATGGACGGCATTCAGGGTCAGCTCAACGGTGTATTGATTGGCTTGTACCCTTGACATAGGTCAAAAAAACCCTGGACATAGGTAAAAAGGGTGAGATGGACGACATTCAGCGGTGAGACGGGCGACATCAAGTAGCTTAAAGGTCATGATGGAGTGGGGTGTTTACTGTGTCTCACAGAACGTCTGTTTGGACAATACAAATAAAGAGGCCATAAGGACCATACAAATAAAGGGGCCATTTGGTGATCGAAGAAGGGCTATGTCATGGCAGGATACTCATACGAACAGTGAAATACTCATACAAAAGAAATAAAGAACTCATTTTTGTGTCGAAGTACACACTTAGCATTACATCATGTAGAATACGAGTAGGTCGAGTATTGCGGCCTTGGAGCAGCTGTAGCCCTAGTCAGCTCACCAGATTATGTTGCATCCACCATGTTTTGTAGCTCTAAACCGATTCATAATCTTGACAAAAGTTATCAAGTCGTAATACATCTAGAATCGAGTCCAAAGGACAGCTAAAGCTATAGATGTGCAGCGTAATGACGACATAACTTACACCCCGCCTCTCACCCTCTCAACCCCCCCCCCCCAACGTAAAAAACAAGCAGCAATCCCCTCATGGTTCTCTGCTCTGCGAGCTAAGTGTCCGCCACAAGGGTCGGAGTGTCGGAGTAAAATCTCCACCCCCCCCAGCACGAGCCAGCACCCTCTATCCCTTCCCGTATCTGCGTCGTATTAGTTCTTACCCTGGCACCCTCTTTTCTCCCCCCACCAAAGCCAGCAGCCCCTATCCCCTCATCTATCGACGCGCCGTTTCGTTTCTTTTTAATCCCGGCAGCCCACCGAGAAGCGCGTCTCATCCACCACCGTGGGCCAGGGGCTTACACTCGTCCACTTTTCAGCTCAACTTGAGCCATTGTGTCATTGAAACCACCATACATGTCCCGCGAAAAGTGCTTACTTTGAGGTGAATAGTGGACGAGTGTACCCCTCCTGCCGTGGGGTTGGCACACAGGCGCTTGACGTCCTCCTTGCAGGGGCTTACACTCGTACACTTTTCAGCTCAACTTGAGCGCATTGTATGGGATAGGGGGTGCGCGCAGGAGTTATGTAGCACGTATTCAGGGGGTGATCGGGGGTGTTTAGGGTGTTTTCTTGCGTCAGACACGGCTGAAGTTGAACTGAGATGTGGACGAGTGTAAGCCCCTGCCTCCTTGCCAATCAACGCCTCCTCGAATGACGCGCCGGTCAGAATCGTGCCATCATACGTGGTGCCTGGGATCAGGGTCAGCCGAAATCATTACTCCTATTGTGGGCGGAGAGGGCCCCGATTCGCACGGACAATGCACGAGCAGCTAAATGTATCTGTTGCTTTCCCGGCCCAAATAGGTCAACGTTTCGTCTTTTTGGGGCACCCCGATATTGGCTACCGCCAGCTCAAAACCTGGATAAAGTTCACGATATCAGAGGATTTTTTTTGAGAGCGAATGGCAATGCCAGATACCATATGATGTGTTGTGTTTGAAACTAACGTTCATTGGATCCTAAAGCGCTCGATTGTGAGCGGCAACCAACCCCTATCCGCCATTTCCAGCGGACAGACCAAACGGTCCGTCGGATTCACTCGTATAACATTATGACTTCATGCCGTGAGCCGAGACCTGTGAACCACTCGACCACTGCACCACACACAGACTCTCACGCTCGACCAACGTGTGATTGCAATCCCCTTCCCATTGAGCCCTATGAACCACTCGGAAAACTAAGTTGGAAAATGAGATCTCCAACGACGGCGGGTAGGTCTGAGCAAGGGCCAGTAAAGTGACCCCAGAATTTACCTGTTGAGACGGGTATATTTTGGATTCAGAGGGGCATCAGGCAGGTATCAGGGGGGTCGTCTTGTGAAAATGAAACCCTCAGATATAAACCCTAAACCCTAAAATACTTTTACAGTCTGTTTACTGTTAGATTCTGGGGTCACTTTACCGGCCCTTGCTCGGACCTAATGGCGGGCCACACCGGTAATGACGGCGTTGAAGAAGTTGGCGTTGGTGAGGTTGGCGTTGTCGAAGGTCACGCGGTCCACCACAGCGTACCGGCGCAAGGTGTATTTGAAACCGAACCTTGAAAGCAGTTCCTGATATTTTAGTTTCAAGCGCTTAGTTCCAGGTGGTTTCAACTTGGGTTTCATAGCGTCAACCTGCACCGCCCTACCACGGCGTTCTTGAAGTCCGCGCCCGTGAACAGGGGCTTACACTCCTTCACTTTTCAGCTCAACTTAAGCGCTTTCTGTGGGATAGGGGGTGCATTTAGGAGTTTTCTGTTGGATAGGGGGTGCATGTCGGGGTTGTTCAGGGGGTTTTAAGAGGTGTTCGGGGGTATTCCGGGGTGTTCAGGGTTTATTTTGTGTTACAAACGGCTTAGGTTGAGCCGACAAGTGGACGAGTGTAAGCCCCTGCCCGTAAAGTCCGCTCCCAGCGCGTACGCCTTGGACATCACCGTCTCCTGCATGTTCGTGCCCGCGCGTAAGGTCGTGCATGAGATCAGGCCCTTCACTGTTTGCTCATAGTGCCTATTCTGTGGAGCGAACTATATATATTATATTGTACTACCCGTAGTAAGCAGGCGTTTGGTGATGTCCAAGTCATTTGACCTTTGGCCAAATCACCAAACTCCAGCTTACTAGAAGTTATTAGCCCACAGACTCAGCAATAGTGTAGTGTGCCGGTGTACACCCGCGCCGCCAAGTCCCGGTATCAACCCCTGCAGTGTACCGCTGTACCTCCCCGCCGTTGAGACCCATTAGCACACCCTGACTGTTTGCTCACAGTGTACCAATAGGCCAATTTCGGTGTATCGCCTGGGTGAAATGCCAATACAGAGTTGCGGGCAAAGCGTCAGCGCTCCGCGCGGGAAGGCGGGCGCCTGGTTGAAAGCCCATACAGAGTTGCGGGCACAGCATCAGCGCTCGACGCGGAAGCGATATACCGAAATCGGCCTATTGACTCTCCCCCGCCACTAGGACATCACCACCTCTTGCATGTTGGGTCACTGCCGAGGACGAAGCTGTGTGAGGTAGAACACCCGCACCGCCGTGGAAGTGGAATCGTGGAATCGTGGAGAGGTGGAGTGGTGTACGCGTGCTCTCTTCAAATGATGTTGCGAGCCAGGTACGCACCGTAGTTGTTCCGGAGGCTCCGGGATCTGTACGAGGCGAGTTTCGGCGATTTTCGGCGACTTTGTTCAATTTTCGGCGATTTCGGTGCAGGTACGCTCCCAAAATACACCTGGCTTCCACGTTTCTGGGTTGCTTCGGAACATTGTTTGAAGAGTGCGCTCGTAGTGGTGGATGGCGGCGGGCCTCACCCTTGAAGGAGCCGTTCACCATGAGCGCGCCGGATAGCGTCTTGGTGCTCAAGTCCTTTCCGTCGTAGTTGCACTGCCGCAGGTCAGGGGCTTACACGCGTTCCCATTCCCGCTCAACTTGAGCTTACTTTGCCCATTTCCGCTCAACTTAAGCTTACATGGTTCCCCGTATGACCCAAATCAACCCGTGAATGTGTCCCAAAGGTGCTCAAGTTGAGCGCTAACGTGAGCGATGTGTGCGGAAGGTGCTCAAGTTGAGCTCTGAAGTGAGTGAGTGTAAGCCCCTGCCGCAGGTCCAGGATGCGGTCGGCCACCGCGTTGGCCTGCCCGATCGTGTTGCCCGTGAACGCGCGCTCGCACCGATCCGGGTCCTGCGCGTAGTGCCTGGCGGATGCTGCTCGTCACGCCATCGAAACGCACTTTGTGCGAGTATTTTGTACCCTCGGTTCCATCGGCAGTACTAGTACAGCCTGTATCTAGCTAGATGGGAACTTCGCTCCTGTCTGCTCCTCATTCGCTCCCACGAGCGACAGCTCCTCGCATGACTCGTACCTTTGCGCGTGTTCTAGCACACGTATCGCTAGAGTCTTAGCGTTGTAATACATCCATCGACATGTGGCAGACTGGAGCAGAGCGACGCCTAGATATCGAGCTGATCGGCATCCTATGACGTGGCGGGCAATATCTGTCAGGCCCTACCTGGTCGATGGGCGGCAGTCGGATCTCACCCATCGCATGCACAGGCCCGCCCATGACCACGGTCGCGGAGAGCGCGGCGGCAGCGGCGGCCGACGCCACGCGGCGCGGCAGTGGCACGGCGGCAGCCTGCAGATGTGGGATATCGAGTGCCATCGTATTTATAGATCGTGTGACGAGTACTGGCAGGCGACTTGACCATACGAGTACTGCCGTGGATGATACCGTGCCTCCTCTTCGGGTGAAATAATGGCCACAATGGCACCATGGAGTGCAATCAAGAGGCGGTGCATGACGTGAGGCGTCATCAGAGGAGGGCCGTTGCCTTGACCCGGCATGGGCACGGAAGATACTGCTTGCTCTCAACAAGGTGTTGTGAGCAAAAGCTGACGATGGTTTGTCATGACGCGAGACGGATGCGCTCACCTTGTCCTCGGCTGAGGCGCGGGTCGCGGGGCGCACGGCGCGGGCGGTGAACACGGAGGACATGGAGAGAGCCATGGTGCTGGCGGGATGTGGTGGACGTGTGTGCGGGCCGGTGTGGAGGAGCGATGGCCTGCACAGGGTTACGGCACCTACCAGGATATCCATGAGCGATGACGTGGCGCAAACACGGTCGATGGATAATGAACGCCGGTGGTTATCCGGCCTTATCCGATTATCCGGTTATCCCTGGGGATTGACGCGCGCTGCTCGCCAGGCTCAGCACGCCAGCTGGCAGGCAACTACAATCAGCGCGGAGAAGATGCACACATCCTCACCGCAACGCCGTTATACAAGCACGCCGCCGGTCCAGCTCATCATGGGCGTGGATCCGTGGGCGGAGTCCGACGAGGAGTCCGAGGACCGCGGCCGCGGCGGCGGCGGCGGCGGCGGCGGCGGCGCGGGAGGAAGCGAAGGGGAGTTAGAATTAGCGGCACGGCACCGGCGCTCGCTGTTCTGGAACGGGGGCAGGGGCTTACACTCGTTCCCATTTCAGCTCAACTTGAGCTCTTCTGTCCACCGTACAACCCAACTTAAGTCATGAATGTGTCCTGGAGTCGCTCAAGTTGAGCTCTATCGTGAGCGAGTGTAAGCCTCTGAACGGGGGGTACCGCGAGGGGATCGAGGAGGGCAAGGGCGAAACGGTGCAGTTGGGGTTCAACCGCGGGTTCACGGACGGCGCGGCGGCGGGCCTGGCGTACGGCCAGGTACGTGACACCTGCACACCTCCGCCGCCGCCGCCGCCGCCACAGCCGCCCTGCTTGTTGCTTGTTGCCGCCGCCGGGGCCTGACACCGTCCTACTGCATGGTTGCTCACAGATTACCCGCGCGCACCCTCGCCGCATCCTCCCACCTGCTCCTGGGCAACGCACGGCATCCCCTGACTGCTTGCTCATCGAGTACCCGTACATACCTCCCCCGTCCTGTGCGCAGGTGCGCGGCGCGGCGTGCTCCGTGGCGCTGTTCTCAGGGCAGGTGCCGGGGTCGTCGGGGTGGCGGGCGGCCGTGGCCGCATCCATCAAGATGTGCCAGGAGGCAGGGGCCACACTCGTTCACTTTTCGGCTCAACGTCAGCACATCTTGTGGCATACGTCTAGTGCATGATTTCCCCCCAGTATATTAGACATGGGGACACGAGTAGGTGACCAAAACGGCTCAGGTTGAGCTGAAAAGTGGATGAGTGTAAGCCCCTGCCAGGAGGGCGGCGTGTACGGCACGGGCCTGTCATTAAATTGCTCGCCACGTCATCGACACGCATCTTCAACCCTGGTTTACTGAGTTGAATGTAACCGTGCGACCTGGCGAGCCTTGCCACATCGTACCCCGGGTCGTGCTGCCTGGTCTCTTGAGTCAAACGGCATCCTACGACGTGGCGAGCAATAACTGTCAGGCCCTAGTGTTGGGCCGGCCGGTTGACGCGGTCAAGGCGGCGGGGCTGGACTTTGAGCGGCTCGTGGCGGCGGAGGCGGCGGCAGCGGCGGCTGACGCGGTGGCGGGGGGGACGGCGGCGGCGGTACAGCAGGAAGCGGCGGCGGCGGCGGCGGGGGCGGGGAAGCCTGGTGTGCGGCTGCATGCCGAAAACGAGCCAGACACGGGCTGGGTTGTGGGTGAGGGAGAGCGGGAGCCGGGCGGGCCCGGGGTGTCAGGCGGCGGCGGCGGTGACGGAGGAAGTGACAGCGGCCGCGGCGGCGGCAGCGGCGTAGGCCGAGGAGGAACTAGTGGCAGCGAAGGCGGCGGCGGCAGCGGAGTTAGTGGCAGTGGTGGCGGCGGCGGCGACGGCGACGACGGGGACGGAACCTTCGCCGGGCGAATGCAAGCGGCGCGCAGCGAGCTCAGCGCCGCTGGCTTCACACTGCGCGATTTCAAGCTCACATAGCCGTACTATAACTGACCACCCTCGTCATATAGCTCTCTACCCTGCACGCCGCGGTGCCCCCGGAGAACGCAGAGAAGTTTCCGGAATACTAGCTTTACCCGTAGCCGTGTGTCCCAGCGGGGCCAGCGGGAGCCAACTCAAGCGCCAGCGCCAGTCCATCGGCGGTTGGGGTTGATTCACGCTCACCGCGGGGCTACCCCAGGGCTCAACGAGCGCATTTGAGAATAGACTTTAGATATTTTTACGTCCCCCATAGTCCCCTGGACCCTAGAACACCTGCACCGCACCCGCACACAGCCCACAGGACACGAATGACTATCGCATCTTAACTAACGTTCATCGAGCCTCAAGGCACCCACGCGGCGAGCATCAAACCTACCCTATCCACCAGAACTGATCTACCGACGCGCACTACATCATGAGTAGACTCGTACGATTAGAATCCCACAGATTGTGTTTGATCGTTCGTCGATTCGAAATAAAGACAGAATTGGGACTTTATATAGAGCTCTATAACGTATAAGAGTGAGTGAGCAGACAGGAGCGTAGCTCCTATCTAGATACAGGCTGTACTAGTACTGCCGACATAACGCACTTATCAGCTAGTGGTCTCCGGCCGCGCGGCCGGGCGGCTACTTGTCGACGAGGCGGCTGAGGCACTGGATGAGGTGGCGCAGGTTCTGCCGCGTGGCGGGGTCCCCGCTCACGCTGCTGATGTCGCCACTCACCTTCTCCATGTGGTAGCGGCGCAGGTTGAATTTGAAAGCAACGTTTCAAAGCGGTTCACCACATTTTGGTTTCACGCGCTGGAAACAGGCGCGGTTTCAACTCGGGTTTGACAGGGTCAAGCTGCGCCGCCCAACCATGTGCTGCAGGGTCTTGGTCATGATGGTGATGGACTGCCTCAGCATCTCCTGCCACAAGGGTCATCCAGAACAGGGTTTAGGGTTTTACATGGTTTTAGGATTTTTATGGCTGAGGGTTTAGGGTTTGGGGTTTAGGGTTTAGGGTTTAGGGTATAACAACCACTGCTCCAACCGAGATCAGAGCGTGCCTTACTGGGTACCTTCAGGGTGACTGCTCATACAAATGCGCGGCGGAGGAGGATGAGGAGATTGGACGTCGGTCGAGTGCTTGTTCTCCAGACCCCCCCTGCCTGGTTTTCGTCCGTCAGGATGGTCTTCTTCAGCTCCTGGATGTCCGTCACCGCCTTGGTGTAGTGCCGCAAGTTGAAATTGAACGCAAAGTCCGAATGCAGTCGATCACATTTTAGCTTTGGAAAGCTGAAAGCAGGCGACCCTGGGGTGAAGGTGCCAAGGGTGTTTAGGGTTTTAGGGTTGAGGGTTTAGGGTTTGGGGTCCAAGGTTTAGGGTTTAGGGTTTAGGGTGCGGCCTACCTTGGTGGCGTGACCCGCCAGCAGCTCGATGGTGTCCAGCGTGCCCTGCTCCTGCACGTTCTGCAGCATGGGCCTCAGGTCCTTGGTTTAGGGGCGCAAGCTCAATTTGAAAGCAAAGGTTGAAAGCACTTCATATTATGATGGTTTCAAGCACTTAGTTACAGGTGCTTTCAACGTGGGTTTGAAAGGATCATCCTACACAGGCCCACCTTGGCGATCTCCGCCGCCTCCAGCAGCAGCGGCTCCAGATTCCGCATCAGGTCCTGCGCCGCCTCCGCCCAGGGGCTTAAACTCGTCCACCTTTCAGCTCAACGTAAGCGCTTTCTGTGGGATAGGGGGTGCATTCATGGGTTGTTTAGGGGGCCTTCGGGGGTATTGGGGGGTGTCCAGGGTGTATTTTGTGTCAGAAACAGCTCAGGTTGAGCTGAAAAGTGGACGAGTGTAAGTCCCTGCCTCCGCCGTGGCGAACATCTTGGAGATGCCGTTCGCGTCGTCCATCTCGCGCGCCAGCTTCGTGCAGATCCCCACCAGCTCGTCCATGCTGACGCCCGGCACTCCGAGAATCTTGCCGCGGTCGCACACGATCAGGTTCTCCTCATCGCACCCGCTGTCGTGGGGACCCCGACGCTAGGGCCACGTCATCGAACCCGCCAAGTCATCGCACGCGCCACCTCATCGACCCCCGAGACGCATTATAAACCTCGTTTCTTGAGTTGGATAAGACGAAGTGCGTGAAACCACTTAGACACTTAAGTGAGACTTAATGCTCAGCCGTCCCGCTCGACCAATCATAACGCTCCATTGGGAAGACTTCGTACTACTTGTTGCTAAGTGTCTAAGTGATTTCACGCACTTTGTCATAGCATCCAATGAGGTGGCGAGCGATGTGTGAGCGACGGCCCAACCCAGAGTCAAGAAGGTGGGGGATATTCAATCAAAGGTGGTATTGGGGTCTAATGATTGGAGCTAATAGGTAAATCGTAAATTAAATCAAGGGCCCAACCCAGAAGGCGTCAGGGATGGGCAACAGCGGCGTCACGTCGATGATCGTCTCGGCGATCAGCCCGCTCTGGTTCGCCAAACAGGGCCGTGGCTTGACTACCTTCATTCCAGCTCAACTGCCAGAATGTGAAGGTACACTGGTTCACTATGAGCAACCAGTCAAACCAGTCAGGCAAGAGTGGCCAGAGAAGGGAGGAAGAAGCGGCGAGTGTGTACGGGTGTACTGGTACGCTATGACCAAACAGTCAGGTGACGGGCCCCTGCCGCCTCGATTTTGGAGTTGCGCGGGAGCACGATGCTGTCGTCATCCACCTCCACCAGCACCTGCACGCGCTCAAGGTTGGGACGCACGTTCAACACGCTGCCCACCTTGCGGCAGGGTCCGTGAGAACCAGCACTCCAACCGATGTTGACTCTCCTCCTCCTCCTTCTCCTCCGCGCGTCAGTATGTGAGAACAACCACTCCAACCGATGTCGGACGAGCCCGTACGACCTACCTTCAGGGTGAGTGTCTGCTCTTACTGACGCGCGGAGGAGGAGGAGGAGGAGGAGGAGGAGGAGGAGGAGCAGGAGGAGGAGGAGGAGGAGGAGGAGGAGGAGGAGGAGG
>Ga0307489_10001017_pt1 | contig 18040 bp, 38 predicted proteins | sample SB12metaG_FD_202247 | JGI IMG/M metagenome (GOLD analysis project Ga0307489, IMG submission 202247) | Sea-ice brine microbial communities from Beaufort Sea near Barrow, Alaska, United States - SB 1.2 | ecosystem: Environmental > Aquatic > Marine > Coastal | place: USA: Alaska | collected...
GCTGGTTCTTCCAGCGCTGCTTCTCCACCTTCGCCCCCCCCGCGCCCGCGCCCTCGCCCCCCCCGCCGTCCCGCGCCTCCAACTCCTCCTTGCTCCGTTTATGCAGCAGCTGGAACAGGCTGAAGTAGAACTCCACGATGTAGCGGCGCAAGTTGCAAATGAAAGCAAATTTTGAAAGCAGTCGATAATATTTCAGTTTCAAGCGCTTAGCTCAAGGCGCTTTCAACGTGGGTTTGATAGGGTCAACCTGCACCGCCCTACCACGAGCTGCGCGGCCAGCTGTTCGCCGTCACCCGCGTGACTCAGCGGTATCTGATTACACAGTACCGCGGCGTAGTACTGCGCCTTGAGGCAGGGGCTTACACTTGTTCACTTGTCAGCTCAACTTGAGCCGTGACTGACACAAGAAAACACCATATACCCCCCATACACCCTCAGACACCCCCTGACACCCCCTCAACACGGACTACACAACCCCTACGTGCACCCCCTATCCCATACAAAGCGCTCAAGTTGAGCTGAAAAGTGGACGAGTGTAAGCCCCTGCCTTGAGGCCCACGCCGCGGCGGAAGCAGAAGGACTCCACCTCGCGCGCCACGACGCGGCGCATGGCGGGGTGCTGCCCCAGCAGCTCCAGCAGCAGGTGCGCCGCGTTGGACGCCGTGCTATAGCAGCGCAAGTTGAATTTCAGAGCAAATTTTGAAAGCGGTCTGTCACATTTAAGTTTTAAGAGCTTAATTCCAGGCGCTTTCAACGTGGGTTTGATAGGTTCAACCTGCATCGCCCTGCCGTGCGACGCTGCGGGTCGCCCAGCTTGTTCACCAGTATGGACAGCAGCGCGCGCTCCGCCCTCCCGTAGCGCCGCCGCTTCAAATTTCAGGCAAAACTTCAAGAGCAGTTGCCTCGCATTATCGTTTCAAGCGCTGAAACCAGGCGCTTTGCTCACGCGTTGGCAGTGGCAGCGCCGCACCTCGGGGCGGCTCCGCAGCAGCTCGTACGCTGCCTTGGTAGACTTCTCCCGGACCCAGGGTCTGCCTCACATTTCTCGCCGCGTCACAGGGCGCTCTTTGATTCAATCAACAGGGGGTTATATTTAATTGAAATTTGGGGTATTCAACTCAATCAACGATGATTGAAAACCGCGTGTCAGGGGTTGATAGCGCGGCGGGGGGGGCGCCCGACATGCGGCGGACCGTACCTTGAGCACCGGCAGCGGGTCGCGGCTGAGCGTCTCCAGCGCCGTGACGAAGCGAGTGTACGCCCGCTTGACGAGGTCCTCAATGTGCCAGTACAGCAGGCGCTTGCGCTCGTGCGGGGCCGCCGCCGACCAGGGGCTTACACTCGCCCACTATTCAGCTCAACGTCAGCGCTTTCTGTGGGACAGGATGTGGAATTATGGGTTGTTTAGGGGGTGTTCAGTGGGTTTTGGGGGGTAATAGGGGGTGTCCAGGGTGTATTTTGTGTCAGAAACGGCTGAGGTTGAGCCGAAAAGTGGACGAGTGTATGCCCCTGCCGCGGACGCCGCCAGAGGCTGCTCCGAGAAGTAGCGCAGCTTGCGGTCGGGCGGCAGCAGCGCGTCGCGGAACAACTCCTGCAGCGACGCCACCGCCTGCGTGCAGGGGCTTACACTCGTCCACTTTCCAGCTCAACCTAAGCCGTTTCTGACACAAAATACACCCTAAACACCCCTTAATCCCCCATCACACCTCCTACATACCCCCTGCACAGCCCCTAATTGCACCCCCTATTCCACAGGAAGCGCTCACGTTGAGCCGAAAAGTGGACGAGTGTAAGCCCCCGCCTGCGTGGCGCCGCGCTTGCCGCCCTTGACGCGCGCCTTCTCCACCAGCGCCAGCAGCGTCTCCAGGCTTCGCAGGTTGGCCACCAGGCAGGGGCTTACACTCGTCCACTTTTTGGCTCAACTCAAGCGCTTTCTGTGGGATAGGGGGTACATCTAGGGGTTGTGTTGGGTGTATCAAAGGGTGTTACAGGTAGCGGGGGGTGTTTATGGATTATTTTGAGTCAGAAACTGCTCAGGTTGAGCTGAAAAGTGGACGAATGTAAGCCCCTGCCACCGGGTCCTCCTGCACCAGCACCGTGGCGGCGGCGATCTTATCCGCCGCGGTGCCCGCCTGCCGCACCACCGCGCAGGGCCCCACGTATATTGCTCGCCGCGTCATAGGATGGCATGTAGCTCAAGACGCAAGGGTTCCACATGCGTGACGACGACGCGGCGGGCTCGGCAATTGCATGTCTGCGAGGCCCTGCCAGCTTTAGCCACTTGGAGTCGGCGGAGCCAGCGCGGCTGGCCAGCTTCTCGTACGCCGCCGCGCGCTCGTCGAGTGCTGCTATCGCCGTTGCCTCCTTGGCGTCCGCGTCCGCCTGCGGCAGCTCCTTAACGCCCCTCACCGCGGCGGCCGGCAGCGCGAGCGCGGCAGATGCCTCGTGCCAGATCCGCGACAACCGCTCCTCGGGCTCCCCGCCGCCGCCGCCGCCGCCGCCGCTGCCGCCATCCTCGGTGGCCGGGCGGGGACCGGCGCCCGGGTTCCAGTCGCGGCCCTTGCGAGGCGGCAGGTCGCCCGCGCGAGGCGGCTTCTTCTCCACGACTTTAGGGCCGTTGACGTTCGGGCCCCCGCGCGGCTTGTGTATCTTCCCCGCGGGGCCCTTGGGCTTATTGGACTTGCCGGGCGGCGGCATCGAGATGGGTGGCGAGGCTGCGGTCAGCGGCGGCGGCGGAGCCGGAGGTGGAGCAGTCGGGGGAGGAGGATGGGGAGGCGACGGAGGCGGCGGGGGAGGCGGCGGCGGGGTTGCCGGCGGCGAGAAAGGCGGCGGTGGCGACGGAGGTGGCGGCGGCGACGGCGGAGACTACTCAACAATGGCAGATCGGCCCCGCGCTTGAAGGGACCGACACTCCCGCGGGTGAGCGGCGCTGGTCAGGCGGCCGGCGACTGGTGACACTCCTCAGCCGGATTTGCGGCGTGTCTCGCTCCGACTCTGGTACCGGGCACGGTGCGCCGCACGGAGTTCTGTGCGTGGCAAGGCTCGCCATCGGCGAGACACCTGGGAAATGCTCGCGCTCCTCTCATTCCTCGAAGCGCTGCATCAGGCGGCGGCGGGGTTTAGGGTTTAGGGTTTAGGGTTTAGGGTTTAGGGTTTAGGGTTTAGGGTTTAGGGTTAACCCTAAACCCTAAAACCCTAAACCAAAATCCTAAACCCTAAACGACGTTTCGTTGGATTTCGCGTCGTGCTGTCAGTGTACCTGTTCAGAGAGGGTGTTCAATGAGAACAGACCCTTTCCCCTCTTCGTTGAAATTTGTATGGCCGACCTTCGGGATGAATACTCACCCAGACTGCCGACTTTTTCGTCGGTTCGACAGCGAAGAACTTGACGATCTCCCTGAACCCTACGACAGGATCTTCAGATTTGCATGGAGATAAATATCTCACCCCAGCGGCCCGGCGCATCATTGCACGCGGACCGCAACACGCACTATGCGCGCCAAGATGCTCGGGGCGGCGGCCCGCGCCATGGGCGGGCGATTAACCGCGGCGCCTGCGGCGTGGTCGCGTCAGGCGGCCTGCGCGCTCCACTCCTCTGGCGCCGCCGCAGCCGCCGCCAAAGCGCCGGGTGTGTGCACGTTGCCCTTGACAGCTTTTGTGAACCTGGATTCTCTTGAGTTAGACGGCATCCTATGACGTGGCCAGCACCACGACACCACCACACAGCGTGCCGATGCTTGCGCTGTCACGCCATCGACTCGGCTCGCGCTCGACACTTCATGGACACGCAATCCATACCCTCGTTTCTTGAGTCAAACGGCATCCTAATGGTGACGACGTCGTTGCTCTGTTTTCAACTTGGGAGTTGCCCCTGACACTCCGCCGCTCCTCACGCCCCGCCTCGCCCCTCAACAGGCAACGCGAGTTACACCATCATCGACCACGAGTACGATGCCATTGTGGTGGGCGCGGGCGGTGCCGGCCTGCGCGCCGCCATCGGCCTGGCGGAGCACGGATTGAAGACGGCGTACGTGCTCACCCTACCATCCTCTCTTCCTTCCCGCCCCTTCCTTCTCCGCCGCTCCCTCCCTCCCCTTCCTCCCCTCTCTCCCCTCCCGTCCCCTTCCCTTCCCTCCCCTCCCTACCTTCCTTCGCTGTTCCCTCCCCCCCGTCGTCCTCCCCTTCCTTTCATCCCTCCTCCCATGCCCCTCCTTCCCCTGCTTCCCCCCTCTCCCCCCTCCCTCCCGACTTTCCCCCGTGGAGACGGCAACCCCCGGGCGGTCGACACTGACAGATCTCGAATCTCTCCCCCCACACCCTGCCCCGCAGGTGCATCACCAAGCTGTTCCCCACGCGCTCCCACACCGTGGCGGCGCAGGGCGGGATCAACGCCGCGCTCGGGAACATGTCGGAGGACGACTGGAGGTGGCACGCGTGAGTGCCCGTCCACGTGGTGCCCATTTTTTTCGGTGAATTCAGAATATCCGAGAATATCCCCCCCCTGGCCTGTCTCCCGCTACTTCTCAACAATGACGCCGCCCGCCCATCCCCGCCACGGCCTCTCCATCTGACTCGTACACGCCCTCCGCCCGCCCGCGCCGCCCCGCCGCCCCCCGCCGCCGCCGCCTCCCTTCCCCGCGAACGCCCGGCAGGGCGGCTGGTCTTCATTGGTTGTAAGGTTCTGGCTCGCGTGGGTCATGTTGCGTTGCGGCGCGAGTGAACGCTGATGTGCCCTCACTCACTCACTCACTCACCCTCCCTCCCTCCCTCCCTCGCAGGTACGACACCATCAAGGGCGCGGACTGGCTGGGCGACCAGGACGCCATCCAGTACATGTGCCGTGAGGCAGGGGCTTACACTCGTCCGCTTTTCTGCTCAACTTGAGCGCTTCGTGTGGGATAGGGGGTGCGCGTAGGGGTTGTGTAGCCCGTGTCAAGGGGGTGTCAGGAGGTGTTTAGGGTGTTTTCTTGTGTCAGATACGGCTAAAGTTAAGCTGAGTAGTGGACGAGTGCAAGCCCCTGCCGCGAGGCGCCCAAGGCGGTGGTGGAGCTGGAGAACTACGGCCTGCCCTTCTCGCGCACCGACGAGGGCAAGATATACCAGCGCGCGTTCGGCGGCCAGTCGCTCGACTTCGGCAAGGGCGGGCAGGCGTACCGCTGCGCGTGCGCGGCAGGGGCTTACACTCGTCCACTTTTGAGCTCAACTTGAGCGCTCTGTATGGGATAGGGGGTGCACGTAGGGGTTGTATAGCCCGTGTTAAGGGGGCATTAAGGGGTGTTGAGGGTGTGCAGGGGTCTTCTTGTGTCAGTCACGGCCCAAGTTGAGCTGAGAAGTGGACGAGTGTGAGCCCCTGATGCGCGGCGGACCGCACGGGGCACGCCATGCTGCACACGCTGTACGGCGCGGCGCTCAAGCACGACACGCAGTTCTTCGTCGAGTACTTCGCGCTGGACCTCATCATGCACGAGGGCGAGTGCGTGGGCGTCATGGTAGGGCAGTGCAGGCTGACAGCATCAAACCCGAGTTGAAAGCACGCCTGATTTCACCGCTTCAAACTAAAATGTGATGAGCTTCTTTCAAACGTTGCTTTCAAACAACATGCGCCGCTACATGATGGCGCTGTGCATGGAGGACGGAACCATCCACCGCTTCCGCAGCCACAAGACAGTGCTGGCCACGGGCGGGTACGGGCGCGCGTACTTCTCAGCCACCAGCGCGCACACGTGCACGGGCGACGGCAACGCCATGGTGGCGCGCGCGGGGCTGCCGCTGCAGGACCAGGAGTTCGTGCAGTTTCACCCCACCGGTGTGTACGGCGCAGGGTGCCTCATCACGGAGGGGAGCCGCGGCGAGGGCGGCGTGCTGCGCAACAGCGAGGCAGGGGCTTGCACTCGTCCACCATTCGGCTTAAAGTAAGCACATCTTGAGGGCTACATTGGGTGCATGATTTTCCCCCAGTCCATTATAAAGGGGGACAAGGAGAGGTGTGACCAACACGGCTTAGGTTGAGCTGAAAGTTGACGAGTGTAAGCCCCTGCAGCGAGGGCGAACGCTTCATGGAGCGGTACGCGCCGAGCGCCAAGGACCTGGCGTCGCGCGACGTAGTGTCGCGCTCCATGACCATGGAGATTCGCGAGGGCCGCGGCGTGGGCAGGGGCTTACACTCGTTCACTTCTCAGCTCAACTTGAGCGCTTTTCATGGGATAGGGGGTGCGTGTAGGGGTTGTGTAGCCCATGTTAAGGGGGTGTTAGGAGGTGTTTAGGTTGTGTAGGGTGTTCTTGTGTGTCAGACACGGCTCAAGCTGAGCTGAAAAGTGAACGAGTGTGAGCCCCTGGGCGTGGGGCCCGACAAGGACCACATCTACCTGCACCTGAACCACCTGCCCCCGGAGCTGCTGGCGGAGCGGCTGCCCGGCATCAGCGAGACGGCCGCCATCTTCGCCGGCGTGGACGTCACCAAGGAGCCCATCCCCGTCATCCCCACCGTGCACTACAACATGGGCGGCATCCCCACCAACTACAAGGCAGATGCTTACAAACGTTCCCATTTCAGCTCAACTTGAGCTCTTCTGTCCACCGTATAACCCAACTTAACTCATGAATGTGTCCTGGAGTTGCTGAAGTTGAGCTCTAACGAGAACGAGTGTAAGCCCCTGCTACAAGGGCGAGGTGCTTACCATCGGCGCGGACGGACCGGACACCGTGGTGCCCGGCCTGCTGGCGGCGGGCGAGTGCGCCAGCGCCTCCGTGCACGGTAGGACGGTGCAGGTTGACCCTATGAGACCCCCGTTGAAAGCGCCCAAAACTAAGCGCTTGAAACTATGATGTGACGAACCGGCTCCAAACTTCGCTTTCAAATTCAACTGGCGCCTCTACAGCAAGGCGCCAACCGCCTGGGCGCCAACTCGCTGCTGGACATCGTGGTGTTCGGGCGCGCGTGCGCCAACACAGTGGCGGAGACGCTGAAGCCGGGGCGCGCGCACAAGACCCTGCCGCCCGGCGCCGGCGAGCACGCCATCGCCCACCTGGTAGGGCGGTGCAGGTGGCCAGCATCAAACCCCGGTTGAAGGCGCGCCTGGTCTCCGCGCTTCCGCGCGCGAAACTGAAATGAGATGAACAGCTTTCAAACTTTGCTTTCAAATTCAGCTTGCGCCGCTACAACCTGGACGCCGTGCGGCACACTAACGGCGCGCACAGCACCGCCGCCGTGCGCAAGGTAGGGCGGTGCAGGTTGGCCCTATCAAACCCACGTTGAAACCCAAGTGAAAACCGCCTGGAACTAGTCGCTTGAAACTAAACTGTGGTGAACCGCTTTCAAGTTCTGCTTTCAGTTCAAACTTGCGGCGCTCTAGGCAGGCGATGCAGCGCGTGATGCAGGACGATGCCTCGGTGTTCCGCACGCAGGAGACGCTGGCGGCGGGCAGAGGCTTACACTCGTCCACCTCTCAGCTCAACTTGAGCCGTTTCTGACACAAAACGCACCCTAGCACCCCCCTATCACCCCCTAAACACCCCCCTAAACACCCCCTAAACACCCCCTCCACACCCCCTTAAACAACTCCAAATTGCACCCCCTATCCCACTCAAAGCAAAGCGCCTACGTTGAGCCGAGAAGTGGACGAGTGAAGCCCCTGGCGGCGGGTTGCGACAAGATCGACGAGGTGGCTTCCCGGCTGGACGACCTCAAGGTGACCGACCGCTCCCTCGTGTGGAACACCGACCTCATCGAGGCGCGGCCTGCCTCATCTACGGGACTCATGCCCCTGTGTCGAAAAAAAATAACCATACGGCAGTCCAAATGGCCTGCTTTGTATGGCGCAAGGACAGAGATCTGGTATCGACAGCGTCATTTGGTCACATCGCCGACCGGATTCGGCCGCGTGAAAGTAGTTTCCACACTTGGGACCGGCCGACCAAAGCGCCATTTTCTTACGACACAGGGGCCTGAGTCCCGTAGATGTTGTACTCGTCCCGACCCCCTCTGCTTCGAGAAACTTGGGGTTTCGGTGTGCGAGCCTCAGATTCCGAGACTCGCCGGCCGAGCCGACCGACCGTTTTCAGGGCCTTCTTGAGTTATTGAACCCTCAAAAGTGGACCTCATAAGGTTGACGTGATCTACCCCCCAGTTTCTTAAAGTAGAGGGGGTCGAACCGTGTAGTTGCGAGCCACTTCATTCGGATGCCATTTTAGCTGTTCAACACAGAAGCGAGGGATCAAGGGTTTAGGGTTTTGGGTTTTGGGAAACCCTAAACCCTAAACCCTAAACCCTAAACCCTAAACCTGCATGTCGATGTTGCGGCGAGGAATTACATGAGCAGTGGCCCTTGCGGTGGTCGCTGGAGCTGCACAACCTGATGCCGAACGCGCAGATCACCATGCACAGCGCCGAGAAGCGCAAGGAGTCCCGCGGCGCCCACTCGCGCGAGGCATGGGCTTACACTCGTTCACTTTTTAGCTCAACCTGAGCAGTTTCTGACACAAATTACACCCTATACACCCCCAAAAACCCCTTAGCAACCAACCCCTACCACCCCCTAATCACCCTCCTAAACAATCTCGAAATGCACCCCCTATCCCACACAAAGGCTGTTAGTTGAGCCGAAAAGTGGAGGAGTGTACGCCCCTGGCGCGAGGACTTTCCCGACCGGCTGGACGACACGTGGGCGAAGCACACGCTCGGTTGGATCGACGACAAGCGTAAGGCGGGGCGCTGCGGGTTTAAGAGTGACAAGACATGCCATATCGATATGGGAGATGACCATATCGATACGGTCATTTCCCATATCATTAGCCCATATCCCATATCGATATCTAGGATGATCATATCGATGTGGTGGATAACCATAGTAATATACCATTTCCCATATCGATAACCCATATCCCATATCGATATCTCAATCGAAATCTTATTGATGTCCGATGTCCCATGTCGATCTCCCATATCGATATCAGATCATATCTTGTCACTCCGGCGAGATCAACCCCATTGAGACCCGTGTCGAAAGCGCCTGGTTTCTTCTCTTGAATCGACACCAGGGTGAAGTGTGTTCAAGTGTTCGTTACAGTTTGAAGATGTGGCGGTACAGCGCGGTGACGATCGACTACCGCCCCGTGCGCGCCTACTAAACCCTAAACCCTAAACCCTAAACCCTAAACCCAGGTGACGATCGACTACCGCCCCGTGCATGCCTACACGCTGGACGATGAGATGGAGTACGTGCCACCCTTCGCGCGCGTGTACTAGGCGGCGAGCGACGGCCGGCGGAGCGGCGGACGGCGGGCGGCAGGTGGCGGGCGGGACAGGTGGCAGGGCGGCCAGTGGGGACGTGACAGGTGGCAGGGCGGCCAGTGGGGACGTGACAGGTGTCGGGGCGGCAAGTGGGGGCGTGACAGGTGGCGGGACAGCCCAGCAGGGGACGCGGGGCGGTGGGCGCAGGGTGGCCGGCTCTGTCGGCCATGGCCGCTGCGACCTGACGCGTCCGCCCATGCGCGCCGAGAGACTGCCGAGGCGACGATGTCGCACGGTGCGCGCCGCGTATGCTGTATATCAAACGACGAAAGACAAAACAGAACAAAACAAACCAACACACAATATTGACGATGTCAAAGCAGAAAATACAGAGTGTCACTGCCACTGCCACATTCTTTTAATAATGATAATGCATAATCCAATTAAACCGTGTTCTCAACTAATGTGCGCCGAGCCCTCGCCCGCTCACATGGTGTGGAATGGTGATCATTTCAAATTGACCCCATTCGGCGGACAGACCATTATAAAGATTTCATAATCCAGTCCCAATCATTCTCGTAATCGAGTTCGTCCATTCTGCTAATAAATCGTCGCATCGCGCCATGTGATCCTCCCCGTTCTTATCATCGTTCTCCCACCCACCGAATACTCTAGTATAATTCATAATCCACCCTCGCCGCCGGCTTGGCTCACCCCCGCGACGGCGGCGGCACCACCCAGCCGTTGCTTCAACCCCTCACCCTCACCCTCACCCCCGCTCCGCTGGCGGTGGCACTGGCACCACCCAGCCCTTGCTTCAACCCCTACCCTCATCCTCACCCCCGCTCCGCTGGCAGCGGCACCGGTACCACCCAATCGCGGGCCCGCAGCACGGCGAGCACCTCCTGCAGCACAGGCGACGCCGCCAGGGTGTAGCGGCGCAACTTGAAATTGAAACCTGAATTTGAACGCAATTTCTCAGATTTCTGTTTCAAGCGATTAAGTCCTGGCGCTTTCAACGTGGGTCTGATAGGTCAACCTGCAGCGCCCTACCAGGGTGGACGCGCACCCCACGATGACCAGCTTGGCGCGCGCGCGGGTCAGAGCCACGTTGAGGCGGCGCCGGTCCGCCAGCAGGCGCCCCGCGTCGTGCTCCGCGTTGGCCCGCACCAGCGACATGACCACACAGTCCACGTCCCGCCCCTGCGCGCGGTCGATCGTCAGCGCCGCCACGCCGCTCAGGTCGCACCCCGTCTCCGAGCTGTAGCGGCGCAAGTTGAATTTGAAAGCAGAGATTGAAAGCGGTTCATCACATTTTAGTTTCAACACGTTCCTTCCAGGCGGTTTCAATGTGAGTTTCATAGGGATAACCTGCACTGCCCTACCTCGCCCGAGCTGAAGCCGTCGACCCCGCCGCCTCCTCCCCCACTACTGCCGCCGCCGCCGCCGCCGAGGACCGCGCCGGCCCCGACCGAGGCGGCCGGCGCGGCCCCCGTGGCCTTGAGGTCGCGCGCGAGAGCGTCCACCTGCGCGTTGTACGGGCTGAGCACCGCGCAGCCCCCCGCCGGGGCGCCGCGCGCCACCAGCCCGCGCAGCACGTCCAGCACCACGCCGCGTTCGAACGCGTTGGTGGGCTTGGTGTAGCGGCGCAAGTTGAATTTGATACCAGAATTTAAACGCAGTTCCTCAGTGTCAAGTGCTTAGTTCCAGGCGCTTTCAACGTGGGTTTGATAAGGTGAACTTGCACCGCCCTACCTTGGCGGCGCCCGGGCGCTCGAACGCCTCCGCGCCGAGCGCCGACGTGTCCAGGAACACGACGCGCCGCGCCGGGTCCGTGGCCGCCAGCAGCCACGGCAGCATCCCCGGCGGCGGCGCCACCGGCAGCGACAGCGCGCGCTCCGCCACCTCGCGCGTGGCGGCCTGCAGCCAGGGGCTTACACTCGTCCACTTTTCATCTCAACTTGAGCCGTTTCTGGCACAAAATGCGCCCAAAACACCCTTAATACCCCCTGACACCTCCTAAACACCCCCTAAACAACCCCTATATGCACCCCCAATCCTATGGAAAGCAATTACGTTGAGCCGAAATGTGGACGAGTGTAAGCCCCTGCCTGCAAGCGGCCGCCGTACACCAGGGCGTTAGGGATGCGCGCTAGGTCGTCCGCCATGCGGCAGGGGCTTACACTCGTTCCCATTTCAGCTCAATTTGAGCTCGTCTGTCCGCCGTACAACCCAAATTAATTCGTGAAAGTGTCCTGGAGTTGCTCAAGCTGAGCAGATGTCGTGAACGAGTGTAAGCCCCTGCCATGCGGTACTGCAAGCGCATCTCCGCCACGGCGGCCGGGTTGTAGCGACGCAAGTTGAATTTGAAAGCAACCATTGAAAGCAGTATGTCACATTTTAGTGTCAAGCGCTTAGTTCCAGGCGGTTTCAACTTGGGTTTGACAGGGTCGACCTGCACCGCCCTACCGGGTGCGCGGCGGCCAGGCGCGACAGCAGGCTCTCGTCCAGCCCGCCCTCCGCGTAGCGGCGCAAGTTGCATTTGAAAGCAAAGTTTGAAACCGGTCAATCACATTTTAGTTTCAAGCGCTTAGTTCCAGGCGGGTTCAACGTGGGTTCGATAGGGTCAAGCTGCACCGGCCTACCTCGGCGGCGGCGCGGCTCGCCACGAGCGGCGGCAGCTGGTGCGGGTCACCGACTAGCACGAAGACGGCAGCGCGCAGCAGCGGCGCCATGGTGTAGCGGCGCGAGGTGAATTTGAAAGCCAAATTGAAGCAAAATTGAAAGCAGTTAATCATGTTTTAGTTTCAAGCGCTTAATTCCAGGCGCTTTCAACGTGGGTTTGATAGGGTCATCCTGCAGCGCCCTACCATGGCCGCGGGCAGCGTCATCTGCCCCGCCTCGTCCACCAGCACCACGTCGAAGAAGGCGTCCATACCCGTGCCCAGGGGCTTACACACGTTCACTTTTCAGCTCAACTTGAGCCATTCTGAAACAACAACACACCCTACTCACCACGGAATACTCCCTTACACCCCCTAAGCAACCCCTAAACAACCCCTAAACGCACCCCCTATCCCACATGTAGCGCTTAAGTTGAGCCGAAAAGTGGACAAGTGTAAGCCCCTGCCCGTGCCGCGCCCTTTGCTCTCGCGCCGCGCGATCAGCGCCGCGCTGCCCACGGCGTAGCACGTGGCGCCCACCACCAGGGGCTTACTCTCGTCCACTTCTCATCTCAACTTGAGCCGTTTCAAATACAGAATACACCCTAAACACCCCCGAATACCCCTAAACACCCCCTAAACAACCCCTAAATGTACCGCCCATGTAACAGAAAGCGCTTACATTGAGCCGAGAAGTGGACAAGTTTAAGCCCCTGCCCACCACGCGCGCCGAGTTGGACAGCGCGCCCAGCTCCTCCGTGGTGTAGCGGCGCAAGTTTGATTTGGAAGCAAAATTGAAGCAAAATTGAATGCAGTTCATCATATTTAAGTTTCAAGCGCTCTGTTCCAGGCGCTTTCAACGCGGGTTTGATAGGGTCAATCTGCACCGCCCTGCCGTGGTCCGCGCGTTGTGCTGGGAGCCGGCGGGGGCGTAGGGCGCGACAGCGGCGGCCGCCTTACCGCAGGGGCTTACACTCGTTCACTTTTCAGCTCAACTTGAGCCGTGTCTGACACACTAAAAAATCCTACACAACCTATCCACCCCTCAACACCCCCTTAACATGGGCTACACAACCCCTACGCGCACCCCCTATCCCATAAAAAGCGCTCAAGTTGAGCTGCGAAGGGAGCCAGTGTGAGCTCCTGCCTTGCCGCCCTCGCCGCCCACGCGCACAAACCCCGTGACGCCCACGGAGGGCAGGCGCGCCAGGATGTAGCGGCGCAAGTTGAATTTAAAAGCATAATATGAAAGCATTTTCTCACGTTCTAGTTTCAAGCGCTTAGATCCAGGCGCTTTCAACGTGGGTTTGATAGGGTCAACCTGCACCGCCCTGCAAGGATGTTGTCCACGGCGTTGTGCGTGTGGCTCGTGATCAGCACGGACTTGCCCGCGTCCAGTGGCTTACACTCGTCCACTTTTCAGCTCAAATTGAGCCGTTTCTGACACTCAATATACCATAAACACCCCATGATACCGCCTATCCCCTCCTAAACACCCCCTCAACCCCCAACCCCCAACCCCCAACCCACCCCCTCTCCCACACAATCCGCTTACGTTGAGCTGAAGAGTGGACGAGTGTAAGCCCCTGCCCGCGTCCACCAGCGCGCGCACCGCCGCGGCGAGGGTGGCGGACTTACCGGCGCCGGGGAGGCCGCTGATCAGTGCGTAGTCGCGCGCCGACACGCAGGGGCTTACACTCGCTCACTTCAGAGCTCAACTTGAGAGACTTCGGGACATATCGCTCACACTAGAGCTCAACTTCAGCACCTTCGGAACACATCGACGGGTTAATTTGGGTTATAGGGGGACAAAGTAAGCTTCGGTTGAGCGGAAAGGGGCAAAGTCAGCTCAAGTTGAGCGGAAATGGGAACGAGTTCAAGCCCCTGCCGACAGGATGTGCTTCACGGCGGCGCGCTGCTCGTCGTTGAGCGCCGCCATCCAGGGGCTTACACTCGTTCCCATTTCCGCTCAGCTTGAGCTTACTTTGCCCCTTTCCGCTTAACTTAAGCTTACATTGTCCCCCATACAACCCAAATTAACCCGTGGATGTGTCCCGAAGGTGCTCAAGTTGAGCTCTAACGTGAACGATGTGTCCCAAAGGTCCTCAAGTTGAGCTTTGAAGGGAGCGAGTGTAAGTCCCTGCCGCCATCGCCGCCGCCGCGCCCTCCGACATCGTACCCATCGCCGCCGCTGCCGCCGCCGTATCGAAGTGTGGCGCCTCCAGGCAGGGGCTTACACTCGTCCACTACTCAGCTCAACTTGAGCCGTTTCTGTCACCAGCATACACGCTACACACCCTAAAGACCCGCTAACACCCCCTCAACACGGGCTACACAATCCCTACGCGCACCCCCTATCCCGTACACAGCGCTCAAGTTGAGCCGAAAAGTGGACGAGTGTAAGCCCCTGCCTCGAGGTCGAAGACGCGGCGGCGCAGCGCCGCCGCGCGCTCCTCCGTGCGGGCGAACGCGCTGATCATGGACGTGCGTAGGCGGCCGAACATCAGGGGCTTACACTCGTTCACTTCAGAGCTCAACTTGAGGACCTTCGGGACACATCGCTCACGTCACAGATCAACTTGAGCACCTTCGGGACACATCGAAGAGTTAATTTGGGTCATAAGAGGGACAAGGCAAGCTTAGGTTGAGCGGAAAGGGGCAAAGTAAGCTCAAGTTGAGCGGAAATGTGAACGAGTGTAAGCCCCTGCCGGACATAGTGCCGCCGCCGTCGTCGCGGTCCACCCGCCACAGCTCGTCCGCCGCCGGCGCCCCCGGGCCCGCCATGCTGTAGCGGCGCAAGTTGAATTTGAAAGCACAATTTGAACGCAGTAAATCACACTCTTAGTTTCAAGCGCATAGTTCCAGGCGGTTTCAAATGGGCTTCATACGGTCAACCTGCACCGCCCTACCATGCGCACCACCCGCTCCATGTCCACCTCCAGCACAGCGCCGCCCCGCGCCGCGCTGATGTCCGTGCTCCCGGGGGGCGCCGCCGCCGCGCTGCCGGGCACGGGGCACTCCGTGACGGCCGTCAGCACCACCCGTGATACCACGATCTCGCCGTGCTGCCGGCTGAGCACCAGGCTGTAGTGGCACAAATTGAATTTGAAAGCAAACTCTGAAAGCGGCGGTTCATCACATCTTAGTTTCAATCGCTCAGATTCAGGCGCTTTCAAGGTGGGTTCCATCGGGTCAACCTGCACCGCCCCACCAGGCGGTCTCCCACCCGCAGCGCCGACACCAGGTTGTTGTCGCTGCCGTCCCCGTGCTGTAGCGGCGCAAGCTGAATTTGAAAGCAGAAGTTGAAAGCAGCATATCGCACTTTAGTTTCGAGCGCTTAATTCCAGGCGGTTTCATCTTGGGTTTGATAGGGTCAAGCTGCACCGCCCTACCGTGCTGCGCCGCGTGCGCCCCGCCGCGCCCCTCCCTCCCGCGCCCCTCGTTGTAGCGGCGCAAGTTGAATTTGAAAGCAAAACTTGAAAGCAGTTCGTCACATTTCAGTTTCAAGCGCTTAATTCCAGGCTGTTTCAACTTGGGGTTGATAGGGTCAACCTGCACCGCTCTACCTCGTCGCTGCCGTCGGCGGCGGTGGCGGCGGGAAGCTCCATGACGTACACGTGGCGCGGCTGGGGCTCGGCGCCGGCGCCGGGCTGGGGGTCGGGCGCGGCGGCGGCGGCGGCAGCGGGCGGCAGGTGGCGCAGTGTGAGGCCGTCTAGCGCGAAGCCACCGCGGCGGCGCACGTCGCCCACCGGCATCCACGGTGTAGCGGCGCAACTTGAATTTGAAATCAGCATTGAAGCAAAATTGACAGCAGTTTATCATATTATAGTTTCAAGCGCTTAGTTTCAGGCGCCTTCAACGTGCGTTTGATAGGGTCAACCTGCACCGCCCTACCACGGCGTCGCGCGCTTCGCGAACGTGACCGCCGCCTCTGCATCGATCAGGCGGAGCCACTTGGCGAGCTCGGCAGCGTGCTGCGGGGTGAGGTGGCCGGTCATCTCGCGCGACAGGCCGGCGACCAGGGGTTTACACTCGTCCACTCTTCAGCTCAACTTAAGCGCCTTCTGTCTAATAAGGGGTGCATTTATGGGTTGTTTCGGGAGTGTTTAAGGGGTGGTAGGGGGTATTAGGGGTGTTTTAAGGTGTGTTTTTGTGTCAGTAACGGCTCAAGTTGAGCTGCATGGTGGACGAGTGTAAGCCCCTGCCGGCGACACCCGGGTCCGACAGGCCCGCCGCGCCGCCCTCCAGCGCCGCGTTGACCGTCATGCACGCCTCCTTCACGAAGCACCGCTCGCACTCGCTGCTGCACTGCTCGATCGGCGGGAGCGTGCCGCCAGCGAACGAAACGTCGCCGCCCCGCCCGCCGCCCATCGCGCCCTCTCCCCCGCTGGCGCCGCCGCCGCCGCCGCCGCCGTCAGCGCCGCCGCCGGCCGAGCCAGCCGTGGCGTCCCGGCCGTGGTGGTTGCGGTTGAGCGCCGCGGCGATGGAGTTGCGGCGGTGCATGAGGAACGCGAGGTCCTGCGGGCCCGGTCGGACCGCCATGGTGTAGCGGCGCAAGTTGAAATTGAAAGCAGCGTTTGAAAGCGGTACATCACATTATAGTGTCAAGCGCTGAAACTAGGCGCGCTTTCAACTCGGGTTCTGATACTGTCAACCTGCACCGCCCCGCCGTGGTCTCGTCGTCCTTCTTGTCGCGGTGGCCGCCCGGCAGGGGCTTACACTCGTTCCCATTTCAGCTCAACTTGAGCTCTTCTGTCCACCGTATAACCCGACTTAGCGCATGAACGTGTCCTGGAGTTGCTCAGTTAAGCTCTGATGTGAACGAGTGTAATCCCCTGCCGCCCGGGTGCCGCGTGTAGTGCAGCAGCCCCCACGGCACACGCTGCTTGTACCGCTCGCCAGGGGCTTACACTCGTCCATTTATCAGCTCAACGTAAGCACATCTTGTGGGATACGTTGGGTGCATGATTTTTCCCCAGTCTATTAGACAGGGGGACAACGGGAGGTGTGATCCAAACGGCTTAGATTGAGCTGAACAGTTGACGATTGTAAGCCCCTGCCGCTCGCCCAGCATCAGCGTGTACAGCGTCAACTGCGCGCCGTGCTCGATGGGGTTGCGCCAGTACCCCGTCTTGAGCTCCACGGTGTAGCGGCGCAAATTGAGTTTGAAAGCAGAAATTGAAACCAGTATATCACACTTTAGTTTTAAGAGCTTAATTCCAGGCGGTTTCAACATGGGTGTCATAGGGTCAATCTGCACCGCCCTACCACGGGGACCATCCCCGTGCTGACGCTCTTCTTCGCCGCGCCGGCCGGACCCGGCCCGTCACCGGGCTCGTTGAGCTTCCCGACGGCGACGGCGTCGATGACCCCGCGGAGGCCGAGGGACGGCGCCCACACCGTCTCCTCGGCGTCCACCATCTTCACGATGGACACCGTGCCCTGGGACGGGGGCCCGCCGCCGTTGACAACCTTGCACTCCACTCCGCCGGCTTGCTGCGGCGGCTTGGAGCAGGGGCTTACACTCGTTCACCTTCCAGCTCAACGTGAGCGCTTTTTGAGGGACAAGGGGTGTTTATGGGGTGTTTAGAGGGTATCTATGGCGGGGTTGGAGGGGGTGTCTAGGGGTTTAGGGGATGTTCTGAGTGTCAGAAACTGCTCAATTGAGCTGAGAGGTGGACGAGTGTAAGCCCCTGCCTTTGAGGAGCTGGGCCCGCCGGCGCCGGCGCCCAGGCTCTGCATCGGCGGCGGGCGCTGCATGACGAGCTGGCGCGTCCACTTGTGCACACCGGGCCCGACGTAGCGCAGGCGGTCCAGCGCCTCCTTCTCCGACACGCCGGCGCCGAACAGGCGCGTGGATGACCCCGCGACCAGGGGCTTCCACTCGTCCACTTCTCAGCTCAACGTAAGCGCTTCCTGTGGGATAGGGAGTGTGTTCAGAGGTTACTAGGGGGTGTTTAGGGGGTGTTGGGGGGTATTAGGGAGTGCTTAGGGTGTGTTCTTGTGTCAGAATGGCTCGAGTTGAGCTGAAAAGTGGACGAGTGTAAGCCCCAGCCCGCGACGAGCTCCGCCGAGTGCTTGAAGAACCCCTTGGCGTAGCGGCGCAAGTTAAATTTGAAATCAAAACTTAGAAGCAGATCATTTAATT
>Ga0307489_10001018_pt1 | contig 18039 bp, 12 predicted proteins | sample SB12metaG_FD_202247 | JGI IMG/M metagenome (GOLD analysis project Ga0307489, IMG submission 202247) | Sea-ice brine microbial communities from Beaufort Sea near Barrow, Alaska, United States - SB 1.2 | ecosystem: Environmental > Aquatic > Marine > Coastal | place: USA: Alaska | collected...
CAAACGTATCGCACAAAATGTGCTTGCGTTGAGCCGAAAAGTGAATGAGTGTAAGCCCCTGATTGGCGGCCGCGGAGCGCGTCGCGTTGCGGCACGGCCTGCACCGCGTGGCGCTCCGCTGGAATGTCCTCAAGGTGCACGCCGCGTTCGCGCAGTGGCTGCACCGGCTGGATTGGCTGAACCGCCGCGAGTACTTGCAGGTTGGGCTGTTTAGATGATGCCTGCCACGTCATCTATCCTCACTTGTGCGTGCCTTTGGGCTCGACGAACGTTAGTAAAGAATAAATGAATAAAACCTGGCCCTACTCGCAGGATGTGTTGCGGCACGAGACGGAGGAGCGCGCGCGGGCGGCGGCGCGGGCGGCGCGGGCCGACCGACTCATGGCGCGGGCCATGCGCCGGGCAGGGCCTGCCAGATTTGCTTGCCCCGTCATACGATGCCGTTTTGAATTCATTAAACGAGCGTTCAAAATGCGTGTCAATGACGTGGCGGGCAATTGGCCAGGCAGATTCTGTTCGCCATGTCATATAGTGCCATTGAATTCAATAAATGAGGGTTCAAAATGCGTTCGATGACGTGGCGAGCGATGTGTGCCAGGCCCTAGCAGTGGGGGCTGGCGGCAGCGCTAGGTGGGTGGGCGGCGGCAGCGGCGCGGCGGCGCGCGGGGCTGCGAGCGCTGCGGCGCTGCGCGATGCAGATCACCCAGCGCCTCGCGGCAGCGGGCTTCCGTACGTGGCACAGCGCGGTTCAGACCAAGCGGTCCGGACGCTTGGTCACGTACAAGGCGCTGCTGGCCATGAAAAGGGCCGCAGTCGCCGCCTCCCTCGCGGGATGGCGCTCCCGCGTGCAATCGGCCAAGTCTGGGCGCGTGCTCGCCAACAAGCTGCTGGCGCGCATAAACAACGGGTGCGCCGCCGCCGCCATCGCCGGGTGGCGCTCCAGGGTAGGGTGGTGCAGGTTGACCCTTCAAATCCACGTTGAAAGCGCCTGGAACCAAGCGCTTGAAAATAAAACATGATGGAACGGCTTTTAAATCTTGGTTTCAAATTTAACTTGCGCCGCTTCACCTGGGTGCTCACCAAGGCGCGGCGGCGCGCGACGAAGGCTCGCGCGTTTCGGTTGATGACCCGCATGTTGCAGAAGACCCTCTCTCTCGCGCTCTCCACGTGGGCGGATAATGTAAAGGAGCTCATGCGGGTGCGGGACGGATTGCAGAAGCTGGTGACGCGCCGGAGGTGGGGCCGGGCATATATTGCTCGCCTCGTCATCCAGCCCATTTTGGACCACCTCGTCCAACGGACTTTGAACCCTCGTGTCTTGGGCCAACCAAGTGGATTTCGGGTGGATTCGCGGCGGAGCGGGGGGCGAGTCGCATCGGCGGGTCGGTCCCAATCGTATGGGCAAAATGACCCCTACCATAAACCCTAAACCTGACAGCAACCCTAAACCCAGAACCAACCGCGTCGTATGGGCAAAATGACCCCAAAACCGATCCGACTCGTCCGAAATCGCCCAAAATCGGTGCGAGGGGTTGCTCGGATCCCGAAATCGATTTGGGTCGGCCTTAAGCTGCATGTATGGCATCCTACGACGTGGCAAGCAATATATGCGAGGCCCTCCCTGGCGGCGGCTGAAGGTGGCCGCTCCTTTCATCGGCTGGGTGGAGTGGGTCCGCCAGCTTCGCGGCCACCGGCGTTTGCTCCGCGGGGCGCTGCGCCGCATGACTCGCGTGATGCTGGCCGGTGCCTTCATTCTCTGGAATGACAACCTGCTCGAGGTCAAGGCCCAGGCGGCGGCGCTTCACACGGCGCGGAAGGGTCAGGCCGCTGCGCTCGACCGGGCGCAGCGCTTCGTGCTTCGCTTGCGAAACCGAGCCATCTCCGCCGCCTTCACCGCGTGGCGCGACAGGACGCGCGGCCAGAAGCAGCTGCGCTACAACCTGCAGAAGCTGATGGCGCGGTGGCAGCGGCTGCAGCTGGCGGCTCCGTTCTACGAGTGGGCGGATCAGGTGGACGAGGTAGGACCTGGCAGAATTTGCTCGAAATGCCCTTCAACACATTTTTCAACCTCGTCTCTTGAGTTGCCACCCGCCTGATGATCTGAACATTTTCTGTCGGGCCCGAGGAGGAGGTGCGGCAGAGCTACCTGATGCTGCGCAAGGTGAAGCATCGGTTGGCGCAGGTGGCCGTGGGCGGCGCCTTCACGCGCTGGACGGACAACGTCCTGGATGGGCGGGCTCAGGCCGCCGCTCTCGCCAGGGCGCAGCGCATCGTGCTTCGCATCCAAAACAGAACGTTGGCCGGCGCGTTTGACGCGTGGCATGAGAAGACGCGCGAGCAGACGCAGCTTCGGTACAATCTTCAGCAGCTGATGTCGCGGTGGCAGAATCTTCAGCTGTCATCTCCTTTCAACGACTGGGTGGAGTGGGTGGAGGAGGTGCGGGGGAACAGGGCGGTGCTTCGCAAGGCGATCCATCGCATCACCCGCGTTGTCATGGCCGGCGCCCTCGATACATGGCTGGATCACTTCCACGCAACGAAGGCTCAGGCCGCCGCGCTTGACTGGGCCCAGAACGCTCGGGCTGCTGCTCTTGACAGAGCGCAGCGCATCCTGCTTCGCATCCAGAACCGAGCAGTCTCCGCCGCCTTCACCGCGTGGCACGACAAGACACGCGAGCGGAAGCAGCTTCGGTACAGCCTGCAGAAGCTGGTGACGCGGTGGCAGCGGCTACAGCTCGCCGGCCCGTTCGTCCACTGGGTGGAGACGGTGGATGAGGTGCAACGGAGCCGGCAGATCCTTCGCAAGGCCGCGCACCGCATGACGCGCGTGGCCATCGCCGGTGGGTTCGCTCGCTGGAGGGGAAACGTCCTCGAGGCAAAGGCCCAGGGTACTGCACTCGACCGGGTCAGAAGGATTATGCTGCGCGTCCAGAACCGTTCCGTGACCGCCGCCTTCAACGCCTGGCACGACATGACGCGCGATCAGAGGCAACTTCGGTACAATCTGCAGAAGCTGATGTTACGTTGGCAGCGCTTACAAATGGCGGCTCCATTCTACGAGTGGGCGGATCAGGTGGAGGAGTTGCGTAAGAATTACCTGATGCTGCGCAAGGCTAAGCATCGCATGGCTCGGCTCGCCGTCGCCGGAGCGTTCGCTCGCTGGAAGAACGTGCACAACGAGCTCAAAGAGCAGACCAAGGCGCTCACGGTCGCCAACAAGGCTCAGGCCACCGCTCTCCACAGGGCGCATTGCATAATGCTTCGCCTGCGAAACAGATCCACCAGCGCCGCCTTCACCGCGTGGCGCGACATGACGCGCGAGCAGAAGCAGCTCCGGTACAGCCTGCGGAAGCTGGTGTTACGGAGGCAGCGGCTGCAGCTGGCGGCTCCCTTCGGTGTGTGGCTGGAGTTGGTGGATGATGTGCGCCAGAGCTACCTGATGCTGCGCAGGGTGAAGCATCGGTTGGCGCAGGTGGCCGTGGCCGGCGCCTTCACGCGCTGGACGGACAGCATCCTGGATGGGAAGGCGCAGGCCGCCGCTCTCGCCAGGGCGCGGCGCATCGTGCTTCGCATCCAGCACAGAACCGTCTCCACCGCCCTCAGCGCCTGGCACAACAACATGCACGAGCAGAAGCACCTCCGCTACTCGCTGCAGAAGCTGGTGACACGGTGGCAGCGGCTGCAGGTGAGCGGCGCGTGGGAGCGGTGGGCGGAGTGTGCCGTGGAGTGTGCGGCGAACCGCGTCAAGGTGCGCCGCTGCCTGCACCGCATCACTCGCGTGGCCATGGCCGGGGCGTTCACTCGGTGGAAGGACAATCTCCTCGAGTCTAAGGCCAGGGCCGCTACTTCTGTTAGCGCCAACCGCATCATGCTCCGTCTCAGGAACCGAGCCACCTCCGCCGCCTTCACCGCGTGGCGCGACAAGACGCGCGACCAGAAGCAGCTTCGGTACAACCTGCAGAAGCTGGTGGCGCGGTGGCAGCGGCTGCAGCTGGCGGCTCCTTTTGTCGACTGGGTGGACAGGGTGCAGGAGGTGCGTGAGAACTGCGTCAAGGTGCGCCGCTGCCTGCACCGCATCACTTGCGCGGCGCTGGCTGGCGCCTTCACTCGATGGAGCGACAACTACCACGGCAGGATAGCTCAGGCTGCTGCGCTCCACCGGGCCAAACGCATCATGCTTAAAATCCAGAATCGTGCAATGTCCACCGCCTTCAATGCCTGGCATGACAAGACGCGCGGCCAGAAGCAGCTTCGGTACGACCTGCAGAAGCTAGTGACGCGGTGGCAGCGGCTGCAGCTTTCCCGCCCTTTCATCGACTGGGTGGAGCGGGTGGAAGCGGTGCGAAATGACCGGCAGACGCTTCGCAAGGCGGCACACCGCATGACGCGGGTGGCCATCGCCGGTGCATTCGCTCGCTGGAAAGAAACCATTCGCGAGGCAAAGGCCCTGGGTAATGCTATTCTAACGGCGAACCGTATCATGCTTCGCATCCGGCACCGTTCAATCTCTGCTGCCTTCGATGCTTGGTACGATCGTACACACAGCCGGAAGCAGCTTCGGTACAGCCTGCGGAAGCTGGTGGCGCGGTGGCAGCGGCTGCAGCTCGCCGGCCCGTTCAACGACTGGGTATTGCGAATGGACGAGGTACACACTGATCGACAGACGCTTCACAAGGCGGCGCACCGCATGTCGCGCGCGGCCATCGCCCGTGCGTTCGCGAGCTGGTAGGGCCTGGCAGATATTGCGCCAAGTTACTGTCAACACATTTTAAGCCCTCGTTCTTGATGTGAAAGGCGACCTATGACGTGGCGAGCGATACGTCTCAGGCCCTTCACGACGGACGGATTTCTTCCTAAAGAAGACGGCTCGGGCCGCTGCCCTTGACAGCGCAAACCGCATTCTGCTTCGCATTCAGAGCCGTTCCATCTCCAGCGTCTTTGATGCCTGGCACGACAAGGCGCGCGATCAGAAGCGCTTACGCTACTCGCTTCAGAAGCTGGTGACGCGGTGGCAGCGCTTGCAACTCGCTGGGCCGTTCAACGACTGGGTGGGGTGCGTGGAGAAGGTGCGTGGGAATAGGGCGGTGCTGCGCAAGGCGAAACACCGCATCACTCGCGTTGTCATGGCCGGCGCTTTCTCCCAATGGAATCACAGCTTCCACGCAACGAAGGCTGAGGCGGCGGTGGAGGTGCGGGGCGCGCGCCTGTTGGCGCGGCGCTGCGGGCGGCAGGCGCGAGTGGTGTGGGTGGAGTGGCGGCGCGCGGCGCTCGCAGGTTCCTCCCGCCTGGTATGGCCTGCCAGATATTGCGCGCCACGTCATCCAGCACAAGTTCATCCCTCGATTATTGAGTTGAACGGCATCCTATGACGTGGCGAGCAATATGTGGCAGGCCCTTGCCGGTGCGGGTGGAGGCGGCGGAGAGCAGGGTGCGGACGGAGTCGGCGCGGTTGGAGGCCGCCGCCGCGCTCCAACAGGCCCAGGCCGTCGCCCAGGTTGGGACACACAAACCCTGACCTTGCGTCAGCCTTATTCATCTCACCCCAGTGCCTGGTCTGTGAGCCGTTAGCAATTACTTGGCTATTAAGTACTCGGACGAGTTATTAAATCGTCAGATCACTTACTTACTTACTCAACTGACTTAGCTAACAGACCAGGCACTAGCACTTCAATTCATTCTGAGATGATGAGAATTGCATTAATGTAGAATAATTGACTGGCCTGTCGTGCATTATCTTCTGACCCTTGGCCACGGCTTGGCTGCTGAGCAGCGGCGTGATATTCCGCGCGTGGCGGGCGCACGCGCGGCGCGGCGCCCCCCGCCCCCATGTCCAGGCGCTCTTGGTGGGGTGCTGCGCTTCAAACCCGTGTCGAAAGCGCCTGGTTTCAGCGCTCGAAAATAAAATATAATAAACTGCTTCCGATTGTTGCTTTCAAGATTAACTAGCGCCCCTACACTGAGGGCCAGAACCTGTGCCTCCGGGTCATGTCCGAGTGGCGCACGTACACCAGGCTGAAACAGATTGGGAAGAGCACGGTAGGGCGGTGCAGGTTGACCCTGTGAAATCCACGTTGAAAGCGCCTGGATCTAAGCGCTTGAAACTAGAACATGAGAACCTGCTTTCAAAGTTTGCTTTTTGCTTCCAAATTCAACTTGCGCCGCTACAGCACGGTGGAGATGGCCCACCGCATGCTGCGCAAAAAGCGGATGGAAAGCACACTTTGCGCGTGGAAGCGGCGGTCGCGGTGGGAGCACTCCCCAGAGCACCGCCGACTGATGCACGCCGTGTCGTCCAGGCACCGCCGCCGCGCGGGACAGGAGCGCTTCCGCGCCTGGTAAGGGGGTCACTCACAACAAAAAATCGACCGACGTTGAATCTCCTTCTCCTGGAGAACAAGCACTCGACCGACGTCGAAAATCCTTCTCCTCCACACGGGCACGGTCGGTATGAGCATTCACCCTAAAGGTAAGTCATGCGGGCATATCCGATCTCGGTTCGAGTGCTTGTTCTCAACGACCCTCCTGCCAGGCACGGGTACCTGCAGACAACGAAGAGGAGCCGCGCGGCGGCGGAGCGCGCCGAGCGCATGTGCCGCCGGGTGTTGCTCCGCGGCATCGCAGGTGCTTTCTTCGCGTGGGCCGACCGGGTGCGACAGAAACGCGCCGGCGACGCGGTGCGGCGGCGCTCAGACGCCATCGTTCGCCGACTGAAGAACCGAGACGTGTCCCGCACCCTCAACGCCTGGGCGGCAAAGACACACGAGCGGGGGGCGCAGCGGCGGGCGCTCGCCAAGGTAGCGGCGAGGTGGCAGCGGCTGCAGCTCGCCTCTCCTTTCAACGACTGGGTGGAGTGGGCGGTGGAGGTGCGCGAGAACCGGCTGGTGCTGCGCAAGGCGATCCACCGCATGTCACGCGTGGTCATGGCTGGTGCCTTCACCCGATGGAAGGAGAACGTTATCGATGTGCAGGCTCAGGCCGCCGCTCTCGCCAGGGCGCAGCGCATCATGCTTCGCCTGCAGAACCGAACACTCGCCACCGCCTTCACCGCGTGGCACGACAAGACGCGCGAGCAGAAGCACCTCCGCTACAACCTGCAAAAGCTGGTGACGCGCTGGCAGCAATTGCAGCTGGCGGTTCCCTTCGCGGATTGGGCGGGCCTAGTTGCAGAGGCACGGGAGGGCCGACTCAAGGTGGGGTGGTGCAACAAGTTGATACCCGTGTTGAAATCGTTTAATTTCAACGCTTTGACGCTGAAATATGATAAACTGCTTTCGAGTTTTGCTTTCAATTTCAAGTTGCGCCCCTGCATCAAGGTGCGGCGGGCGCTGCACCGCGTGGCGCGTGTGGCCGCCGCCGGTGCTTTCACTCGATGGAAGGATAACATCCAGGAGCTGGAGCAGCAGCGCTGTAAAGTGCAGGACAAAGCAAAGACCCAGGCTGCCACGCTCGTCACCGCCAAGCGCATCATGCTTCGCCTTCAGAATCGCACCATCTCTGGTGCCTTCACCGCCTGGCATGACAAGACGCGCGAACAGAAGCAGCAACGGTATAAACTGCAGAAGCTGGTGACGCGGTGGCAGCGGCTGCAGCTGGCCGGCCCGTTCACCGACTGGGTGGAGTGGGCGGAGGAGGTGCGTGAGAGCAGTGCTGTGCTGCGCAAGGCGATCCACCGCATGTCCCGCGTTGTCACAGCTGGCGCCTTTACCAAATGGAAGGACCACGTCGACGAGCGAAAGGCTCAGGCCGCCGCTCTGGCCAAGGCTCAGCGCGTCATGCTTCGCATCCAGAACCGTTCCATCGCCACCGCCTTCACCGCGTGGCACGACAACATGCACGAGCAGAAGCACCTCCGCTACTCGTTGCAGAAGCTGGTGACGCGGTGGCAGTGGCTACAGGTGAGCGGCGCGTGGGAGCGGTGGGCGGAGTGGGCCGTGGAGTGTGCGGCGAACCGCGTCAAGGTGCGCCGCTGCCTGCACCGCATAACTCGCGTGGCCATGGCCGGGGCGTTCGCTCGGTGGAAGGACAACGTCTGCGAGAAGAAGGCTCAGACTGTCGCTTACGAAATGGCGCAGCGTGCTCAAGCTGCTGCAATGGACCGGGCCCAACGCATCATGCTTCGCCTCCAAAATCGAACCATGTCCACCGCCTTCACCGCGTGGCGCGGCAAGACGCGCGACCAGAAGCAGCTTCGGTACAAGCTGCAGAAGCTGGTGACGCGGTGGCAGCGGCTGCAGCTGGCGGCTCCCTTCCACGACTGGCAGTCCTCGGTGGACGAGCTGCGCGGCAACCGGCGGGTGCTCCGCCTGGCGGTGCACCGCATGACTCGCGTGGCCGTCGCCGGGGCGTTCGCTCGCTGGAAGTCCGTGCACATCGAGCTCGCAAAACAGAGAAATACCCTCGCAGTTGCCAAGAGACTGTTCCAGCGCATTCTCAACCGCGCATTCTCGACCGCCTTTTCCGGTTGGGCCGCCAACGCCGCTGAGCAGAGGACGGTGCGCTACTCGCTGCAGCAGCTGGTGACGCGGTGGCAGAGGCTCCAGATGTCTTCGCCATTCAACGACTGGGCGAGCTGGATCGAGGAGGTGCGTGATAACCGGGCTGTGCTTCGTAAGGCGATCCACCGCATGGCCCGCGTGGCCGTGGCCGGCGCCTTCACGCGATGGAAGGACAACGTCCTCGATGGAAGGGCGCAGGCCGCCGCTCTCGCCAGGGCGCAGCGCATCATGCTTCGCCTGCAGAACCGAACCGTCTCGTTCGCCTTCAACGCATGGCGCGAGAAGACAATCGAACAGCACCACCTCCGGTACTCAATGCAGAAGCTGGTGACGCGGTGGCAGCGACTGCAACTCGCCGGGCCGTTCAATGACTGGAAAAGCTGCATCGAGGAGGTGCGTGAGAACCGCCTGATGCTGCGCAAGGCGATCCACCGCATGACCCGTGTGGCCATGGCCGGCGCCTTCACCCGCTGGAAGCACATCCACAACGAGCTCAAAGAGCAGAACAAATCCCTTGCGGTCGCCAAGAGACTCTTGCAGCGCATTCTCAACCGCGCCCTCGCCACCGCCTTCACCGCCTGGCACGACAAGACGCACGAGCAGAAGCACCTTCGCTGCTCGCTGCAGAAACTGATGACGAGGTGGCAGCGTCTGCAGCTCGCATCTCCTTTCACTGACTGGGTGGAGTGGGTGGAGGAGGTGCGTGAGAACAAGGCGACGCTGCGCCGGGTTACTCGCAGGATGTCACGGGTGGCCATCGCTGGCGCCTTGTCTCGCTGGAAAGATTCGCACGCCGAGTGGAGAGCGCAGGCTGCCGCGCTGGCCAGGGCTCGCCACATCGTGCTCCGGATCCATCACCGAACTTTGGTTCTCACGTTCGAATTTTGGTTTAACTGTACGCGCGAACAGCGCCAGCTGCGGAGGGGGCTTCAGAAGCTGATGACTCGCCGGCTGACCCTGGCGCTGGCGGCCTCTTTTAACGATTGGGCCGACGGCGTTGAAGCCGCTAGCAAGGCGCGGATGACCCTGAGGCGCGCGCTTCATCGCATGTGGCGCGTCGCCCTGGCTGCCACGTTCAATACCTGGCGGGGGGGTCTTGAGAAAAATCACCCCACCGACGTTGAATGTCCTCCTCCTCCTCCTGCTCCGCGCGTCATAATGAATCTATGAACATTCACCCTGAAGGTCAGCCGTGCTCGATGTGGTCAGTGATCCTCCTGCCCGGTATCGAAGCCTCGCCGAAAACCGCCGAAACAACGCTCTGCTCGACTCAGTGCTGGGCAAGATGAAGCAGCAGCTCCTCTCGGGGGCTTTCGAGGCGTGGCTGGAGGCTGTCGTGGAGCGTAGAACCTGGAGCTTGAAGGAGCGGCAAGCGGCGAGGTTGCTCGCGAGACTCATGAACCGTGCTTTGGCATTCGCCTATGAGGTATGGGCGTGCGAATATTGCCCAGTTTCCACTGGCATTTCGAACCCTCGTTTCGACGTCATTAAATGCATTTCTGACACTCATTTCTTGACTTGAATGGCATCCTATGATGTGGTGAGCAATATCTGCTAGGCTTTACTATGCGGGGTGGTCGGAGCGGGTGAGGGGGTTGCAACAGAAGCGAAGGACGGCTTACAAACTGCTGCTCCGCTGGCAGAACCGCCACCTGGCGTATTACCTCCACAAGTGGGCTGAAGCGGCAAGGCCAGCCAGATAATGCTCGTCACGTCATAGGATGCCATGTAACTCAAGGCAGATAATGCTCGCCACGTCATAGGATGCCATGTAACTCAAGAAGCGGGGGTCCAAATGCATTGGATGACGTGACGAGCATCATCTGGCTGGCCGTACGAGGCGGCCGGCAGCGCCGCGCACTCCGATCGCGTTGTCCGCAAAGCCGTCGCCAGGCTGAGTCGCCGCGGCCTCTCTACCGCATTCCAGACGTGGCGCCGATACGCCGTCGCCGCGAAACAAACGCGGACGAAGTTACGACGCTTCCTCCTCCGGTGGTAGGGCCTGACAGATATTGCTGGCCACGTCATAGGATGCGATTTGACTGAAGAAACGAGGGCTCAAAGCGCGTTGGATGACGTGGAGAGCAATATGTGTCAGACCCCATCTGCCGGTGCCACAGCCAGGTGGCGGCAGCGTGGCGGCGGTGGCGACAGTACGTGGGTGCCAAGCGCAAGGTGCGCAAGGTGATGCGCCGCATGCGCCACCTGCGCGCCATGCACGGCTTCGACGCCTGGCGCATCCACTCCGAGGCGGGGCCTGCCCGCCAGACAGTGCTCGCCACGTCGTCCAACTCATTTTGAGCCCTCGCTCTTAAACTCAGTGTCGGGTCTGGTATCGAATATATGGTGTCGGATCCCGTTCAACCAATCAGAACTGTCCATTTGAAAATCCCACTGACCGACTCGCCGACTGTCCGACCGAGACGAAACCCGTGAGTAAATAGACCCTCGGTTTCGAGGAGATCAGCGTTACTAGTAACGCCGACACTGAGTTTAAGCTGAATGACATTATCTGACGTGGCGAGCAATGACTGCGAGGTCCTATTCCGAGGGGCGGCGCGTGTCGCGGGCGGTGCTCCGGCGCGCAGAGCGGCTGATGCACCGCGTGCTGTCGGGGTCGCACCGCCACGCGTTCATCGCATGGGCCGACACGTTCCGCTACCGCTCCTCCACTCGCAGCTTCGTGCGCTTGGCGCAGGCGCGGCTGCAGCGGCGCCGCGTGCAGTCCTGCCTCGCGGGGTGGGTCGGGGCGCTGCGCCACCGCAGGGTTCTCGGCGCGCTCGGGAACTTGGCGGTGCAGTGCGGCGGGCTGCGCTCGGTCCGCGTCATGTTCCAGCGCTGGGCGGCGGAGGCCGACGCCGCGCGGGGCCGACTGCGCCTCGCGCTCATGCACCAGCTGTACAGCCGCCGCCGCGCCGCCGTCGCCGCCTTCATCAACTGGCGTCTGTTCTCCGCGAATCGCTCCCGCGGCCGAGCCGTGTTGGCCAAAGCCGCCCGGCTGGTACTCCGCGCGGTTGCGACCCGCGCCATGCGCGCGTGGCGACACGCCGTGCTCTGGCGCGCTGCCGCCGCGCGCAAGCTCGTGGTCGCAGCGCGCCGCACGGACGGCCGTCACATGGCGGTGTGTTTCACGGCATGGGCGCTCGGCGTGGCTGCCGCGGCTGCCGAGCGCCGCAAGCTGGCTTTCGTGTTGCGCCGCATCGTCGCCATGCAAACAGCCGCAGCGTGGAACACGTGGCGGTCGAGCATTGCGCTGGTACTGAAAGTGCGTCGCATGGCACTTCGCATGCGGAACGGTTCTGCCGCGCGCTCCTTCGCCCGCTGGGTGGATTCAGCGGAGGAGGCGAAGGCGATGCGAGTGATGATGCTGCGAGCCGGGGCGCGGATGTCACGCCGCGCCTTGGCCGCTGGCTTTGGTACCTGGCAGGGCCACTGCGCGGCGATCAAGATTAACAAGGCGGCGCTCGGTCGGGCCCGGAACATGATGTTGCGCGTTCAGACGCGGGGTTTATCCGGAGCGTTCCACGGTTGGGAGGCGGCAGTGGCAGCGCGTAGACAAGGGCGGAGGTCGTTGCAAACGCTGATGCTGCGGCTGCGGAGTCTGCACATGTCTGTGCCGCTCCAAGCCTGGGCGCGCCGGGCAGTGGGGGCGCGGGTCAACCGCCAGATGCTTCGCAAGGTTGGGCGGTCATCTAGAACAAGCACACGACTGTTGAATGTACGGACCGAGTCAGCGCGGCGTTATGGGCATTGACCCTGAAAATAAGTCATGCTCCAATATCGGTTCGAGCGCTTGTTCTCAATGACCCTCCTGAATGGCAATTCATCGCATTTCACGATTGGCGACGGCCGCCGCTTTCGCGCGTTGGAAGGAGCAGCTCGCGTACACGAGGCAACGGGCCGGCGTCCGGCATCGCGCCGATCGCATCCTGCGCCGCTTCCAGAACCGAACCGTCTCCGCCGCCTTCAACGCGTGGCGCGACAAGACGCGCGACCAGAAGCAGCTTCGGTACAACCTGCAGAAGCTGGTGGCGCGGTGGCAGCGGCTGCAGCTGGCGGCTCCCTTCCACGACTGGCAGTCCTCGGTGGACGAGGTGCGCGGCAACCGGCGGGTGCTCCGCCGGGCGATGCACCGCATGACTCGCGTGGCCGTCGCCGGGGCGTTCGCTCGCTGGAAGCACAACTTTCTCGAGGCGAAGGCCCAGGCTACTGCTCTCGTCAGCGCCGATCGCATCCTGCGCCGCCTCCTGAACCGCGCCATCACCGCCGCCTTCAGCGCCTGGTAGGGCCTGGCATATATTGCCCGCCACATCATCCAACGTATTGTGAAGCCTCGTTGCTTGAGTGAAACTGCATCCTACGACCTGGCGAGCAATATCTGCGTAACCCTAACGCGTGGCATGGCAAGACGCGCGATCAGAAGCACCTCCGGTACAACCTGCAGAAGCTGGTGGTGCGGTGGCAGAAGACGCAACTTGCTGGCTCGTTCAGCGTGTGGGTGCAGAGGGTGGAGGAGGTGCGTGAGAACAGGGCGGTCCTTCGCAAGGCGATGCACCGCATGTCCCGCGTGGCCGTGGCCGGCGCCTTCGGCAAATGGAAACACAACTTCCTCGAGGGAAAGGCCGCTGCCGCCGCGCTCGACCGCGCCAAACGCATGGTGCTTCGCATCCAGAACCGTTCCGTCTCCGCCGCCTTCACCGCGTGGCACGACAAGACGCGCGAACAGGAGCACCTCCGCTACTCGCTGCAGAAGCTGGTGACGCGGTGGCAGCGGCTGCAAGTGAGCGGCGTGTGGGAGCGGTGGGCGGAGTGGGCCGTGGAGTGTGCGGCGGACCGCGTCAAGGTGCGCCGCTGCCTGCACCGCATCACTCGCGTGGCCATGGCCGGCGCCTTCACTCGCTGGAGCGTTAACGTCCACGAGAAGAAGGCCCAGGCTGCTGCGCTCGCCAGGGCGCAGCGCATCATGCTTCGCCTGCAGAACAGGAGCGTCGCCACCGCCCTCACCGCTTGGCGCGACAAGACGCGCGACCAGAAGCAGCTTCGGTACAAGCTGCAGAAGCTGGTGACGCGGTGGCAGCGGCTGCAGCTGGCGGCTCCGTTCCACGACTGGCAGTCCTCGGTGGACGAGTTGCGCGGCAACCGGCGGGTGCTCCGCCTGGCGGTGCACCGCATGACTCGCGTGAAGCTGGCTGGTGCGTTCGCTCGCTGGAAGCACGTGCACAGCGAGCTCAAAGAGCAGACGAGGGCTCTGGCGGTCGCCAAGAGACTGTTCCAGCGCATTCTCAACCGCGCATTTTCTGCAGCCTTATTTGCATGGGCCGCTAACGCCGCGGAGCAGAAGAGGGTGCGCTACTCGCTGCAGAAGCTGATGACGCGGTGGCATCGGCTGCAGCTTGCATCTCCTTTCATTCACTGGGTGGAGTGGGTGGAGGAGGTGCGTGAGAACCGGCTGGTACTGCGCAAGGCGATCCACCGCATGTCACGGATTGCTGTCTCCGGCGCATTCACCCTCTGGAATCGCAACGTCGTCGGTATCAAGGCGCATGTCGCCACTCTCGCCAGGGCGCAGAGCATCATGTTTCGCATCCAGAACCGTTCCGTCTCCGCCGCCTGCAACGCGTGGCACGACAAGACACGCGAGCAGAAGCAGCTGCGCTATTCGCTGCAGAAGCTGGTGACACGGTGGCAGCGGCTGCAGGTGAGCGGCGCGTGGGAGCGGTGGGCGGAGTGGGCCGTGGAGTGTGCGGCGAACCGCGTCAAGGTGCGCCGCTGTCTGCACCGCATCACTCGTGTGGCCATGGCCGGGGCCTTCGCTCGCTGGAAGGACAACGTCCACGAGAGGAAGGCTCAGGCCGCCGCACTTGAGCGGGCCAAACGCATCAAGCTTCGCATCCAGAATCGTTCCGTCTTCACTGCCTTCAACGCGTGGCACACCAAGACGCGCGACCAGAAGCAACTCCGGTACAACCTGCAGAAGCTGATGCAGCGATGGCGCAAGCTGCAGCTATCCTCGCCTTTCCAGGTGTGGGCCGAGCGGGTGCAGGAGGTTCGTGAGAATCGCGCGACGCTCCGCCGCGCCGTGCACCGCATGACTCGCGTCAAACTGGCCGCCGCCTGCGCTCTATGGAGGGACCACTTTGCCGCCCAGAAGGCTCAAGATACTGCGCTCGACCGAGCCAAGCGTATCCTGCTTCGGATCATGAACCGTTCCCTCTGCGCCGCATTCACTGGATGGCACGCGCACGTGCACGGCCAGAAGCAACTTCGGTACCACATGTCGAAGCTGATGTTGCGATGGCAGCGCTTGAAGCTCAGCGTGCCGTTCTCTGCTTGGAAGGTAGGGCTTGGCTGATATTGCCCGCCACGTCATCCAACGCGTCTTGAACCCTCGTGGCTTGAGTCAAATGGCATCCTATGACGTGGCGAGCAATATTGGCCGGGCCATATTGGGCGGAGTGGGCCGTGGAGTGTGTGGCCAACCGCGTCAAGGTGCGCCGCTGCCTGCACCGCATCACTCGCGTGGCCATGGCCGGGGCGTTCACTCGATGGAGCGTTAACGTCCACGAGAGGAAGGCCCAGGCTGCTGCACTCGCCAGGGCGCAGCGCATCATGCTTCGCCTGCAGAACAGGAGCGTCTTCGCCGCCTTCACCGCGTGGCGCGACAAGACGCGCGACCAGAAGCAGCTTCGGTACAACCTGCAGAAGCTGGTGACGCGGTGGCAGCGGCTGCAGCTGGCGGCTCCCTTCCACGACTGGCAGTCCTTTCTGGACGAGTTGCGCGGCAACCGGCGGGTGCTCCGCCTGGCGGTGCACCGCATGACTCGCGTTGCCGTCGCCGGTGCGTTCGCTCGCTGGAAGCACGTGCACAGCGAGCTCAAAGGGCAGACAAAGGCTCTGGCGGTCGCCAAGAGACTGTTCCAGCGCATTCTCAACCGCGCATTCGCCGCCGCGTTCTCCGCGTGGGCCGCCAACGCCGCGGAGCAGAAGAGGGTCCGTTACTCGCTGCAGAAGCTGATGGCGCGGTGGCAGCGGCTGCAGCTCGCATCCCCTTTCATCGACTGGGTGGAGTGGGTGGAGGAGGTGCGTGAGAACCGGGCTGTGCTCCGCAAGGCGATCCACCGCATGTCACGCGTGGCCATGGCCGGCGCCTTCACTCGCTGGAAGGACAACCACGTCGAGTCAAAGCAGCAGCGGTCCGTGCTCGCGCGTGCTCAGCGATTCTTCAAACGCATCGCTCACCGCGCCGTGTCCGCTGCCTTTTCCGCGTGGGCCGCTAACGCCGCTGAACAGAGGAGGGTGCGCTACTCGCTGCAAAAGCTGATGGTGCGGTGGCAGAAGCTCCAGATGTCTTCTCCCTTCAACGACTGGGTGGAGTGGGCGCAGGAGGTGCGTAGGAACAGGGCTGTGCTGCGCAAGGCGATCCACCGCATGACACGCGTGGCCATGGTCGGCGCCTTCACCCGCTGGAGGGACAACTTCCATGCGGCACAGGCGCAGGCCGCCGCGCTTGAAGCAGCGCAGCGCATCGTGCTGCGCCTTCAGAACAGGACGGTGTCTGGTGCATTCAACGCCTGGTATGACAGGACGCGTGAACAGAAGCACCTCCGCTACTCGCTGCAGAAGCTAGTGACGCGGTGGCAAAAGATGCAATTCGCATCTCCTTTCAACGACTGGGTTGACTGGATGGAGGAGGTGCGTGAGAACCGGCTGAACCTTTGCAAGGCGATCCACCGCATGACACGCGTGGCAATGGCCGGTGCGTTTACCCGCTGGACGGACAACTTCCATGCGGCACAGGCGCAGACCGCCGTGCTTGAAGCAGCGCATCGCATCGTGCTCCGCCTTCAGAACAGGATGGTGTCGAGTGCATTCAACGCCTGGCATGACAGGACGCGCGAACAGAAGAACCTCCGCTACTCGCTGCAGAAGCTAGTGACGCGGTGGCAAAAAATGCAACTCGCCGCTCCTTTCAACGACTGGGTGGAGTGGGTGGAGGAGGTGCGTGAGCACCGGCTGAAGCTTCGCGAGGCGATCCATCGCATGACACGCGTGGCCATTGCCGGTGCCTTCACTCGCTGGAAGGACCGCTTCCTCGAGATGAAGGCCCAGGCTGGTACTCTGGAGAGGGTCAAGCGCATCATGCTTCGCATCCAAAACCGAGCCGTCTCTTCCGCATTTGACGCCTGGCACCACACGGCGAGCGAGCAGAAGCGGCTCCGCTACTCGCTGCAGAAGCTGATGACGCGGTGGCAGCGGCTGCAGCTTGCATCTCCTTTCATTGACTGGGTGGAGTGGGTGGAGGAGGTGCGTGATAACCGGCTGGTGCTGCGCAAGGCGATCCACCGCATGTCACGCGTGGCCATTGCCGGCGCCTTCACTCGCTGGATGGTTAACACTGCAGAGTTGAAGCAGCAGCGGTCCGTGCTCGCGCGCGCTCAGCGCTTCTTCAAACGCATCGCTCACCGCGCCGTGTCCGGCGCCTTCTTCGCATGGCACGACAACGTCAGCGCGATCAAAGCGACGAGGTACAAGCTTCAGAAGCTGGTGACGCGGTGGCAGCGGCTGCAGCTGGCGGCTGCCTTCCACGATTGGGCGGAGTGGGTGGAGGAGGTGCGCGACAACAGGGCGATGCTTCGCAAGGCGGTCCATCGCATGACTCGTGCTGTCATGGCCGGCGCCTTCGCTCGCTGGAAGGACAACCTCCTCGAGGCAAAGGCTCATGCTATCACGCTCAACCGCGCCAAGCGCATCGTGCTTCGCATCCAAAATCGAGCCGTCGCCACTGCGTTTGACGCCTGGCGTGAGACGGCGAGCGAGCAGAGCCGGCGCCGTTACTCGTTGAAGAAGCTGGTGACGCGGTGGCAGCGGTTGCAACTCGCATCTCCTTTCAACGACTGGGTGGCGTGGGTGGAGGAGGTGCGTGAGAACCGGTTGACGCTTCGCAAGGCAATCCACCGCATGACCCGCCTGGCCATTGCGGGCGCATTCACGCGCTGGAAGGACAATGTCCTCGATGGAAGGGCGCAGGCCGCCGCTCTCGCCAGGGCGCAGCGCATCATGCTTCGCCTGCGGAACAGGATGGCGTCCGGTGCCTTCAACGCCTGGCGCGAGACGGCGAGCGAAGCGAAGCGGCTCCGCTTCTCTTTGCGGAAGCTGGTGCTACGGTGGCAGCGCTTGCAACTCGCCGGGCCGTTCACCGACTGGGTGGACTGCATAGAGGCGGTGCGCGAGAACCGGCTGATGCTTCGCAAGGCGATCCACCGCATGACTCGCGTGGCCATGGCTGGATCCTTCGCAAAGTGGCGAGACGCGATAACGGAGGCACGGCTACACGCCGCGGCGATTCACCGCGCGCGCCACATCGTGCTCCGCATGCAACGGCGATCCCTAGCAGCCGCCTTCGAATGCTTCGCCGAGAACTGCTCGGAGCAATGCGCAACACGGGGTAAAATGCGGTCGGGCCTGGCAGATATTGCCCGCCACGTCATCGACCCCCGACACGCAATCTAAACCCTCGATTCTTGAGTGAAACGGCATCATGTGA
>Ga0307489_10001019_pt1 | contig 18018 bp, 13 predicted proteins | sample SB12metaG_FD_202247 | JGI IMG/M metagenome (GOLD analysis project Ga0307489, IMG submission 202247) | Sea-ice brine microbial communities from Beaufort Sea near Barrow, Alaska, United States - SB 1.2 | ecosystem: Environmental > Aquatic > Marine > Coastal | place: USA: Alaska | collected...
CAAATAGCTAACATTGTGCTGGTTTCCGAACGAGACCGTCACGTCATTGCGTTTGGCTGCGACCCAGAAGCCAACCCCGGTGTTCTAGACCCTTTAACCATACGGTTCTCTACTCAGGAGAGCTTTACTGTTTGGAACGCATCGCCTACCACCACTGCTGGTGAATTGCGTATTGGTACGGGTTCCGAAATCATAGCAGCCGTGCAGACAAAACAGCAGGTCGTCGTATTTACCGATAGATCAGTTAGCGCGATGCAGTATATCGGTGATCCGTTTACCTTTGGTCTAAGCGAGGTATCGACTAACACTTCTATATTGGGCCAGAACGCTGCTGTAGCCATTGGAGACGCTGTTTACTGGATGGGTAACGATGTGTTTTACCGTTACGATGGTAACGTAAGCCTTATAGCGTGCCCTGTGGAAGAATACGTATTTGATAATGTAAACACTTCCCAGCTTAGTAAGGTCACGGCGGGCAGCAACACCGAATTTAACGAGGTTTGGTGGTTTTACCCATCCGCATCTAGCGAAAATAACGACCGCTACGTTGTGTATAACTACGCTGATAAACTATGGTTTTACGGTACTATTGATCGTACCGCTTGGGATCAGAGCGGCGTTTCTGGTTTCCCTATCGCTGCATCCCCTGACGGCAACATCTACTTCCAAGAAAACGGTTTTTCCGATGGAAGTACGAACCCCCCAAGCCCAATCAACAGTTACATCGAGTCAAGCGGCGTTGATATCGGGGATGGGCAGCAATTTATGTCCGTTAAACGGATCATGCCCGACATAGGCTTTAGAAACTCTACGGGCGATCCGCTGGCTACGTTCACGCTAAATGCACGGACTTATCCCGGTAGCGGCACCACACAGACCCAGAGCGGAAACACCGTTCGCACTGTAGCTAGTCCGGTAGAGCAATATACTGAGCAACTTGACGTTCGGGTACGAGGACGCGCGGTTTCTATAAAAGTGGAGTCCAACCAAGTAAACACTCAGTGGAGACTTGGGACGACACGTATTGACCTAAGACCCGACGGGAGAAGGTAATGTCGGTAAGTAACGCTGTTGTACCATTCTTTGCCCAAGCCCCAGCTGAGTATAGCCAAACCTATACGTCACAGATTACGCGGTCTTTTTCTGTGTACGCTCAGCAACTAGCAAACCCCGGGCCTATCAGAGCGTACACACTTAACTTGACGGGTCTTTCTGTATTTGCGAACAACGCTGCGGCTCTTACTGGCGGACTTGTCGTAAATGATGTATATAAAACTTCAACAGGTGAACTGAGGATAGTGGTATGACTGATAAAGAAACTCCTGAGCGTAAAGATGTATCCGTGCCTATTACGGCCCCCGCCCCTATAGGCGGTAGCGTGTTCTAATGGAAATGGAAATGGACTTACTCTTGAATATACTTTTTGCCGTAGTAATTAGCGGCCTAGGTTGGTGGCTTAAATCCCAACACGAAGAAATAAAACGCGTTACCATTCTGCTGAACAGAACTCGCGAAGAGTTTGGTCGTGATTATGTTAGCAAGGCCGACAGTAATCAAGTTTTGATGCAGATTATGAACAAGTTCGACAAGCTGGAAGAAAAAATAGACCGGTTAATGGAGCGGTAACATGCTATGGCAGTCCTTGAAACCATCATGGCAGCAAACGCAGCCTACGGAGTTATCAAGAAATGCCTTGAGAATGGGCGTGAGGTTGGCGGGATTATCGGCCAAGTTGGTAAATTCTTATCCGCCGAAGACGAACTAAAGGAAGCGGTAAAGCGTAAAAAGAATTCTCCAATAACAGCCATAACTGGCGGGTCGGAGGGCGACTGGGAAGAGTTCCAAGCTCTTGAAAATATTCAAGAACAGCGCCGTGAACTGGAGTCTTGGTGCAGATTGTACGGGCCTCCCGGCACTTGGGACAAGTGGCAATTATATCAGGCCGAAGCCCGTAAGGCTCGCAAGGCCGCACAAAAACAACGTGAAAAAGAACGCGAAGAGTTGGTCGAAATGGTAATGATATGCGTGGGTTGTCTGTTTGCAGTAAGCGGTATGGTCGCACTTATTTTTGTACTTGGTCGCTACATGGAGAAATGGTGATGTGGGTTCTCATTTGGTTTCAGATAATCAACAACAATGTCGCTCATTTTGAGCTTGGTCAGTTTGTATCCAGCGGCGAGTGCGCTAGGGCAAAAGACGACGCAAAGGTGCTTATTACCAACTCCAACATAGTGACGTATTGCTTTGAAATTGTACCGGAACAAGAAGGGTGACTACGTTGTATATGACAAGCATGGGGAAGTTGTTATAATAACGCACCACAAGAGGTACGCGATTGCGTACGCAAGGAGTATAGAAGATGGCAACAAGACTTGATGAGTGGAAAGTTTTACCACGTCTGATGATGCTGGTGACAACCATTATGTATATACGCTGCCTAGAATGGGCGCTCTCGCAACCGGACCTGTCAGTATCACAGGCGGGTCTAATATCAGTCGTAACTGGGGCCTTTACAGGGTCATTTGGCATTTGGATGGGTAAGGAGTCTAAATAATGTTACAAGCTCTACTAGGACCGATAGGCTCTCTTGCGGGTACATGGTTATCCTCTAAGGTCGAAACGAAAGCCGCTGAGACACGCATGAAGGTTTCTGAGGCTGATGCGAAGGCAAAGATCATGCTCTCCGCTGCTACGTCTGAGGCCGATTGGGAGCGTATCATGGCGCAGGGAACTCAGAACTCGTGGAAAGATGAGTATCTTGTGGGCCTTTTCAGTATCCCGCTCATACTCTCGTTCTGCGGGGAATGGGGTAGGAAGACGGTGGCCGATGGGTTCGACGCTTTGTCCACCATGCCAGATTGGTATCAATACACGTTAGGTGTAATTGTAGCCAGTAGCTTTGCCGTAAGGTCAGCAACTAAGTTTTTTGGAGGAAAGAAGTAATGTACAAGTTATCACAGCGTAGCCTTGATAGGCTAGACGGCTTAGATGAGCGTCTTGTTGGCGTCGTTAAGCTGGCTATCCACAAGTCTAAAATCGACTTCGGCGTCATTTGCGGTATGAGAACTCTGGAAGAGCAACGTGCCTTGGTTGAAAAAGGCGCGTCTCAAACCATGAAAAGTAAACATCTTGACGGGCATGCCGTTGACTTAATGGCGTATATTGGATCGCGTGGGTCTTGGGAATTAAATCTTTACGATGACATTGCTGACGCTATGGCCGAAGCCGCTCGTGAAGTTGACGTTCCAATCCGTTGGGGCGCAGCGTGGACGGTATCAAACATAGCCCAGTTTCACGGTGGCACTATGGAAGATGCTATGAACAGCTACATTGATGAGCGCCGCTCACAGAACCGGCGTCCTTTCATTGATGGACCTCACTTCGAATTAGTGGTGTAGTAGGTTATGCCTATCAGACCAATAGAAGAAGACGATATAGCAGCGGTTGTAGTGCTGGGGTACCAGATGCACCAAGAGAGTGTGTACCGGGACTTCGACTACAACCCGATCAAGTCTGGGAACATGGTGCATCGCTTCATATCTAACCCCGATAAGTTCTTCGCCTATGTCGGTTTTGCCAATGGCGACTACACGGGAGTGCTGTTAGGTTCTATCGGAGAGCATTATTTCGGCACAGACTTGATAGCATCCGACACACTGTGGTATGTGTCTCCACAAAGTAGAGGCTCTAGAGTAGGCCTGCAGTTGCTACGTGCCTTCGAAAAATGGGCCAAAGACCACAGCGCTGCCGAAGTTTGCATGGGTGTTTCGAGTGGGCTAAGTGCCGAGAAAACTGGGGGTATGCTCCAGAAACTCGGATATGATGTTGTGGGTGGAAATTATAAGCTACGTGTTGTATAGTAGCTTAACAGTTTATATGAAGAGGTTCCTCGGATGTGTGGTGACGGTGTAGGTTCAGCTAACGATAGCAGCAACGATGACGAAAAAGACTCTGGCAATAGCCTTAAAGAGACTTTAGCGAACTTCTTCACGCCGGGTGACGGCATGTCTTATAATGATGGTGTTCTGACGGAAGACAACAGTAGCCGTGATTCGCAGTTTTACGACTATAGCTCAAGTAACAACAATGACGATGGTCCCGGTTACGCCAACATCATGGTGGATGGCGAACAGAAGAAAATCCGTAGGGACGCTAACGACAAATACAAACAACGGTACGCATCCGCCCTTTTCGGTGCCGCGACTGGCGGTCTTCCGGGCCTACTAGGTAGTATTGCTACTAACGAGCTTACCAAGGGTAAAACCGGCGCGGGTGTTTTGGGTATTGGGGAAGCAGCTGGCAATGCGGTTACTAGCTTTAAAGGTCTATTTGCCGAGCCAGATTTTAAAAATGAGGCAGAGAAAAAAGCATATCGCGATGGGCAAATACAGCGACGTGATGCGGCGATGGCGTCAATGCAGAGCGGTGGCGATGGTCCCAGCGTTGCCCCGACGGCTGCGCCTACAGTGGCACTGCCCGACCAGACAGGTGGCTCTGATATGAGCGTCGCTGCAGCACAGGGAGCGTTTAAACCGATCCCTAATCCTGACTACGACCCTAATGATCCAATGTCCCAGCAGTTTCTGTCTAACCCTACCTACGCACAGCTGCTTGCCTATCAACAGCAGCAAAACAGTATAGGTATGGCCGAGGGAGGTATGCTAGATCGTCGCCAGCTACCACCAGCGTATATGGCGGGTATGATGATGACTAATCAACAGTCTGGTAGTACTCCGCCACTAGAGTTGTACCGTAGCTACATAGAGAAAAAGTACGGCGACCCGACCTTTGACCAGAAAAGAGATACTTTCCTGAATGAAGTCCATCAAAAAGAGAAAGAAACTTTTTCTGGTGGTAGTACAGATTTTGGGCTTACCCCACAACCGCCTATAAGTTTCTTTGAAAACAGAACACAGCCTATGGTGTCTACTGGGTTCACATCCATGGAAGACGCTAGTCGCGCAGGGGAGGGGGAAAAGTCCATGCTGCTTCCCGGTATGGGTGTTCCCGGGCAGGGTTACACCGGGGCAAGCACCCAAGATTTGTTGGCTATAGGCCCGTCTACGTTCGCACCTGCCATGGGCATGGCCGAAGGCGGCGAATTGGGTGGAAACGAAAAGACAGCGATCTCCGACGCCATTAGCGCGGTAAAAGGTCAGATGCCAGAAGAACAGGCTGCAATTGCGTTGGGTGTGTTCTTACAGAACTACGGCGAAGAGGCTTTAAAAAACTTAGTAGAACGTGTACAGTCAGGTGAGTTCGACGATACCGTAGATCGTTTTGCAAATGGTGAAGCTGGTGAAGTCGTGGGGCCGGGTGATGGTTCTGGAGTAGATGACAAAGTCCCTGCCTCCCTTGAAGGCCAGCAGGACGTCCTACTCGCAGATGGAGAGTTTGTGTTACGCAAGAAGACTGCGGATGCACTTGAGAAGAAGTATGGTGGTGGGTTCCTCGATACTGTAAACGAAGCCGAAGATAACGCGCCGCGAACTATGCAAGAGTATATGGCGCGTGCTTAACGAAGGAGCTGACTATGTGTGGTGGCGGTGGTACAACATATAATACGACGACGACTAGCAGCGCGGCGAATAACGATTTGCCTGCTTGGGCGAAGCCGTTCTTTGAGCGCAACATCGCTAAGGCCGAGGCAGAGTTCTCTAAGCCCTACGAAGCCTATACTGGTGAGCGGTTAGCGGCTACTGACCCGCTCGTCACAAGTGCGCAAGACCGCGTGCTGGGTATTTCCAATACAGGTATTTCGGGTCTAGGGGCCGCGCAAGACAACGCCCGTGCAGGTATGGGTACAGCCGAAGAACTTGGTAACTACACTGGTACTGAGTTCTCGGAGTATGGTTTCCAAGAGCCGGGTAAGTTTACCGGCGACGCAGTATCTGAGTACATGTCTCCTTATATGCAGAATGTAACTAACATACAGAAGGACGCTGCTATAGAAGACTTTAACCGTCTACAAGGTTCTAGGGACGCAAAAGCAGTACAAGCAGGTGCATTCGGTGGCTCACGTCAAGGCGTTCAGCAAGGTCTAGCACAAGAGCAAGTTCTCGGCCAACTAGCTAGTATCCAAGCCACTGGGCAGCAGAAAGCCTACGAAGACGCATCCAAACAGTTCGGTGCCGATAGAACCGCCGCGATGTCTGACGAAAACCGCCGTGCCGTGGACGCCGCGCGCGTGCAAACTAGCACTGAAGCGAGTAACCAATTTGGCGCAGGGCAAGGCCTCGCGGCTCTCACCGCAGGGCAGGCGGCTGGTGCGGAGCTTACTCGTCTGGGAGAGCTTGATCGTCAGACAGATATTCAGAATGCGCAGCTTGAAGAAAATGTCGGTACAACACGGCAAAGCGCAGACCAAGCTCAAATAGATTTGGATTATGCAAACTACCTCGAAGCGCAGGGGTACACCCGAGAGCAGATCGGTAACATGACCGGCATCCTTTCCGGCATGCCTATCGCTGCAACAGGTACACAGACTATGTCTGGTACTTCTACTACACCGCAACAAAACCCAAGCACGCTTTCACAAGTGGCTGGCGCGGGCCTCACTGGACTCTCACTGTATAAGGCGTACGGTTAATGCTTAATATGATCGACACCCAAGACAAGCTGAAAAACTTTTCGGAGCAGCAGCTGGTTACAGAAATGCAGCAACCCACAGGTTCTGCGCCTCAGTTCATGGTCTTGAGTGAGATCGAACGCCGTAAGCGTATGCGCCAAGATGCGCAGCGACAAGAAGGCCTAATGCAGCCTACGGTTGCTCAAGAAGCTATTTCGGGGGCGGGTGTCCCCCAACAAGGTCTTGCAGGTATTGCACAATCTCTCGCACCGAAGACCGACATGACACAAAATACTGGCGTGCCAAACGCACAAGCAGCGAACCTCCCTGCACAGCCTAACCAACCTCAAAGGATGGCAGGGGGCGGTGTTGTGCGGATGGCTGAAGCGGGAAGACTATCGGGTGGTACTATATCCGCTATTGCTAACTTAAAAGTTATGCGTCCAGACTTGTACGAAGAGTATAAAAACGATCCTGAGATGCTTGCACTGACTGCAGAGTTCTTCCTCACCTCTGCCAAAGACCCAGAAATGACTGGCTTGGAATCTTTAGCTGCAGAGCAGGCGGCAAGTGTTTCCGCAGCTGATAATTTTGTAGCGCGTTGGCCGGGCGATACGCCGTTTCAACAGGCTCAAGTAGCTAAAGATAAAGGCGATGGGGGAGTAGCCGCAGCGTTGGCTGCAGAGGCAGATACGCGCAGGCGTGTAGCGGAAGAGAACATAGCTATGGGCATGCCTGTACCTACGAATGACTTCCGCACATTCCCGGGACCAAGCGTACAAACATCTGCAGACGCATTGGGTGTTCCCACATCCACACTTTCTGGAAACAACTTCAGTAACGACCCGGCGCAGGGGTACTCTTACCCAACTGATGCCCCAGACGCATTGAGTGTTCCCCTCGCTGCGGAAGATAATTTTGTAGCGCGTTGGCCGGGCGATACGCCGTTTCAGCAAGAGCTGGTAGCACGAAATAATATGTCCTCAGAGGACGTAGAGTTAGACCCGTTTATATTCTCTGACCGAACCGGCGTATCTCGGGACGGTAGGACAGACGAAGAGATTTTGGCCGAAGCCCGTGCCGCAATCGAGAGATACAAGTCGCCGGGATCAGATGCAATTCTAGATAGAATTACTGAAAATTACCCCGGTTTTCGGAAAGTAGAAAACCCTCCTCCGGTAGAACCCTACGGCCCTGAAGCATTAGCGCAGCGTACCGCAGCGGCAGAAATACAGAACCAAGCGCGCTTGGCGGAAGCAGCGGGTATAGACGCCCGAGCTGACCGCATGATGGAAGTAAACCGGATTCCTGAGCGCGGTTTACCGGAACTTACAAGCCAGCGTAGAGCAGTTGATACACCCGCGTATCAAGGTCTTCAGGATTTGCTACAGGAACGTCGAGAGTATGCCGAAAATACCGCTGCGCGGGAAGCGACAGTGGACAGAAAAACTTCTAACTTTATGGGCATGTTTGACGCGATAAAAGATGCGAATGTTGCTAGTGGACAACTGTTTAACCCCGAAACAGGTGAGTTTGCCTATGATGTAACCGGAGGCTTAACTAACTTACCGGGGGGTGAGACATTTAAAAATGTTTTAGACAAGTACCGTGTACCCAGTCCAGAAGTGCAGTCCGCTAATGACCAAGAAGAGATCGCGCGTATAAACGAAGAAATAGCAGCGGCTGAAGCTGCGGGTAACAGCAACTTAGTTACTACACTAGATGCCCGCCGGAAACAGTTGCTTACAAGACAAAACGCGGAAGAAATTGCGACAGATGTAAGTGAGTTTTTTGATCCCGGTATACCGAACTTCGTACGGGAACAGTATAATAAGCGCGTTGCTCCGTTTATTACTAGCCCCCAAGAAGCCGCTGTAAATCTTGATACCCTAGCCGAAGAAAGAGTAGAAGCCGCCGCCGCAGAAAGGGAACGAGAGGCAAGAATCGAAGCCCTAGAAAGCGGCGCAACTACTGTACCTACTGGCATAGCCTCTATCAGTGGGGCTGACCGCATGATAGACATAAATAAGATTCCTGAGCGTGGTCCAGATGCAGTGCCCCCTGCAGTTATTGCGGCTCGCAAACGGAACGCGGCACCTAAAGACGCAGGTACAACTACAGGTACAACTACAGGTACAACTACAGGTACAACTACAACGAGTTCTGGTTCGGGCCAAGGGCGCATTGCTGATTTGATCGCATCTCGTAAAAAAGAGGCTGACCAGAATAAGTGGTTGGCACTGGCTCAAGCTGGCCTGAGCTTAATGAGTACCGGAGACTTCGGCAAAGCGGGCCAAGAAGGTATCAAAGCTCTGATGGCGCAGCGGGAGTCGATGAATAAATTCAACACTGACATGATAAAGATGGAGTCTGACCTCGTATTGAACAACGCCCGCCTTGCAGCGGCTAATAGAAGCGGCACGGCAGCTGCGAATAAATCCGCCTTTTCAGCCTCTGAGTACGCTGCTCTCGAACGTGCATATTCGGAAGCAGTAGAGCGTGCTAACCAGACAAAATCCCAGCCCGATATAGATGAAGCAATGCGGCTCAAAACAATACTACAGGGCGCTAGGACCGCAGTGGCCGCTAAATTTGGCGTGAAGGGTACTACTCCTACTAGCGGAAGCGGTAACTACGATGTAGCGTCGAAGACAACGTAAAGGAGTAGTTACAAAATGGGTATGTACCAATACATTGACCAGCAAACGGGTCAAAACTACAACTTTACAATTTCGGGGGAAGCCCCTGACAACGAAGAGTTCGCTAGAATAAGCCAAATACTAAACGCTGACCGTGAAAAATATGCAGAGGAATACAAAGGGTTTTTTGGAGAAGCCCCAGAAGCGTTTGACGATGGCACTGCCCTTGGTCGTGGTTACGAACGCGGTAAGAAGCAAGTTAAGCAGGCTGTCGGCGAGACGATTGGCACAGCTGGCGAATCATCTGGGCTTGGGTTCCTTGAGAAATACGGCACAGGTCTAGAAGAACGTGCCCGTCAAGAGTTGGGCGAGCTTAGTCTCGTACAGCCGGAACGCATGCAGTCTACCGACGTAGAGGGTTTTGGTACGGGAGCAACATACCTCGGAGAACTCGCTGGCGAACAAGTTACGCAGTTGGGTCTTGGTTTAGGCGCTGCCGTAGCTGCGCCCATCGTATTAGGTGCTACTGGTGTAGCCGCTCCGCTTGTTATCGGCGCAGGCGCTGCCGCTCTTATTACAGCGCCGATTCTGTTCGGAAACAACGTACAACGCCAAGAAGACGAAGTTGCTGCAGGTACAAAAGCCAGTGTTGACTTAGGCGATGCACTCACCGCTACATTCGGCCAAGCTACCCTTGAAGGTTTATCTGACAGACTACTGTTAGGTTTAGGTAAGCCCCTTTTAGGTGTGGGTAAAGCTGGGTGGGAAGGTCTGCTTTTACGGACTACAAACCGCGCCGGTACAGGTGCCGCTACTGAAAGTTTAACTGAGGTCGGCCAACAGATGATGGAGCGGGCGCAAGCTGGCTTACCTATTGACAGTGAAGAAGCTATCGCTGAGTACCGTGAAGCTGCCATTGCAGGCGGTCTAATCGGGGGTGGTACGAGGGCTACAATCGGTGCGTTTGGCGAGCGTGGGGATGAACCTGTTGTTATACCGAAAAACAAGACGGACGCGGAACAGAGAGCCGCCGAGTTAGACGAAGCGGCAGCTGCAGCTGTTCTGGCCGACACCGAAACAGCTCCGACAGTAGAACCGGAGCAGCTAGAGTTAAATCTCGAAGACCCGTTACTGCAGCCAGAACTACGGCAGGGGCAGGAGCAAGGTGAGTTATTTACAACAGCTGGCGGAGCAATGCCGACAACCGCAGCTCAAGCTGTAGAGCGACGCCCGGAACTTCTTACGATGTCTGACGAAGAGTTTGCTGCGTATGATCCGAAGGCCACTATATCTGGACCATCTATTAGGAATGATTTCGCTGTTCCTAGTGACGACGTTTACTTCGATATCGCGGAGCTAAGGAAGCAAAACAAGGTTGTAAAACCTACCGTTGAGCTGCCGACAGCCGCACCAAAGCCGACTGTAATAACCAAAGAGATGCTCGACGACATAGGTGTTTCCCGGCAGGCTGCGATGCGTAAAAGGATTATCGGGCTAGACCTTACTGATGAAACGGTGAAAACTGAACTAAGTAAGTACGCGAATAACCCAAACCCGAAGGTAAAAGCCAAAGCAGAAAAGATAAACGCGGGTATCGCGGCGTTGCTAGGAGGCGCAGATGCGGGATTGGGAATCACACCTACAGATATCAATGCCGGACTTGGAGATGGCGTTCAAAGTAGTGGACCGAGCTTGGAGCAACTCGACGGAGGAGATAGCACAAGTGGAGATACCACCGGCGTTGCACCACCTGTCACGGGACCAGTGGGAGATAATCTGCGAGATGTTAGCGGAGATGCAATACCAACTGAACCGGGCGCAGGTACACTAGTTGATGACCAAGACCCGATGGTTAGTTTAATGCAGGTAGGTTCGCCCGCCAATATCGCCCCAGAGGCCGTTGCAAACCTTACGGAAGAAGTCGATGCAATCGTCACCGAGCCGATTGTTGCCCCGAGTGGGCAAAAAGATTCCCCAGAAGCAGCGGCAGAAAGGCAGCGTATCGCAGCTGACCCCGTAGCGTACGCAGAGAAAGTGCGGCAGGCAAAAGAGGCTTCAGGTTACAACGTACCTGCAGAAGTGCTTGTGGACTCGGACGAGATAGCTGCCCGCAAAGCTACGTTAGCTGCGGGCGTAGCTGACCCAGTGCGAGTCAATCCCAACGAAGGGCTTGGCGGCGCTATGTTAGGTACGGCAGGGCAGAATATACCCAAGGGGATACGGGTTCCTAACGTGGCACCACAAATCGGTGCGTCTATACCACAGCGTGAGTTGCAAGCTGTCGCTGCCGCTCGTGATGCAGCGGCGCAAGCTGAATTAGATAGAAGATTTGAATTTGGTCGTAATAAAAAGGTAAAAGCATACCACGACACTCAGGTGGACGTGACCCAGCCAGAAGTCACTACCCATACCGACAAAGAAGGTATTCTGGATATTCTCAGAGACCGGGAAGCAGGTGAACCAGCTTTAACCGCCCGTGAAAGCGCAGCAAAAATATTTTTCTCGCGGTTCCGTAGACCTGTAGACGCCCTCGATGAAATGGGCGCAGTGTCTGCAATCGGCTTTACTCAAACTGTAGCGAAAAACTTCGTTTCAGTGCAAACCCCTAACGGTAGAGTACCCCAACTTCCTATGTATACGGGTCAGACAAAAAGCGCGGCAGTGGAAGCCCTGAAGTGGGTGCTTGAAAACCTGTCTCCCGCCGCTCTGGCTGTTACACGCGACGCAGCTGTATTGGCGAGTAGGAGCACCTATAAACACGTACCCACGACTGCCGATATAAATGCGAAACGTAAAGAAAATAACGAAAAGCGTCGCTACGACTACGAAGTCAAGAAGGACGCCGCAGCGTATGCCAAGTCTTTGGAGTCTGGTAAGATAGACGCCCCTAAAAAAGCAGGTGATTCCGGCTTGGTCCAAGCTCTTCGCCAAAAAGATTTTGAAGCCTACGAGTTGTCTTTGTTATCAGAGAAAAGCGATGCGCGTATAACGCTGGCACCTGCACCACCATGGGCAAAAGTCAACGAAGCAATGCTGCTGATTGACCCTGTGCATGGGCTAAACCAAGCGCTCCTGCCAAGTATCCGTAACGCGCTGCAACGAGGTGACTTGGCGTTTGCCTTGAATGCGATTGCTAGTACCAACCCAATAACCCGTATTCGCCAGATAGCGGCTAACCTAGCCGAGGTTGTAGGCACTACAAAAGTAGAAGTAGTTGACGACCTGTCTCAGGTAGTAGGGCGCAGAGCTGCTGGTATGTTTGACCCCGAGACAAACACCATATACATTGACGCATCTAGAGGCATGAACGTGCATACTGTTCTGCACGAGATGACCCACGCAGGTACTTCGGCGTCTTTAGAAAATCTATCTTTGCCAGAGACCAAGCAGTTGCAGCGCTTGCTTGAAGCGGCACGCGAACAGTTGGGCGACGTGCGCGGCACGAAAGACATGAATGAGTTCTTGAGTGAAGCCTTCAGTAACCCTGACTTCCAAACTGCGCTGGCCTTGATGAAGGTAGATAACTTTTTGGCGTCCGGCTGGAAGAAGTTCACAAACGCTGTGCGCAACATCTTGCGCAAACTTATGGGTATGGAATCAAAACGCCCTGAATCCCCATTGGACGAAGTAGACCGCATTATCCTCGGCATGCTGACACCTTCTCCAGAAACACGTTCAGCCCCCCAAATGATGCTGGATTCAACTACAGTCGAAGGCAATGTCAGATTAGCGCAAGACGCAATCGACGCTGTGCCGACAAGAACGCGGGACGAGTACGTGCAGTTTGCAGGGGACATATTGTACGACGTAAGCGAGCCTGCCACACGGGGCATAAAGAATATCATCCTTGGCTCCCTAGACTCACGCATCCTTACGGATATCGCCAAAAAGAAGATACCGTTTGCACCAGAGCTAAACATCTTAATCCGTAAAATGAGCGGCGCTATGCGAGATCGTTCGGATAAACTAGATGCGATGACTGGGAACTACAGCAGGTGGGCACGTAAAAAAGAGAATAAGGCTGCGGTTAAAATTCTCAACAATATTATACCGAAATCTACACATCTGCGTGTAGACCCCTCGATGCCCCGTGAATTTTACAGTACCTATAAAGCGGCGTATAGTAATGTGGTCACAAATAAGGCTGTTATCAAAGAGTTTCCGACTGATAAAGCACGCAAAGTGTGGATGGATAAGTTCAACAAAGGACTAGACAGCAGTAAGGCCACCAAGGCCAAACCGATGAAAAACCCTGAGCCAAATGATCTGGTAGCTTACGACGCTCTGAACGCGCAGTACCGGGCCATGGGTTCAGAAGGTCAGGCGTTTTACCGCCAGATGCGCAACTTCTTCCAAGACACGTACGACGAAATTATCCCTGCGCTACGCGCTCGTCTAGAAGCTACTATCCCAGACGCGGTAGTACGGGCCACAGCTTTTGAGAAGCTGCAAGACATATTGCTAGAACAAAGCGGTATTATTCGCCCCTACTTCCCATTGATGCGTAAGGGTAAGCACCGCCTGCAGTACTACTTGGAGGACGCGAATGGGCAGGAAGAAGTAGTCGTGCAGTATTTTAAGAGCCGTAGAAACCTCGACCGTGCGTTTAAACTTGCGGTACCATTGGTTGAAAACAATAGAGACCCCGCAAACCGGGTACCAGAATACACTCGCGCTGACCAACCAATGAGCTTTAAGAACGTACCTAGTTCTTCGTTTGTGTTCGATATTCTAAAGAGTATGGAGGCTTCTAAGGACAGCTTCAGGGATAAAAACGGTAACCTCGATAACAAAGCGTACGAAGCGACGATTCAAGGTGTTGTGGACCTCGCGCTTGATGCCATGCCGGAGCGTTCGTTTATGCAGGGGTTTCGGCAGCGTGGGGATGGGAGTTCTTCCGCCGTTCGCGGGTATATCGGGGACATGACGCCTACGAATACAGGGGACCAAGATTTTAACGCCCTGAACATGATGCAAGAAAAAGGCCGTGACCTAAACCGCCAGCTTGTCCAGATACAAGCCGCTGCGGAGTTAGAGAAATTCCGCAGGAAACTCAAAGATGGTAACTACCTCAAAAATCCAGAGACTGCGGATATCGCTCGGAAGCTAGACCAGCAAGCAGCGTTTGCCCAAAGCCCCAACGTACCTCGCTGGTCGCAAGTGGCTAACGGTGTCGGCTTCAACATGACCATGGGTCTGAACTTCTCGTCTGCAGCGCTTACTTTTTTCGACGTAGGTATGAGTTCTATGCCGATAATAGCTGCAGAGTACGGGGCAGTAAATACCGCCAGAGCTTACGGCACAGCTACTAGACTACTTGCAAACGCCCCGAAAACGCGCGGTGTTATGGTAACCGGCTCAGATGGCTCACCTGTAGAGCAAGAAGTAAAGATGGGTATCGCTGGCAGTTCTGTCTTCAACTACACGAAGGATACCCTGCCCCCGGAACAACAGGCGGATCGTTTAGATATCGCGCTCGACTTGGCTAGAGAACAAGGGCAAGTTAACCAATCTTTGACGCAGGAAAGTCTTGAGATAGGCCGCGATGCTCCTTTGGAGGGCGTCAATAAATGGACCAGCGCAATGTTCCACCACGCAGAGCGCGTTGGGAGAGAAACAACCTTTGTCTCAAGCTACACGCTAGAATCAAAGAAGCTACAGGCGAAGGCAGCGGCGGAAGGTAGGCAGGTTTCGGATCAGGATTACAGAGACGCCGCACAGAAAGCTATTGAGACAACTGAGTTTACGCTTGGTTCAACTGCAGCGGCGGGTCGTCCAACTTGGGCATATAGCGGTGCGGGTAACATCCTATTCTTATTTAAACGGTTTGCTATCGCCAAGTACTACATGATGTATAAGTTGGGCCACGACTCCATTGGTTCGACGAAGATCGACAAGATCATGCAAGAGCAAGGCGTGACCCAAGAGGAAGCCCAGCAGATGGCTGACGACCGCAAGCTCGCACGTGTAGGGCTACGTAACTTCCTTATATCCACAGGACTTATGGCGGGTGTAGGCGGTATGCCAATGATGGGCACGTTCGGTGTTATCTACAATATGTTTGCAGACGACGACGAGGATGATTGGGAAGCAGCGAACAGAAAGTTCTTTGGGGAAGGTATGTACGGCGGGTTAGCCAACCAGCTACTCGGTGTAGATGCCGCAAGTCGTATCTCATTGCACAGCTTACTGTACCGCCCCCCGTTTATCGAGAAAGACCAAAGCCCGTTGTGGACTTTTGCGGAGCAGGTGGGTGGCCCAGTTCTAGGTCTTTCGCTTAATACTATTCGTGGCGGCGGGGAAATATGGGAAAGTCTGGCCTCGGGCAACATGCAAACATTGCGTCGCGGTTTCGAAACAATAGCACCTTCGGCTATCCGAAACCTATCTCAAGGAGAGCGGTTCTACCGTGAAGGTGCTAACACGCGCCGGGGTGACCCGATTACAGAGCAGATCAGCCTTTACAGCGCCGTTATGAAGGCGGCGGGTTGGTCGCCAGAAGCATACGCTCGGGAGCTTGCTTATAACAGAAACGCTATGCGCCGTAACAAAGCGGTAGAAGAACCACGTGGGAAGCTCCTACGCCGACTCAACATGGCTCGTCGCTCGGGAGACAGAGACGAAGTACAGAAGGTCTTGGAGATGGTGAAAGAGTTTAACACAGGGTTACCTGAAGGTGCGGAGTACCGTAAGATTACACAGAAATCGCAGGACAGTTCTTACGACACGTTTATACGCAACGATGGCAAAATCCGGGGCGGTGCGATGCACACTGAATTTATGGACACGGTTCGTGAAGGTTACGACAGAGGCTTCCAAGGTATGTAACAAAAAAAGCCCCCACTACATGTGGGGGCCAGTGGCAGGCGGAGAACAACATTTAGCAATGTCGTACTCTTGTTTTATTACACAGTGCGCCAAGCCCGTAAACCCAATTTGCCACCCTCTACGCATACTTGGACATCAAACTCCCAAGATTTGCGCTTTGCGAGGCTTTTAAGCTGCTCTTTACCTTTCTCGGTATTGACGCAGGGGACGAATATAGATGCCGCAACGCCCATATCCTCCCAGTTTACAGTGATCCGCAGCCCGTCAGGGTTTAGATCATTTATCTTCAAGACCTTCTGGTCCATCGCTATCCCCTTCCATTTCAGAGAACTTCATCTCCAGCACCGACTCAGGGGGCAGGTTGAAGTCAGTACCCTTAGTAAGACGTTTCTTTACGCGCTTGGCACCTAGCTTGGATTTCAACTCGTCTACTACGCTTTGGTAGTTAATCTGCTGGTCAACGCACCACTCTTTGAACGGTTTAATCCGCAGGAACAGCATCTTGGTATCAGGCTCATAACGTGCAACCAGATGGCCGCGTGGCGATGCGCCGATAGGAACGAGTTGGTCTAGCCCGTTTTCGTTCTTGCCGCGCAGGTCTTCAGTGCTCTCGATCTTGAGCATGTTGTTGTAGTTTTCTGACAAGTAGTTGTTAAGCGTTTGGGTTACAGATGCGCCTACGTCGTTGACGTAGCTATTCCGCGAGATCAATTCACCCACGACCCACTTGTATACCGCACCAACATCGTAATTCACGAGGCCCAGCTTTTTAGCTATCATCAAGCCTGATATGATTACCGCATTGCCGTTAGACCAGAAACGGTTCTCTGGTCCTAGTCCAGCCGCTTTGTCTAGACGTACACGTACAGACTCTACTATTTGGCGCACTTCATCCTTATTGCTTATGACCCACTGAATGTACTCCTGCCCTAGATGGCCGTAGTTCGAATTAAAGTCATGTATAAGGTTAGCCGTGGCAGTGTTGTCGCCCGTAGTGGAGATCATCTTCTTCACACGAACCTCAAACATCCGTAGCATCTCTGCTTTCGGCGATGCTTTGTAACGACCCAATATCTCCCATGCGCTTGTGTTACCCGAACTCAATGCAAGAAGGTGCCAAGGTTTACCCCGAGCGCGTTCTACATTGCTGTTACCCCCCGACATGCGGTTTTTCTGCCGCCCACCGGACACCTGATAAACATAGTCGGACATTTGATCGCCGTTTACGTTCGTCATCTCGTCCGACACGAGCGGAATGTTGTGCATGACCTCGCCACGCAGCATACGAGCGTTGTGTGTGTCCTCGGGTTTGTTCATTAGCTCGTCAGGGCTACCCCAGATACCAAGTGCTGCCATCTGTGCAGTGGTCTTACCTACGCCCGAACCGCCATACAGGTGGATGGACATACTGTTGAGACCCGTGACTGCCATTAGCGGAGAGCCGAAACCGACGCCGACTACGTACTGGTGTAGCTCGTAGTGTGGCTTGTTGTAGAATTCTAGCAGTTCTAGGTTCTTCTCACGTGTACCTTTAGCTTCGAACGCACCTATCAAACTTGCCGTTGCAGTTGAAGGGGGATTGAAATCGACCCCTGTTGCAGTGACCAACTTGTCGCCTAACACAAACGCATCCATGTTATCGTCAGCCCAACCGAACTGTCTGTGCGCTTCGTCGGCTACCGTCGTACGCTGTAGCTCGTCCACCCATTTTGTTGTATATGCCATTAGTTTATCCATGCCCTTTCCAAATGCGGTTACGCCTTCTTTAGCCATGCACTTACGGAACTCCTCACGTGAAGTTATACTTGTAAGGGGCACGTTAAATTGGCGCACACCGTCTCGCGGTAGATGTAGGCGAAACACCAATGTCTCGCCCAGTTCGATGTCGTGTAAACGTCTCGTAATGTAGATGTCGTGGTGGTAGATAAGGTCTTCTTCAACGTCCCCGTCAGCATTGCTGCTACGCGTCCACACACCCCCAGC
>Ga0307489_10001021_pt1 | contig 18012 bp, 37 predicted proteins | sample SB12metaG_FD_202247 | JGI IMG/M metagenome (GOLD analysis project Ga0307489, IMG submission 202247) | Sea-ice brine microbial communities from Beaufort Sea near Barrow, Alaska, United States - SB 1.2 | ecosystem: Environmental > Aquatic > Marine > Coastal | place: USA: Alaska | collected...
CTCATGCGCGCGCGCTGGCGGCGGCAGCAGCTGCTGCGGCGGCGGCGGCGGCGGGGCGGCAGCGCACGACGACCACTCCCGGCCGCTTCGACCAGCACGACATGGCGGTGCGCCGCCACAAGCACTCCAGCCATCCCCGCCGCGAACCAGCCACCTCCAACGGCAACAATCGCGAATGCGATGAGGATGACGTTGTCGGCGGCGGTGCGGGCAGCGCGGCGGGAGCGGGTTCCGGCGGCGGCAGCATCTTCGAGGGCAGTGGCTTACACTCGTCCACTTTTCGGCTCAACGTAAGCATGTAAGCATATTTTGTGGAATACGTTAGGAGCATGACCGTCCCCCAGTCTACTAGACAGGGGGTTACGGGGAGGTGTGACCAATACGGCTTAGATCGAGCTGAAAAGTGGACGAGTGTAAGCCCCTGTTCGAGGGCGGCCTGGGGCTGGGCCGCATCTTCGGCTCCATGGTGTCGGGCATATCGGGCCTTCGGCGGAACTTCACCCCGGATGGCAAAGGCAAAGGCAGCGCGGAGCGAGATGTGTAGACGCGATGTACTAAATTTGCATTTATATCAGCTTTCAATTGTGAAGCCACTAGTAAATTTACCACCTTTTAATAAACATTCCCCCCCTACTGCTGTAAATAAACTTGGCGCCATGAAGAGTACTGTACTGTACTAATACAGCAAGAGTTATTGGGGATGGGGAGGGGACGGGGTGGTGGGAAGGACGGGTTCTCCTCAAGCCCGCGACCCAGCGCCGGAGCGTACTGCGTCGTGCGAGTGGCGAGCACAGCAGCACACGGGTCAAATGACAACGGTCATTCACCCAACCGTACGGATACATGAGGGAGCAGCCGTTGCTCGCCACATAAACATCCGTCTCAATATTCCGTCGGTCACGGGTTAACCAAGCCTCTCCGCCCCTTCAAGCGGACAGACCCCAGTCTGTCAAGGTTTATGGTCGTATCGAGGGGCATTATAATCTAATGCTAATTTTAGCTAAATGTGACATTTACACCCAACCTCAGTCGGCATTTATTTGGCACAAATAAATAGCAACTCAAGATTGCTCGTGGCAGTAGACCGACCCGTAGAGCGACGTCGCTAGTGAACGCTTGGGCCGAAGCCCGGTGTTATTCATTACTGTATGCCATGCCGAAGATTTTATAACAAGTTCACATCAGCTCGCCGCTCCTTGTTCTCAATGTGCCGCGTTTCGAAACTGTGCAGTGAGGTAAGGCACGTGTATGGCGGGTTCCCATAAGCGATACATCGAACTTGGTTTATACAGCCTACTTTTCCCGTCTGTCACCGAATGTGCCACACGTCGCCTTGTGCCCACCCGCTGTCCAATCCTGTGCCTGACACGCGGCGCGCAATACCGGGCGGTCTTGCATTGCGGGCACACTTTGAACTGCTTCAGCTGTCCCACCACCTCGCACCCCTCGTTGAAGCAATAGCTGCGCCCCTCCAACGCCGTCCTGCGTAACACGTTTAGCACTTCGAGTACGTCAGATGGCTTAAACACCGTCTGCTGGGGCCTGGCGGATATTGCTCGCCACGTCAACAACACAAATTTGACCCTCGTTGATTGAGTTTAATGACACCCTATGACGTGGCGAGCAATATGTGCCAAACCCTACACTCTGCAGCCAATGCACCACACTGGTCAGGACATCCGGTGGGACGTCGTGACCCTCCATGCCGCCAGCCAACGTGGCGACCACGGCTGGATCCTCCACACGCCCAACTTCGCGGGCGTAGGGCTCGTCTTCGTATATGCCATTGGTGAGTCTCATGCACGTCTTGACGTGGCCAAGTTCGGTGGCTCTGCGCAACCACGTCATTGCCTGCCGCTTGCTACGCGTGACGCCGCGTCCTAGGGCCTGACAGATATTGCTCGCCACGTCACGTGATACCTCAAGAAACGAGGGCTATAATATGGAGGACTGCGAGCATGCACGGGCATTATCTGCGAGGCCCTGCCGCGGCCGACAGTGTACATGGAGCACAGATTATTCGCCGCGCTCGCGTTACCGGCGGCTGCTGCGCACTTGTACCAACCTACTGCCGCCGGGTAGTCCGGCGCTGCCACACCCTCTCCCTGCTCGAGACAGCACCCGAGGCTGAACGTCGCTTTCGGCAACCCGGTCTCGGCAGCCTTAGCGAACCACTCCACGGCCTTCTCATGCTGGTTCCCCGCATGGTAAGCCTGTGCCAAACAAAACATAGCGTACACGTGGCCTTGCCCAGCCGCCTTCTCCAGAAGCGCCGTGCCCTCCTCCGCGCAGGGTTCGCACCTCCAAGTCAAACACTTGGTCATCTTCAAGTGACATGTTTACCACCGAAACGCGTCTCACTCTGGTGAGTGACCGGACGTTTTCTTGCGGTGCACAATGTAAATCCTACCTCCGACTCGAGCGTGGGACCGGCACCACCCCCATCTGCTTCTCTCATCAATTGGCAGCCCCGGCCATACTGTGGGTCCCTGTCGCCCGTGGCAGCCGTCCGCTAGGGGCTTACATTCGTCCACTGGTCGGCTCCACGTAACCACCTTTTGATGGTCACGCTGGGTAGTCTCAGTAGTTCATTGACAATAAACGGCTGAGGTGGACCTGAGATGTGGACGAGTGGAAGCCCCTGCCCTCCGCCTCATGCTATAGAACGTTGAAATAACGGGTTGGGATCTTCGACTTGCGTGGTCCAATCGCCGAGCGGGTTCACGTTTGCTCGAGCGGCTGGTGCCTGCCCTCCTCCTCCTCCTCTTCCTCCGCCACCGTCACCGCCTCCTCATCGGGCGCCTCCCCCTCCGCCGCCGCCTCCGCCTCCTCGTCTGCCTCCTCTTCCTCCGCCTTCACCGCCTACAGCGCCCCCGGCGCCCGCGGCTCCCGCGGCTCCCGCCTTGGCCGGCGCGCGCTTGGCCGCATCGCGCTCCGCCTTACGCCGCTCCTGTCGAGACATCATCTGGCTTACTACACGCTGCAAGGTTCCAGGGTTGCGGGGGTCAGCACGATGCCTGCGCTTACGAGTAGCAGCGAGCTCACTCGCGCCGCGTCGTGCGGGGGGGTTGTGGGAATAAACAACGAAGTGCAGAAAACAAATGGGACTGTAACCAACCTTGCAACCAGGCGTCGCCGGGTCGGTGGGTGCACAGACGGGGGTTTGGTGCAGGTCGGGCGGGAGGCTGCGAGCGTGGGCCTTGCCGTACGCACCGTGTGTATCCAAGCACGGACGCTTGTGGCGTGCGGGGGGAGTGACGATGGCTGAATGGACAGACGAGATGTGCAGGGAAGAGAGACAGGCACACGGATATATTTGAGACACGGATATATGGCAACGGATACTCCAAATGCACTGTTCCTGTATCCGTGTCACGGGGTGAGCCGTGGCTTTGACCTGTGTGCTCCTCACTCGCACGGCGCTGAACGCTCCGGCGCGGCGCGCGGGCTCGGAGAACCCGTCCTCCCCACGCACCCCGTCATCTCGCCCCCCATCCCCATCACCCCGCGCGCAGCACCCGCGCGCACTACCCTGAGCCGCACTCCAACCATCGGAGGAAATGGCGACTCGCCTGAGCAAGGCGGAGAAGGCGGAGCTGCTGCAGATGACCGATGGCGAGTTGGCGCTGCTGCAGAAGGTTCAGGCATGGGGGTTAAGGCCAACACGGACGTGCGTCACAACTATTGCTCTGCGACATTCGCACGTGACACTTGTGTAGAACAAGTGCTCGACCTACGGTGACTTGACGAACGAGGGTGCGCGCATGTATGAGCTTGAGTTAACCTTCAAGATGCAACGTGCCGATATTGGTCGAGTGCTTGTTCTCAATGACCCTCCTATCAGGCGCGCGTCAAGGGCTGGGCGCGCCGGAATAAGGACAAGAAGCGGCTGCTGGAGGAGGCGGCGGCGGCGGGCGGCGCGTACGCGATATTCGAGCGGCCCAAGACCGAGACGCTGGTGAGCAATGCGCGGTGGCAGAGGGAATATCCTTCATATTTCCGATTCGCGGAAAAATAACACCCAAACCCATCGGCGCCCGGCCACCCTTGCCGCCCTCGTCGACGGCCACGAGCCGCGCGCGAGTGCCGCGGGACCCCTATGCTTTGCTTGGAGCGTGAACTACGCCAGTCACGCCTTTTGTCGCGCCGTTCGCACCGTTCCCAAAATGCCAAGTATCCCGACTACATCCATCCACCGCTGACGGTCCCCCACTCCATCAACACCAGCACGAGGCTGTGGTTTGTACCCTCCTCCCCCATGTGTCCGAAACACATCCCAACCGAGACCATTCGCCCCGCCACCCAGCCAGCATCAGGCGGTGGTGTGTTGCTCATCCTTACGACCCAACCTGATAGGTATACCCCTCGCACTCCCATGTTGATACTCGCCGCGGCACGAGACCGTGGTGTGCAGTGCAACCTGGGTATGACAACCTGACACCCCCCACCCGCCCTCCCTCGGCAGCACGAGGCGGTGGTGTGCAACCTGGGGTCCACCAGCCTCATCGGCGCCGGCACCCTGTACGTCTTCGACAAGCACCTGGCAGGGGCTTCCGCTCGTCCACTTTTCAGCTCAACGTAAGCACCGTTTTCTGAGACATACTGGGTGGTTTCAGTATGCGCAAACTCGATGACATGTACACGATGGCGCAGAGCGTGCCCGCGGGGTTCAGCTTCAGGCGCGAGTGGGTCGGAGGGAAAACGGCTCAGGCTCAGCTGACAAGTTGAGGAGTGTTGCGCCCCTGGCACGTGGCGTTCCACAACCCCACGGAGTCTTCCCTTTGGTACACCGCCAAGCCCGTCAAAATGATCTTCCCGTACACTGACGTCAAAGAGGTCAAGGTAGGCCCTGGCAGATATTGCCTGCCACGTCATATTGCCCGCGAACACATTTTGAACTCTTGCGTCTTCAGTAACGTGCAATCGTATGACGTGGCGAGCAATATCTGCACGGCCCATTGCCCGCCACGTCGTCGCCACGCACTACAAACTCTCGTTTCCCGTGAGGTACATGGAATCCTGTGACGCGGCGAGCAATATCTGCCGGCCCCTGGGTCGCGGTGAAGGAGGAGTACGTGACGCAGCCGGGCGTGGTGTTGGTGCTCAAGAACGGCACCACGCACTGGTTGGGCCTGGCGGATTGTGCCTGCCACGTCATACACCAGATTTTAAACTCTCGTGTGTTGAGTTGAGTGCCAACCTGCACGTAATTTCACCTACACCACATTTTAAAACCTCATGTCTTGAGTTGATTGTCAGCGCTGCACGTGATAACCATATGTTTTACCCTCGTGTCTTGAGTTGAGTGCCTAACTGTGACGTGGCAAGGGTGATCCGCCGGCCCCTACGCACTGGTGGGGCGGCATGATGTTTCCCACCGCGGTGTGTGACGCCATCAACGCCGCGTGGAAGGGCAAGAGCGCCAGCAGTGCCGCGATGGTGATGCAGGCTCGGAGCCAGGCAGGGGGTAACTATGAACAAGCAATCAACTGATGTTGAATCTCACCCCCCTCCGCCTCCTCCTCCTCCTTCTCCTCCTCCTCCTTCTCCTCCCTCCATCGTCCTCGTCCTTCTCCTCGTCCTCCTCGTCCTCCTCGTCCTCCTCCTCGTCCTCCTTTTCCTCGTTGAAATCCTCCTCCTCATCCTCCTCCTTCACCTCCGTGCGCTTGTGTGAGCGTTCGCCCAGAACTTAAGCCACGCACTGTAATCAGTCCATAAGGACCCTCCTACCAGGCCATGCTGGCGCAGGCGACAAAGAAGGAAGGGCTGTTCTCGAGCCAGGCCGCCGAGATTGTCTCGCTTCAGGGTCGCGTGGATGACCTTACTGCCGAAGCTGCTCACGAGCGGGGCACGGGGGACGAGGCACGGGCGAGACTGGCGGCGACGCTGGCGACATTGGAATCCACTGTGGGGAATCTGGAGGCAGGGGGGGTATTGTCAACAAGCACTCGACCGACGTCAAATCCCCTCCTCCTCCTCTTCGCATCTGTATGAGCAGTCAACGCGAATGTAAGTCATGCTCCGATGTCGGTCGAGGGCTTGGTCTCAATGACCCTCCTGCGAGGTGGAGCGGCGCGGCGCTGCGGCGGCGGCAGCGGCAGCGGCGGCTGAGCAAGCAGCGGCGGCGGCAGCGGCGGAAGTCGCCAGGAGCGAGTTCGCGTCCAAGGCCGAGACGCACCGCGCCGAGGTGGGCAACCTCAACGAGCGTATCGCCGAAGAGCGAACTGAGGTCGGCGCTTTATTATGGCGTGTCACTTTAGGGTTCAGGGTTTATGGTTTCCACATGTGTAGACCCTATGCATGGCACCCTATGTATGACACCCTCCCTCAACGAGCGTATCGCGTCTCCGTCTCCCGCCATCCCAGCGCTTGAATATAAACAGGGGGCGACCGTGTTCGAACGTTGCTGTCAATAACACTTGCGCCTCTACACCGAGGTGGGCAACCTCAACGAGCGCATCGCGCGCGCGGAGACGGCAGGGTGATGTGGCGGTTCACTGAGCAGCGATTGGCTCTATACATGCCAAGGCTGTTCAAGCATATGACGCTTGCCATATTTTCCTCCATACCGGCATTTGCAAGTCTAGCCTTTCTCGAGCATGAACAGTCTGCCCCTCCGAGACGGACGTTGCGGAGCAGAAGAGCAAGCTGGCGCAGTCGGAGGCGGCGAGGGAATCCGAGCGTGAGCACGCCGCCGCCGCCGCCGAGGAAGCGGTGCGGCAATCCGCAGAAGCAGCAAAACAGTTTACCACGTACAAGGAAGACTCAGAACGCCGCCATGCTGAGGTCACCACGCGCTACGAGGAGGTGCGCACCGCCAAAGACCAAGCTGTGAAAGCGCTCGATGCCTCCCAGTCGCTGGTCGCCACCAATGAGAAGGAGACGGCCAATGCGCTGTCGGACCTGCGCCTGGTAGGGCTGTGCAGGTTGACCCCATGTTGACCCCAGGGTGACCCCAGGGTGACCCCAGGTTGAAACCCGGTTGACTGCGCTTGGTTCAGCGCTTGAAGCTACCATATGATGCATCGTTTTCAAACCCTGTTGTCATTTTCAAATCGCGCCTCTGCAGCCGGGAGGCCGAGAAGCTGGGATGGGCGCTGGAAACCACCAAGGCCGCCGAGGCGTCGGCCAAGGACGCGCTTGAGCGCGAGCGGGAGGCGTACGAGCGCAAAGTGGGCGAGCAGCGCGCGAAGAAGAGCGAACAGAAGGTAAGCCGGTGCAGAGTGACCCCAGGTTGACCCCATGTTGACCCCAGGTTGACCCCTGGTTGACCCCAGGTTGACCCCAGGTTGACCCCAGGTTGACCACAGGTTGACACCAGATGGACCCCTGGTTGACCGCGCCTGGTTTTGGCACTGGCAGCTGAATGTGATGAAGCGCTTGCAACCTGTGCTTTATTTCAACTTGCGCTGCTACAAGCAGGATTCCGCAGACAGCCTGCGCGCGGGCAAGGATGCGGCGGAGCGGCAGGCGCTCACGCTCACCGCGCGGCTTGACGAAGTAGGGCTGCCGCTCACTCACTTCACACTTCGCACTTTCCACCGTATCCTTATGATAAAGCAACTGTAGGTGTAACGCCCCGCCTTACACGCACCCGTACCTACTATAGTTACCTACTATAGCTGTAACGCCCCGCACCGCCTTAACGCCCCCGTAACGCCCCCTTAACGCCCCTTTAATGCCCCTTTCATGCCCCCTCTACAACCCATTCTCACCCATGTAGACCCTCCACGTAGAACCCCTTACAATCCTCGTACACCCCCTGAACACTCCGTCAGCACCCCATTGACACCTCATTAACTCTCCCTGCATATCCCCTGAACACCCCCGTCCCACCCCATGAACGCGAAACACACATGGTAAACAGCCCCTAGCACGAGGCCAAGGCGCAGTGTGAGACGGCTAAGAGTGAGCTGGCGTTATTCAAGGAGCGGCAAGATCAGGCAGGGAGGGGGGTTCAGGAGAAACAGGCTGAGCGCGAGTTCAAGTTTTGGCCATTTAAGTCTTGGTTCGTATAGGCACCAGTCAGGAGCATACGTCAGGAGCATACGAACCAAAACATGACATGGGGCATACATCAAAGCTTGAGTCAGGACTGATTCCCAATGGGCTCCACGAACCAAAACTGGAGATGGTGCAAACTTTGAGCACAGCATAATATGTCCGTCCTCTGTTCTCCTTGACCCTCCTGTCAGGACAGCGGGCGCGTAGACAGCGAGGTGGCGGAGCGACAGGAGGCGATCCGTCTCTGCTCCGTGGCGGAGACAGCGGCGGTGTCTGCGCGGGAGGCGGAGAAATACGCGCGGGAGCAGGCGGCGGCGGAGGCCCACACTGTAGGGTCTCGCAGCTGTTGCTCGCCACGTCATACGATGCCATTCAACTCAAGAAACGACGTTTCGAATGCGTGTCCATGATGAAGCAGGCAATATCGCGCCAGGGCATGTCAGATGCCTAGCAGATATTGCTCAGCCACGTCATAGGATGCCATGTGACTCCAGGAACGAGGGCTCTCAATGCATTTGATGACGTGGCGGTCGCAGCATCTTCGTGTCCATATCACACCAGCCCTGACTGTTTGCTCATAGTGTACCAGTGTATCTGGTTGACCGTATCACACGGCGAGGGAGGCGGTGCAGCGCGAGGAGTCGATGCGGCGCGAGTTGGAGCGGGTCCAGGCACAGCTGGCAGGGGCCTACACTCGTCCACTTTTCAGCTCAACCTGAGCCGTTTCTATCGTTTGTGTGGGTTGTTTCAATGACGAAAACGGCTCAGGCTGAGTCCACAAGTGGACGAGTGTAAGCCCCTGACAGCTGGCTAACAAAGAGAACGCGTTCATCCAGCTGCAGAAAGAAACCAGCGTGGAGTCTGTCCAGGCAGGTGCTCTTCCACTTCTCAGCTTAACCTGAGCCGTTTTCATCACTAGAACTCCATGAAACCGCCCAACGTATGCCACAAAAAGTGTTCACGTTAAGCCGGAAAGTGGACGAGTGTAAGCCCCTGTGTGCAGGCGACGGCCGCGACGTCAACGTTGGAAGCACAGCTGGAGGGAAGCCAGGAGGCGCTCTCCGAGGCCACCTTGCAGAACACCACGCTGCGTGCGGTAGGTCCGAGCAAATATCGCCCGCCACGTCGTCCAACACATTACTCGCCCGCGTTTCTTGAGTTGAATGCTATCCTGTGCCCTGGCAAGCAACATCTGCCCGGCCCCATCGGCCTTAGTTCGGAGCATAGTGTCTTTAGTTTGTTGGCATCCTATGACGTGGCGAGCAACATATGCCAGGCTCTAACAGGCGGAGCTGGGCGCGTTGGCCAAGCAACAGGAGCGGCTGGCCACGGCGGCGGATCAGGCAGGGGGATCTTGAGAACAGGCACTCGACCGACGTTGAATCTCCTCCTCCTCCTCCTCCTCCTCCTCCTCCTCCTCCTCCTCCTCCTCCTCCTGGCGGGGGGACATTGAGAAATCACACTCGATCGACGTTGCGTCCCCTCCTCCTCCTCTGCGGGGGTCATTCAGAGCACGCACTCAAACCGACGATGAATCTCTTCCTTCTCCTCCACACGTCTGTATCAGCACTCAACATGATGGTCAGTCATGCTCCCATCTCAGTCGAGTGTTTGGCAATGACCCTCCTGCGAGGCGCGGCAGGAAGCGGAGCGCGACCGCCAGTCCGCCAAGGAAGGCAGCGCCGAATACAAGGCAGGTCTTGCCGCACGACACTCTCTGGAAGGCTGCCATGGCGGTGTATTTAGCCACGTGCCTGTGTGTTAAATTTAGTAAACTGTCCGCGTGCTACTACCCTGATACGTGTTTCCTACTGCCAGGCTGCATATCGGTGTGTGTAACTGAGTGCCTGTGTGTGACGTTCAGTGTGTGAAGTCTACTCGTGGTGAACTTACCGCATGCTACACCGATACGTTTTCCCTGGTGCCAGGCTGCAGTGGCGGCAATGACCAAGGCTGAGATTGCCGCCGCCGCCGCCCGCGCGGCGGAGACAATGGCCAAGGACTTCGGCGATCGCACGCAGAATTCAATGTCGGAGGTGATCGACCGCGAGAGCGCCGCGCGCGAGGACCTCACCGAGCTGCGCATCATGCACGAGAGGCAGGGGCTGGTACATGATACTTCACATCTCATCAACCGCTCTTGATTGCATGTGTGGGTCAAGTACATATAATTCCCAGCTCGTGATTGGTTGAGAGAGTCATTGGTCACACGTGATTGGCAGAGAAAGTCATCCACCATGCGTGATTGGCCACCGTGATTGGCTGAGCGAGTCCTCAATCGCACGTAATTGGCAAAGCCATTTCTCAACCACACGTGATTGGCTGAACCAGACATCAACCACACACGATTGATTGAGATTGACGTTCGCCACATGCGATTGGCTCTGGCGAGAGGCTGCAACAGGAGTTCCGCGACAAGTCCGCGAGCGCTTTGGAGAAAGTGCAAAAGGCCGAGGTGGCGCTGCAGGAGGAGAAACACAAGGGGGAGTTTGCGGCCAAGGCGAGCGGTGACAAGATTGGCAGCCTGGAGCAGGCGTACTCTCAGGCGAGGCCCAATGTCTGACTATTCGCTCATAGTGTAGCTGTGCACATTTACATCCTCCTCCTCCTCCTCCTCCTCCTCCTCCTCCTCCTCCTCCTCCTCCTCGTCGTCCTCCTCGTCCTCCTGCTCCTCCTCCTCCTTCTCATCCTCCTCCTCTGCCGCCGCCGCCACCTCTTCCTCCTCCTTCTCCTCCTCCTCCTCCTCCTCCTCCTCGTCATCCTCCTCCTCACCCCTCTATCAACTCCACAAGGCCCGGTGCCTGACTGGCTGCTCATAGTGCACCCGTACACATTCACATCCTCCACGGCACCCGCTCGTACTACATTGTCTATGATCGTGGGACTTGCAACTCAGACGGGCTTGATATGGATGTTTCATTGGTGTACCGGGCCTTGCTGGCAGGCGTCCAACAACGTGAAGCATCTGACGGAGAGCCTGGAGCGTCAGAAGCAGGAGACTTACTACCTGTACACCTCATACACGCAGGTGGCCACGCAGCTGGAGGATACGCGGGGGGCAGGGGCTTCCACTCGTCCACTTCTCAGCTCAATCTGAGCCGTTTTTGTCTCAGAAACCACCCAGCGCATCCGACAAAAAGTATTAACTATAAAGTGGACGAGCGTAAGCCCCTGGCCGGGGGCGCTGGAGAAGGAGCAGGAGGAGCTTGCACAGATGCACCGGGTACGGCCGAGCCTCTGACTTAATGCTCATGGCGCATCGTCCTGTTCACATGGGCTCTGACTGTTTGCTCGTAGCGCAACAGGTTGACATACACCGCAATCTACACCACTCTACACTACTCTACACCACTCTTCACCACTCGTGTTACCGATCAGATGCCTCCCATTGATATCGGGATGTGCCACCCCATCATAACGTGATGCCATGCGACACGGGCCGTTTGATACCTGAGAGCTCCATTTGATTTCACTCGACACCGTCCCCCGTCTGTTACCAAACAGCTGTTTGTTGCCGGACTGTATCACCTGGGCTTCGCCAATCAGAAGATGCAGATTGCGGGGGCGGCGGGCATGGGGATGGGGGTCGGGGGCATGGGCGGAGGAGGCTACGCCGGCGGCGGCGGCAGGGCCTGCCCACCGGTTGCTCACTCGCCTGAACCGCTGCTTCCTCCACCTCATCCGTCTCATAGTGTTCCGGTACACACTTGCAGTGCTACCTCATACACCCCCTCCGTATCATAGAATGCCGGTTTGCAGTGGCCAACTTTATATTCTCCACCTCCTGCGTCTCATAGTGTATACACTCACAGCGTAAGCCCCTAGGCGGCGGCGGGCGCGGCGGCATGCAGCAGGGAATGGGCATGCAGCAGCAACAACAGCTTGGCAATGGGCAGCGGGGCATGGGGCAGAACCTGGCGCTCCCCGGCGGGCCCGGCTTCGGCGGGATGGGAGGTGGGGGGTCGGGGCCGGGGCCGGGTGGCTATGGGCGGCCGCCGATGTACCCGGGGGGAGGCGCTCCCGGCGGAATGGGTGGTGGCATGAGCGGGGGCATGGGGGGCAGCAGCATGGGTCTGCCGTCCCCGGAGTCGCTAATGCCCTCGATGGGCGGCATGATGGCGGGGCCTGACTGTTTGCTCATAGTGTACCGGTGAGTTGTACACACTCGCCGCGTCCCTGTTCCCTGGCCTGGCCACTCGTTCCCTGACGGTTTGTTCATAGTGTACCGGTTTAACCGCATACACTCGCCGCCTCCTCCTCCCTGACCTGGCCACTGGACCCCGGCAGGTTTGCTCGTAGTCTAGAGCACCCGTACACAGTAACCGCATTTCCCCCCATGGACTTACCTCTCCTTCCTTGACTGTCTGATTGTGTGTACCGGTGTAACCGTACACGCTCGCCGCGTCCCCTGCTTCCTGTCCTGGCCACTCGTTCCCTGACGTAAATATCCTTGATTGAACAGGAACATGTGTTTGGCTCTACACAGGGGCGCCAGCGATGAGCTCAGGGATGAACGGGAGCCAGGGCCACTCGTCATACGAACCGTCGTACGAGGAGATGCCGGCGTCACCGCGGGGGCCCAACGGCTTCTCTGAGTTCAACAACCCCAGCGCCGAGTGATTTGTATGTGGTGTGTGCCGAAGCGATGCAATCCGATGTGGTGCGGTGCGAGCGTTGCATTGCGATGAAATGCGATGCATTGCGGTGCGATGCAATGTTGCGTTGCGATGCGACGCGGTGCGATGCACCGCGGATTGAAGGAGGCGATGCGATGCGGGGTATTATACCGAGTGAGAGTCACCACTATGGAGCCTGACTTGTGAGTGTAACAATACCATACGACTCCGTGAGGACAGTCAACACGAGGACTGCGTTAGCTATGCTCAAATCGCAGAGCCGAGCAGCTCGGAACAGGGTTCTTAGGTTTTTCAATATTTCATGTTCAATGCAGCCGTCCCGACGCCATGGCTGGCGACTCGCAGCACCGATGCGAAGCAGTTTATTCACCTCATAGCATCGTCGGCCAACCTAAAGCAAGGAAAATCCAAATTCAGAAATGTCATAAAGCTGGGTGGTATCAACCATCAAGACTGCTGCGCAATGCTGGCCAGACCACCCTCTGGCCTATCGCCCGCCCTGGCGCGCAGGTCCGTCCTCGTGACTTTATCTGGCTGTTGCCCGCGCTGATGGACGCCACGCAGCCGCTGGCGTGCCTCCGTGGGCTGACCGCTCTGTGTTCTTCCGGCTTACGTAACAAACTTTGCGCGCCAAAGGGAATCGAAATTGATCGAAGTGGCAAAATGGATAACGAACTGACGTGTCCGCCGTCCTTCTCCTTCTCCGATGTTTTGGGGTGATGACTCGTCAAAATTTGAAAAGAGTACCGGTCAACGCGCGGCCGGACACCGAATGGACGATCAAGGACGAACAATAAAACACGTGAAAACCAAAAAGCGTTTCGCTCAACCAGATATTCCGACAGGCGCGCTACGAGCGCACAAACGCACGCACGACCAGCGCGTCCGCGGCGCGAGGGTCGGGCACTCGGTCGACACCCCCCGCCACCTCCGCGGCGGTGCCCCTGTCGTGCGGCTCCTGGGTGCTCTTCCGCTTCGGCGCACAACGCTTGGTGTGATTCGACAGCGAACATTCTGACGAGGGGAGAGCAGGAGTTTTATTGGCTGGCGGCTCCTTGTCCTTCTCTCGACCAGGAGGCCCGCCGTCGCCGCCGCCGCCGCGACGCAGCTACCTCGCGGCGTCCGGGGGCGGGCACGAGAGCGAGATGGAAGAATGGGGCGCAAGCGGCGCCGGCGAGGCGGCGCCCGCGCAGTGTCCGACCCGCGGCGCCACCGACGCTAGCGCGGGCTCGGGAGCGGCGCATTTTATATACGAAGCGGCACAGGTGGGGGAGGCAAGGGGCGGCGAGATCTTTGACGCCTCCGGTGAGGTTCTCGACGGCGCCGCCGCCGCCGCCGCCGCGCCTCCCAACGATGCCGCGCTCGTCGACGCCGCCGCGGCTGCCGCGCGGACCGTCCGCGACGAGGACGCGGAGCGCGCGCGGTCATCGGCAGCCCCCGCGTCTCCTTTCCCGGCGGCGTCCGAGGAGGCGGAAGATTTGGGAGAGGAAGCTGAAGGGGGAGGCGCGGGGGGCATGCAGATGGCCCCAGCCCCCGAGGAGGAGGAGGGGGCTGCAGCGCCGGAGGGGGAGGGGGAGGAGACGGCGATGGTGAGGCGGGGCCCGCGCTCGCGGCGGGGCTCCCTGAGCGCCAGCGGCGGCGGCGGGTACGTCGGGGGGTTCTGGCAACCCGCGGCTGACTCTGAGGTAGGGCAAGTTGAAACCATTCGACCCATTTTGAAACCGCCTGATTTCAGCGTTTGAAACCGATATCGGATTGACTGGTTTCAAGTTTTGGTTTCAACTCGCAACTTGCCGGCGTTACGTAATGGAGGACGAAGAAACGTCGGCAGGCGAAAACGGCGGGAGGGAGGGAGGTGGGAATGGCGGCAGCGGCAACGTGACGGTGACTTCCCCTGCGCGGCCGCAAAGAGCGGCGAAGGCGAAGGCGAGGGCGGCGGAGGACTTCGACGACTTCGAGGTGGAGGCCGCGGCGACCGTCTCCGCGCTCCTTGGCAGGGACTTGACGAAACGTTTTTCCATTCACTCGACTCACGTTCGACGCGACTTTTGACTTTCCTTTTCCCCCACGCTTGCCCTTGTATCGCACCTGCGTCTGCCGCGAGTCCACGCGAGTCCACGCGGGTCCACGGGCGCGCCGCGGGCTTCGAGGCGACGCGCCACGGCCACTGGTCCGGGGATAGGCGTGAACAACTCGAGGACTGACACATCGAGCTTTTTTTAATGCGGCCCACTTTGACGCGACCGTCCCTTTCCCTTAGTCCCCACTTTTGCGCTGTTTTCTCTCCGGGCCCTGGCCAGCTTCCGCTAGTACACACGGGCGTGCCGCGGCCTTCGAGGTGGAGCGCCAAGGCCGCTGGTGCGGGGATACGCGTGAACGAACCAGTCACCGCACGTGGCACGACTCAATTCAAGAAACGAGAGTTTCAAAATGCGTTTTTTTGGACGTGGCGGGCAATGGGCCTTGCGTGGCAGACATTGCTCGCCGCGTGAACTGAGGTGTTCCGGCCGGCACCGCACAGCTGTCGGGCTGTGGTGGTTTTGTCATAGAAAGTTGAAAAGACTGTTTCAGTACTTTGGAGTTATCCTGGTTCAGTACTTTGGAGTAGCTTGGGTTGAGCTGACTAGGGAACGAGTGGTCAGGTCACAGAGCGGGAGGCGAGTGAGCACGGGGTACCTTGAAACCATTGGTACATGTTAAGCGAACAGTCGGGTTGAGCTGGAAGAAACAAGGTGATGTGACCCTGGTGCTAGGCAGCAGGAACTTGGCGGAGGAACTGAACGGAATCAACAGCCTCCCGCTCCCCTCTCCCTCGAAGGTGGAGCCCGTCCACTCGTCCCTGGCTGTTTGCTCATACTCGTGGTGTACACGTGTATCCGTACTGCCGTGCACACTCGGTGCTGTCTCCTCCTCCAAATTGGCTCCCGTCTCTCTCGTCGGTGGAGCCTATCCACTCGTCCCCGAACTATCCACCCTTAGTGTACTAGTTTATCCGTACACACTCGCTGCTAGCTCCTACTTCGAAAAGCCTTCCCGTCTCCCTCGCCTGCAGGGCCTGGCCACTCGCTACCTGACTGCTTGCTCGTAGTGTGCAAATGTACCCGTACACACTCGCCGCCTCCGTCACCCTGGCCTGGCTCAAACACTCGTCCGAAGAGCAGTCGATAACCTGGAAACCGAGTGTAAGGCCCTACACCCCGTCGCCCGCTGCATCCCGCTCGCCGTGGTCGGCGGCCGCAAAGGCGGCGGCGGCGCTTCCGGACAGAGACCCGCCCCGGGCGTTGGCGGAGAAGCCCGAGAGGGCCCGGCCCCGATTGCACGTGGAGCGCTTCGTGGCGGAGCGGACCGCGGTGCGCGTGCACGAGGTGTCAGAGGTAGGGTCTGGCAGTCATTGCTCGCCACGTCACCGGGCCGGACTGATATTGCTCGCCACGTCACCGGCCCGGACTGATATTGCTGGCCACGTCACCGGGCCGGACTGATATTGCTGGCCACGTCACCGTGCCGGACTGATATTGCTCGCCACGTCACCGGGCCTGACTGATGTTGCTCGCCATTTCATAGGGCCCGGCCGATATTGCTCGCCACGTCATCGAGCCTGACTTATATTGCTCGCCATGTCATAGGGGCTGGTCGACATTGCTCGTCACATCATAGGGCCAGACGAATATTTTTTCGCCACCTCATCGGGTCTGACTGATATCACTCGCCACTTCATTGCGCCAGACAGATATTGCTCGCCACGGCACAGGGCCGAACAGATATTGCGCATAACATGGCATTTGACTCCAGACACGAGGATTCATCATGCGTTGGATCACGTGGAGAGCAATATCTATGACAAAGTGCGTCAAAGCATTTAGCGACCTAGCCACTTAGATTGCTAAGTCGTCCCGTGCGACCAATCAGAACTGTCCATTTGGACGACTTGGCATTCAAAATGACAAAGTCGCTAAGTGGTTTGACGCACTTTGTCACATCAGCCCCTAGCACGCGGCGGTGTTCGAGGGGGCGCTGAGAGGGGAGGGCGGAGGTGAGAGCAGCGCGGACCGAGGGGGGGGTTACGCCGGAGCGCCCTGGGGGGGCACCGGCGGCGCCGGGATGCAGAGGATGGGTGGGCATGGCGCGGCGGGTGAAGGGTGGTACGACGGTAGCGGAGGAGGAGAAGGAGGAGGAGGAGGAGGAGGAGGAGGAGGAGGAGGAGGAGGAGGAGGAGGACGGAAGCAAGCCGGGCACGGCGCGGTAGAGGGCTTCGATGAGGGGGCGCCTAGCGGAAGGGGTCACGCAGGCCAGAGGGGTTACGACTTCGAAGGAGGGCCGAGCCGGGCACGTGTGGGCGCCTACATCCCACCGCCAGGCGGGAACGGAGGCGGCGCTGACCACTGGTGGGGTGTTGCAAGGTGACACCTGAGTTGAAACGGCCTCACTGCAGAGCACCGGTACATTATCGCCGCTTTCTCCTCCCTGCCCTGCCCTAACACTCCTTCCGTTTCAGCTCAAGTGCCAGCCGTTTCGTATCGCCACCTCCTGCAGTGTGGTTCCCCTCGGCCCCCTCGCAACCCACCCTTACCGCCCCCGTCCCCTGGTTCCGCTGCCCTGTTTTGGACGCGGGCAAGTGTGCGCCATACCCGCCCTCCCACAGGGTGTGCCCTTCTCCCCAACCCCCTGTAAATTGGGGTACGATGACCTGTTTTCAAGTTTTGCTTTCAACTTCAACTCGCGACCCTACACACAGGTACCAGCCGCAGGGAGAAATCGATTGGGAGGCGTTGCAGGCGTACGCGGGCATCGCAGCCGTTGCCGGCGAGCTCGACGTGGGCGACGCTATGTTTTCACCGCCCCTGATTCAGCGGCGCCCCTCCGCGGCTGCGGGTACGCACGGCCGCGGGGGCGGGGGCGGCAACGGTCTGCTGTCACCGCCCGTGATTCGCCGCGGCGGCCGGGGGGGGTACCCGGAAGCGGGCAACGGTTTCCTGTCACCGCCCACGGGTATGCACGGCCGCGGGGGGACGGGTTACCCGGAAGTGACGCCGCTGCGCCCGCCGCGAGAGACGGTATCGGGACGAGACGGCGCGCAGCGCTTCAACGAGTATGAGGGTGCGCAGCGGGCTGCGGTGCGCGTGCCGGTTCAGGCAGGGTGCAGATACTTGCCCATCACGTCATCATGGGGGCCAGGGCGAAGGCCTAGTGCCTCCTCATACACGCAGAAGCGTCTCTCTCTCTATCTCCCTCCATCTATCTTGCCATGTCATCGACAGGCATGATGGAACTCTTATCATCCTATGACATATTATGACATCCTATGACATCCTATGACATCCTATGACATCCTATGACATCCTATGACATCCTATGACATCCTATGACATCC
>Ga0307489_10001022_pt1 | contig 18007 bp, 15 predicted proteins | sample SB12metaG_FD_202247 | JGI IMG/M metagenome (GOLD analysis project Ga0307489, IMG submission 202247) | Sea-ice brine microbial communities from Beaufort Sea near Barrow, Alaska, United States - SB 1.2 | ecosystem: Environmental > Aquatic > Marine > Coastal | place: USA: Alaska | collected...
TCAAGAGGCTCAATTTTCACCTTACTTGCCTTTAATTTATAAGGGTTTTTGTTTTTTCTAATCGTCCACAAACCATGAACAAAAATAGCGCCAATAACAACCGCACTTATTATAATCAATGAATGTCTAAAATTATCTTCCATCATAAAGCCTATTTTATTCTTATGTGTTTTCTGCCATCGTAATAGCTTCATCAATATTGACTTCAACCATCCGAGAAACTTTGGATTTCTAACATAATAACATCTGTTAGGTGTTAAGCCATTTCCATCACTATTTTATTATGACTAATAAATAAATTGAACCGTTTAAGACATTTCTTTGACTCAGTTAAAAAACGTTTAATATTTGAATCATCTAATGTTTCATCAACTTCACCTAACAGAAAAATGGTGTTAGATTAAATCTAAAAATAGCAAAGACTAATGATAATGTTATCAGCGCTTTTTCACCACCAGATAATAAATGAATTATACTGATTTTCCTATGGTGATCTTCCAATGATACTGAAACCGTTATCAAGTAAATAATCACTCAGTCGACAACAAATTTACAGGCCATTATTAACGCAATTGACCGTTAGTGAAACTTTTACAAACTTATTTTGTTAATCATAGCAATAGCTAATTCTAGTGTACTTCTTGATTAAGTTAAATCATCATTTTACTGTTTAAGGTGATTTTACGCTCTATTTGACTTTTACCTTGACTAATTGCAACTAAATTTCATAAATATGTGAAATATGAGTGTCAGTTTCTCGTCTTCGATATTTAAAGTTTGAAATGTCATGTTAATTTCAATAAAACAACATCAATTAGAGTCTCACCGCGTAAACTTAGCAGCTATTAAACCAAGTCCCCATCAAACCGTATTAATAGGAGTTAATTTTAGACAAGCGTTTGGACCGAAAATAGGGTTCAGTTGTTGTTCAGTGGACAGTTAATATCATCGATAAACAAGTCAAAACCAGCAAAATCCATCTATTCAAACGCATAAACACCTAATAATAATAGTATTATTAGAACTTTATCAGAGTTTATTGTGCTTTGTAACAGTTCAGTGCTGTAATTAATTAACAATAATACTTATAATCGACATTAATCTTTAAGCCAACATATTTTAAAATTAGGTTTTAAATGAATGAATCGAGACAGATAAATAGTTTGAGTGGTGCAGATTTCTTTTTCAAGGGTTTCGAACTTATTCGGAGAAAAGGCGTTCGTCGTTTTGTTTTTATCCCCCTAGCAATAAATATACTTTTATTTTCAATCGCTTTTTATTATTTACTCAATCAAATAGACCATTTAATGGTCTGGATAGAAAGTACTATTCCAAATTGGTTATCTTGGATTAGTTACCTGTTATGGCCATTAGCCATATTAAGTGTATTCATCATTTTTTCCTTTATTTTTACAACGGTAGCAAACTGGTTAGCCGCCCCCTTTAATGGTTTATTAAGTGAAAAGATGGAGTTTTTATTATTAAGTGATCGGTCAAGAAATACCTCAAGTAACAATACACAGGCCATATCGGCTGACGATATTGGTATGACGGATATAATAAAAGATATTCCTCGGACATTATCTAGGGAATGGCAAAAACTTGCTTATTATTTACCCAGAGCAGTTGGTTTTTTTATATTACTTATTATGTTGCCTATTATTGGGCAAATATTTTGGTTTTTATTTGTTGCTTGGATGATGGCGATACAATATAAAGACTACCCTTTTGATAATCACAAAGTTTCATTTGTCGAAATGAAACAAGTTTTAAAACGTAATCAAAAAGTAAGCTATAGTTTTGGTGTAACCGTGGCAATTTTTTCTATGATACCCATTATTAATTTAATTGTTATGCCTGTTGCTATTTGTGGTGCAACTGCCTTGTGGGTTGAAAAATATAGAGATCACGTTATTGCACCTAAAATAAAGCCCTAGCGGATCAATCAAAGCTATTTACCCTGTTTAGTCAAGATTTTACATGGTACACAAATAATATGGAGTAAGTCTGTAATGGAAGTAAGATCAACAGCTAAATACTTATCACTTACCTTTTCAGCACTACTTACCTCAGCTCTCTGTGCGGAAGACATATTTGATATCCCAGTAATCGATGATGCGATTATTTTTGCTAGTTTCAACGATAAAACACCAGCGGTAATCAACTATTTCACCTCGATGAATGAAAAAGACATCATTAATTTTTATAAAATGTCTTATGGTGAAATATCACACCAAGAACGTAAACGAGGTCGATTAACTCTTTCGTTTTATCCTGATGATCTAGCTATAAGGGTAATCATTTCCAAACAAAACAACAAACACCAAGTTGACGTCATTGTTGATAATTTCAATCCTCAAACAATGAAGATTCCATAGAAGCAACTGCCCAAGATATCATCCTTGATGCGAGTGACATTTTTTTGTTAACGGTATTAATAACAAAAATAAAAATGGTTTGTTTTTGATGATTCATCAGAATAATGACACTATAAATTAACCATTCAAATACCTTCTCTTCATCGATAATGCATTCACTGACATAAAAACACCGCATTGTGATTAACATTGCGGTGTTTATTATTTATTAAAGTTTATACTTATTTTTGATAGAGAATAGCCTCAATTGTTCCCTGTGCAAGGCTATGGTAGCCCGGACGAGCTTTTTTATAAACGTCAAGAGCCCAAGCCTTACCTTTAGCAGTTTCATTTAATTGCTTGTAAAGTGGGACGATAAGTTTTCGTCGACCAATACTACTTAAATATTTATCGAGCTCTGGTAAAATAGCATCATACCCAACTCTTAATGATAATAGGTACCATGCATGAGCTATTTCTGCATTTTGACTAACGGTTAACTTGTAACCCTTATCTAAATCAGTCATTTTATCTAATGATATATCTTGTGGTAAGTTATTAATAAAGTGCAACCATTCATGCAAGGTCCACTCAGCAGTGGGTAAATCATTTAATGATACCCCCTTCGTTAACCAGTTATTAATATGTTCATTTACCAAAGTAAAGGCATTCGATCTTGGTTTAGGGGTAAAACTTGGTAACCCTGGTTGATAGATCCACTCGTTTACTTCTTCGATACTGACAACACCGGAATATTTGTTAATAAGCTCTTTATTTAAGTAAATAACGAAGTCACTTGTCGTTAAACTTTCAAAAGCATGTTGGTTAAAATAATCTAAAACAAATTTATCAAATTTCTCACGGCCAAATTTTGTTTCTAGATAAAGTAGAAAAAATTGCCCTTTAGTGTATGGCACCGAAGAGAATGCATCATCGGGATCTCTTCCTTTTAAGTCTATATAAAGTTGGGTATCACCCGCAGCTAATTCCACTATTTCAGTATTTAGGTTTTGAGAATCTAACGCTTGCTCCATAATAGCTCTATCTCGGCCAAAGACCTCCTCCATAATACGATTTTCAACGTAGCTAGTGAAACCTTCATTTAACCATAAATCCCTCCAACTTGCGTTTGTCACTAAATTTCCAGACCAAGAGTGAGCAAGTTCATGGGCGATTAAGTTGACTAGGCTTTTATCACCGGCAATGACGGTTGGGGTGATGAAGGACAAACGTGGATTTTCCATACCACCAAACGGGAAGCTAGGAGGTAAAATCAATAGATCATAACGGCCCCAGCGATATGCTCCATATAATTTTTCAGAAGCATCAATCATTGCTTGAGTATCATCAAATTCAGCTACAGCTGCCTCTAAAATATCAGTTTCAGCATAGATACCCGTCTGATGACTCATAGCCTTAAATTCTAAATCGCCAACACCAATAGCAATAAGATAAGCCGGTATAGCTTGTGGCATTGAGAAATAATAATCACCATCACGTTTTGTATCAGGGCTATTATTTGCACTCATTACCGCCAATAATTTTTTATCTGTTGTAATTCTAGCGTCATAAGTTAATCTCACACTTGGGGTATCTTGTATTGGGATCCATGAGCGAGCGTGAATGGCCTGGTTCTGACTAAACATGAAAGGCTGTTTCTTACCTGCGGTTTGCTCAGGACTTAACCACTGTAGGCCAGACGCCTTATCAGTGGAGTTATAATACACCCTCACTTTGTCGGCCTTAAATGGCGAATTAATGGTCAATTTAGCACCTAAAACGTCATCTCGCTTTGCCAAAGAAAATTGAACTTTCTGCCAATCACCAGTAGCTTTTTGGGCAATAACACGATGGATGTTGAGGTCTCGGGTATCTAGAATAATAGGTTGTAACGAATCACTAAGCCAATTTAGAGATAACTCGGCAAAACCATTTAAGGACTTAGCAGAGAAATCAACATTAAGGTCTAAATAAAGGTGTTTAACCCTAACTTGATGATAATTTGCATAAGTGTAAACATCGACCGAGTCTGTCGATGGTTTAGCCGATAAAGATTGGACTGAGATAGACAATAACAAAACAATAAGCATTGCTAATTGATTAATGGTTTTCATAAATAAACATCCTAAAAAATCAATCCTGTAGGTTACTGCCAATCCATGCTTATACACAACTATTTATTCAATTATTTATCTAAGTGAGTTTATGGTTTTTCCATTTGAATAACAACTCTACGGTTTTTTTGTCTGCCTAATTGAGTGTTGTTAGACGCAATATGCCTTTTTTCACCATACCCTTTCGCTTCAATTCGGATAGGGTCTACACCCTTATTAGTAAAATACTCACGAATTTTTTTCGCTCTTTCTTCTGAAACCTGTTGGTTTGTCCAACGGCCACCATAACTATCAGTATAAGAATCTATAAGTACTAATTTTAATTCAGGATCTAACGCTAAGTATTCTGAAATCATCGCCATACGTATCTCTGATGATTTAGTCAATTTGTCACTACCAAACTCAAAGTTTAACACTGTATAAGCGATATCATCGAGGTTGTAGTTTAGGAGGTTGCCTACACAACTAACAAATTTTCGATAAGCTTTCTTAAATTTCACCGTCGATAAACCTACGGATATTTTATCTTGATCACTGTACCAATCATTGTAATAAAAAGTAGGGTTCATACCCTGCTCTAATTCACTCAACATAGTCCAGGCAACTTTTTTTGGTAAACCTGGGGAAAATTGTTTATGCAATTTCATATTTGTCAGTATTCGACCACTAACACCCGGACGCCACTTTGGTGCAATAGAACGCACTTCAGCTAAAGAGTAATTGTCTGGTAGAAGTAACATATCAAGTTCAAAGGCCATATTTAACTTACGGCTAGCCTTACTGTAAAAAAGAGCTTGCCCATAATTAGGTATTTGATGTGTTAGTATACATTTAAGACGTGAATCGCTTGACAACTGCCATTGGGAGTTCTTAATATTTGCACTGTACTGACGAATACCCGCGAGTGTTTGCGTGACACATAACAAGAGAATTACGATGGTGAAAATTTGCTTCATAGATAACTTAAATTATTATATTTTATAAGTGACTTTTATAATATCGACTGATTTAATATTAACTTTAGTTGCTTTAAAAGAAAAATTAACACATTAAAGGTGCTTTTATTATTGGTATAAAATCCCTTTTCTGAGATAATCCTTATAATGTAAATGAATGATTGATAGTAGAGTAATATGGCAGAAAACGTAGATAAAACAGATTCTTCAACAACTCAGCTAAATAAAAGTGATCAAAAGTCATTACTCGCACAAAGGTTTAGAGGTTATTTTCCCGTTGTTATCGACGTTGAGACTGCCGGATTTAATGCTCAAACGGATGCCCTTCTTGAATTAGCCGCATCCGTTTTAGCTATCGATGAAATCACAGGGTTGATTGCAATTGATGAAACCATTCAATTTAACATAGACCCCTTTGAAGGGGCTAATCTAGAGCCGGCTGCTTTAGAGTTTACGGGTATTGATCCGACGAACCCTCTCCGTGGTGCGGTAAGTGAAAAAGAAGCATTAACCGGTTTATTTAAACTCGTCAGAAAAAAAATGAAAGCGGCAGGTTGCCAACGTGCGATAATCGTGGCCCACAATGCGTCTTTTGACTTGGGTTTCCTTAACGCAGCGACTGGACGCTGTGCAATAAAACGAAGTCCTTTTCATAGTTTTGTTAGTTTTGATACGACGACATTGTCAGGCCTTGCTTTAGGACAAACTGTCTTAGCTAAAGCCTGTATTGCCGCCAATATTGAATTCAATAACAGTGAAGCACATTCTGCTTTATACGATACGGAAAAAACGGCGGAGTTATTCTGCTTTATTGTTAATAAGTGGCAAAAAATGGGCGGTTGGCCGCTAATTATTGAAAATACTGGTAAAAATAGCCAATAACGATTTTAACGTTAATAAATGCTTCTGCGTTATATTTAGTCTTGGATCTGTCTAATCACCAGGATAACTAAATATTTTCGATCATTAATTTGTAGATTTTGCTACGTCCGAGCTTTTAAATCGCTAAATTCGTGACATAAAAAAACCCTACGTAAAAGTAAGGTTTTTTAATTATAAGACTAATTTATAATTTATCAGCATTATCCGCTAAGTATGCAGCTACGCCTTCAGGAGACTCTGTCATACCTTTATCACCTTTATTCCAGCCTGCAGGACAAACTTCACCGTGATCTTGGTGGAATTGTAAAGCATCAACCATACGTAACATTTCATCAACATCACGACCAAGTGGTAAATCATTAACCACTTGGTGACGAACATTACCTTCTTCATCAATTAAAAATGAACCACGAAATGCAACACCGGCTTCAGGATGCTCAACACCGTATGCTTGACAAATAGTATGTTTAACATCAGCGACTAAAGTATATTGGACTGGACCAATACCACCCTCATTTATAGGAGTGTTACGCCATGCATTATGTGAGAATTGAGAATCGATAGAAACACCAATGACTTCAACACCACGGTTTTTAAACTCGTCCATACGGTGATCAAAAGCTAAAAGCTCAGACGGACAGACAAAAGTAAAATCTAATGGGTAGAAAAACACTACGGCTTTTTTACCTTTAATTGCTTCGCTTAATGTAAAGCTATCAACAATTTCGCCGCTACCTAGGACTGCTGCTGCAGTAAAATCTGGTGCTTGACGACCAACTAATACGCTCATTCTATACTCCATTTAATTATTGTTTAAAAAATTTTCATAAAATTCGTTAATATACCTACACCAATTTCATTGTCGCAGATAATAAAAATTCAATTATTCTGCAGAATTTTCGACAGCATCTTTAACTAATGTTTGCAATTCACCTTGTTGAAACATTTCTAAAATAATATCACAACCACCAACTAATTCACCACCGACCCATAGTTGAGGGAATGTTGGCCAATCAGCATATTTAGGTAATTCAGAACGGATATCTGGATTCAATAAAATATCAACATAAGCAAATTTTTCACCACAGGACATCAAAGCTTGTGATGCCTGAGATGAGAAACCACAATTTGGTAGTTTTGGTGAACCTTTCATATATAATAATATTGAATTTTCACTGATTTGCTCTTTAATTCGTTCAATTGTATCCATGGTAACCTCTAAATTTAATGCTTATTGAATTAGTTAAACTATATACATTGAGTCTATTTTTAAATAATTCAATAAACACTAACGAAAAATTTAAAAAATATAAGTTAAAACTAACTTTCCTTAAAAAAAACTATAGTAAACCATCTGTTTTGGGTAGACTATGCAAACTAAATAATACTTGAGTATTTTACTGGGTTTTACAGAAAAAAAAACCCTTTCTTTGTTTTTTAGACAATAATATATTTTATATATATCCAGGAGAAAAAAAATGGCGATTGAATTACCAGCTCTACCTTATGCAAAAGATGCTTTAGCACCACATATCTCAGCTGAGACTTTAGAGTTTCATTATGGCAAACATCACAATACTTATGTTGTTAAACTTAACGGTTTAATTGAAGGTACAGAGTTTGACGGTAAATCATTAGAAGATATAGTTAAAACATCTTCAGCTGGTGTTTTTAATAATGCAGCGCAAGTATGGAACCATACTTTTTACTGGAACAGCTTAAGCCCAAACGGTGGCGGTGAACCAAGAGGCCCATTAGCGGATGCTATTGTTGCCACTTTTGGCTCATTTGCCGAATTCCAAGCTAAGTTTGTTGATAGTGCGATAAACAACTTTGGCTCTAGCTGGACTTGGTTAGTTAAAAATGCTGACGGTAGCTTAGCAATAGTCAATACTTCAAATGCAGCCACACCATTAACTGATGACAGTGTTACTCCACTCATCACTGTTGATTTGTGGGAACATGCTTATTATATTGATTACCGCAATTTGCGTCCCAAATACATGGAAGCATTTTGGGCTTTAGCAAACTGGGATTTTGCTAGTGCAAACTTTGCTTAATCAATTTAACTAATAAAATTTGAATTTAAAAAACGAGCTGAATAGCTCGTTTTTTATTGTTTGTGACTGAGTTTAACGATGATAAAACCTAAGTTTAGTCTTTATAATACAATGGCATCATATAAATTATTAATATGGGACTTGCACCATTTAATCTCAACAAAAAAGTTAACGTTATACTTTAAATAGTTTTACTACATCACCTTCAGAACCCCAAAGAAAACTTGTTCGCTAACCTCCAACATTTATTTTATGCTAAATAAATTAAAGTTATGCGTATCAAAATAGCGTCAAAAATTCCTACCATAAAAAGTCAGAAGCTTGATGTTATTATCTTTTGACATAGAGATAAATAGTGAGTTAAAAAATAATTAGATGCAATTTATCAGTGGCATAAGAAATATTTATAATCCGTTCACCTTATGACCTAGTTCAATAGTATTAGAAATTAATTACATTCTTACAACAAAATTTCTAGCAAGTTTTATTAAAACAACTAATCTTAACAATAGGAAGCCGTCTCTTTGGCCTTCATTGAACGAGTAGCAATCAATATTTTTTTTTGAGGGGGGCATTTATGAGTATTTTCCAACATTACCAATCACGTTACGAACAAGCACAGCAAGAAGAGTTTAGCCTGCAAGAATTCTTAGATATCTGTCGAAAAGATAAATTTGCTTATGCAAGTGCAGCTGAGCGCCTATTAAAAGCAATTGGCAAACCAGAAATGGTTGATACTTCCAACGAACCAACTTTAAGTCGAATATTTTCCAATAGAGTATTAGCAAGATACCCTGCTTTTAAAGACTTTTATGGTATGGAGGAAGCCATTGAACAAATTGTTGCTTATTTAACCCATTCATCTCAAGGATTAGAAGAACAAAAACAAATTCTTTATTTACTTGGCCCGGTTGGTGGTGGTAAGTCTTCTTTAGCTGAAAAACTCAAATCATTAATGCAGCAAGAGCCTATTTATATTCTTAGTGCTAATGGTGAGCGAAGCCCTGTCAATGATCATCCCTTTTGTTTATTTGATGGTAATGACGATGGTAAGATATTACAGGAAGAATATAAAATTCCTCTGCGCTACATTAATAATATAATTTCACCCTGGACAGCTAAACGATTATATGAATTTAAGGGTGATATTTCACGATTTAAAGTTATTAAAATTTATCCGTCTATTCTTGATCAAGTAGCCATTGCAAAAACAGAACCGGGTGATGATAATAATCAGGATATATCATCACTTGTTGGTAAAGTTGATATTAGACAACTTGAACATTTCGCCCAAAATGATCCTGATGCTTACAGTTATTCCGGAGCTCTTTGTCGGGCAAACCAAGGATTAATGGAGTTTGTTGAAATGTTCAAAGCCCCTATTAAAGTTTTACATCCTTTACTTACCGCAACTCAAGAAGGGAACTACAACCCAACAGAAGGACTTTCTGCCTTGCCATTTAAAGGGATATTGTTAGCTCATTCAAATGAGTCTGAGTGGAAAACGTTTAAAAACAACAAAAACAACGAAGCCTTTTTAGATAGAGTTTATATCGTCAAAGTGCCTTATTGCATGCGCGTCTCTGAAGAAGTTAAAATTTATAATAAACTCCTTGAACATAGTGAATTACATAATGCTCATTGTGCACCAGACACCTTGGAAATACTCGCACAATTTTCAGTACTTTCCAGAATTATTAGCCCTGAAAATTCCAGTGTATATTCAAAAATGCGAGTGTATGACGGAGAAAGTTTAAAGGACACTGACCCAAAAGCAAAGTCTTACCAAGAATATAGAGATTACGCAGGCATGGATGAGGGTATGTCGGGGCTATCAACAAGATTTGCTTTTAAAATTCTCTCTCGAGTATTTAATTTTGATCACTTAGAAGTTGCTGCAAATCCAGTACATTTGTTTTGTGTTTTAGAGCAGCAAATTGAACGTGAACAACTGCCTAAAGAAACCGCTGAACGCTATCTTGAATTTATTAAAGGCTATTTAACTCCACAATATATTGAATTTATTGGTAAAGAAATTCAAACAGCTTATTTAGAGTCTTATTCGGAATATGGACAAAATATCTTTGACCGATATGTCAGCTATGCTGACTTTTGGATACAAGATCAAGAGTATCGTGATGCAGAAACAGGACAATTATTTGACAGAGAAGCGCTTAACAATGAATTAGAAAAAATTGAAAAAACTGCGGGTATAAGTAACCCTAAAGATTTTCGCAATGAAATTGTGAATTTTGTCTTAAGAGCAAAAGCGCACAATAACGGTAAAAATCCGGCATGGACCAGTTATGAAAAATTACGTACCGTCATTGAGAAAAAAATGTTCTCAAATACTGAGGATTTATTACCAGTCATCTCTTTTAATACTAAAACCTCTTCTGATGATCAACAAAAACATGATGACTTTGTTGACCGAATGATGAGTAAAGGTTACACCCAAAAACAAGTAAGATTATTATCTGAATGGTACTTACGCGTAAGAAAATCCTCGTAAACAACTCGTTATTGAAGTGAGGAAACTTTATGGCAAATTTTATTGACCGACGCCTGAATAGTAAAAATAAAAGTACAGTAAATCGTCAACGTTTTATCAGGCGCTATAAAAGTCAAATTAAGAAATCTGTCTCAGATGCCATTAATGACCGCGGGGTAACTGATGTTGATACAGGCGAAAACATTATAATACCAAGAAAAGATCTCAGTGAGCCAATCTTTCATCAAGGAAAAGGCGGCATTAAAGATAGAATTCATCCAGGGAACGACCAATTTAGTACAGGTGATCGCATTAATAAACCGAAAGGTCAACAAGATCAAAGCCCAGGAGAAGGAGATGCGAGTAACTCAGGTGAAGGCGATGATGACTTCGCATTTTCAATTTCTAAAGAAGAGTATCTCAATTTATTGTTTGAGGATCTGGAACTACCTAATCTTGATAAAAACCAACTTAATAAATTGATTGAATATAAAACTATCCGTTCCGGTTTTTGTACTGAAGGGGTGCCCGCCCATATCGATATTGTAAAATCGTTACAAGGCTCTATTGCCCGAAGAATAGCAATGACATCAACAAAAAGAAAAGAATTAAAGGAGGCTAAAGAAACTTTAAGGGTATTAAAAAATGATAAGTACAATCACATTATCGAAATAAAAGATCTTACAACTCAGATTGACTTACTCAAAGCGAAAATTGCGAATGTTCCTTTCATTGATACCTTTGATATGAAGTTTAGAAGTTTTTCTAGACAAGCCATACCGACATCAAGAGCGGTAATGTTTTGTTTAATGGATGTATCAGGCTCAATGGATAAAGCCACTAAAGACATTGCCAAAAGATTTTATATTTTATTGTATTTATTCTTAACTCGGACATACAAGACTATTGATGTTATTTACATTAGACATCATACCCAAGCCAAAGAAGTTGATGAGCAGGAATTTTTCTACTCTCAAGAAACAGGAGGCACCATAGCATCAAGCGCTTTAGAGTTAATGGCTAAAATTGTTGATGAACGCTATAACACTAATTGGAATATTTATGGCGCTCAAGCATCCGATGGTGATAATTGGGCAGATGACTCACCTTATTGTAAAAAACTTCTTATAGAGAGAATTTTACCTACAGCACGCTATTTTAGCTATATTGAAATAACCCAAAGAGCTCATCAGTCACTTTGGCAAAATTACCAAAAAATTGAAGAAATACAACCGCATTTTGCTATGCGTCATATAAAAACAGTGGATGACATTTACCCAGTATTTAGAGAGTTATTTAAAAAGCAATTAAAGAGACTGCATAACGCATAGACTCAATCAAAGGAGGGCGGAATATGACTAAAAAAAAGCCACTTGATGATAATTCAGACTGGACATTCAACAAGTTATCCTTATATCAAAAAGAAATTTCACGAATAGCTGAACATTATCGTTTAGACACTTATCCTAATCAGATTGAAGTTATTACTACCGAACAAATGATGGATGCATACGCAAGTATTGGCATGCCTATCGGTTATAACCATTGGACTTTTGGAAAAAAATTCATCCAAACAGAACAAATTTATAAACGAGGCCATATGGGTTTAGCTTATGAGATTGTCATCAATTCAAATCCATGTATATCCTACCTAATGGAAGAGAACACCATGACTATGCAAGCGCTTGTCATGGCACATGCTTGTTATGGTCATAATTCTTTTTTTAAAGGTAATTATCTCTTTAAAACATGGACAGATGCTGAATCAATAATTGATTATCAGCTTTTTGCTAAAAACTATATTGCAACCTGTGAAGATAAATATGGCATTTCAGAAGTTGAGGCAACATTAGATGCCTGTCATGCTCTGATGAATCATGGTGTCGATCGTTATAAACGTCCGCAAAAAATATCCCTAGATGAAGAGCTCAAACGTCAAGCAGAGAGAGAAAGATATATACAATCACAAATCAATACTCTTTGGCGAACAATACCGTCAGAGAGTGAACAACAAAAACAAAAAAACACCTCATTTCCTAGTGAGCCCCAAGAAAATATTCTCTACTTTATTGAAAAAAATGCTCCCTTATTAAAACCTTGGCAAAGAGAAATTGTTAGAATAGTGAGAAAAACCTCACAGTACTTTTATCCTCAAAAGCAAACCCAAGTGATGAACGAGGGTTGGGCATGTTTTTGGCATTACACTATTATTAATCATTTATATGATGAAGGTTTAGTTACTGAAAAGTTTATGCTGGAGTTTTTACATAGCCACACAAGCGTCATTGCACAACCTAGTTACAACAGTGACTATTACTCAGGAATAAACCCTTATGCCTTAGGTTTTAATATGTTTATCGATATTAGAAGAATTTGTGAGCAGCCAACAGAAGAGGATAAACAATGGTTTCCTACAATTGCAGGCAGCAATTGGTTAGACACTTTACATTTTGCCATGGAGAATTTTAAAGACGAAAGCTTTATCAGCCAGTATCTGTCACCAAAACTAATGAGAGACTTTAAACTTTTTCATATTCATGATGATGAAAAAAATGATTATGTTGAGATCGCAGCGATTCATAATGATAAAGGTTACCAAAAAATTAGGGAGATCCTTTCAAATCAATACAATTTAAGTAACCTTGAAACAAACATTCAGGTGATAAATGCAAATATTAGTGGCGATAGAACATTGACATTAAGGCACATACCCCACCAAAACATACCTCTTGGTGACTCATGTGCCAAAGTACTAAAGCATTTACATTATCTTTGGCAATTTAATGTAAAGCTTGTTCAACCTAATGATAAAGGGGAAGATGAAGCCATAGCTTACTGCCCAATGACTAAAGATTTAGCTAGTTAGTCTCACGCCAAATACCTTTTGCTAACTGCCCTTGAATCTTAACGGTTTTATTCTCGGCAAAGTATATGACGGTTTTTTCTTTTCGTTGACGATTATAATCTTTAGTTACCGCAACTATTGTTGGAGTTAACGCCAAAAGGACACCCACATTTATAAGAGTCATTAAACCTAAAGATAAGTCAGCAAGTGCCCAAACGTCTGGCAAAGCGGCAACGGTCCCCCAGAAGGTAAAAGATAGAAAAATAAAAGTGAATCCCCAGCGACCGGTTTTATTGTCTAACTTGAAGTACTGCAAATTATTTTCAGCGTAAGCATAATTTGCAATGATCGATGTAAAAGAAAATAAACAAATAGCAATAGAGACAAAGTGAGATCCCCAACTGCCAACATGTTCAGCCATGGCAAATTGAGTTAACCTAATCCCTGTTAGATCTGACGTTTCCGGTCCTAAAACAAGTAAAATCATCATCGCGGTAGCGCTACAGATAACAATGGTATCGATAAAGACTCCTAGCATTTGAACATAACCTTGAACCGCAGGGTGATGAGGATTTGGTGATGCGCAAGCCGCGGCATGGGGTGCTGAGCCAGAACCAGCTTCATTAGAGTACAATCCCCGTTTAATTCCGTTAATAATTGCTGCACCAATAGCGCCACTGCCAGCTTCTTGTAAACCAAAAGCAGAATTAATAATTAAAGAAAATATACCGGGAATCTTATCTATATTGATCAAACAAATCACTAAAGCAATTAATAAATAAGTAAGCCCCATTACTGGCACTAATATGCTCGACACTTTAGCAACGGTTCTAACACCACCTAAAACAATCGGCATAGCAATCAATACAATAACAACGCCTGATACTATGGGACTTATCTGATAAGCGTTATTAAGAGCATCAGCCATGGTATTGGCTTGTACAGAGCTAAAAACAAATCCATAACCAATGAACAAACAGATTGAAAACAAAATAGCTATCCAAGGTTTATTTAAACCCATCTTAATATAATAGGCAGGCCCTCCCCTAAACTCACCGTTACTGTCACGAACCTTATATAATTGACCCAGTAAACTTTCACTATAACCAGTTACCATACCAAGCAATGCAATTACCCACATCCAAAATATAGCGCCTGGTCCGCCAAGTGATATAGCAATGGCAACGCCCGCTAAATTACCTGTACCGACTCGAGCGGCTAAGCTTGTCATTAATGCTTGAAAAGATGAAATACCTGATTTATCAGCAGTATTGCTACTTTTCATTAATTTAAACATGTGAGTGAAATGGCGAAACTGTAGTAATTTAAGGCGAAAACTAAACCATAGTCCACCCAGTACTAAAACATAAATAAGTATATGATTCCAAAGAATCCCATTTGCAAAATTAATAAATTGACTCAATTTCTATCCTTTATTATTGATATCTTTAGCGAGGAAATTTAAATTGCCTGTTTAAACAACTCACCCCTAAGCCGCTGTATTTCTTTACTTTTATCTGAACGGCAATCCGCTCTTTGAGGGCGTCGACATGGCTAATGACACCGATCATTTTCCCACTGGCATTGAGGTTATCTAGAGCATCAAGCGCTATTTCCAGGGTTTCATTATCAAGCGTACCAAAACCTTCATCTAAAAATAATGAGTCAATACTCGTTTTAGCACTGACCAGATCAGATAACGCCAATGCTAATGCCAAGCTGACTAAAAAGCTTTCACCGCCGGAGAGTGTTTTGGTATCTCTTACTGTATCCGCTTGCCAAGTATCGAGTACTTCAAGTGATAAACTATCACTTTGTTGACATTGTAATTGATAACGCGCATGTAATCTTAATAACTGTTGATTAGCTAAATAAACCAAATGCGCTAAAGTTAAGCCTTGAGCAAACTTTCTGAATTTGTCACCTTGAGCAGATCCTATCAATGCACTCAAGTGTGAAAGGTCATCAACAATAAATTGTTGATGTTCAATCTCCTGATTAAGTGTTTTTTGCTGTTCAAACGCTTGGTTATTATTCCTGAGTGTTTGACTAAGCTCTCCTTCTTTTAGCTGTAATTGTTTATTCTTTTCTTGGTGCTTGTTTATCTCATTGTTTAACTCACTCAGAGACTTTTCTACTAAATTAATGTCTAATTGCGTTTTCTCAACCAATAATAAAGCCACTTGTTTTTGACTTTGTTGATGAACCGCTAAACCTTGTTGCTTATTATTTGATATTTTCTGCTTTAACACTTTTAAACTGTCACGTTGTTCGACCGGTAATAAGGCACTATTAAAGTGTTGTTCGTCAGTAAAAACACTTTCGTCTAACTGCTTCATCCAGTCATCAAGGCTTTTAATTTGTTGAGTATTAAATTGAAGAAGTTGTGTTTGACTTTCCTGCAGCTGACCTTGCAAACTTTTTAATTTTTGTGTTTGTTCGTTTACTTTTTCTTGCTCCGCAGCTAAAACTGCTGCTGCTTGTTCTCTTAATAATAATATTTGTTGACGAACTTTGCTGACATCCTTTTCAGCAAATAACACTTTTCGTTGTCTTTGCAAATTGGAGGATTTTTTTACCCATTCGTCAACTTTAGCTGTTAGTATTTGATAGTTATTAATGGCTAAATCAGACTGGTTTTTTATTAACGCTATTTCTTGAATTGCTTTATTAACAATTTCTTGTTCGATACTTTGCTGCTGCAACCCATCTTGATAACTTTCAACTAACTTTTGCTGGTCTTGCCACCAAAACTCAAAATTTTCTTGATTAAAGTCACCGTCATCCGTACTGAAAAATATAGTTTTTATATCAGCTGATAACTCTAGCCAGCCTTTACTCTCTGCTTGCGTATTTACCGCCAATTGCTTCGTGGTATCTGTAATCACTCTATTGTTTGTTGATAGATCCTTGTTAAGTAAATCCAGTTGATTTTTATCAACCAGTTGTTGTTTCTCACTCAAAGATAATTCTTGTTGATAATCATTGTGTTGTCGATTAATTATTAGCAGTGAATCTGAAAAACTTAATAATGTTTGATACTGTAAATCTGTCTCTTTTGCCCACTGCTCAACCATTACTAAATCAGCTAAGGTAAAACTCAATAGCGTTAATGCCTGGTTATCCTGCCAAAAGGCTTTTAATTGCCGTTGTTCTTCTTGATTTTTAACTTGATTAGCATTAATTGACTCTTCTTTAGCCGTTAACCTTGCAACTGTTGCTTTAATCTCATTACCAAAGAGTTCTAACTCAGCCATTTTGGTTTTATGGATAATTAATCGTTCTTGATGAGCAGAGACAGTCACTTGTTGATATTTTTCGATAGCTGGGTGTTCAGTTGAGCCACATAAAGGACAAGACTTTCCAGCGGCTAGATTTTCTCTATGTTGATTAAGCGCCATAATAGTGAGGTGCTGACTAATGATTAACTCAAGATCATCAACTTGCTTTTTTTCATTTCGATACTGGGTGCGACATTGTGCTAAATCAGCAAGCATCTTTATTAATTGTTGCTCTATAATCGATTTTTGCTCTAAATCCTCCTCTGTTTCATTCACTAACACAGTAAATCGCTGAGCATTAAAAACTATTTTACCTGATATCGATTGGCTACTCTGTAATTTTTGCAGCTGGGCTGGCAAAGTCGACTCAGAGAATTGAGGTTGCTGATTAAACAAAGTTACTTTGGCATCTAGGTTACTTGTGACCCTCGCTACTAGATTGTCAACTTGTTGCTCGTTATAACTGCACTTAACTAATTGTTCTTTTTGCGCTGTTATCAGTTGTTCCTGTTCATGACTCAAAGTCAATAGTTGACTAGTCAAATCATCCATCGATTTAGCTTTTTGAAGAAGCCCTTGGTATTGATTTTGCCATAACAGTAATTTTCCTGTTAAATTTTCAACATACTTATGTTGCTGTAAAAAATCAGTTATTACTAGTAATTCATTACTATGTAGAACATTTTTCTCTACTAAATTTTCTTTTTGCTTTGCTAATTCATCAAGCTGAATTTCGATACTTTTTTGTTCACTTGTTAATTCATTGATTTTTTTATTTTGGTGGTCAATGTCACTATCAAGCGGTATGATTTTTTCAACGATAAGTGTTTCACTTATCAAAAAACCCTGTTCTTTGATTAACTGGTCTGCAATCAATTTATTAAGTTTGGTCAATAGCGCTATATTCAGCTGTTCATTATTTTTAAAATCTTTAACAATAGTGTCCGTATATTGTTGTTGCGAATGACACTGTTCTAATAGAAGTTGATGGTGTTGAAAATATGACCGAAGGTTTTCAGCT
>Ga0307489_10001023_pt1 | contig 17996 bp, 33 predicted proteins | sample SB12metaG_FD_202247 | JGI IMG/M metagenome (GOLD analysis project Ga0307489, IMG submission 202247) | Sea-ice brine microbial communities from Beaufort Sea near Barrow, Alaska, United States - SB 1.2 | ecosystem: Environmental > Aquatic > Marine > Coastal | place: USA: Alaska | collected...
TGGGATGGAGCGGGTCTCTCGCACTTTCTGCACGCCCAGTCTAAGGTCTCGCGCGGACCGAACTGGGTGTCCGTCGACCGTGATTTTGATGTCCGTCCGAGCAGATCTGGCTTGGCTGGAAACCATACAACGAACTTATGTCAAACTCTCTCTAAAGTGCGAACAATCTATAGTGAACGTATGTCGGTCGGCATTGCGGCACACACTCCCACCGCGCGCTGATTGGGTGTCGTATCGCGGCCGGCGTATCCGTCCGCGCGCGCATCTCCTCGGCCGTGTCCGCGTCGCGGGGCGCGGCGGGCGAGGGCGCGGCTGGCGCCAGCCGACCAAGGCTTTTATAATCCTCTCCCACCCAGGAATTTACGTTTCAGGCATCGTTCGCCAGCTGATCGCGGCGCGGGGCGGGGCGGGGCGTGGGCCCCGCGCCGCGCGTGGCGATGTTGGCGCTGTGGTCGACCAAGAATGACGAAGGTGAGTTTGCGTCGCCGCGCGACCGGGTGGCGTCCATCATCGCTGGCGGGCGAGGCGACAGCGCCAAACGCGTAGGAGGTGTAGGACTGGGCACCGCAACCCCTTCCACCTTGGGCGGTGAGTTTGGGGGGAGCACGGGTGGTAGGGCCTGCCAGTATCACGGGTCGTCCTGCTGAATGTCATCGGGTGTCGTAGCCATACATGCTCCGCTGTCTGGCACGGTGGTGCTCACGCTGGAGCACACCTGATACAGCATTGATTGCTTGTTTGCTGCAGGTTGAATTACTGTTCGTCTTGAAGGCGTCTCTCTGTTTGATGCCAGCTGTACTAGTCGTACTGCCCCCCATGCAGCAATGGTGCCACGTCGTAGGATACCATGTAACTGACGCGACGCGGGTTCAAAATGCGTGTCGGAGGTCGATGACATGGCGGGCAACATCTGCCTGGCCCTAACGGATGGCGTCGGCAACACAGCGGCATCAACGTTCACGGCGACGTATCACCACAGCCGGTCGGCGCGCGTGTCCTTGGCGCCGTCTGGGTCCCAACCCCCGGGGGGGGCGGGGGAGGTGGACGACCCGCTGGCGGATGTGGGCGGTAGGCTGGGCGAGAGCGGCGGGAAGCTGTTGGCGCAGGCGCTGACGTCGGAGCTCACCCCGCTGCTTTCCGCCATAGCCGACCTCTCCGGCGTGCTGGCCAGCGATACGCTCAAGAAAGCGGTCTCCATCCCACCCGCCGTCGCCGCTGCAACTGACGTCGTTGCCGCCGCCGCCGCCGCTGCTGCCTCTGACGGTTTGCTCTATCCTGGAGTCAACGCCGCCGCTGCCGCCGCCGCTGCCGCCGCCGCCGCCGCAACGGACGGCTCGCCCTTACCAGGTGGTTTCGCCGCCGCTAACGTCGCCGCCGCCGCCGCCGCCGCCGCCGCGCTCGATGCGCAAGAGGCTGCCACCGCCGCCGCGAACCACGCCGGGTTCGCGATGCGCATGGCAATGAAGCGCGTGAATCTGGAGCGGAAGGAGGCCACAGGGAACGACGCACGCCACGTGATGTATGCCGATGTGGCGCACTGGCTGACGCGGCTGTCGGAGGAGGCGGCGGGGCTGCAGGACGAGGAGAAGCAGAGGCGAGAGGCGGCGGCAGCGGAGGCGGTGGACGAGCTGGCCTCCCGCGCGGCGGCGCTGCGGGGCCTGGCGATGGAGTGTGAGCGGCGGCTGGCGGCGGCGGGCCAGGCCGCCGTGCGCCGCCTGCGCACCGAGTGGGGTGTGGCCTGCCACATATTTGGAGCGAACGTCATCCAACGCATTATCAACTCTCGTCTCTTGAGTTTAATGCCATCCTATGACGTGGCGAGCAATATCTGCCAGGCCCTAGCATCATTCTCCACGTGTAAGACCCTCGTTTCTTGAGTCAAAGGACATCATCTGGCATGGCAAGCAACATCTGCCAGGCCCTAGCATCATCCTCCACATGTGAGACCCTGGTTTCTTGAGTTACAGGGCATCATACGACGCGGCTCCCGACAGGTGCTCGGCCCTGGCGGGGGGTGGCGACGGCAGCGAGGCCCGCGAGCGCGGCGCCGCAGCGCGCTCCGCCGCCACGCGCGCCGAGGTCCTGGTGGGGGGGCAAGCACCTTCACCCCAGGTTCACCCCGGGTTGACCGCGCTTGATCCCCGCGCTTGAAAATCTTAAATGTGATGAACCGCGTTCAAATTTTGCTTCTCAATTTCGACATGCGGCGCTACGTGACGGCGACGAAGCACACGCTGAGCAAGCAGCACGAGCAGCACCTGGTAGGGCGGTGCAGGTTGACCCTATCAAACCCTCATTGAAAGCGCCTGGAACTAAGCGCTTGAAACTATAACATGATGTACCGCTTTCAAACTTTGCTTTCAATTTCAACATGCGCCGCTACAACCTGGCGCGGACGATGGCGGCGGAGCAGAGGACGGCGGACGGCAAGCTGGTGGCGGTGGAGGCAGGGGCTTACACTCGTCCACTATTCAGCTCAACTTGAGCCGTTTCTGACACAAAAGCTCACCCTAAACACCCCGAATGCCCCCTACCACCCCCTATACATCCCCGAAACAGCCCCTAACTGCACCCTCTGTCACACAGAAGCGCTTAAGTTGAGCTGAAGTCTGGACGAGTGTAAGCCCCTGGGTGGAGGAGGGGGCGGCGGCGGAGCGCACCAAGTTCGAGCGGCTGGGGGTGGAGCTGGGGCGGCAGACGGCCCAGGCGCGCACCAACCTGTTCGAGGCCTCCGAGGCGCACGCTGCGCGCGTCAAGGTCATGGAGGCAGTGGTTTACACTCGTCCACTTCTCAGCTCAACTCAAGTCGTTTCTGACACAAAATGCACCCTGGACACCCCCTAATACCCTCACTCCCCCCCAAAACAACCCATAAACGCACCGCCTGTCGCACAGAAAGCGCTTAAGTTGAGTCGAAAAGTGGACGAGTTTGAGCCCCTGGATGGAGGCCAAGCAGGACTTCGCGGTGGAGCAGTGGATCAAGGGCCTGGCGCGCGACACCGTCCGCTTCGCCTTCGCGCGCTGGTCCCAGAACCGAGTGGCGCTCAAGGTAGGGGCTTACACTCGTTCACTTCTCAGCTCAACTTGAGTGTTTTTCATAGGATAGGGGGTGCGCGTAGGGGTTGTGTAGCCCGTGTTAAGGGGGCGCTAGGGGGTGTTCAGGGTGTGTAGAGTTGTTTTGGGTATCAGACACGGCTCAAGTTGAGCTGGAAAGTGAACGAGTGTAAGCCCTTGGCTGAAGGCGGAGAAGAAGCGGCGCGCCGACGTGGAGGCGCAGCACGCCATCGTCATCAAAGTAGGGTGGTGCAGGTTGACCCTATCAAACCCACATTGAAACCGCCTGGAACTAAGCGCTTGAAACTGAAGTATGATAAACCGCATTCAAACTTTGCTTTCAATTTCAACTTGCGCCGGTACATCAAGGTTTTCTCAACGATGCTGGCGGGCCGCGGCACCCAGCGCCGCCTCGCAATGTGGAAACGGTATGTGCAAACGGTATGGCCAGCCGGATATTGCTCGCCACGTCATGGGACGCCATCTGACTCATGACACGAGCGGTTAAAATGCCGCTGGATGACGTGGCGAGTATATGCTCGCCAAGTCATGGGATGCCATCTGACTCATGAAACCTGAGCGTTCAAAATGCCGTTGGATAACGTAGCGAGCAATGTGTGTGTGGCCCTGGCGGGGGGACCTGCCGCGGGTGCGCGCCAATCACGTGAAGGCGGGCGCGCACTTCATCGGAGCGAACTTCAGGTTGTGGCGCACGGCGGGGGCGGTGGCCGCGCGCCGCCGCCGGGCCCTGGCGGCGGAACGAACGCGCAAAGTCATGTTCGAATCCGTCATGAAACGCATGGGGGGATTGTTGCGGTGGGGAATCGCCGCGTTCAAAGAGGCGGCGGCGCGGAAACACAAGATGGTGAAAGCGGCGCGGCATCGGCGGCACCGCCTGCTGTCCATAGTACGGTCCGGCGCACATCGCCCGCCACGTCATCGCCACGCATTCGAAACCTCGCCTCTTCAGTTGATTGGGTTTATATGACGCGGCGATTCATATCTGGCTGGCTCTGGCGGGTGGCGCTGATGTGCATGCGGCACGGCGGCGGGGTGGCGAATGCGGTGTCGGTGGTGTTCGGGGGGGTGTGGGGGGGTGCGTGCGCCACGCCAGGCACCCCGGTAGGTCCCGGCGGATGACGCTCGCCACGTCACAGGATGCCATTCAACTTAGAAAGCGAGGGTTCAATATGACAAAGTGCGTGAAACCACTTAGACACTTAGCAACAAGTAGTACAAGTCGTCCAAATGGAGCGTTCTGATTGGTCCAGCGGGACAACTTAGCACTAAGTCTCACTAAGTGTTTATGTGGTTTCACGCACTTTGTTATATGCGTTGGATGACATGCTCCTCGCAACACGTGGCAGGCCCTGGCTATGGAATGCGCTGCGGAGCCTGCTGCTGCGACTCAAGCTGTTCGGAAAGTGGGGCCGCGCTAATACTGCTCGCCACGTCATAGGATGGCATTTTACTCAAGAAACAAGTCTTTCAAACGCATGTGGATGACGTGGCGGGTAATTTGCATGTTCTATACTCGCCACTTCATAGGATGCCATCTGACTCAAGAAACAAGTGTTCAAAATGCGCGTCAATGTCGATGACGCGGCGGGCAATATTCGGTGGACCCTGTTGAGAGGGATGGCACGTCGGTTGGGTTCGCGGCGTGGCGGGAGCGGGCGCGGCGGGGCAGGCAGGCCAGGTGGCTGCGCCGGGCGCGCCTCTGTGGCGCCAACCAGTTTGTCACCGGAGGCGCGGGTGCAGGCGGTGCGGTTGGTGCAGGCGGCCCAGGTGCAGGCGGTGCAGGCGGCACAGGTGCAGGCGGTGCAGGTGCAGGCGGCACAGGCGGCACAATAGGCGGGAGTGTGGTTGGGCACAGAGTGGGCAGGGTGGGCGGCGCGGGGGGCGGGCTGGCGGTGGCGGCCTGGCGCGCGTTCCTCTTGAACTCGTTCCGCCGGCGATGGAACCGGCGGGCGGTGGCGGCGGCGGCGCGCGCCATGGACCTGGGTTCGCAGGGGACGGCGCGACTCTGCTTCGAGGCGTGGGCGGCGGGCGCCAAGGTGCGGCGCGCGGCGCTGGCGGCGGATACCGAGGTCGTGGCTGAGCTGGGGGCGCTACGCTCGGAGGTGTTGAAGGCAGGGGCTTACACTCGTCCACTATTCGGGCTCAACGTAAGCACATTTTGTGCGATACTTTGGGTGCATGATTTCCCGCCAGTCTATTAGACAGGGGGACAAGGAGAGGTGTGACCAACACGGCTTAGGTTGAGCTGAAAAGTAGACGAGTGTAAGCCCCTGGTTGAAGGTCCGCCGGGAGATTGCGAAGGAGACGGAGGCGCGGGAGGCGGCGGAGGACGAGGCGGCGGTCGACCGGGCGGGGGGCGCGCGCGGTCGGGCGGACGCGGAACTGGCGGCGGCGGCGGCGACGCGCATGGCCGGTGGTGTCGCGGGCGACCTCCGATTGGTGCGCGTGGCTCTGGACGCCGACCGCACCATGCCGCGGGCGGACAGGACCGCCGCCGGCAAGACATTAGTGCGCGGCCAGGTACTCATCGACGGCGTGACGGACGCGCTCGCCGCCGCCGCCGCCACCGCCGCCGACTCTACCGCCGCTGCGACCACCGCCTCCGCCGCGCAGACGTTCGCCAGGGACGGCGCCGACGAGGCCTTCGACGCGCGCACGGCCGCCGCCGCCGCCGCCACCGCCGCCGCCGCCGTCTTCGCCGCCGACGCCGCCAGGTCCACCGCGTTCGAAGCGCTCGACACCTGCGCCCTCGCCGTCGAGGGTTGGTCCGCTACGGCGGAGGAGACGCTGCTGCGGCACCTGAACCGCCTCCACGCCATCGCCGCCACCTCGGTGGGGCGGTGCAGGTTAACCCTATCAAACCCACGCTCAAAGCGCCTGGAACTAAGCGCTTGAACCCCAAATGTGACGGACCGGTTTCAAACTTTGCTTTTAAATTCAACTTGCACCGCTACACCTCGGAGCGGCGCGCCACCTACCTGCACGCCAAGTACGCCAAGGTAGGGTGGTGCAGGTTGCCCCTATCAATTCCAGGTTGAAAGCGCCAGAAACTAAGCTCTTTAAACTGAAATATGATGAATTGCTTTCAAAGTTTGCTTTCAGATTCAACTTGTGCCGCTACACCAAGGAGCTGGAGGTTCAGAACACCGTGCAGACACAGCGGCGTAGACAGTCGGTCGGCCGCGCTGCAGACAGTCTACGTGAGGCGGTGGTCGGGCGGCAGCGGCGGCTGGGGGCCATGCTGCTGGGGGCGCGCGGCGCGGCACTGCCCGACGACCTGCAGATCCAGGGGCTGACGGCAGGGCCTTACACTCGTCCACTTCTCAGCTCAACTTGAGCCGTGTCTAACACAAGAAAACACCCTATACATCCTACCCCCCCCCTTAACACCCCCTGAACACGGGCTACACAATCCCTACGCGCACCCCCTATCCCATACATAGCGCTCAAGTTGAGCTGAAAAGTGGACGAGTGTAAGCCCCTGGGTGACGGCGCGCGGGCTGGTGTCACTGATCGACGAGGTGGCGGCGCCCGGGACCATGACCACACTGGTAGGGCGGTGCAGGTTGACCCAATGAAACCCACAGTGAAAGCGCCAGGATCTGAGCGCTTGAAACCAAAATGTGATGATATACTTTCAGATTTTGCTTTCAAATTCAACTTGCGCCGCTATAGACTGGCCGACGCGCTGCGTGACCTGGAGGACCGCATGGAGGAGGACGGGGACGACGAAGAATACGATGATGTTCTCGATTTCGACGAGGGTCTCGACGATGAGGAGGAGGATCTGTTCGGGAAGGAAGTCTCGGGCATCGCGGGCCCGGGTTTCGGGGCGGATCCAACGGCAGGACCTCGCAGATATTGCTCGCTACGTCAACGTCATCCACACATATTTCAACCCTTACTCATTGAGTTACATGGCGTCCTATGACGTGGCGATCAACATTGCTCGCCATGTCATCAACACGTAATATGAATATTCATCTATTGAGTGATATTGCATCCTATGACGTGGCGAGCAACCTCCGCTCGGCCCTAGTCGAAGGAGTGGGAGCGGCCGCCGCGCGGGCAGCGCATGTCGTCGCTGTCCGCGTCGTCGTTCAGGTCATCCATAGGCAGGGGGAGCCAGCTGTGGGAAGGGGGGGAGGAGGAGGGAGATGTGTACGGACAGGGTGCCGAGCCCCGCCGCCGCGTGCGCCGGGGCAGCGTGCCAGGACCTGGTCGGCCGGCATCCGCGCAAGCATTTTCGGAGCGAGTGTCAGCGGGCGGCGCGGCAGGTGCGGGGGTCCGTCCGTCGTCCGCGCGATCGTCGGGCGGTGGCGGCGTCGGAGGTGGCGTCGGTGGCGGGGTCGGTGCGGGGATGCGTCCGTCGTCCGCACGAGCGGCGTCGGCGTCTACGGCAGCTCGCCCCGTGTCCGCCAGTGTCGGCGGGCTGCGGGCCATCGGCGAGAGGAGCATCGGCGGCATCGGCGAGTCCGCCGCCGCCGCCGCCGCCGCCGCCGCCGACTCCGCTGCCGCCGCCGCCGTCGCCAGACACTCGGCGGGATCGGGCGGAGCCTCGGTGGTAGCGCCTGACAGATATTGCTCACCAGGTCATCCCACGCATTGTGAACCCTCGTTCCATCAGTCGAACGGCATCCGATGAAGTGGCGAGCGATTACTGCCTGCCAGATATTGCTCGCCACGTCATCCAACGCGCTGTGAGCCCTCGTTTCATATGTCAAACGGCATCCGATGAGGTGGCGAGCAATAGGCCTATTTCGGTATATTGCTTCCCGCGCCGAGCGCTGACGCTTTGCCCGCAACTCTGTATGGGCATTCAACCTGGCGCCCGCTTTCCCGCGCGGAGCGCCGACGCTTTGCCCGCAACTCTGTATGGGCATTTCACCCAGGCGATATACCGAAATCGGCCTATTACCGTCCGGCACTACTCGATGGATCTGGGCATCATCGATGATGATGACGACGACGACGACGGCGGCGAGCTGGGCCGCATCGCCTCGCCCTTTGTCCCAGGCAGGGCCACACATGCAGACAGCGAAGCCTTCGGGTGCTCGCCACGTCATCCACAACCACATTGTCAACTCTCATTCACTGACTTTAACATATATAATGACATCAGTGACGCGGCGAACAGTTGTGTTCTATAGACTCTCGTTCATTTAGTGATATGGCATGGATGTATGACGCAAGTGACGCGGCTCGCAGTTGCTGTGTGGCCGTGCACCCCGGCATCCCGCCGTGCGTGGTGCGGGAGCACGGGTCGTGGCAGCGCCAGGTCGGCGGAGGCGGCGGCGGCGGCGGCGGCATCTCGCCGGGGGGTGACGGGGACCCCGCGGCGGCAGCACAGGCGGGGCCGTACCGCACTCCGCCCCACACACTTTGTGCTCACACTGCACCGGTACACCACCATCGCCTGTGTGCTCATAGTGCACCGGTACACAACCACCGCCGCCGCATGGACCGTCGCCGCCACCTGGCGTGTTGCCGCCGTCCCGCCCCGTCGCCGCCGTCCCGGCCCGTCGCCACGCGTCTCCGCCGTGTATGCTCTTCGTGCTAGTGCACCTGTACACCATGCCACCGTGAGGTTAAGCCGAGAAGGGAACGAGTGGCCCCAGGCCCTGCTCTCAGAGCAACGCGCTCCCGGCCTCCCGCCCGGCCGTGCGCCTGTCGCCTCACCCCGATATGTTGGCGCAAATGGCGGCCCTCAGACCCCCCAGCGCGACGCCGGACCCCGACACCGATCCGGCCGCGCACCAGCCGGCGGGGGGTAGGGCCTGCCGGATACTGCACTCCACGTCATCCAACTCATTTCAGATCCCCTTGTTACGTGGCTTCCTATGACGTGGCGAGCAATGTCTGGCAGGCCATGGCGGCGGGGCAACTCACGGCCACGGTGACGGTGCCGTCTGGCACCATACCCATGCACATGAACGCCACCCGCGTCAGCAGCCCGTCGCCGTCTCGACATCGCACGAGCACCACCACGTCCCCCCCTCGATATCGACTCGACTCCTCACGGCCCGGCAGCCCCGCCGGCGGCGGCGGCGGCGGCGGCGAGAGTCCCCCCAGTGGTGGCTTCTGGGCAGGGCCTGGCCACTTGTTTCCTGAATCTTACCTCGTAGTGTTCCGGTGTATACTTGCACACTCGCCGCATCCTCCTCCCCGCACCACCCGCACTGTCTGCTCGTCTCACAATCTATATCCCCTGATGCCATGCTAAGGTGCTGACAGTTGAAATGGCATCGAATGTCAGTCCCTGGATGTGGGTCACGCAGAGGGACGGCGGCGGCGGCGGCGGCGGCGGCGGCGACGGCGTTGGCGGCGGCGGCGGCGGCGACGGCGTTGGCGGCGGCGGCGGCGGTACATCCGCAGCTGCGGTGGTGGAGGTTCGGCCATTCCCGTTCCCGTCACCGCCCCGTCAGACCCGTCCCGGCTCCGCCACATTCACGCTGGATGACGCTCCGCCGATTTTCCTCCCGCTGTACGGCGGTCCCGGATCATTCTCGGGCCGCCCGCTGTCGGCCGCCGGTGTGCCCCTGCGCTCCGCAGGCAGCCCCCCCCCGCGGACCGCCGTCAGTCCGCCCCTGCGTTCAAGAGGCAGTCCCCCCCCGCGGTCCCGACCGCACTCCTCCTCCGGCGGTCCCCCCCCGCGCACCCCGCCGCCGCAGCGCCCGTCCACCGCACATCCCTCCTACCCCGCCGCCGCTGCCGCCGCCGCCGCCGGCCGCCCATCCACGGCCTCCGGGGCCCGTCCATCCTACCCCTACCCCGCCGCATCCGCCGCCGCCTCCGCCGGCTGGCCATCCACGGCGTCCGGTGCCCGTCCATCCGCCGCGGGCGGCGTCCGTCCGTCCAGTGCCCGCCTGCCCGCCACTGCCTTCACCCATGTATCCAGCGGCGGTTCCCCCCTGTCCCGCGCGCCCGCCTCCCCCGCGCCGCGCTCCCCCGCGCCCGCCTCCCCCGCGGCCACCACGCAGCGCGCCGCATTCCTGGCCGCGCACCCCCCGGCGCCGGCGACGGAGCATGCCCGCGGGCGCTGGGGCGGCAACCTGCGCCCGGCCAGTGCGCGCCCCGCCTTCCCCGCCGCCGCCGCACCCGCCGCCGCCCCCGCCTCCCCTGCTGCCGCCGCCGCCGCCGCCGCGAGTCAGGCCCGCGTCCCAGCCTTTGGTGCTGTCGGTCGAGGTGCGGTGAGTGAGCGGCGTGCGTTCAGCGGCGGCGGCGGCGGCGGCGGCGGCGAGGATGGCGGGGGCGGCGAGGGCGGCGGGCGGGGCGACATCGTGGTCCCCGTGTCGGCGGGCCGCGTCAACACCGTCACCACGGTAGGACCTGCCGAATGTTGTTCTCGCCACGTCATCTGAATCCGTTTCAATCAAGAAATGGGGTCCAAAGTGCGTGTCGATGACATGGCGGGCAATGGGCCTGTGGCAGACACTATTGGCCGCGTTGTATGATTCTATTGATCAGTCAACACGAGTCAAAATGCGTGTCGATGAGGTGGCGGGCAGTATGTGTTGGTCCCTGATGCACGGCTTCAGGCGGGATGAGCATCCGGACCCGCGAGACGCGCGAGGAGTCGGCCGCCGGCGCCGCCGCCCGCGCCGCCGCCGTCGCCGCCTTCGAGGCCGTCGCCAACCGCATCCGTGGCGGGGCCGCACCACATATTGACGCCACACACGATGCCGTGTGACTCAACGAGCCAGGGTGAGAAATGAGTCAGATGACGTGGCATGGCAGGCAATATTCGCTTGTTCCCATGCTCGCCACGTCAGAGTATGCCTTGTATAAAAAAACGAGGGTCTAAAGTTCGTGTCGATGACGTGGCGGGCGATGTTGGGTTGACCCTGCAGCACGGCAGCGTGGGCGGCGCGGACGACGGCGACCACCGCCACCTGGACGCCACACCCGTGGTGCGGACCTCTCACTATTCCTCAATAACCCACTATACACCCAAAAGGGTATCAAAAGAAATCATTGGAAGCCCTTCAACCGCGCATGCCAAGGATACGAAGTCAGTCGCTTCGTCGTACACACTGCCTGGTACGTTATCAACCGCTGCACGATTGACGCGTTGCCCCATCGTATATCGAGTTGCACGCCACTCTGTGACGCGGCGAGCCTGGCATGATTCACTGGGCCCTGGCGGGAGGACCCGCTGGGGTGGCAGACGCGGGCGCCAGCGTTGGCGCACAGCGGGGGAGGGGGCGGCGGGGGCGGCGCCGTGGGTGGGGATAGGTGCATGCCGCTGGTGCTCGCCACGTCATCCACCACAAAGTGTATCGGTGCTCGCCGCGTAAATCACCACACAGTGTACCAATTATCGCCACGTCAGCCACCACATAGTTTACCGGCTCTCAACACGACATCCACCACACGGTGCCCCGGTGCTCGCCACGTCATCCACCCTATGATAAACCCTCGTTTCACGAGTTGATGTTCACCCTTGATGCGGCGAGCAGTATGCACGTGGCCCTAGCTATGGGCGCCGGGGCGTGGCCGTGGCAGGCGGGGGCGCCCACCTCGCCCACCTCCCCTATGGGCAATCAGTCTGGAGCCGCGGGCCCTCGCACCCGCCCCAAGTCCTCGGGCAACAGGCTCCACCCGCGCTGAGTTGCCGGGTAGATTATTTGGTTGTGGCATTATTTGGCGCGGCGGCGGTGATCGCAGGTGCCCGGGGTCGGGGGCGGCGCAAACGCTGTCGTCGATGGGCGGCTTCGGCACCACACCGCTCACATAGTTAACACATGTCTGGATTAATGTTGGCTCCAGCGTTTGGCGGGCCTGGGACGGAACCATCGGGAGCGACGAGAGCGCAGACGCAGTCGTAGATAAAGTTTAAAGTAGCTTTTAGTTTAATAGATATTCGGGATCGCCGACTTGGTTTTATTTCGCAAGTGGCGAACGCCGCTAAGCATAACAGTCGCCGCCTGCGTCTCTGTCTGCTTCGGTCTGAGGCTAGCTAGGGGTAATTTGAATTAACATAAAACAATAGAGCAACATCTAACATAATTATTTGTGTGTGGCGCGTGCGTGAGTCGTTCAAAGCGTGAGTGGTTGGAGCTGCCGGCAGTTTTTTTCAGCCGCACAGCGTCTATGGCGTGTGCAGTCATCTGATGGTGAAACGCAGCACGCGCGCCGCCTTGGACGGCCTATCGCCGTCCGCGCGCCGCTTCAACCCCGACACCACCTCAGCCGCGCCCCCTGATGCAACGGCGGAGGAGAGGGAGGTGGCCGCGTCAGCGTCTGGCTGTGGCAACGGTGTGGTGACTCATGCGATACTGCTGCTGCTGAGGTTCAGCGGCGCGGCATGTTCAGATAAACGCACGAGTGGGTTTGAACGTATAGCACCGAGGGGTTACACAGCGAGAAGTGGTGGCGGGGCGGGAGCGAGTGTGTGTCACCCACCCGACACGCGGTGCTGAGGTGGCATGGCGTGTTCATCAGGAAAACGGAAACGCACATGCGGGTTTGAAGTTTGAAGCTTTGCATCGACCAGGGCGATGGGTGAGTCAGGAAGGTGGCGAAGGGGCGGGAGCGCGGGCGTGTCACGCACCCGACATCCGCCGCTCGATGTTTCCCTCTGCCCTGACTGCGGACATGCTGCTGATGACCCCCTGTGAGACGAGGACGCGGCGGTGGTGTGCGGCGTCAGCGAACGATGTGATTTCGCGTTTCGGAGTTTTTTTGAAACAGAACGTTAATTTTCGAAAAGTGCCAGCGAAAAGCGCGGCATCGGAACGGGCAGGGCGCTGAGGGTGGTCACGCACCTGGCTGTCGCCGGTGAAGCTGACTCGTCCGGGCGCTAGCCGACCCTGCAGGTTGAGACGACGCAGGTCCAGGTCAGTCACATGCGCGTACAAGAAGGCGCCCCATCTCGTTGGAATCGCGCGGGCGGGGCCGCTTATACATTTTTTTGTAATTTTTGAAACTGCAAGATAAAACGAGGCGGCGGGACTTTTGAGTGACTCACCCGCGCGGTGAAGTTGTGGGTGATGTCGGCGAGCGGCGGGCGGTGCGGCTTGGCGCCCGCGCCCGCCGCACCACCGCCGCCCTTCTTCGCGCCCCGTGCCGGGCCGTTCTCGTCCGCGTTGCCTCCTGTAAGACGACGGCGAGAGAGAAGAATCGTAAGCAGAGTTCGAAAGAAACGGACCCGGAAGTAAAAAAACGAGCTCGAGGATCCCCAGAGTTTGGAGAAGGTTGGGGACGCACCGTTGTGGCACCGCGTGGCTGCCTCGGCGCCGGACGCGACGCGCGCGCGGTGACCCGTGTCGGGGTCCAGGTTCTCCTTCTCGGCCTCGAACGTGGCGGGCGCGGCAGGGCAGGCGCCGGCGGAGGCGCTTGCCCCAGACTCGTGGGTATCGTGGTATATTTCGAAAGTGGATGTGAGGGTGGCACTGGAGGCGCGGGTGAGGGGCGCGGCGGCGGCGGCGGCGGCGGCGGCGGCGGGCTTCATGGGCGCGGCCGCGGCGGGGCCGGCGGCGTCGTCGCAGAAGACCTTCATCACCGTGAGGGGCATGATGGCTATGTTCGTGTGTGTGCGGGGAGGAGAAGTGAGCGCATGCTGGCGGGACTTACGAAATTTAGTTCAAAATCGATGAGATAATTTGAACGCTAAAAATTTGAACGCAAAAAAATGACCCGCCATTCTTGAGTAAATTTTGAAACGCCCGAAAAACGGCTCGAAAGGGTCGGCAAATGTTTTCGGCCGGCCGCGGTCAAGCAAACGTGTGTGAAATACTGAAAAGAGGCGTGAGGAAGAGGCGGCGCGGCGCGGCGTAGCACGAGATAGGAGTTTAGCTAAAGTTGTGCATATCATCTGGATACCCATCACACATCCCCCCCCATGTCACAACACGCGCGTCTTACAAAAAAATGTACAGTCCTCAAGAATCCAACCCCAGCACCCACCCCACCCTGGCATGTACTGCGCCCCTGATACCCGGAACGGTCACCCACCCTCCCACCCCCCCCAACCCCCCACCCGCCCCACCCCCACCCCCCCGCCCCCCCAGCCTGGCAGCCCCAGCGTCTACTGCGCCGCGGGGATTGACCAGCCACCCGGACCCGGCGTCTTTGCGCCCCTGGGGCGGCGAGCCCCCGCCCCCCGCCCCCTTAGGCCCCCGGCCCCCCGCCCTCCTGCCCCTGGCGTGTATTGCACCGCGCCCGGAACACAGCACCACCGGGCGCCGGGGCGGCGGCGCCTAGTGCGACACCTCCGGCACGCCCACTTCGCAGCTCTGAAAGTCGGCGAGCGCCCGCTGCCAGTCCGCGGCGGACGTGTCGGCCTTGGTGTAGCGGCGCAAGTTGAATTTGGAAGTAAAGTTTGAACGCGATACATCGTATTTTAGTTTCAAGCGATTAGTTCCAGGCGCTTTCAATATGGGTTTCATCGGTTCAACCTGCACCGCCTTACCTTGGGCTTCCACACCGTGCGCGCGCGCACCACCTCCGACTTGCTGTCCTCCACCCAGGGGCTTACACTCGTTCGCTTCTCAGCTCAACTTGAGCGCTTTGTATGAGATAGGGGGTGCGTGTAGGGGTTGTGTAGCCCGTATTAAGGGGATGTTGGGGGGTGTCAGGGGTGTGTTGGGTGCTTTTGTGTGTCAGTAACGGCTCAAGTTGAGCTGAAAAGTGAACGAGTGTAAGCCCCTGCCTCCACCCCCTCCTTCAGCAGCATGTGCACCAGCCGCATCTTGCTGTCCGCATCCACCACCCCTCCCGCCGCCGCCGCCGCCGCCGCCGCCGCGTCCTCCTCCCCCCCCTCGCCGCCACCGTCGCCCCCGGCCTCGCGGCAGCACGAGGCGCGGATGCTCTGGCCGTAGGCGCACTCGCTGCGGAACTCTAGCACCAGCTCCGTCACCCAGCGCCTTACTTCACGAAATTTTCTTCACCTCAACTTCAGCATCTTCGAGGTATGCCAGTGGGAAAATGAATAACTCAAGTGGTTTCAGATTTGAGACGGTATAACACGCCAGCTCGGGAATGAGCAGGGATGGCCCTGCCGTGAGCTCGAATGCGCCCCACACGGCGTCCGGCACCGCCCGCGCCGCGGGCCCACACACCGTCACCTCTCGGGTCAACCGGGTCCTCGGGGTCAACGGGTGGCGCCTTTCAGGTAGCAAGTTGGGTGCAAGGCTCGAGGTAGCGAGTAGCGAGTTGACTTTACTCGAGTGTTTTCTCAAGGGTACAGCTGCGACCACGGCTGCGGCGGCTGGGAGTTGGAGTGAGGGGTGAGGGCGGGAGCGGGGGAGTCGGCAGGAGCGGGGGCGGGGGCGGGGTCGGGGGCGGGGCTGGGGGGGGGGGCGGGGGCGGGGGGGGCATCACGCAGCGCCCGGCAGGCGCGGGGGCGGGTGCGGGCCCCGGAGCCCCGCCTCCATGAGCCACTCGGTGTACACCACGTTGTTGACGTGGCCGTTATAGTCGAGGTCGGAGCGGCGCACGCCGTGGATCATGGCGGGCGCGCACCCGCCCATCACCCGCAGGTCCGGCAGCTTCGTCACCCGGTGCCAGGGCCAAGCCGCCGCCATAGCCCCCGCTTCACCTTAGCCGCACTGTTCGCTCGTGGTACGCCGGTGGCCGGTGCACTCGTGCATGCTCGCCGCACCCTGCTCACTGGCTCGGCCCTTCTCCAGGTCAACTGACACGTCGCATCGTCAAGGCATTGAATTGGGATAATTACCAGTGGCGTCAAGGACAAAACCACGGCCATGACAGCAGGCAGTTGAGCTAGACCGGGACCGGGAACTGGTAGACAGGCCTCGGTTGGACTAATCGTTGGCGGGGTCAAGGACAAGAGTCGCAGCTGTGGCTGCTGGCCGGTGACACGGAGATGGGACTGGTGGGCGGCGGGTGTGATGGCGGCTGGCAGCTCCTGCAGGTTCGGGAGGCCGCACCGTCTGGGCGTAAGCGTCGCCCATGACGGGGGCGCCGTACATGGCCTGTCCCTCGAACTCCTCCACCACCCCGGGCGGGATGCGCGCTAGCTTGCGCTTCTCCACGTTGAATGCCGCTACCCAGGGCCGCGCGCGCCGCAGTGTGCCGTGCCTCAGCTGGCGACATCTGTGCGGGGGAGTCGGGCGCGGTGACTCGAGTGGTCCCAGAGGCAGTGTTACCGGGGGAGGGTATGGCGAGCCCACAGCTGTGACGGCTGGCGGTTGCGTTGCAGAGGTACGGGAGGCACAGGTACAGTATGAGTAAGCAGTGCGGGCACGGAGTGAGGCGCGGGGCACGGGCGGCGGGGGGTGCCGTGCCTCAGCTGGCGGCATCTGTACAGGAGTCAGGCCCGATGACTTGAGTGGTTTCAGGGGCACTAGTAGGGGTTATGAGGAGGCCGCAGCTGGGACGGTTGGCGGTTGCGCTGCAGGGGTACAGGGTGCACAGGTACAGTACGAGCAAGCAGTGCAACGACGGAGGGGGGCGCGGGGCGCGGGCGGGCTGGGCCCTACCACCCACTGGCTGGTGGCGACGGCGACCTGCGCGCCGCTCTCCGTGCTGATCCCACGCCAGGGCCCGATCCGCGGGGGGGCGCTGCCGCGTCACAGGAGGGCAGGGCAGTGCACCCGACACACCAGGCTCCAAACGGTGCTGTATCACGCCACCAAAGTACGATGGTCACCGCGTAGAACGATGACATTTCACTCGAGGAACGAGGGTTCACGTGGTGGTGGATGAGTGACAGGCGGGCACAGGGCATACATGATGCTCGAGGCGTCATGGGGTGTCTTCTAACACAAGACCCGAGGGACTTCATCACGGCGGTGGACGACGCGGCGGGCGGTTCGGGCCGGGCCGGCCCCCCATCATCAATGACTGCGCCCTACCAACTCGAAGTCGCGGCGCGCCGCCACGCGCCTCCGCGCAGGGCCGAGTAGATAGTGCTTCCCATGTTATAGGACGCCATTTAACTCAAATCGGGGGTTCAGAACGCGTTGGATGATGGATGGGGCGAGTAATATGTGCGCGGCCCCACCCTTGCGCCTCGAACCACGTCTTGGCCAGCGCGCAGGGCCCCCACCACAGTCGACGCCACGGCTCAACGTCGCCATCTTCGAGGTGTCACGCGGGAAATGTCTCTTTTGGTTTCAGGGACACTTGGCTCAAGCTGAGCTGAATACACATCATAAATGCAGTTGATGACGTGAAAAGAGTTGACAACGTGAAAAGACGTGTGGTGGTTTGGGACCCACCTCGACGATGTCACCCCACTTGGGGTAGTCGCCGCGCACGGTGATGTGCAGCCGCGTCGCCACCCACGCCAGGTCCGCGTCGCTCATCGACACCGGCATGCTCTGCGCGCGGCCCCCACCGCTACGGCCGCACACCGCGCACAGGGCTGCCTCAACTTCAGCGCGGTATCATATTCACCGTTCCCGTGCTCCGGATTACTTCTTGGAGGTGCCAACTGGAGATGGGATAACTTGAAATGGTTCGGGCACACAACATTTTGCTGTAGTCACGGTGTCAGCTCCCATGGCCATGGCGGCGTGTGCAAATGACGAGGGGGCAGGCGGCGCGTGTTGCCCCGCCAGATGCACTGCGCGTGGTTGCACGCGCACTCCTGCAGGATGCCCGCCAGAGTGCTCATCGCAATGGAGCCGTCCGTCCCAACTTCGTCGAAGCGCACGGGGAAGAGTTCAGAAAAGACGCGGCCGTCGTTAACCAGCGCGCGACTGTGCCACTCCTTCATGGGGCCCGGGGTCGACGGCACGCGAACCGACACCGTTTCGGAGGTGCCGTTGAGCGGCGCGGCGGCGGCGGCGGCGGTGCGCGCGGGGCGGCGGTGGAGGGATATCTTGGAGAAGACGGAGCCGGGTGTCCGCCCGGAAGTTGAAGACGACTCGGCGCGAGCGGCGCGGGCGCGCCACGCCGCGCGCGGAAGCAGCGCGGGCGCGGCCCCGGCTGGGAGGGTCTGCATTGGCAGC
>Ga0307489_10001024_pt1 | contig 17976 bp, 13 predicted proteins | sample SB12metaG_FD_202247 | JGI IMG/M metagenome (GOLD analysis project Ga0307489, IMG submission 202247) | Sea-ice brine microbial communities from Beaufort Sea near Barrow, Alaska, United States - SB 1.2 | ecosystem: Environmental > Aquatic > Marine > Coastal | place: USA: Alaska | collected...
CGGTATGTCAGCTATGGATTTGTGGCCAACCATGGCGGAACACCCAGTAGTCGACGGACAAGTGTTCTTTTCATGGCTAATAAAGGGCTCTGAGGCTCCTCATGATGTGCCACAACCACTGGCCACACTCACCGAGCCTGTCGCATTCGACAACCCCGATGCTCACGAATTGCCGGCCACCTTTGTACCCTTTATAAACGACGAAACTGCAGCAGCGGTGCGATCAGGCACCGATCCCTCATGGAAAAACGCCCTCTCACGAAACTGGCCTGTGCATAGTCTCGTCAGCGACCACAACGCCCAGCGCTCCCACCGGAAAGAACTTACTGATTTACTTGAGCTAGTCATTCGACCAGCGAGTGAGTAGTATTTAACGATTCACCCATATTACTGGTTTCGAAAAATTGGGGGCCGTATCAGCTATTTTCACATCAGTTTCTGTACTGGCTAAAACGGAAAGCCCTGAACATTTAGTCTTGCGGTGTAGATTCCAGCGCTTAAACAGGCAGCATCGCCACACTGACGCTGATTCTTTCCATCCATAGGATCAGTTAAGCCTGTTACAAAGAGAGTTTTTCCATCGTCTCCACCAAAGGCAACGTTGGTGACAATATGTATGCCTTTAGGCTTAACGCCGGTACAAGCTCGGTCACCGCGGTGGCATCCCGACAGAGCGCAGCGACGAGGGATTTCATTGCTAACAATTCCAGCAGCGTCCAAAACGCAACCGCTCACTGCCGAGCCGGCTGGAGTTCTCGGCAGTCTTTGGTGTAAAAAAAGCCGTATAAGTTTAATCTGATTGTCTAATTTTTCTGCTTTTGCTTATTGGGTGGGGGGGATTGCAAGCCTATGAAACTATTACTTTTACGCCCAATTATCGGTTAAGTATCCTGCTCCAATGCTACCAAGCGAGGATATGCAACCATGTATGAGCTAATCAGGTACTGTGATTAAAGACTTAGTGAGATACACGGTGCCAAATTGCGAACACTGGAAAAATTATCCCTTCAGCAGACACTTTCGAAAGCTAAAAGGCATACGAAGAAAGGCGAAGTCACTGAGGCTCAAAAGCTTTATCGTAAGATCTTAGATGTTTTCCCAGAAAATCAACGGGCGCAACAAAGCCTAACGGCTCTAATAAATTCCCATCAAACTAATATCACTCAAAACCCACCTCAAAATATCATTGAAAATTTGATTGATCTTTATGAAAAGAAAGATTTGGTAGCAGTAGTTGATCAGGCTCAGGAGCTCACGGACAAAAATTCGGGGGCTTTTATCATCTGGAATATTCTGGGAGCTGCTAATAATGGTTTGGGTCAATTTTTTGAAGCGTCTAAAGCATTCAGAAAAGTGACAGAATTAAAGCCAAACTACCCCGACGGTTTTAATAACCTTGGGATTGCTCTCAATCAGCAAGGGAAGCTAGACGAGGCCATAAAAGCATACAGCAAGGCCATATCCCTCAATCCAGATTATGCTGAAGCCTATAGCAATATGGGCAATGCCCTTAAAGACCAAGGGAAACTGTGGCAGGCCATAGAAGCGTTCAGTAAGGCCATATCCCTCAAACCTGATTATGCTGAAGCCTATAGCAATATGGGCAACTCCCTTAAAGACCAAGGCAAGCTTGACGAGGCTATAGACGCTTTCAGCAAGGCCGTATCCCTCAAGCCTAACTATGCTAAAGCCTACAGCAATATGGGGAATGCTCTTAAAGACCAAGGGAAGCTCAGCCAGGCCGTAAGAGCTTTTATCAAGGCCATATCCCTCAAGCCAGATTATGCTGAAGCCTATAACAACATGGGCAATGCTATTAAAGACCAAGGGAAGCTTGATGAGGCCATAGAAGCGTTCATTAAGGCCTTATCCCTCAAGCCAAATTATGCTGAAGCCTGCAGTAATATGGGGGCTGCTCTTCAAGAGCAAGGAAAGCTTGTCGAGGCAATAGAAGCTTTTATCAAGGCCATATCCCTGAAGCCGGATTATGCTGAAGCCTACAACAATATGGGAAATGCCCTTAGGGACCAAGGGAAGCTCGACGAGGCCATAGACGCTTTCAGCAAGGCCATAGACCTCAAACCTAATTATGCTGAACCCTATAGCAATATGGGCAATGCTATTAAAGACCAAGGGAAGCTTGACGACGCCATCGAAGCATACAGTAAGGCCATATCCCTCAAACCTGATTATGCTGAAGCCTATAGCAATATGGGGATTGCAACTCTTATGAAGCAGGATTTCAAAAAAGGGTTTGAATTATATGAGTGGCGCCTAAAAACTAAAAAAATCCTTGGAACAACATGGAACACCTCAAAGCCCATTTGGGCAGGTCAAAGAGAGAAAAAAGTATTTTTATGGGCTCAGCAGGGCATCGGAGATGTCATTATGTTCGCATCCCTCATCCCCGAACTATCTGCCGTTTGCTCAAGACTAATTGTTCAGTGCGATAAACGCCTCATCCCGCTTTTTAAACGCTCATTTTGTCAAGACATCATCTACCTGAGTGACCGAAGCTCTGTGCAAGAGGCAGATTATGATTTCCATATACCAATGGCATCACTTCCTAGACTCTTCCGACCCAGTTTGAAAAGCTTTAACCAATCATCAAAAGGATATTTACATTGTCTCAACGATAGGGCTAGTGAACTAAGAAAGGTAATCTTAAAAAGTGGTATGAAAAAGCTTATCGGTATTAGTTGGGCATCAGCATCAACATTACCAAATGCGCATCACAGAAACATAAAGCTCGCACAGCTTGCCCAACACTTGGATGGACCCGACACGCAACTAATTAATTTGCAATATGGGGATGTTTCTGAGGAAATTTTGCAGTTGAGAGCGGACTCAGGCATTCAGGTTACAGAGGTTAAACAGGTTGATAACCGTAATGATATTGATGGCCTAGCAGCCCTCATTATGGCCTGTGATCAAGTGGTTTCTATCGACAATTCAACCGTTCATTTAGCCGGAGCCTTAGGTGCTGATACTAAAGTATTGTTGCCCTTCAACCGAGATTGGCGATGGGGAATTGAGCAATCAAGTAGCTATTGGTACAAATCCCTCACCTTATATCGACAAAATCGCCCGAACGAGTGGGAAGGGGTTTTGCTCAAATGCGGGAAGACTTAAGGGCTTAAGAGATAAATCAACTCGGCAGCTTCAATGGGTGTAATAAGGTCGGTTGCGATAGTGGGCTATCCGCGATTAGTTAATCCACTACAGTGTGCCGGAACATCGCTATGGTACAGATGCATCTATCCCATCTAAAACACCAACTAGGAAATCATTTCTCAGATAAAACATTTCCATCCGCCCTATCGCCATTTTTTCTAAATCCACGCACAGGTTTATTGGCAATAAAATCATTAATTAGGTCTGCCAGCTGCGGGCCCACCTCTTCTTGCACAAAATGACCAACACCCTCAATAACAACACGTGTTGGATTAGGGATTCGAGTTCGAAAATCCTGCTCCATAAAAGGTAATGCCTGACTAACAGGATCCTCATCTGTAAATGCAATCAAAAATGGTTTTTCCCATTTTTCAAATACGTTAACCCACACCTTTTCGTTTTCTCGTAATTGACTGGGAATAAGATATGGAAAAACCCGAACACCGGCTTTGTATCTACTGTCGGGGAAAGGTGCGTCATAGGCTTTAGCTTCATCAGCGTCTACGCCATTGCCAAGTAACGCCATCATCCCGCCTACGTCTATATTTTCGTTATAGTATGCATAGGCAGGCCATTTGCCAAACCCCTCAAGCATAAATTCCTCAAGTGTAGTTGGGCCATCCCACAGCACTTTAAGCTTGAATATAGGATTCAATACCCATGATAGGATACCCGTAGCAGATGGCAGCCCAGTATTTGACACCACAACCCTAGAAAAACGAGCAGGTAATGCACCCACCACTCTCAAGCCAACCAAGCCGCCCCAATCCTGACCGAAAAAGGTAGTTTCCTGCAAATCTAAACGGCGTACCAGCTCGCTCATTACATCCACATGATGCTGATAACTATAGTCATCTATGGATATGAATTTATCTGATCGTCCAAAGCCGACCATGTCAGGGGCTATGACCCGATGGCCCGCCGCGGTTAAAACAGGAATCATCTCTCTAAAAATATAGCTCCACTCGGGCTCTCCGTGAAGAAGAAATATTGGATCAGCGTCTTTTGGACCTTCATCGAGATAATGAATTCTCAAGCCGTCAATATAAATATAATGTGGTTCGAATGGAAAATCGGGCAAATTTTGAAATCTAGAATCTGGTGTTCTTATAACACCGGGAAGGAGGTCAGAATCTTTCTGTTCAGAAAATGCTGATGTCACAACACAAAATAACATTACAGTAATGGACAGTTTTGCCTTGAAGTTAACCTTCATATTAATTCTCTTTGTGGAATTTTGAAATGACCTTGGCATACATATAAAGGTGTGTCTAGGGTTAAAGCTTTGCAGCTCAGCATTTTAGTCGCTCGCTAATAAGTCCTGCGGACCGCCTTTGGCGTCCAAAATGCATGCGCATTTAGTGATCATTAGCAAACTGAAGCTTACTAACAAGTCCTGCGGACCGCCTGCGGCGTCCAAAACGCTTCGCGTTTTGTCGAACCGGTTAGGGTTCTCGGCCGTCTTTCTACGCAAAAAAAATCCCCCGCATCTGCGATGCAGGGGATTATTTTTGGCGGAGAGAGAGGGATTCGAACCCTCGAAACGCTATTAACGCTTACACACTTTCCAGGCGTGCTCCTTAAGCCACTCGGACACCTCTCCATAAACTGCTGCCGTTTTCTGTTCTATTAACTAGTCAGGAGCACGACGTGCTCGTTGCTGCGAGCTATGGCATAGCCATATCTCTTGTCTCTGCGAGACCGCCCTACGTGCGTCCAAAATGCCTTCGCATTTAGTAAGCCACTCGGACACCTCTCCATAAACTGCTGCCGTTTTCTGTTCTATTACCTAGTCAGGAGCACGACACGCTCGTGGCTTCGAACTATCCCACCCGGAGACCTCTTTGAAGCGCGCCGAACTGTACACAACCAGTCTTGCAAAAGCAATCAAGACTGGCCTGTACGGGGATGTTTCTCTGTTGTGGACTAAACTTCGTCTGTTTCGTAATCGGAGATAGGCAGGCAGGAGCAAATTAGATTGCGATCGCCAAATACGTGGTCGAGTCGGCCAACTGGGGGCCAGTATTTGTTTTCACGCAGTGATCTTAGTGGGTAAGCGGCCTGACTACGGCTGTAGCTTCGTGTCCACTCGTCGGCGCCAACTATTGCAGCTGTGTGGGGGGCATGGACCAATGGGTTGTCTGCGAGCTCTAGCTGCCCTGCTGCTACCTGGTTGATTTCATGCTTGATGGCGATCATGGCGTCGCAGAAACGGTCGATTTCAGCTTTGGATTCGCTTTCTGTTGGCTCGATCATCAGGGTGCCGGCAACTGGGAATGACATGGTTGGGGCGTGGAAGCCATAGTCGATTAGACGCTTGGCGATGTCGTCAACGCTGATGCCGACGTCGTCTTTGATCGAGCGTACGTCGAGGATACATTCGTGAGCTATGCGGCCCTGTGCGCCGGTGTAGAGGATTTCGTAATCTTCTTGCAGACGGGTGGCGATGTAGTTGGCGTTGAGGATGGCCATTTCAGTGGCTTGCTTTAGACCGCTGCGGCCCATCATGCGGATATACATCCAGGTGATCGGTAGGATGCTGGCGCTGCCGTAAGGCGCTGCTGATACCTGTGCGCCCTGGCGATCGCCATCTGCGGTTTCTCTGGGCATAAAGGGCGCTAGGTGTGCGCCTACGCCTATAGGTCCAACACCTGGGCCGCCGCCACCGTGTGGAATGCAGAAGGTTTTATGCAGGTTGAGGTGGGAGACATCGCCGCCGAATTTGCCCGGTTGGCAGACGCCGACCATAGCGTTGAGGTTGGCGCCGTCTATATAGACTTGGCCACCGTGGTCGTGAACGATTTCGCAGATCTCGCCGATTCGCTCTTCAAATACACCGTGGGTCGAGGGATAGGTAACCATGATCGCAGAGAGTTTGGCGGAGTGAAGCTTGGCCTTGGCGATCAGGTCGTCGACATCCACATTGCCCTGGTCGTCACATTTGACCACTACCACTTTCATCCCACACATCTGGGCCGAGGCAGGGTTGGTGCCGTGAGCTGAGCTGGGTATCAGGCAGACGTTGCGATCGCTGTCGCCACGGCTTTCGTGGTAACCCCGAATGGCTAGCAGTCCGGCGTACTCGCCCTGAGAGCCAGCGTTTGGCTGCAGTGACATGGCGTCATAACCGGTGGCGGCGCAGAGCATATCTTCGAGCTGGTCGATCATCAGGCGATAGCCTTGAGTTTGATCGGCTGGGGCGAAGGGGTGCATGGTGGAAAATTCGGGCCAGGTGATCGGCAGCATCTCGGCGGTGGCGTTGAGCTTCATGGTGCAGGAGCCGAGGGGAATCATTGCGCGATCTAGGGCGATGTCCTTGTCTGAAAGTTTGCGCAGGTAGCGCAGCATTTCAGTTTCAGAATGATAAAGATTAAACGTGGGGTGCGTGAGGAAGCTCTCGGTGCGCATTAATTCGCTCGGCACTGAGTCTATGGCTTGGTCGGCGAGATCGTCTATATCGATTTGGTGTTCGCCAATCAGGATCGTCCACAGCAAGCTTATGTCGGCGCGGGTTACGGTTTCGTCCAGCGACACACCCAATGTGTTTTCGTCAATGCGACGGAGATTAACTTCATGGGCTGCGGCGGTCTTCAGAATCTCTTCAGTGCGACTGCCAGTGTCCAAGGTCAAGGTATCAAACCAGTGACTGTTGGTTGGCTTGATGCCATGAAGAGCCAAACCCTGGGCCAATACAGAGGTCATCAGGTTAACTCGTCGAGCGATACGCTGGAGGCCGTCGGGACCGTGGTAGACCGCGTACATGCCAGCGATTACTGCAAGCAACACCTGTGCGGTACAGATATTGGACGTGGCCTTCTCGCGGCGGATATGTTGCTCGCGGGTTTGCAGGGCCAATCTATAGGCTGGGTCGCCGTTGGCATCTTGGGAGAGACCGACCAAACGTCCTGGCAAGTTGCGCTTATAAGCTTCACGGGTGGACATATAAGCCGCATGTGGCCCACCAAATCCGAGGGGGACACCAAAGCGCTGGGTTGAGCCTATAACCACATCTGCGCCCAAGGAGCCGGGGGACTCCAGTAGGACCAGACTGAGGATATCGGCTGCCATAACCACTAAAGCGCCCTGCTCTTGCACCTGTTTAATCACTTCGCGGAAGTTGCGAATTTCACCGCTGGCACCGGGATACTGAAACAGTGCGCCGAATAGATCTTCTGGCAGCTGATCTGGATTGCCGACAATCACTTCAATGCCGACGGGCTCAGCGCGGGTTTTGATCACTTCTATTGTTTGGGGCAGACAGTCACTGTCGACAAAGAAACGCAGGGACTTAGACTTAGACATGCGCTGACAGAGAGACATGGCTTCTGCTGCGGCTGTGCCTTCGTCGAGCATGGAGGCGTTGGACATCTCCATGCCCGTGAGGTCGGTGATCATGGTTTGGAAGTTGATTAGGGCTTCCAGACGACCCTGAGAAATCTCTGGCTGGTACGGCGTATAGGCTGTGTACCAGGCGGGGTTTTCGAGGATATTGCGCTGCACTACATTGGGGGTAATGGTGTTGTAATAACCCTGACCAATAAAGCTGCGGAAGACTTTGTTATGGGCGGCGATTTCACGTAGTTCAGCCAGTGCCTGAGCTTCGCTGCAGCCATCTACTATATCGAGAGGCTGAGTCATGGCGATGGCTTCGGGAACCACTTGGCTGGTCAATTCCTGCAAGCTGCTGCAGCCCAGAGAGCTGAGCATCTGCTGCTGGTCATCGGCGCTGGGGCCTATATGACGGGCGATAAATTCAGCGGCATTTTCCAGATCAGTCAAACTGCGTGTCTTCTGTAACATCTTCTTATTTCCTGTAAAAATTTAAGTCTGTATGTAAGAACGGCTTGAATACTTCGTTAGCCTCGAAAATAGCGTTGCTCTACCAAGGGCATCTTGGTCACGGTAATCGGCAGTGATCTGCCGCGAACCACTGCATTGAGTTTGGTGCCCACTGGGGCAAACTCGATGGTCACATAACCCATGGCAACGGGAGCCTGGAGGGTTGGGCCAAAGCCGCCGCTGGTGATTGCGCCCACTACATTGCCTGCCTGATCAACAATCTCTGCACCTTCGCGAACCGGGGCGCGGCCATCGACTAAAAAGCCAACACGCTTTTTGCTAACGCCATTGGCGATCTGGGCCAAGATAGTCTCGGCACCCAAAAAGCCACCGGCTTTGGCGCCGTCAACGCGACGTGATTTGCTGATGCTCCAGATAATGCCCGCTTCTACCGGAGAGGTAGTCTCATTCATATCGTGACCATAGAGGCAGAGGCCCGCTTCAAGGCGCAGAGAGTCCCGTGCGCCGAGACCAATCCAATTGACTAGGTCATAACTAAGCAGCTTGTCGGCCAATTTGTGCGCGTCGCTAGGGTCTACGGAAATCTCAAAACCGTCTTCGCCGGTGTAACCAGAGCGAGTGATATAACATTCAATGCCGTCGATGCTGCTGTGACAGCCATTCATAAATACCAGTCTATTTGCTTCAGGGGACAGCTCCGCCATGATCTCTGTGGCGCGCAAGCCCTGCAGTGCCAGCAGACCGCGCTCACCGAGGTAGCGAACAGCAAATCCTGGCAGGTGGCTGCGGATATGCTCGAGGTCCTGCATTTTGCAGCCGGCATTAACAATCAGAAAAAAGACATTTTCGGACCAGCGAGTGACAATCAAATCGTCCATCACTCCGCCCTGCTCATTGGTCAGAGTGGCGTAGGTCTGCTGGTTGATGCCCAGAGATTCCAGATCCACTGGCATCAACTTTTCCAGAGCCTGTGCCGCCCCTTCCCCTTCGACAATAATCTGTCCCATATGAGACACATCAAACAGGCCGGCATTGTCTCTGCAGTGCAGGTGCTCTTGCATAATGCCGCTGCTGTATTGCACGGGCATCAGGTAGCCAGCAAAGGGCACCATTTTGCCGCCGGCAGTGAGGTGGTAGTCATAGAAAACGGTTTTCTGTACTTCGGCTTCTGTCGACATAAGGTTTCATTCTCTAAAGGTGAAAATAGTAACGTACTGAGATCAAATCGCACTGGCAATAAAGGGTATCGAACCCAACTAGGGGGCCATTTTAAGGCCCTGAAGACAATTTGTTAAATTAATAGCTATAATGCATGTATTAATAATATAAATACTAAGATTAACTCTAGCTTGGAGGCCATAACATTAAAAATCTCCCCATGGACCTGCTGCGCGCCTTTGTCTCTGTGGCGCAACTTAACAGCTTTACCAAGGCCGGCGAGCTGCTGGGTCGCTCCCAGCCGGCAATCAGCTTACAGATGCAGCGCCTGGAAGAATTGGTGGATGAAAAGCTGCTGCTGCGCAATGGCAAAAACCTCGAACTCAGCGAAGCGGGAGAAAATCTATACGGCTACGCAAACCGGATACTGAGCCTCAATGACCTGGCCATCAGTCAGCTGTCAAAAAGCACAGTGGAAGGCAAAATCCGCCTAGGTATCCCCAGCGAGTTTGCTACTGTATTAATGCCTAAAATTGTCAGCCGTTTTGCCAAGGCCTACCCCAATGTCACCCTGGAGGTGAATTGCGAGCTGAGTAAGAGACTGCTCTCGAAGAGTGGAAAAGCCAGCCATGATCTTATTCTAGCACTGGAAGATAACCCCTCGAGCAGCAATTCCAATCTGGTTAAGACCGACGAATTAGTCTGGGTAGCCAGTGTGGATAAACCCATACTCAAGACCGATGTGGTGCCGCTAATTGTTGCGGCTCAGGGCTGTATCTATAGAAATCGCGCCATTCGAACCCTAGACCAGGGCAATCAGCCCTGGCAGGTTGTCTACACAATTCCGGATTTAACCGGTATTCAATATGCGATTCAGGAGGGGTTGGGTGTCACTGTGCTGGCCAAGAGTACGGTGCCGGAAAACCTCAAAATACTCGCCCCTTCTGCGCGCTTTCCAGAACTTGGGGAGGTGGGTATCAGCTTGATTAGTTCAGCCAGTAATAGAAAAAATGAAGCGGTGCACCTGCTGATTGAGTTTTTGCGCACTAGCCTAACCTAGCCTAACTAGTCCTCTTCTACCGGGCAGGCAATAATTGAAAACTGCTCACCCTCAGCTTTCAACAGCGTGGCAATAGCGGTTAGCTGATTAGTCTGATCACAGAGCTGCACATAACGAAAATACCCTGCATTTTGAGACTCATTACTATTACCATCAGCAGAAAAATAGAGTTTAAACGACAGAGCATCCGCGAGAGTGTCCAGAACACTTGCACCCAGAGCCGAGGCCTGAGTCTGATTGTAATCAAGACTGTCTAGTGCAGCACTGCCGAGGTCGCAGTCGGTTAATGTAATGTTCGCCTCAAATACCTGCAGCGCATTCTTTAGAGATTCAAATTCATAATCGGCAAAAATAACATCCGCTTCGAGATTGCCAGACAGCGTGCAACGACTACTCTTGTTTTGAAAGCCCACTTCAGCTGGGGTTATTGCCGCCAAGCTGCCATCGGCGGTTACTTTGACCAAGGAGATACCAGAGGCAATATCAGAATATTCGGCATAGATGCCGGGCGTTATAACGCCAAAGTTAAACACCTCGGCTTGGGTTTGAAACAGAAACGGGCCATCATCAACAGCGTCTACAAGAGCAAAGTCGGTCAATGTAATGCTGCTCTGTTCAACCACAGTTCCCGAGACAGGCAGTGCAAAGCGATTTAGCTCAGCGTCGACACAGTTTAAAGACCCAGAAACAGCGTCACCGAGAATAGTCAGCTGGCCATTACAGATAGCGTTAACCTCCCCAAGAGCAGAGGACCTGGTAATACTGGTGCGCCCATTGCGTGAGATAACCATCAGCAGTTGTTCGTTGCTCGACGGCAAATCCATAAGCCAGTGACCGGCAATAAAGGCGTTACTGGTAAAGGTGAAGGATTCGACGGTGGATTCGCCGGCGCTGTCTTTGGCAGTGATTACCAGCCCATAGACCCCTGGGTTGGTAGCTGCACCCTGGATTAAGCCAGTAGTTGAATCTATCTCTAAGCCTGAATTATTAGCATCAAGCTGAAATGAAAAATCGGTGCTGTTTGGCCCGTCGACGCTGGCGCTGAGGGTCCAATTAATTTGGTCTGACCAAACTTCAGTCTGCCCTGCTAGGGTGACTGTGCCCAAGCCTGTATTTGATGAGCCTGTATCTGAGCCGTTATCAGAATTTGAACCGGAGCCCGACCCAGACGCTGAAGAGCCACCGCCGCCGCATGAAATTAGCAGCAAGACTGCGGATATTAATAAAATTCTAGCAATCATATATAGCCATCTTTTTCGCAATAGCATTGATATTTAAGGCTGCGTTTAAATCTACATTTAAATCTAAGCTTAAATCTGGATTTAACACAGCCACCGACAAATCAAACTAACGGCAATCCCTGCTGTTGTAATCGAAATGACTTTTTCTAAAATAAACGGCTCTAGTTACCTTATTTGAATACGCCGTTGTCGCGCAAAAAGGTGCCAACATCAAAATCGGTGGCAAATTTCTCGCCTAACTGAGTGGGGTCAACAGCGCTATTAAATGCGCTTCTTAGTGGCAGATGGTCCATCAGGTCAATGATATTTTCATCCGCACCCTGCAGCTGCAATCTCGGGTTGCCTAGGGTGGCCACGGTTTTAAACGTTGCGTACCAGATCTCCCAAGACTGCCCCTCGGAGTTTTTAGTCGAGGCGCTAATGGCTGGACTAGCATCGTCACTATTGGATGAGCTATTGGATGAGCTATAAGCAGACCTAACAGAGGATTCAGCTGGAGGCTTAACCTGAGGCTCTCCGGAAAGCCTAGCAGCCAGCGCTGCAGAAAACTTCGCCGGCGGCTCATCGGAAAACTTGCCTGAAAATTCAGAGGGAAACTTGTCAACGGGCTCAGCCACGCTTTTGGCAGAGGACTCTGTTGACCACCTTGCCGAAACCTTAGCGGAAAGTTTCGCCAAAGAATCGGCCTCAGATATGAACTCAGCTTTGGGTTCGAACCTAGGTTGCGCTTTAGGTTGCGCTTTAGGTTCAGCTTTCTGTTCGACTCTTGGCTCAGCTTTCTGTTCGGCTCTTGGCTCAGCTTTCTGCTCGACTCTTGGCTCAGCTTTCTGTTCGACTATTGGCTCAACTCTTGGCTCAGCGTTGGGCTCGACTGGGTTACCAGACCGCTTTTGTGTACGTTTTTTAAACAGACTCATAGTATAGATCCATTAATCACGCAGCAGAGGCTTCCAATAAAAGAGGCCGAACAGCGTCACCGAAACAAAATTCATCAAACCTGAGTGCCCACGACTTTTCAGCCGCTTACGCATAACGAAAAATTCAATCAGATGCACAACCAGCATAGCCAGACCGATCAACATAACCCACTGATCGACAGCGCCTGCAAATGGCATAAAAACATTGACGGCGAAGACTAGCCAAAAACCTAGCAATAGAAGCTTATTAAAGGCGACGAATTTATTCATAGTCCGATTTTCTCGTTGTTATTATTAGAGGCGATCAGTGTTAATTGAATATCAAAGCTGGATAATCTCAGACCTAGTCGAACTATGCAAACTCTATGGCATGTCCCGAGCCCTTGGGAGGCTACTATGATAATACTCAGTGGCACTCAAATAGCGGTGCTAGACTACTGTTTATGACATGGAAAGCATTCATCTATCCCTCGCCAAAGTTGCAGGAGCTGTATCGGCTGGCACTCTGTATATGTGGCGTAACCATATTACTCGGAGCCTGGCGCGACATCGGCTATCACTCAGGACTTTTGGCGGTACTGCCGGCGCTATTTATCTATCAGTTTGGCAGCTATCTAACCACCCATTCACCGCTCTCGACCTTGAATCGCCAAAGAGTATCTCTGGCCATGGAATTCAGCGACGGGGTTATCACAGGCTTGTTAGTCGCCCTGGCCGCATTTGAGCCGATCATCACCCTGGCACTGGGAGCCGCCTTTTTGGTAACCATAGTCGGCGCCATGAAACCCACTGCCCCGCTAGATCTATTCGGTTTGTTTCTCGGCGCCCTGCTCGGTTTCTGGCTACTGCCGTTTTCCGTTGCCGTATCCACACCTGTGCAGCTGTTGGTGACTTGCACCGGCTTTGCCTACTGCCTGTTCAACGTCAATATGGCGAGACAGACCCACTTTATGCTTGCCGAGCAGCATGAATCGGTCATTAGGCAAAATGACTGGCTGACTCTGCGCACCTTTCATCTGTCGAAATATCTCTCCCCTGCACTGCGCAAAGCCATACTCACTGGCAAGGATGTCAAAGCCGGCACTCAAGAGAAAACCCTAACGGTATTTTTTTCTGATATGGAGGGCTTTACGAAACTGGCTGAAGAACTGGATCCTGAACAGCTAACTTCTTTATTAAATACCTACCTAACCGAGATGTCGGAAATTGCCTTTCGCTTTGGCGGCACCGTCGACAAAGTAATAGGCGACGCTATTATGGTATTTTTTGGTGATCCAGAAAGTCGTGGTGTGCGCGCCGATGCAGTGAGCTGTGTCTCCATGGCCGTGGCCATGCAACAGGCAATGAAAGAGTTGCAGTCACGCTGGCGAGCTGAGGGCATTGCCAATCCACCGGCCCTGCGCATGGGTATCAATAGTGGGGTTTGTAAGGTGGGCAATTTTGGCACGGAGAATCGCCTCGACTACACCTTGCTGGGTCGCACAGTAAACCTTGCCAGTCGTCTTGAATCCTCCGCGGCAAGTAATGAAATCCTAATTTCAAAAGACACCTATGTGCTGATCTCAGACGCGATTGACTGCACCGATAAGGGGCAGATCAGCGTCAAGGGATTTGCCGCCCCAGTGAATGTCTTTAGTGTCACAGACCTACATAAAAACATTGCTACCAAACAGGCCATTGAAGATCGGGCCTTGGCAAAAAGCGCTCGACCTCAAGCTTTACCTGAAGAAACATAGACAATAAACACTTCAACCAAACACCTTAACTAAGCACTTTAAATAAATAACCTAACTAACTGATATAAATAGCTAATCACTGCCTAACTTGACGATGACTTGGTGGGAATGGGTAACGACTGCTGCGAAACGGATTGATATCCAAACCGCCGCGGCGCATATAGCGGGCATAGACATCGAGCTGCGCTGGCTGGCAGCGCTGCATAATATCAGCGTAGATTTTCTCCACACATTGCTCGTGAAAATCCTGATGCTGACGAAATGACACCAGGTATTTGAGCAGTCCAGCGCGGTCAATCTGCGCCCCCTGATAGCTGATATAAACCGACGCCCAATCCGGCTGATCGGTCACCGGACAGTTGGTTCTCAGGAGGTGGGAATAGACAGTTTCAGTGACCATTTCAGAGGTCGTTTTATTACCAGATCCAGAGCCGCTTTCGCCCTCTTCCCCAGCCTTATTTAAAGTAAGAAAATCTGGGTTTGGCGTATAGCAATCAATGGCAATATGCTGCTGATCGAGACAGTGGCCCTGAGGCTCAGTAACCGGGCGAAAGCCGTTGTACTCCGCCAGCTGATAAAAAATGATCTCCACATCACCTTGAGCGGCCGCCGACAGATCTGCTGTCATGCACTCTTGCACTGCCTGCTGGGAGTCAAAGTGAGTCTGGTTAAAGGAGTTCAAATAGAGCTTAAAAGACTTCGACTCAATGATATTGACGCTGGTACAGGGCACTAAAAACTCAACAATGGCCACCTGAGGCATGCCATAAGTATTTAGCCAAGAAACTTCAAAGCCAGTCCAGAGATCAACGCCAATAAAGTCAGGCAGAGGACCACCGACGGCTTCCAGTTGCTCGCGGGCGGTGGCCCTTGGAATCGGATCCAGTAGTGAAGGGTCATAGCTGGTGCTATAAACCGTGTCCTTGCCCAGCTCAGTGTTGGAATAATCCGCCATTAGCTACGCAACCTCGAGCCCTTATCCAGCAGATTCAGCGCCAGGGCAAACAGCAGCACGCAGAACAGCGTAACCATAGTAAAGGCCCAGACAATATTGATATCGCTAATGCCGGCAATGCCATAGCGAAAGGCATTGACCATATAAAGTATCGGATTGATCTGGGACACCGAGCCCCAGAAGTCCCCGAGCATATCGATGGAGTAAAACACTCCGCCCAGATAGATCAGCGGCGTCAGCACAAAGGTGGGGATAATCGAGATATCGTCAAAGTTGCGGGCAAAGATGGCATTAATCAGCCCGGCCAGAGAGAACATCAGCGACGTCATCAACACAATGGCAATGGTCACCGGCAGGCTGTGAATACTAAAGTCAGCGAAATACAGTGACAGAATGGTAACAATTAAGCCCACACCCAGACCGCGACTCATGCCGCCGACCACATAACCGGCCAAAATAATCCAGCTGGGCACAGGTGAGACCAGCAGCTCTTCAATATTACGCTGGAACTTGGAGCCAAAGAATGAAGACACCACATTGGAGTAAGAATTGGTGATCACCGACATCATAATCAGACCGGGGGCAACAAACTGTATATAGGGCAGGCCTGACATCTCACCAATACGCGAGCCAATCAGGGTGCCAAAAATTACAAAGTAGAGCACGATGGTGATCACGGGAGGCAACAGAGTCTGAGGCCAGATGCGTAAAAAACGCTGAATTTCACGGCGCACTATGGTGATAAAGGCAATCCATTTTTGCTGGCTAGTCATGGCTCTCTCCTGTCAGATTTTTCTCAACCAAATTGAAAAACTGTTCTTCCAATCGATTGGTTTTATTACGCATGCTCAGCACCTCAATGCCCTGCCCGCTTAACACCTCAAATAAATGGTTAATCGACTGCCCCTTCTCCACTTCGACTTCCAATGTATTGGGCTCAACCAGCGCTAGGGGATAGCCCTCAATCTCTGGGCACTCCGTTAAGGGCTCGCGGATATCGAGAACAAACAATTCTTTGTTCAGCTGGGCCAACAACTCACGAATACTGGTGTTTTTGACAATCTTGCCATGATCAATAATGGCCACATTGCGGCACAGGCTCTCGGCCTCTTCCAGATAGTGGGTGGTCAGAATAATGGTTGTACCGCTGGCGTTGATCTCACGAAGAAACTCCCACATGGAGCGTCGCAGTTCGATATCGACACCGGCGGTGGGTTCATCCAGAACCAGCAATTTGGGTTCATGGATCAGTGCTCGGGCAATCATCAAGCGACGTTTCATGCCACCGGAGAGTGTTCGCGATGGCACATGACTCTTATCCCAGAGACCCAACTGACGGAGATATTTCTCGGCGCGCACTATGGCCACATCTCGTGGAATCCCGTAATAGCCGGCCTGGTGAATCAGAATATCGATCGGTTTTTCAAACTGATTAAAATTAAATTCCTGCGGAACCACACCCACTAGCTGCTTGGCCTCAGCGAAGTCAGTGTCTATATCGTGACCGAAGATGCTCACCTTGCCACCGGTTTTTAGTACCAGAGAACAGATAATGCCAATGGTGGTCGACTTACCCGCGCCATTGGGTCCGAGCAGCGCAAAGAAATCCCCCGGGTGAACGGTCAAGGAGACATCCTTTAAGGCTTGAAAGCCACCCTCATAGGTCTTGCTCAGCTGTTCAATTGCCAGTGCTGGTTGCATAGTTTTTCCTGATTGTTGATGTAGGTGCCGATTTGAGTGACTAATGTGAGCTGCCAATGTGAGTTGCTAATATGAGCTGCTAGTTTGGAATACGTAACAGAAGCTACATTGTAGCTTCGCCGAACCAATATGTCCGGCTTTGAGTAATCTACAGAGATAATTTCTCTATCAAGGGAAATTAATTATCTAGTCCGGCGACTCTATTGCCGTCATAATGGCGATCTAGATAGAGATGATCTAAACCACTATGCCGAAAAAATTTATCCGCCGCGTACTCCCCGATATCGCCACTATGCTGAAGCATAAATCAATGCGCTGGACTGTGCCGCTAATACGCGACCCCAATATATTGCATCTAAATCGCGAGTCGGTCTCTCTGGCTATGTTTATCGGCATTCTGGTGGCCTTTCTGCCGCTGCCAGGTCAAACCTTTATCGCCGCAGGCTTGGCCCTCTGGTGGGGTGCCAACCTCCCCCTATCCATTCTCTGCATCTGGATCAGTAATCCGGTCACCATAGCGCCGATATTCTTCCTAACCTATCGCGTCGGCGCCGCCGTGCTCGGCAGTGCGCCACTTGATTTCAGTATTTCACTGACCTGGGAATGGTTCTCCACTATGGGATCTCAGATCATGCTGCCACTGATGGTCGGCAGTCTGTTGTGTGGTTTTGCCGCGGCAGCCGCTGGTTACTTACTGATTAATTTTCTCTGGCGCTGGCAAGTCATACGCAACTGGGAAAAGCGCAAACTGGCGCGCCAGCAACAGCAAAACAAATAAGCTCGATTACTCGTAGCGCAACTCATCTGCGGGCACCATGCGACTGGCGCGCAACGCTGGATAGAGAGTCGCCAGCAGATTTAACAACACCGCCGCCAAACACACCTTCAGCACATCGGCCCAGCGCAGGTCCACCGGAATATAATCAATCGGATAGACCTCAGTATTCAAAAAGGTCACGCCGAACAGCGACTCTATCCAGAGCACCAAATCCGCGACCCAGAAACAGCCAAGCAGACCCAACAGCACACCAATCAAAATACCAAACAGCCCAATCAAGACACCCTGAGTCAAAAATAGCTGCAGAATTTCCCGGCGAGTCAGACCCAAGGTCTGGAGAATGGCAATATCTTTGCGCTTATCCATCACTGACATCATCAGCATGGAAATCACATTAAACGCCGCGATGGCAATAATCATAAATATCAGCAGCCCGACCATATTCCGCGACAGCTG
>Ga0307489_10001025_pt1 | contig 17972 bp, 23 predicted proteins | sample SB12metaG_FD_202247 | JGI IMG/M metagenome (GOLD analysis project Ga0307489, IMG submission 202247) | Sea-ice brine microbial communities from Beaufort Sea near Barrow, Alaska, United States - SB 1.2 | ecosystem: Environmental > Aquatic > Marine > Coastal | place: USA: Alaska | collected...
GCGCAGGCGGCGCAGGCGCGGGCGCGGGCGCGGTCGCGGGCGCGGGCGGCGGCGCTGTCACGCTGCGGCGCTTGGAAGAGCGGGTGCCGTCGCCCTCGGGGTCTGGGGAGGGGCCGGGGTCGGGGTCGGGGTGGGGGTCGGGGCGGCGGCCTCGAAGCAGGGCCTCGAGGCGACATCGATCGCAACGTCATAGGATCCCGTTGAGCTCAACAAAACGAGGGTTCACGTGACGCCCGATGACGTGGCGAGCAATATCGGCGTGGCCGTATCTTGACGCGGCGGCGGCGGCGGGTTGTCGGGGGGGACACGGGGGGCAGGGGGAGGGCGCTTCAGGAGAGGACGGTCCTGCTGCTTAGCCGGATCTTGAAGCGGCGGCGCCCTCCCCGCACCCCCCCGCGGGGAGGCGCGGCGCGGCGGCCGAACCGCCGCCGCGGGCGTGGTGGTGGTGGTGGTGGTCACGCGGGTGGTGACCGCGGCGGGGGCGGGCGGGGAACGGCCCATGTCGGCGCACTGCACGGGAGCCGCAGTACGTGGCAGGTGCGGCGAACAAGTAGTCTCGCTGGCGTGGTGCTGTTGTTGCTTGCCAGGCGTGAAAGGACTTGAAAGGTAATCCAGGATGATGATGGGACTTGAAACTTCCCGAGAAGGAAGTTGAATCGACGCTTCCCATTGAACATGACTGTGACCTCCTGCTCGCCTTTCCCATTCCTGACATCAGGTATTTTTCAACCGAGCATGTCACAGCTAAGGGATGGGGAGCGCGTCAGGCTCGTGCAGTATGTGTGTGTCTCAATGCCTCAGAGATGCTTAGCGGGGAGCAGAAACGGGAACTGGTGTAGGGCCCTGGCCGCCTGGCGCCTGTTTTACTCGCTCGGACGTCTGGAAGGCGCCCACATGCAGCTGGGTGGTGCGTGTCTGAACGGGCGGCGGGGGCGTCCGTCCGTGGCGTGACAGGGGTGGCGTGTTCGGCTGTGTGTGCATTACATGTGTGCCCTACGAGTACAGTTTCATCAAACATGTCATAGCGGTAGATCCGGAAATATGGGTGAGAAAGCATTCAAAGACAAGGCAGTCAGTGTGCCGCACGCCTCGCTCGGGCGGGGCGCTGGTGAGTGATTGGACGCGGGCACCCGTGCTCACGCGCCAACCGCGCCCCCTCCTGGTGCCCGCCCGGTGCGGCTCTCCGTCGTGTCACCTAACGTTGTCGCGTCGGTATCATGTGCGTCTGTGATGTGCGACATCCCTGCCGCTAGCCACTACCATGCTATGGTTGCGCCTGCACCCATGCCTCGGGGTGCGCCGCCCCAGAAAACGGCTTCATACATAGTACGCTTGTTCCACGAGCATCCGTGCTCCCGCGACCACTACAATACGGTCAAGTGCCGCCCTCACCGGCGAGCGTACACGCAAGTGCGTTCCGCTGGCACGCACGCTCCCACGCCCACCGCAACACTTCCCGGTGCCCGCTTTGTGCGGCCCTCGGGCGTGCCATCTCACGTGTATTGCGTCTGTGTGTGTGCGTGTGTGCGACGTGCGGCATTGGCCCCATGGTTACGCCCTCACCCATGCACTCGTATCGGGGTGCCTCCAGGCAACAGCTTCACACATCCAACTTTCCCCACGGGCAGCCGTGCTTCAGCGCCCGCCGCATCACCCCCAGGTGCCCTTCCCAAGCGGCGCGGTGAACCGTCTCCATGTCCCACCGGCAGTGCTCTCGCGCCCACCGTCGTGCTCTCGCGCCCACCTCAGCACCTCCAGGCGCCTGCCCCGAGCGGCGAGCGCAGGGGCAGTCGCACACGTCCGCTCGACCTAGGGGCACCCGCTCGCCTTCGCCCACGGCCAGCCGCTCGACGGACGTGCAAAACTCCCTGAGCTTGTGCGTCACCAACCTCACACGCCTCGTCCCCAGCTCCGCCCGCCTCGTCCCCGCGCGCGGCAGGCAGGCCGGAGGCCGCCACCGCTGGCCGGCACGCGTTTCCTCCCTGCACGAGGAAGGTGCGATCCATGGGGTCCAAGTGCTGCAGCACCTTCTGCTCAAACAGGTCGGGAAACCTCTCGACCAGGTCCTCGAGCAGCGGCGAATAGCCAGGTGTGGTCGTCGTCGTTGTTATCACCGGGCGGCTCGGGCGGCGGCCAGAGGGGCGCGGCGTCGGCGGCGGAGGAGCAGACCCCGCCCATGGCGCTCACACCTCGTGCGTGCGGCGCTCTACCTGCAGTGTAGCGAGCGCGCGCGTTGGAGTGCGGAGCGTCGCTCCTTCCAAGAGTTTTAGGTCGCGATTATTACGTTTTGCTCAATGAAATTGAAAGCTAAACTTGAAAGCGCCGAATAAATCAGGTGCTTTCATCCAACTCATCGCGGCTGCTTTCAACTTTATTAATTCATCAAATTTCTTTCAACTTGCCACCGCGAGTCCGCGACCTTTCACCTTCTCTGAGCTTCCGATGAAAATGTCGGTGTCGCTGCTGTTGTCGCGTCGGGCGTTTTTCGATAATTTTGAGGCGCATTGCACGAGCCACGCTGCGCGAAGACAGTGAGCCGCTCACTTGCACGCGCGCCCGCTCGCCCGCCGCCGCCCCGCCGCCACATCCTAAGCCGCCATGGATCCCCTCGCGCCGTCCATCACCTTCTTCGACAAGGAGACTGGCAAGGGCCGCATCACCTACATCGGTGCGTTTCGAATGCTTCCTAGGAGGAGCCGAACGGGCGCGGCGGGGGACCCCCGGGGGCCGGGGGCCGGGGTCCCCGAGGCGTGCGGCTCACTGTCGTATGGGGAAGGCGGCGCTCGGCAGTCAACGCGGCTTGATCGCCGGCGCCCACGACTCGAACCTCTGACTCTGTGCCCCCGCTGCCACGCACCCTCTCCCCGTCCCTCTCCCCGCGTCTTCATCTTCCCGTCTTCCCATTGACACCCCGCTCACCACTGCCCCCCTCCCCGCCCCCCTCCCTCCTCGCAGGCTCGCTGAACCCGGACCAGCTCTTCTACCCCACCCCCGGCCTGTGGTTCACCAACCAGGGCCCCGAGGTGACCGCGCCGCCACCACTCTGACGTTCCGCGAGCAACAAAACCCGCGACACCCAACGCCTCGGCATCGCTCACTCACTCTGGAGTCTGAACTCACTTCACTCTCCACGCATTCGTTCTTCGCTTGAAATGCACCCCGGGGGATCACTGACCCACCCAGTGACCCGCCCACTGATCCAGATGATGGAGGAGCTGGCTGTGATCTACGACCAGGACCCGTACCCGCCCGTCGCGCGCATGGAGGCAGGGCCGCGCACGCGTTCCCGTCTCCGCTCAGAACGAAAAACGAGAAAACAAGACAGGGCGCTTCCACGTGTGGGTCGACTAGCCAAGGAGGAGGGTGCGGCGAGTGTGTACGGGCACACCGGTACAATTGAACACTGGTACACTGTGAGCAAGCAGTCGGGTAACGAGCGTGTACTGGTACACCGGTACACTTGAACACTGGTACACTTGAACACTGGTACACTGTGAGCATGCAGTCGGGGAACAAGCGTGTGCGGGCACACCGAAACACTACGAGCAAACAGTGAGGGAACACATGAGTGAGGCCCTACACCACGGAGCTGGCGATCCAGTTCAAGGCAGGGGCTTACACTCGTTCACTTCTCAGCTCAACTTGAGCGCTTTTCAATGTGATAGGGGTTGCGCGCAGGGTTTGTGCAGCCCATGTGAAGGGGGTGTCAAGCAGTGTTTAGGGTGTGCAGGGTGCTTTCTTGTGTCAGACACGGCTTAAGTTGAGCTGAGAAGTGGACGAGTGTAAGCCCCTGGTTCAAGGCACCGGACTACAAGAAGATCGAGTCCTTCTACGTCAACATGCGCCTCAAGCACCAGGAGAGCTTCCAGTAAACCGCTCATAGTGTACCCACAGCGAGTTAATCAAGGAGTAGACAGGAGTGCGTCAGGGAGGAGCGAGTAAGGCAAGCAGAGGGACGCCTCCTCCGCGTGTATATCGAGGCGTCACCGCAATGCGCGCGTGTGCGCGTCTCAGCGTCGTGTGTGTGTGTGTGTGATTCTGAGCACCTAGCTAGTACTGAACTAGAGCTATGATGTCTAAATCACGTTCTAAACGTGCCACCTGAATGTGAACGCATCGCATCAATGGCGTCATGCATGACTGCGTGTGTGTGTGCGCGCGTGCTGCGGTGCCTCCAGGCTATGTGGCTACTACGAGTATAGCGCGGCTCAGTCCGCACGTGTGATTTTTCTGGTCTCGAATCTCCTCCCTCTCGTCTGACTTCTCTCATGTGTATCCTCTCCCCTGTGCAAGCAGCCTACACCTCCCGCCCCCGGGAGCGGTCGGTCGACCCTACAGCAGGCTAGTCCCCCCCCTAGTCCCCCTGCTCCCGGGGCCGGTGCGTGGCGAGGAAGGTGTCAATCTCCCGCGCCAAGGAGGTGTCCGACCGGCCACCGCCCTCGCGCGCCTCACGCAGCACCAGCTCCACCAGCTCCACGCTGTAGCGGCACACGTTGAATTTGAGAGCAAAATTGATGCAAAATTGGAAGCAGTTTGTCATATTTTAGTCTCAAGCGCTTGGCTCCAGGCGCTTTCAACGTGGGTTTGATAGGGGCAACCTGCACCGCCCTACCACGCTGCCGCCCCGCCGCGCAGTGCCGCCTCAATCACGCATGCCGCGTCACAGTATGTCATCTAACTCTCAAGAGACGAGGATTCAACATGTGGTGGTGACGAAAAACGAAATGTCTCCTCATCCCTAGAAACCGTTCAACTCAATCAACGAGAGTTCGCAATGCGGTGGTAAAGATCGTGAAGGAAATTGTTTACTCGTCCCTGCAGCCGCGCGTGGTTGAAAGCGTCGCGCGGCCGCTCGGCACAAAGCGAGCCCAGGGTTAGGGCCACGATGAGATGAAGACCGAAAGGTCCTCTTGCTTTTAAGATCTCACAGAGGTAAAATAATTAGCTCTGTGAGGGGGTGAATCCGCCAAACTGGGTCGGCCAGACTGGATCCGCCGTTTCTGCCGAAGCGTCCGTCGTAAACCGTCGTTTTTTGAGTCAAGTGAGGGTGCTCGGCGAAACTAGATCGGCCAAACTGGCTCCGCCGATCTGACTTCGCCAAAGGGGGTTGGGCACTCTCAAAAGCAAGAGTAAAAGGTTAAGAGCTGAGAATAGGTACACTATTGACAAGGCGTCTGAGGCGAGAGGTGTGGTGGCGAGCACGATGTACACGACCCTATGATAGAGTGCGTGAAACCACTGAGACACTTAGCAGCAAGTAGTACTAAGTCGTCCAAATGGAGCGTTCTGATTGGTCGAGCGGAACACTGAGTCTCACTAAGTGTCTAAGTGGTTTCACCCACTTTGTCATACCCAGGGTGCGGTAGCGCGCGGTGGTGAGGTTGGGCAGCAGCGCGCGAGCCGCGCGCAGGTCCTTGGTGTAGTGGCGCAAGTTGGATTCGAAAGCAAAGGTTGAAAGCAGTTCCTCAAGTTATAGTTTCAAGCACCTGGATCCAAGCGCTGTCAACGTGGGCTTGATAGGGTCAACCTGCACCGCCCTACCTTGGGCTCGCCCCGTGCGTACACGGTGACGGCGGTCAGCACCACGCTGAAGCGGCGCAAACTGAATTTGAAAGCAAAGCTTGAAGGCAGTTCATCACACTTTAGTTTCAAGCGCTTAGATCCAGGCACTTTAACGTGGGTCTCATCGGGTTAGCCTGCACCGCCCCACCACGCGGTCGCGCTGCACGTCGGGTATGGCTGCGCCGATGTGTACCAGCGCAAGTTGAAATTGAAAGCAAAAGTTGAAAGCAGCATAGCACATTCTGGTTTCAAGTGCTTAGTTCCAGGCGGTTTCAACATGGGTTTCATAGGGTCAACCTGCACCGCGCTACCGATGTCGTGTAGCAGCGCGGCCAGCGCGGGGCCCCCGTGGCGCCCGCCGCGCCGCGCCATGGTGTAGCGGCGCAAGTTGAAATTGAAAGCAATGATTGAAAGCGGTCCAGGACATCTCAGTTTCAAGTCCACAGATCCAGGCGCTTTCAACACTGGTTTCATCGGTTCAACCTGCACCGCCCTACCATGGCGGCGGCGGCGGCGGCGTATATGGCGGCGCCCTGGAGCTGGAACGCGGCGATGACACGGAAGGCCACAGAGAAGTCGACGTGCAGTAGAGCGACTGTCAGGGCCTCAAGGCGGCCGGCCGCGGCGGGGGAGGCCGCGCCAGCGGCAGCGCCGGTGGCGGAGGCCGCGGGGCCTTCGAAGAGGCTGTAGAACCGTGGGCGGACCGGGGAAGGTGGCCACGATCCGCCGCCGCCGCCGCCGCCACTGCCGCTGCCGCCGTTTCCTCCACAAACCCCAACATGTCCAGCAGCGATGGCAGCGGCGTCCTCCTCGCAGGCGTTATCACTCGCCGCAGCCGCCGCCTCCGCCTCCGACACGGCAACCGCCGCCGCAGCAATCACGGCAGCAGACACTTTAACACCGCCGCTCCCTCCATGGGAAGGCACCACGCCAATTTCGTCGTACACCAAGTCGGCGTCACCCGGGTACAGTGCGCTCAACACGTCGGCCTGCAGCGCCGCCACCTGGCGCAGCCGCAGCAGCTCGGGCTGGGTGAGCGTGCCGCCGCCGGGGCCGCCGCCGCCGCTGCACCCGGGCAGCGCCGCCGCCGCTGGCTGCGGCGACGCCAGAGTCGGGCTCTGTGTGCGCCCCGGCTGCTGCTGCTGCAGCTGCAGGGAGGCGAATGGGGGGGCGGAGGCGGCGGCGGCGGCGGTCATGGATTGCAAAGCATCCTCAATATAGGGTCAGACGGGAAATACTTCAAACTCAATGAATTGCGTAGGACGTGGCAAGCATAAACCGCAAAAGCCTGGCGCCTCCTTACACATAATGTGTACCAGTGCTCGCCACGTGCGGGGTGCAGGGGGGAAGAAGGCGGCTGGAAGGCCCGCCTCGATGTGTACCCGCGCGTTGGCGAGGTGTGCGCGGGCGGCGGCGGGGGTCGGGGCCGTCCTCAACAGCTGGATGCAGGTTGCGGCCGTCGCTGCATGATCGCGCCGCATCAGCTGGAACTGGTACAGCGCCGCGTGCTCGCCGTGCTCTAGGGCCTGGCAGAATTTGCTCGCCACGTCATAGCATGCCATCTAAGTCAAGAAACGAGGGTTAGTGATGCATTGAATGACGTGGCGGGCAATATCTGCCAGTGACCCTGAACCCTAAACCCTAAACCCTAAACCCTAAACCCTACCGTGGTCCTGCAGGTGCACGCAACAGCGGTGGAGGATGGCGGTGGCGGCGGCGTGTCCGGCCGCCGCCGCCCGCGTCCGCGCCGCCGCCGCCGCCCCCGCGGCTGACCCGGTGCCGCTGCGTCGGGAGAAGTCATCTTCGTCCTCCCCGCCATCCTCTCCACCCTCTCCGCCGCCGATCGCGGGGACGGCGGGCGGCGGCGGGGTCGCGGACGCAGCAGCGGAGGCGGTGGCGTTAGCCACCGCTTTTCCAGCGCCGGCAGCAAGGAGCGCCCGCCGCAGCGCCTGTAGCCATGGCCTTGAATGACACGACAAGCGCAGAGCTGAAAGTAATTCCCAAGACCTTTACGGAGAGGTCCAAATTCAGCTGTCAGATGTTTAGTTCCTGTACAGCAAGCAGTCGAAAACGACTGACAGTCCAGCTATTAGGGAACAAATTGAGGCCAGGGAGGAGGATGCAGCGAGTGTGTACGGGTGCACTGAGCAATGAATAAGCATTCGGGCAGCGTTGAGAAGGGACGGAGTGAGAGGCCCCGCCCGGAGTTGGGCGAAGCGCACGGCGAAGCGGCAGAGGTCCTCCACGGCGCCGAAGCACGTGGCCAGCGGGTCCGACCACCCGTTGACTCCCCCGCCTGCAGAGCAGGGTCGCACTGTCATTGGTGGACGGGTCACCGGGTGACAGTGTGATTGGTGGTTAGGTTTATACAGGGTTCAGGTGATTGATGTGTGGGTTGCGGGGTGTCTGTGTGATTGGTGGATGGGTCGCAGTGTGACAGCGTGATTGGTGGATGGGTTACGGGGTGTCAGTGTGATTGGTGGATGGGTCGCAGGGTGACAGCGTGATTGGTGGATGGGTGACACTCCCCTGCCAGCGACGTAGTCAGCGGCGCTGGGGGAGTCAACGCCACCGCGCCCGCCGCCGCCGCCGCCGCCGCCGCCGCCGCCGCCGCCCCTGTCGCCGACGCCGCTGCCCGCGACTTCGGCGGAGAGGGCGGCTTCAATGGCGGCGCCCACGACGAGGCTGCAGGCCTCCGCGGCGCGACCGTGCCGGAACAGGAAGTGCGGCAGCAGGCGGGGCGCGTATAAGTCCAAGTAGTAAACGCACTCGGCGCAGCGCTCATCGTCTAGGAAAGTGCCCTCGCGGGTCGGCAGGCGGCCGCGGAGCCGACCGCCGCGCCACCCGTCCTCGCCCGCGTCGCCTTCTTCATCCTCTCCGCCGCCGCCCCCGCCGCCGCGCCCGGCCACGCCGCCACCGCCTCCGCCACTGACGCTGCCACCGCCGCCGCCGCCAGGTCTAACGGTTCCTCCGCTTCTTCCACTGCCGCCGCCGCCGCCGCCGCCTCGGGAGGAGCCGCCGCCCCTTCCCCCCGGGGTGTCCAGGCTAGCCGAGGGCAGCTGAAGCACCGACATGAAATCGGCAGCGTCAAAATTTCCGCCGCCACCAGATGCTCGGCTCGTACTGGCAACTGCCTTGCTGGTGCCGCCGCTGCCGCCACCGCCGCTGTGTAGGGTCACAGACGTTGTGACCATCCCACGTCATAGCTTGACACGAAACTCAAGGAGCTCAGGTTTTGAACGCGGCTCAAGACGTGGGGAAACAGGGAAGTCATACGTCATCGAGCGAGAGAGGAAAACAGTTGCTTTCGCATGTACAAGGAGGTACCAGGCGGTTTCTTTCGGCCCGGCTCTCGTACATTCGTGAAGCCCTACCACCGCCCGCGCCGCCGCCGCCGGCGCTGTCACCGGCGCCGTCCTCGCCGTGATCCATCACACTCTTGAGCTGCTCGAGCAGCGACCTGAGCGCGGCGCCGTCGTCCTCGGGCGGCGCCGCCTCCATCACCGCCACGGCGCCCACCGCCAACGCCGTCGGGTCAGCGCCCGCGGCCACGGCCTCCCGCAGCCGCCGTCGCGCGCCGCCGAACGCGTGGATACGCAGCAGTGAGAACCCGCGGCGCGATTGCACGCACCCGGGGGGGAACACGTTGTGAGCCGGGGCCGTGGGCGGACAGTCAGACGTGGGGGGGTCTACCGCAGCGGCGAGGCGCGCGGCGAGGGTGTAGCGCTCGGAGCCCAGCAGTCGTTCCATCAGCGTGCGGGTTCGCGACGCGTCCACTTCCGTCGTCGCCGGCGAAACGGCGTTGAGATCCTCGATGGAGGCTCCGACGCCGTCGGCGTGAATCTCGTGAAGCAGCTCCAAGCGAGCGACAAGCGCCCCCGCCCCCGCCGCACGTGCCTCGGGTGTCTCCTCTGGCGCCGTCAATGCGGCGAGCACGTGCGTGGCGGCGTCGCGAAGGACGGCGGCGGCGCGTAGGCGAGCCTCCAACTGCTGCCACGTAGCGCCCTCGGTGGCGCCGGGAGCAGCGTCGCCCAGGTGCGCGGCGGCGAGCGCGGCGACGATGTCCGCAGCGGCCGCGTGGGCGTGGGCATGGGCGGCGGCAGGGACCAGTGCTAGGAGAGCGCAGAAGAGCGGCACGGAGGGCGCCTGGTGGTAGCGGTGCGCCGCGCGCGTTGCCGCGTCCACTTCCTCGTCGCCTGTCACCGCCGTCGTCAGAACGTTCCCGCCATTGCTGTTGCTGCTATTACCCGCTCTGTCAACCGCGACACTACCTCTACCGCCGCCGCCGCCGCCGCCTCCGCCGCCGCCGCCTCCGCCGCCGCCGCCTCCGCCGCCGCCGTCTCCGCCACCGTTGCCACCAATGCCGAAGCCATTGCCGCCGTTGCCGCCGTTGCCACCGTCGTCGTCGCCGCCGCCACCGCCGCCGCCACTCGATTGGCTCGCACGCAGTGGCTCGTCACCACCGCTGCTAGCGGCGGCGGCGGTGGTCAGCGGCATGGCGAGCGCCTTCCCGGCGTAGTGAAGCAACATGTCAGTGTCGCGCAGGTGCGGGAAGCGCGCCAGGACGTCACGCGCCGAGGTGTAGCGGCGCAAGCTGAATTTGAAAGCAGAAGTCGAAAGGAGTATATCACACTTCAGTTTCGAGTGCTTAGTTCCGGGCGGTTTCAGCTGAGGTTTCATAGCATGAACCTGCGCCGCCCTACTGAGGTGAGCTGCATCCCCGCCAGCAGCTCCTCCACCACGTGGCGCGGAGCGGGCGCAAGGTGCGACAGGCACGCCGCCCACGGCGCCGGCACCATCCGCAGCACCTCCAGCCCGCACTCCGCGCCGCCCAGCGCGTCATTGTCACCGTCGTTGTCATCGTCGTCGGCGGCGTCATCGGTGATGTTATCGCGACGCAGGGCGCGCATGAGCGCCGCGGCCCGCCCCAGCGCCGGCTCTCCGTCCTCCCCCGCCGCCGCCGCCACCGCCGCCGCCGCCGCCAGCGCGGCGCGGCGCCCCAGCTGCACCCGGCAGTAGCGCAGCGCCGCCGGCAGCCCGCACCCCTCCAGCGGGTCGCCGCGCAGCAGCTCCCCCACCTAGGGCCTGCCACATATTGCTCGCCACGTCATAGCTTGCCATATAACTCACGCCACGTCACAGATAGGTCCGAGCAAGACCCGATAAACGGTACCCAGATAATACCAGTGAAGATCGCATAGTTACAGGGACGAGGGACGCACAACGTTCAAGGTGACATTATCAAGTTTTTTCGATTGTGCGTGGATAACGTTCAAAAGTTATAAATAAAGGCTGGAGCGTTATGCATTACCGTAAACTCATGCGTTACTAGTAATATAATTTACCGGGTACCGTTTGTCGGGTCTTGCTCGGACCCGACAGGGTGCCATTTATGTCAAGCCAGGTCACGGGATACCAAGACTTATAAAAGGGGTGCAACATGCGTTGGATGACGTGGCGATCAGTATCTGGTTGTACCCGCCATGAGCCTGCCAGCCTCCGCCGCAGTGCGGGACGCGGCGGGGAGGTGGAGGTGGTGGGCGGCGGCGGTGGCGGCGCCGTGTCGCCCGGCTCCGCGCAGGTGACGCACCAGCGCCTCCGGCGACCGCTGGGCGAAGAGCGCGGCTTGTTGCCACGTGTGCAGCGAGGGGTCCGCCGCCAGCGTGCGGGCGGCCAGGGCCAGGGTGCCGCGCTCCTTGGCGACCAGCGTGGACAAAGCGGCCACGATGTCATCGTCATCGCCGCCATCGCCGCCATCGCCGCCACCGCCGCCACCGCCGCCGCCGCCGCCGCCGCCGCCGCCGCCACCGCCGCCGCCTCCGCCGCCGCCGCCGCCGCCATCGTCTCCCCCGGCACCCACCGCTGCTTCAAGCCGCTCCGCGCAAAGTTCCATTATCGCGTGCGCCGCGGGCAGGCGCCAAAGAAGGAGGTGCCGAAGCGCCACCCGCGCCGCTCGCACCGGGCTCCGAATCCGCATGGCGCAGCGCCACGAGAGCGGTGACGCGGCGATGTCCGGGGGCGGGATGGCGGCGGCGGGATCGCACGTTGCTTTACCATTGACGATTTCGGGGTGGATGTCGCTCTCGCCGCCGCCGCCGCCGCCGCCACCGCCGCCGCCACCGCCGCCCGCGGCGTACGCTGCAGCGGTCTCCACCTCGGCAGCCGCGTGCACAGCCGCCTCCACTTGGGGCCTCAGAGGTATTGCATCCCTCGTCATCGACACGCACATTGAAATCTCGTTCATTATTCGCATCATATGACGTGGCGTGCAATGTCTGCCAGGCCCTGCCTCAAGCACGTCATCTGGCGCGCCGCCGCCGCCGCCGACGCCGCTGGGGCCACCGCCGCCACCGCCGGCGGTGCCCCCGGTGGCGGGAGTGGCCGCCTCCACCCCGGCGTCAGCCAGCGCGAGAGCGCCCCACGCGTCAGGGCCTGGTGGATATTGCCTGTCACGTCAACGACACGCATTATCAACCTCGTGTCTTGAGTCACATGGCATCCTGGAACGTGGCGAGCGGTGTTCGCCAGGCCCTACCATACGTCCCCGCTGGCGGCAAGCGCCCGCGCCTCGGCGAGGCACATCGCCGCCGCCGCCGCCGCCGCCGCCTCCTCGGCGTCGTCCGAACTCGATTGAGCCCCCGGCTGCCCCGGCTCCCCGCCCCCTGCCCCGCGATCCCCGCCGCCGCGGTCGCCCAGTCCCCCACTGGCGCGGATGAGCCGGGCCTGCGACTGGACCCAACGGTGCAGCACTGGATGTGTCGCCTCGCTTTGCTTCACCGCAATGAAGCGGCGCAAGTTGAAATTGAAAGCAAAACTTGAAAGCAGTTTATCATATTTCAGTGTCAAGCGCCCAGTTCCAGGCGCTTTCAACGTGGGTTCGATAGGGGCAACCTGCACCGCCTTACCGCAAACTCCAGCACCAGGCTCCGAGCCTCCGCGTCAGAGACTCCACCGCCTTCTTCCTTACCACCACTCTTAACACCGCTGTCGCCGCCGCTCTTGGCGCCGCTCTTGGTTCCGGTGGTGGCGCCGATTTTGGCGGCGGTGGCGGCGCCGCTGCCGAGTTCCACGGCGCCGCGGCGCAGGAGGGTGTACACGCACGCCACCACCGTGCGGAGCGGTGACACCGCGGCCAGCGTTCGCAGCACGTCGAGCCTTAGCGCGTGGTAGTGCTGTGACTCGCCGCCGCCGCCGCCGCCGCCGCCGCCGCCGCCGCCGCCGCCGCCGCCGCCGGAAGCGCCGCCTCCACCCTGCTGCGAGTGGCGGTGGGCGGAGGGGGGCAGCACGGGCGGGCAGCACGCCGCCACCACCTCATGCACCAGGTCGGTCCCCATGATACCCGCCACCCGCGCCGCCGCCGCCGTGCCGCCGCCGCCTAGAGCCTGCAACACATTGCTCGCCATAGTCATCGGATGCCATTCAGCTCAATAAACAAGGATCCTAAATCTGTGATAATGACGTGGCGAGCAATAGCTGCCAGGCCCCACCGCTGCCCCCCTCAAACACCAGCTGCAGCAGCGCGTCACGGGGCGAGCGCCGCAGCACGGCGAAGTAATCGAAAGCATCCGTGACGTCGGAGGCGGCCAGGAGGTCACCCGCCGCTCAGGGGCTTACACTCGTTCACATTTCAGCTCAACCTGAGCCGTTTCTGACACAATATACACCCTAGACACCCGGTAATACCCCCTGACGCCTCCTAAACACCCCCTAAACAGCCCGTAAATGCATCCCTTGTCCCACAGAAAGCGCCTACGTTGAGCTGAAAGGTGAACGAGTGTAAGACCCTGCCGCCGCAGCGATGTAGCTGACGGCCGCGGCCAGATAGTCGGGGGTAGCGGCGGCCCCCGCGCCGGCGGCCACCACCCAGTTGTAGCGGCGCAAGTTGAAATTGAAAGCAAAACTTGAAAGCAGTCAATCATATTTCAGTTTCAAGCGCATAAATCTAGGCGCTTTCAACGTGGGTTTGATTGGGTCAACCTGCACCGCCTTACCCAGTCGGGCGTCCAACCCAGGCTGATGGCGCGGGGCACGCCCGCTCCCAGGCGCCAGGGTCATAGGGTTTAGGGTTCAGACTTTTAGGGTTTAGGGTTTAGGGTTTAGGGTTTAGGGTTTAGGGTTTAGGGTTTAGGGTTCAGGGCGTAGGGATAGGGTGCACGAGCATTCACACCAAGATCGGAGCATGGCTTACCTTCAGGGTGAATGCTGCTACATACGAGGGCGCGGACTCGGTCCGTCGATTCAACGTCGGTCAAGGGTTTGTTCTTAAGAGTCTCCCTGCCAGGAGAGGCGCGGAGTCCAGCGCCACACCGGCGCCGCGTGCGTGCGCGGCGCGAGCGGCGGCGTCGGCGGCGCCGTCCAAGGAAGTGAGCGCCTTGTGCAGGTTGTGAAGCACCCCCGGGAGGAACTGGCGGCGCCCCGCGGCGGCGGCGGCTTCGGCCTGCTTGAGTCGCACCACGGCGCGGTACCGGGCCGCCAGGGGATCGCCGCCGCCGCCGCCACCGGCGCCGCTACCACCGCCGCTACCCACACTGCGCGGCGACGGCGACGGAGACGGAGTCGATGGTCTTCGCTCGACCGTGGCAGCAGCGGCGGTGGCAGTGACGGCGGCACCAGTGAAGGCGGTGACGACGGCGGCAGCGTTGGCGTCAGCGTCGACGCCGGCCAGACTTTCGCGCGGGGCACCCTTGGGGGCCGCAGTAGTGTTCCCGTCGCCGATGTCCGGCACGGCCAGGTCCTCTAGCTCCGCAACCACCGCTCAGGGCCTGGTTTATGTTGTCCACCACGTTATGCAACAAATCGTGAACCCTGGTTTCTTGAGTCAAGCGCCATGCTATGACGTGGCGAGCAACATGTGTGAGGCCCTGCCAGCGCCTCAGTGGCGTGGCGCATGATCGCCTCGGCCGCTGCCGTGGCGGCGCGCGGTAGCGGCGGCCCCGGGGCGGGGGCAGGTGCCGCGGGTGACATTCCTCCGGGTTGATCCTTCCGCTCGCGCCGCCGCCGCCGCCACTGCCCGCGCCATGGCTGGTCCAGGCACCCATCCGCCAATGACGCGTCAGACACCGTGGGGGAAAACGAGGATGGTGAGGAGTTCTCCAAGCCGGGTCCGAGTCGCCCGTGCCCGCTGCTGCTCTCGGTCCCTAGCTTCATCTCCATTTCTACATGTTCCATCATCATATCCGTTTGCGTTTCCGTCTCCAGATCCGGCGCCGTCACGGGCACGGGGAGTAAGGCGTTGGCTGCGAGCTGGTCGGCGGCCTGACGCGTGAGCTCGGCAGCGACGGCGGGTGCGGCGGCGGAGGCGGCGGCGGCGTCAGCGCATAGCATCGCCGCGCGCAGCGGCGGTAGCTTGGATCTGAACGGCTCCAGGTCTAGCCGCTCCTCTTCCACCTGTTCTCCGGCATGGTCAAATTCCCCGTCCCCGCCGCCGCCGCCGCCGCCACCACTGCCGTCGCCGCCGGCGCCGGCAGGCTTGAGGCCTCCGCTTTCCAGGCGCTCGAAACTACCGCTGGCGAGACGGTCGGGGCTTCCCGCGGTACCCAGGCTGCCCGCGCTGGCGGCGAGGCGGGAGATGGCGCCGTCCGCCGCCGCGTGAACCACGGCGCGGTCCACCCCCTCCTAGTGCCCTCACAACATGCTCAAAACATCACGAAGGCGCGGCATTCAAGTAAAGAAACGAGGGTTGACATATGTTTTAGTAGCACAATTTGAGCAAAGTTCCGCTGCGGCCGTACCCAGTGGGCCAGGCGCAGCGCCGCCTTCTCCGCCGCCGCCGCCGCGGGCGGCAGGGCGGCGCGCTCCACCGCCTCACCGCCCAGCGCGTACGCGGCGCGCGTCGTGCACATCGCCGCCGAGCAGGGCAGAGTCAACCGTAGGGTGCCACGTCATGTAATGCACGTCACGTCATGGTCAGTCATGAAACGAGGGTTACTGTAGCACCACAAATGTGGTGGATGAAGTGGCGAGCGGTCGTTGATTGTCCCTGCGAGTAGCGTGGCGGGCGCGGCGCGCATGACGGCGCGCGCCTCGCCCCAGCCCCACTCCGTGGCGGGCTGCGGCGGCGCCAGGCGCGTCAGGGCGTCCAGGCGCCACGCCGCCTCCTCCGCCCAATCGATGAGCTCCTCCGCGCGCGCACCCAGCGCCGCCAGCGACCCCGCGGGGTACTCGTCATGCCGGGCGGTGGCGCCTCCTCCGCGGCCGGGGATGGCCGCGGTCGTGCCGTCAATCTCTGCTTCGGATGCTTGATCACGTTCCCTCTCAATATTGGCATCAGCATGGGCAACAGCATCGGTGTTGGTATTGATGGACGCCACATGGTCGCACACTTCCGCGGCGTGACGCTCCACAATGTCCACCAGCCGCCACAGAACACTCAGCGCACTGCGCCCACCCCCACCCCCGCCCCCGCCCCCGCCGCTGCCCCCGCCGCCGCCGCCGCCGCCGCCGCCGCCGCCGCAGTGGCCATCGCGTGTTGTCGCGTCTGCGTTTTCGTCTCCGAGGTTGGTAGGAGGAGTGGCGGCGGCGGCGGCAGCGGCGGCGTCGCGCGGCGCCAGGTCCAGCGCGAGGAGCGCCGTGACGACGTCGAGGAGCCACACGCGTCGCAGCGGGTGCCGCACGCGCCGCGCGTACACCTCCAGGCAGGGGCTCACACTCGTCCACTTTTCAGCTCAACCTGAGCCGTATTTGACACGAAATACACCCTTTAAACCCCCAACATCCCCCAACATCCCCCCGACACCTCCTAAACACCCACAAAATAATCCCTTAAAAAACCCTCAATGCACCCCCTATCCCACAGAAAGCGCTTAAGTTGAGCCGAAAAGTGGACCAGTGTAAGCCCCTGCCTCCAACGAGTCCACCCACCGCGTCGCCAGTGCCACCCCTCCTCCTGCCAGGGCCGATTCGGGTTTAGGTTTAGGTTTAGGGTTTAGGGTTTAGGGTTTAGTTTTTTGGGTTTAGTGTTTAGGGTTTAGGGTTTAGGGTTTAGGGTTTAGGGTTTGGGGTTTAGGGTAAAGATTCTCACCACGTCATAGGATGTCATTCCGACCAGTACAGGAGGGTTCCAAGGATGCTTGCCAAGTCATAGGATGTCATCTGACTCAAGAAACGAGGGTGTAATATGTGGTGCATGACGTGGCAGGCATTACGTCAAAGTATGTCATCCAACTCAGTGAATGAGTGTGGACATGTGGTGGATAACATGGCAGGCATTATAGAACCTCATCTAACTCAGTAAACGAGCGTGTACATGTTGTGCATGACGTGGCAGGCATTATTAGAAGAGCCCTGCCGCGTGTGCCGCCGACGTCTATTCGGATTCCCGAGGTGGTGCGACGGTTCGATGACTCCGCGGGGTCCGAGGCGTCGACGGCGGGGGCGGCGGCAGCACCGGCATCGACGGCGGAGGCGATGGTGGGGGCGGCGGCGGCGGTGGCAGATGAGCTGGAGGAGGAGGAGGGTACGGCGTTGGTGTTAGCGTTGCCGTCGGCGTTGCCGTCGACGTCGGCGGAGGCGGCGGCGGCGGCGGCGGCGTTGGCGGCGGTAAATGTTGGCGGCGGCGCCGCCATTGCTGCAACAGCCAGCGTGGCCGCCTCCACCGCCCGCGCCAACCACAGCACCTCCAGGTCATCCGCGGCCCCGGGTGACGGATCCGCCGCCACTATCCTGGCCGCCGCCGAAGGGTCCAACCCGCTGAGGAGTTGGGTGAGCGCGGCTAGCGGCGAGGAGCGCTCCAGCGCCTGGAGCAGCTCGCCCCGCAGCCCGCCCGCGGCCCCAGGATCCGCGCCCGCGGGACTCAGGTTCCGCGCCGCGGCAGCACCCACCTCGGCAGCCTCCAGCCGGTGGGGCCGCACACCCGATGCTCGCCACGTCATGATACGACTCGCAATAGAAAAGGGGCTAAATGTAGGGCCAGAACAATGATATTGACAAGTGATATTGCGTCCCCACCAGGCGGTACTGCAGTTGGCGGCACAGGCGCTCCACGGCGCACGACGCCGGCGGCGCGGGCGCGGGGGCGGGCGGTGGCGCGGGCGGTGGCGAGGGCACCTCGTCCCAAGCACCCCCACCGCCATCGCCCCTGTCGGCGCCGGCGCCGGCACCCCACAGCGCGGCCATGAGGTCCTTGCGCGACTCGTACAGCTGCCCGAGCCCCCGATTGCGACGCACCCATCCCCCCGATGACACTTCTATTCCACAGGACGCCTCCCCGTCGGTCACCGTCGATGCCGTGGCAAGCAGGTCCCACCCGAGGCTGGCCGCCAAGGGCCGCAGCGCCGGGAACCCGCGCAGCAGCTCTGCGGCAGTCTGCATGTCCCCAGCAGCAATGGCACCCAGCGCGGCCGCCACCGCCACCTCCCACACCGTGGCCTCGTCCCAGGGGTGGCGCCCCCCGCCCCCGCCCCCGCCCCCGC